>Ga0114129_10001260_pt1 | contig 33797 bp, 29 predicted proteins | sample RhiMetdeltSRZDD1_FD_80071 | JGI IMG/M metagenome (GOLD analysis project Ga0114129, IMG submission 80071) | Populus rhizosphere microbial communities from Tennessee, USA - Rhizosphere MetaG P. deltoides SRZDD1 (version 2) (version 2) | ecosystem: Host-associated > Plants > Roots > Rhizosphere >...
CGATATGGCAGGAGCAGGCAATGAATTGGGACCGTGTTGAAGGCAACTGGAAAGAGTTCAAAGGCAAGGTTCAGCAACAGTGGGGCAAGCTCACGAACGACGACCTGGACCAGATCCAGGGGCGCGCTGAGCAACTCGTTGGAAAGATCCAGGAGCGTTACGGTGTTGCGCGCGACGAGGCTCAGAAGCAGGTCGACGCGTGGTCGCCGCGAAATCGGCCGCTGTAAAAAGCCACCGAGAGTGGTGACCGCTCCTGAAAGTCTTCCGCCGGTGCATCGCATCGATGCCACTGGGTTACAGACACGTCCGCAAGGGAGACCCATGTCGGGAGACTCAAATCAGCCGGGGACCTCTGCGCCGGCTCCCTCTCCAACGGCTCCCTCTCCAACTCCAGCCCCGAACCCGGCGCCAACACCGTCGCCGACTCCGCATCCGAATCCGAGCTCGAACCCTGCGACGTGACCACCCACCATGAGCTGAGACCCTCGCAGGCACATCGATTGCTGAAATCCCGTCCGCATGGCTGACGGCCTGAAGTCGCTTCGTAACTGGTTGACATTTGCGGGCGGTGTGCTCGTTGTCGGCGTCCTTTACTGGGCCCAGGCGGTGCTGGTTCCTGTCTGCCTTGCCGTTCTCATCACATTCGTGCTCACGCCCCCTGTGCTGTGGCTGCAGCGCCGGATCGGGCGAGTCGCTGCCGTCATCACCGTGGTCACGATCGTTTTTACATTTCTCGGCCTGGCTGGGTACGGCGTCTACCGTCAGATGCGGAACATGGGTAACGAGCTACCCACGTATGCCGCAAATGTCCGCGCGAAGATTCACGATGTGAAGCGGATGCGCTCTGGCGGTTCCGTGGAGAAGCTCGAACGGACGCTGGATCAAATCAGGGGCGAGCTTGGTGCGCCCCCATCGAATCCCGGGACGACCACGCAACCACTTGTCGTCTCGGCCGACCAGCTCGCCGGATTCTCGGCCATCGGATGGCTGGGTCCCTTCGTGGAACCGCTCAGCACAGCGGCGTTCGTGATTACTCTTGTCCTGTTCATGCTGCTCGATCGTGAAGACCTGCGCGACCGGGTGCTCGGGTTGTTTGGTCATGGACACCTTGCGGTCACAACCAAAGCCATAGAGGAAGCAAGCACGCGCGTAAGCCGTCAGCTGCTGGTCCAGAGCGTCGTGAATCTAATCTATGGCGTCCTTGCAGCCATCGGTCTCTATCTGCTCGGCGTCCCATATGCGCTGTTCTGGGGCGCCACGGGTGCAGTCGTGCGGTTCATCCCCTACGTAGGTCCGATAACAGCGTCAGTCGGCCCGATTCTCTTGAGCCTCGCCGCAGTTCCAGGATGGACGAGACCGCTGGAAGTCGCGGCTTTCTATGCGGTGCTCGAGCTCTTCACGAATCTCGTGCTCGAAACCGTCTTGTATGCGGACGCCGCTGGCGTGTCCCAGGTCGCCCTTCTCGTTTCGGTTGCATTCTGGACGTGGATGTGGGGACCTCTAGGCCTGATCATGGCAACGCCTCTCACCGTGTGTCTCGTCGTGATTGGCAAGCACGTACCTGCGCTCGATGCCATCAGCACGCTTCTCGCAGACGTGCCGGCGCTGACGGTCGAGAGCAGTTTCTATCAGCGTCTCCTCGCGAGAGATCAGGCCGAGGCCGCCGATCTCGTCGAGCAGTTCGTGAAGACGGAATCGCTCGAGACGGCGTACGACGGGTTGCTGGTTCCCGCGCTGAATTACGCCGAGCGCGATCGCCTGCAAGGCCGTCTCACTGCCGAGGAGGAATGCGCTCTGGTCGAAACGACTGGCGAGATGCTCGCCAACCTCGTCGAGAGCGCACCATCTTCACCTGCGATCATCTCGCCACCCGGCCCAACCGATTCGCATTTACACATTCTGGGGTACGCCGCGAGCGGCGCGCCGGACGAACTCGCCTTGCGGATGCTCGGTCAACTGGTTCGTGGGATGCCGATCCTGCTGGATGTCACCAGCACGCGGACGATGGCATCCGAATTGATCAATCGCGTCCGCGACGAGCAATACCCAATTGTGTGCATCGCCGATCTGCCACCAAGCGAAGCATCGAAAACGCGGTATCTGATCAAGAAGTTGCGTGCGGCCGTCCCCGATGTGCGGATCGCCGTCGGGCGCTGGGCCCCAGCAGAATTGAAGGACGAAGGAATGACGGCCTTGATCGGCGTCGGGGCGTCGCACGTTGCGTCGACGTTGCTCGAGACGCGCAATTATCTGGCCGACGCGGCGCGAGCCCGGATCCTGAGCTCGCCTCCGGCTGCGCCGGACGCAGCGTGAGGATCGGCCACGCGGCACGCGGTTGCGCCCCCGCCGCCAGCGGCTTCTTCCTGCGTTTCGCTCGACTCATCTCGGCGGCGAGGCGCGCACGCTGTATCATGCGCATGCCTATGCTATCAGGATGCTGAAAAACGCATCCTGAATGGGAGATGGGAAATGGGAAACCCTATGCATTTTGCCCGTCTCCCACTTGCCATCTCCCATCAGGCCGTCTTTTTTCAGCGGCCTGCTATAACGCTGGGGGGCCGCACGATGAACGTCAGTCGTCGCGAATTCCTCGTTCTTCCAGGTGGCGCCGCGCTTTTGGGCCTCCTTCCTTCGCCGGCCGAAAGGCCGCAGACGATGGCCGCCCAGACCATCGTCGCGTGGGCGCGGAAGGTTCGCCGCGTCGGGCAGCTCAACATGACCGAGCACGATCCGGTTGCCCTCGACGTCGAAGCGTGGGCCGATTATTGGGCAAGCTTGAAAGTCGATGCGGTGCTCGTGAGCGTGACGGGCATTCTCGCGTTCTACCAGACGAAAGTGCCGTTTCATCGAAAGGGGAAGTACCTCGGCGACCGAGATTTCTTCGGCGACTGCTGCGCGGCCGCCAAGAAGCGCGGAATCCGCGTCATCGCACGCATGAGCCCCGATCTCAATTGGGACGATGCCGTGCAGGCGCATCCCGAGTGGTTTCAACGCACCGCCGACGGCGAGGCCGTGCGTCATAACGAAGATCCAAGGCTGTTCCGCACGTGCATGTTCTCCGCTTACATGACGGACTACATGACCGCCATCATGAAAGAGGTGAGCACGAACTACGACATCGATGGCCTCTACACGAACGGCTGGCCGCCGCTCGGATCCCTGCCGGTCTGTCGCTGCGCGATCTGCCGCACGCTGCCGGCGCCGGGAAGTCTCGCGTACTGGGACAAGTTCAACGAGCGCACGGTGTTTCTCTGGAAGCTGTACGACTCGATCGCGAAGCAGAAGCACCCGGGCAATTTCTATTTCGCCAATCTGGGCGGCGGGCTTCGATCGACGCCGAATCTCGTGGAGCTTGCCAGACTCGCGGAGTGGTTCCAGTGCGATAACCAGGGCCGCGGTGGCGACGACGCGCCGATCTGGGGATGTGCGCTGCAGGGCCGCGTGTGCAACGCAGTGCAGTCAGGAAAGATGGCCACGAACGTGACGGGCGCGTGGTCGACCGGCGCACCACGCTGGCGCAACGTTCACAAATCGATCCCCGAAGCGCACATGTGGTTCAACGAGACGCTTGCCTCGGGCATGGTGCCCTACCATCACATCATCGGTGGCGAGAGCGGGCTTGGCGAGGATCGTCGCGCGCTCGATCCGGCGCGCCAGTACTTCAACTGGATGGCGAAGCACGAACCGCATTTCGTCAACAAGCGCTCGATCGCGAACATTGGCGTCGTCATGGGTCAGCGGACCCACTTGTTTCACACGCCACCGACAGGATCGACCATGCAGCAGTACGCGAACGGGATGTACTACGCGCTGCTCGAGGGTCGGTTCCTGTTCGACTTCGTCCACGAGGAGCAGCTCACGCCTGAGGTGTTGTCGAAGTACTCGGCACTCGTGCTTCCAAACATCGCGCTCCTGAGCAACGAGCAGTGCAATCGAATTCGCCGGTTCGTGGACGGCGGCGGATCGCTCCTCGCAACCTTCCAGACCAGCCTGTTCGACGAGCGGAACGAGCCGCGTGCGGATTTCGGGCTTGCCGACGTTTTTGGCATACGCAAGGCTGGTGAGATCGTCGGCACCACCGGCAACGGCTACATGGGACGCATCGAGAGGCCCCACGAGATCCTTCAGGGGTTCGCGGGAACGAACGTGCTTCCCGGCGCGGAATTCCGCGTGCCGATCGCTCCGGTCGAGGAGCCGGTACTGACGGTTGTTCCTGGATACGTCGCGTATCCACCGGAGCTTTCGTATCCAGAGCAGCCGCGCACGACCGAACCGGCGATCGTCGTGCGCGAGAAAGGCCGCAGTCGTCTCGTGTACTTTCCCGGAGACGTCGATCGGACGATGTGGCGCTCAGGCCACGCTGATTTGAGTCGGCTGCTCCAGAATGCGATCCGGTGGATTGCGGGATCGAATCCACCCGCGACCGTCCACGGGGACGGCGTCGTCGAGCTGTTCGCGTGGGAGACAGAGCCGGGATTTGCCGTGCACGTCCTGAACTACACGAATCCCGCCATGCACAAGGGCTCGGTGCGGACGTTCTATCCGATCGGCGCGCAGCACGTGCGGCTTGCGCTGCCGTCACCGCGTGACGTCAGGCGGGTCGAGCTGCTCCGTGCTGAGACTGATATTCCCTTCCAGGTGACGGACGGGTCGGTTACGTTCACGATTCCGCGGATTGTCGACTACGAGATTGCCGCGGTCTCCGCAGCCGAATAGCACACCGAGGCCAACCAGCAGGATCGAACCTGGTTCGGGCATCTCTCATGTTCATCATCGAGCTTTCCTACCAAGCGCCGCTCGCTGCTATTGACGCGAACATGAGGGCGCATGTCGCGTTCCTGAAGAAGTATTACGCCGACGGCCACTTCGTAATCTCGGGCAGGAAGATCCCGCGAGACGGCGGGATCATCATCGCGGTCGGCAAGAGCCGAGAGGAAATCGAGGCGATCGCCCGTGAAGACCCGTTCTATGCGCGCGGACTCGCCGAATTTCGCGTCATCGAGTTTCGCGCGAGCCAGCGAGCCGGAGATATCGAAAGCAGGATACGGCTGTGATCGACCGCTCATGCCAATCGCCGCAGACCGCCAACGAGCCGCTCGAGCCCTTCAGCGATCACGTCAGGTTCGAGCGCGCCGTATGAAATGCGTACGGAGCAACCGGCGGAATCCGCGAATGCGGACCCGGGAATCGCCGCGACTTTGTGGCGTCTAATGAGTCGCTCGACGAGCGTCATCGAATCGAGCATCGAGTGCACTCGCACGAGATAATAGAACGCTCCCTCGACTGACGTAACATCACAGGGCACATCATCGTCGCTCAGCGCCTCGAACACCGCAACGCGCATGCGATCGAGTCGATCCAGATGCGCGCGTGGATAATTGCGGCCCACCTGCAGCGCTGCGAGCGCCGCGCGTTGCGACACCGCCGGTGGACAGATGAGTAGCGTATCCTGGATCTTGTGGACGGCCTCCGAAAGCGACTCGGGAACGACCATGTAACCGATCCGCCAGCTCGCCATCCCGTACGCCTTCGAGAGCGAATACAGGGAAATCGTGTAGCTCGAGGCGTCCGCTATCGAGCCCGGCGAGAAGTGCCGCGTGGCTCCGTACGTGAAATACTCGTAAGCCTCGTCGTGGATGTGAAACACCTCTCGATCGCGGCAGAGCGCGTTGACAGCGCGCAGCGCGGCCTCGGGATAAACGGCGCCGGTGGGATTGTTGGGCGACACGGTCACGATTGCCCTCGTGCGAGGCGTGATCGCCGCCGCAATTGCCGGAACGTCGAGCTGGTAGTCTCTACACGTGGAGACGCCGACCGGTACGGCCCCACTGATGACCACGGCCATCTCGTGATTGAAGTAGTACGGTGCGGGAAGAATGACTTCGTCACCTGGATCGGTGATGGCGAGGATCGCGTTGACGAAGGCCTGATTCCCCCCCGCGGTCACGATGACCTCGCTCGTCGGCCGAGCCGCGTCCTGGGGGCTCACGACGATCCCGTTTTCGTGAGCGAGCTTCGACTCGATCGTCCCGACGAGCTCGGGTAACCCTCCCACTGGTCCGTATCGATGTTCAGCCACGTCCGATCCGAAACCTCGAACCGCATCGAAGACCTCCGGCGGAGGGCCGTACGAGACGATGCCCTGCCCCAACGAGATCGTGCCGGGCGTTTCGGCGATCCAGCGGCCGACGATGGGTATGACAGGCGCTTGTACGGCAGCGAGTCGGCGCGACTGAAATAGATCGGGTGGCCGCACCCTTGGCGCGCCTAAAGCGCAGCGATTCACGTGGTCGGTCACAGGCTGCTATCTTAGTAGACGGTCGTAGGCTCCGGTACACGATCAGTTGGGCCGGCTATCGGGAATCCTGCCCGAGGTGGCCGGGAACGTGCGATGGAAGAACGACGATTTACGCTCGAGTGGGACCGCCCGTTTCTGCCTGACGCCGCGACGCACGTGAGCCTGTTCGATGGTGGCGTCGGCCCGATGTACATCGTCGCTTCGGGCCACGGCGCCGACGACGTCAGCGCGCTCGTCGATTTGTGGAGGACGTTGAAAGAGAGAAGAGAGTCACCCGACGCAATCGCGTACGTCGAGGAAGAGTACCGCGCGATCGCCAACAAGCCCGCCGAACGCCGGCCCTTTTAACGATTGTGTCCAGGTCGCGCCCGGAAACACACCGATCGTGCCAACGAGACGGACGCTGCGCCGTGCTTCGCGACCATGTCGGCTGGTCGGCGCAGGCGGCATGACGCGCGAAGTGCGACCTAATCACAGAGCCCACCTTACGCGACTCGGAAACGTCCGTGATCGGCCATCCGGCGTGGTGGTTCGATCCGACGTACCTGAAGGTGAAGGAAGGAAAGAAGATTCGGATCAGAAACGACGGCGGCAGAACGCATTACGTTCACGGAGGTCGCGAACTTTGGCGGCGGCCGGGTCCCGTCAATCAACGGCTCGCAGACCGGAATACCTCCACTGACGCCTGCGCCGGAGTGCGTGGCCCCGGGGGCGTCGACCTGCCCGGTGGCGCAAGGGATGTCGTGGAGGGCCTGACGCCCGGCAATCACAAGTTCCAGTGCTGCATTCACCCGTGGATGCGAACGCTGGTCAAGGTTGAGGAAGAGAAGTGACCCGAATCAGCAAGAGCGTCTGATCGTCCAGCTGTCGGCCATGGGCACGCACGGCCGCGAGCAGGGCCTCCTGCACGCGGCCGAGCGGCTCGGCCGCATGCGATCGAATCAACGTCTTGATTCTGTCGAGCCCGAACTCGCGATCCTGCCGGTCGAAGACTTCGGTGAGACCATCGGTCAGGATCGCGAAAAGATCCCCTGGAGCGAACTTGACCGGCGAGGCAGAAAACGATGCGTGGTCGAACATCGCGACCGGGATTTGCGGGATCGACAGCTCGTCCACGGTCGCCGTCGCCGCCCGGTAGTGCAGGATCGGGAGGTGTCCCGCCACCGAGAAACTGAGGTCCGCAACATCGAAGTGAATGCCAGCGAACGTCACGAACATCTCCGGCTTCTTCAGATCGAACAGCGCCACGTTGAGCGTGTTGAGAAGGTGATCGAGCGACTGCGACGTCAGGAGCTGGGTCCTCGCGGCACTCTTGAACATGCCCATGAGAAGACCGGCGCCGACGCCGTGCCCCGAAACATCGGCCACATATCCGATCCAGCGCCCGTTCGATTCCACAACGTCCACGAGATCGCCGCCAACCTCACCGCTGGGCAATGAGAATCCCTGGAACTCGAAGGAGCCGATGCGTCGGCTCATCGCGGGCACCAGCAGACGATGGATGTCGCGCGCAAGCGCGATTTCCGTGTGCGCGCGAACGTAGCGTGATCCCTCTCGCTGCACGAAATTCGAGAGGAGGACGAAGCTCGCAATGATCGACGCGGCAATGGCGTTCGCGTCGGCCTGCAGTCGTGCCCGCAGCGCCTCGCCGGTGAGAGCTGTAGTACGGGGCGGCACGAACCAGTCGAACTTCCACGTGATGAAAATGTGAAAGGCGATGAGCACCGGGAACCAGCGCGGCCGCCGCGAGACCAGCACGTACGCGACGGCGAGCCCGCCGCTCAGAATCATCTCACCCGCGAGCCGCTCCGGCGGAGCAGCCCCGAGCCGCGCGATGTCCCCGAGGAGCCCGATCGGCAGGAACATCAGAAAGACGCCGGCGAGGAACGCGGCGTACGAAACGCCGGGTACGGATCTCCAGAACGCGAGGCGCCGCTCCCATCGGCTCCAATCTGCCATCTGGCCGGAGTATACGGTAGGTTCTTCGCCAGCCCGGCTGCGTTGAAACTCGATTGAATCAGTCGAGCGACACGACCTTGCCGGGATTCATGCGGTTGTCGGGATCGAGCGCGCGCTTGATTGCACGCATCACGTCGAGTCCCTCGCCGTGCTCGGCTTCGAGGTATTTCATCTTGCCGTAGCCAACGCCGTGCTCGCCGGTGCACGTGCCGCCCATCGCCAGGGCGCGCGCGACCATCCGCTCGCTGAGCCGGCGTGCCTCGTCGAGCTCTGCGCGGCTTTCGGGGTCGAGCAAGTACATCATGTGGAAGTTGCCGTCGCCGGCGTGGCCGACGAGGCAAACAGGAAACGTCGCGTTCGCAGCGTCGCGCTTGGTCTCGATTACGCATTCCGCGAGGCGCGAGATCGGCACGCACACATCGGTCGGCCACGAGCGCGAGCCAGGGCGCAACGCGAGCGCCGCGTAATGCGCGTTGTGACGCGCCTGCCAGAGCCGCTCGCGATCCTCGGGCCGGCTCGCCCATTCGAACCCGTGCCCTCCTCGTTCCGCAGCAATCGACTGGACGGTTTCCGCGTGCAACGCGACGTGCTCTTCGCTCTCCCCGTGGAACTCGAACAACAACGTGGGCGCAACCGGATACGTCATCTTCGCGTACCGATTGATTGCGTCCATCTGGACATCATCGAGCAACTCGATTCGCGCGACCGGCACGCCCATCTGGATGGTCGCGATGACAGTGTCGACGGCGCCCGCCATGGATTCGAACGAGCAGACGGCGGCCGAGACAGCTTCCGGCAACGGATGAAGTCGGACTGTAAGCTCGGTAATCACGCCGAGCGTCCCTTCCGATCCCACGAAGAGCCGCGTGAGATCGTATCCGGCCGCTGACTTCCGCGCGCGAGTCCCGGTTGTGATGACCCGGCCGTCGGCGAGCACGACCTTCATCGCGAGGACGTTCTCGCGCATGGTGCCGTAGCGCACGGCCGTCGTTCCCGATGCGCGGGTCGCGGCCATGCCGCCAAGCGTGGCGTCCGCGCCAGGGTCGATTGGGAACATGAGTCCGGTGTTTCGCAGCGCCTTTGTGAGTTGCAGGCGCGTCACGCCGGCCTCGACCGTCGCATCGAGATCGTCCGTGCTGACGTTGATGACGCGATTCAGATCGCGCACGTCGAGGCTGATCCCGCCGCGCAGGGCGTGGACGTGCCCTTCGAGCGACGTTCCGGCGCCAAAGGGCACGATCGGGAGCCCGAAGCGCGCGCTGATTTTCACAATCTCGACGACTTCGCCGGTCGTTGTCGGAAAACAGACGACGTCCGGCGCGGTCGGCGGATGGTAAGACTCACCGTGGCTGTGGTGTTCGCGGACGGCGGCCGCGTCGCTCGCGCGGGTGCCGAGCAGCTGCCGCAGCTCGCCGATGGCCGTTGCGAGCGCGCTCACTGTTCCATCTCCGTCAGCTGCTGTCTGTAGACGGCTCGCGCGTTGTCGTCTACCTTGCGCGCGTCGTCGACCTCGCCGGCCCGAATCTGCGACGCCTTTTGCGTCCAGCACTGGTTGACCGCGCTGAGCTCATCAACGAGGCTCATGGGGTCGTTGATCGCCTGGTGCTCCGCGGCGGCCGGCGGTTGACCGAGATAGCGCAGCGCCGTCTCGAGTCGAAGGTGTTGAGCGAGCGGTTGCAGTGCGAGGGGTAGCTCACCGACCGATCGCGCTGGTTCCTGCGCGCGCAGGCTGAGCCTCAGCCCGACGACGAGCGTGAGCAGGATTGCCGGAGAGACGGCCCGGTGGGTGATTCCCATATCGTCGCGTTGTATGCCAGTCCCGCTTGCTGCGTCAAACCTTAACCGGGGGACTTCGTCCCCCGGACCCCCTTACACGCTCGCTCGCGGGGGCCCTTCGCCCCGCTCCGCTCGCGTGGCTCACTCGCTATGCTCGTTCGCGCTCTCATCGAGAACTCTTCGTCCGTGGACCGCCTTACACGTTCGCTCGCGGGGGCCCTTCGCCCCGCTCCGCTCGCGTGGCTCACTCGCTATGCTCGTTCGCTCCGAGTCCAGTTCGCGCACGCGTCTGACGCGGGCTCGCTTCTTCAAGAACGAGTGATCGTCACCGCGACCGCCGTGTTTGCAGCATGTCGACGACCTCGCGCGCGGTGAGCTTGCGTGCCTGCACTTCGAGTCCTTCGACCTTGAAACGATCGCCGGCATCGTGCACCACGAGCTTTCCGCGCAACAGCGGCGCGGCCGTTTTCAGATCGCCGGCTCGTCGCAAACCTGCGATGTACAAGTGATCGAGAAACGCCTGATCGCTCGATGTATCGAATTGTGCGACATCGAGTATGGCCAGCGGCACAGGGGCAACAGCCGACGCCAGCAGACTCGCGAGCGCCGCGTCGCCATCGGCGACCAGCGCCGCACCAGGATGCGCGTGCACCGCTGTGACGATATCCGCGACGCGCTGACTCGCGGAGGTCCGGTTGTACGTCTCGAAGTGCGAGATCTTGCCCGCCGCCTCCGCGTCGAATGGTGTGAACGGAATGGCAATCGGGCGAAACCCCGCGCTGGTCAGCAGCTTTTCGAGAGTGGCGTCCGGGCTCGCGACCAGCACATCACGGGAAGCGCGCGCTGGAACGTCGCTCGAAGCATTCGCGTCGCTGCCGAATCCGAGAATCTGCCGAAGGAGTGCCGACGAGACGGCCGGCGGCATACGGCCAATCTGACGCTCCGCCGCGGCGATCCAGTTTTGAATCAACGTGCCGGTGTCGATCGCGCCGTCCGGCAGCGGCCGCTGATGGAACACGAGGAGGTCCGGCAAGGGCTCGGGCGTGAACGAGCGCTCGGTGACGTGCACACCCGGATCCGCGTGCATGAACCAGCGGGCCATCCACGAATACATCGCCTCGCGGCTGTCCCGGTTGTAATTGTGATCCGCAGTGAACCGGACGGCGTGGACGCGGTCGGCGGCGCCGTACAGCTCGTAAATCGTTTTGACCGCAGGGTACTCGAGCTCCATCGTCTCTGACGTCCAGTCTCCAGTCGCCGAAACCATCAAGAGAGGACGCGGCGCGATCGTGGCAGCGATCTCGACGTTCGTCGTCTCGAGGCGTAGCCCTGGCTGGTTCTCACAAAGACATCCTCCCTGCATGTGCAGAGAAATCATGTTCACCGGCGCGGCAACCGCAATGCGATCGTCGACGGCCGATAGCAGAAACGTTTGGGTTCCGCCGCCGGATTCACCCGTCACACCAATCGCATCGCGCCGCACGTAGGGCAGCGTCTCCAGGAAGTCAATCGAACGGATGCTGTTCCACAACTGCAATCCGGCAAGGGTCAGACCCCAGAGCGCCTCGCGGCGGCCGCCGAACGTGTGCGTCAGCTGCCGGCTGTCGTTGTAGCCGATCATGTCGTGGGTGAACACGACGAATCCCTGTCGGGCGAGATTGATTGCGCGCCCAGGACCTGACGTCAGCGTCGTGTTCTCGAGACGGCCGTACGGCCAATGGCCATGTGGCGACAGGATCGCCGGGAACGGTCCGTCACCGATCGGGCGGTACAGGTTCCCGGTCACGAAAAACCCGGGCAGGCTCTCGAAATACACCTTCGAAACCGTGTACCCCGTGCGCGGAATCTCTCCGAAAATCGTGGGATGCAGCGCCGCTTTCTCCGGCAGCGGGAACAGACCCGCCGTCGCAAGGATGTGCTGCCGCAGGTACGCGGCGCGCGTCTTCCAGTGTTCCAGCGTCGAGAACCGCGGCGGCTCGAAGCGATCGTTCAGCGTGCGGTACTTCGATTGAGAACCGTCAAGGACACTGCCACTCAGGATCAACACGAGCGCGAGCCACGAGAGAGAAAAGCGGCGCATCTGCCCCTCCGAGTGTTGCTTCGGTCTTGCGGCGCAGCTTACCATCCTCAACAGGCCCATCGAAGAGAAAGAAGCGAAAGCTTTCAGACGAACGCTTGGATAACCTGACGCATTCATTGGTGGGCGTGGCGCTCGCCGACCTGACGCTGCGCGACACCGCCGCTCCGCCCGAGCGGCGGGTATTCCTCGCAGCGGGCGTCATCGCGTCAAACGCGCCGGATCTCGATCTTCTCTACCTCCGGCTTACTCCCCCGCCGCTCGGCTACCTCCTGCATCATCGGGGCTATTCGCACACCATTGCCGGCCTGCTGCTGCTCGGTGTGCTCCTTCCGCTGGCTCTGCGTCTGTCGCCGGCGGCCCGTCGCCTCTCATCGGTAGAGGGCGTGCGGCTGTTGACGCTGATGTGGGTAAGCCTGGTCGGTCACGTCCTGTTCGACGCGCTTAACAGCTACGGTGTGCATCCTTTCTATCCTCTTGACGTCCGGTGGTACTACGGCGATGCGGTGTTCATCTTCGAGCCGTGGCTGTGGCTGGTCCTCGGGATCTCCGCCGGATGGACGCTGCAAAACCGGACGGCGCGGTTCGCGATGTTCACGCTCATCGCCGTCCTGCCGATCATGTTCACGTTTCTGGGGATCGTGCCGATCGGCGCGTTGATCATGCTGGGGATTGCGGGGGGGGTATTCATGTGGGTGGGAAACCGGCTGTCACCGAGAGTTCGCGCGGCCGGTGCGCTGGCAATAACGGTACTCGGGTGCGCCGGCATGTTCGCGTTGTCGCACGCCGTGGAAGCAGCCACGCGTGCGGCGCTCGCGCCTACCGTGCGCGGAGCGATCCTCGACGTCATCCGCACGCCGAATCCGTCCTCGCCGCTCTGCTGGTCCGTAATCACCGTCGAAAAGAACGAGATCGAAGACACGGTCGTCCTGCGCCGTGGAACCATGTCGCTTCTCCCGGCATGGCAACCGCCGACGAGTTGTGCATCATGGCGATTCACCCGCAGGGCGCTCGACCGTGCTCGCGACAGGCCTACCAGGACCGACCCCGATGGGAATCGAATGGGCGCGCCGACGGCGCGCCCCGCCGGACCGGAGCGGGGCACAGGGGCCCCCGCGAGTGACGGCGATGGGGGGTCCGGCGGGGCGAAGCCCCCCGGTCTGGCTTGGACCGACGAGATTCGCGAGTCGCTGACAGGATTGCGCGATCTCGGGGCGCAGGACTGCTGGGCGCGCGCGTGGCTTCAGTTCGGCCGCGCGCCCGTCCTCCGCGACGGACGCCTGTTCGATCTTCGATTCGACAACGGGACGGGACGGAATTTCACGACGCTGACGCTCACCACCGAGCGCGACGCCGGCTGCCCGCCGCACGTGACTCCATGGGCGTTGCCGCGGGAGGAGCTGTTGGAGGGGCACTGACGCTGCCGTGCCGAGTGCCTCGTACACGTGCCTCGTGCCTCGTGCGCGTGCCGAGTGCTACGTGCCAAGGAGTCGTGCCGGGTGTAAGGCGGCGGTGACGCGTCGGCGATCGCACCATCAATGAATGCTGCGCGCCATCGAAGAACGGCGCCACGCGTACGAGGCACGAGGCACGGCGGCTCGGTGATCCGCATCTGAGATAAGCTCGTGTCCCGTGCCGGCTCCTCACACCGCTTCCCTGCTCACCGTCGCCTGCCTTGGCGTCGGCCTCGTCGTTCTGCTGATCACGTGGGCGCGCCTGCCCGCGTTCATCGCGCTTGCCGCCGGATCGTTGTTCGTGGGGCTCGGCGCGGGCATGCCACTCGCCGACGTGCCGCGCGCGTTTCAGTCTGGTGTTGGCGACACGCTGGGATTCATCGCGATGGTGATCGGTCTCGGTACGATCATCGGCAAGCTGCTGGCCGAGTCGGGCGGGGCCGCTGTCATATCGCCGGCGCTTGTGCGTGCGCTCGGCGAGCGGCGTCTCGATTGGGCACTCATGCTTTCCGGGTTCATCATCGGGCTGCCGGTGTTCTTTCAGGTGGGATTCGTGCTGCTGGCGCCCGTGCTGTTCACGCTCGTCCGCCGAACGGGAACGCCGGTGCTCCGCCTCGGCATTCCGCTCGTTGCCGGGCTCTCTGCTGCGCACGGTCTCGTTCCGCCGCATCCCGGTCCGCTTGCAGCTGTCGAACGCCTCGGGGCCGACACGGGGCGGACAATCTTCTACTCGCTGATCGTCGGCCTGCCGGTGGCGGTCATCGCCGGGCCGCTCCTTGGCCGCTTCGTTGCGAGTCGCGTCGACGTCGATTCGGGCGCGATGGCCGATCAACTGACCGGCAGCAGCGCGTCGCGGATGCCGTCACTCGCGATCAGCCTCCTCACGATTCTGCTACCGGTGCTGCTGATGCTGCTCGCGGCGCTCGCGCAGGCCACGATGCCCGACGGCGCGCTCCGACGCTGGATTGCGTTCGCGGGGGCTCCGGTCGTGGCAATGCTGCTCGCGACGATCGTGGCACTCTACACCTTCGGTCGGACGTGCGGATTCGATCGCGATCGTCTTCTGCGCTTTGCGGAAGAGTCGCTGCTCCCGATTGCCGGCGTGCTGCTGGTCGTCGGCGCGGGCGGCGGTTTCGGCCGAGTCCTGGACCTGGCGGAAGTCGATACGGCAATCGCGCGCGCGGTGGGCGGCATGCAGTTGTCGCCGCTCGTGCTCGGCTGGGTGATCGCCGCCCTGCTCCGTCTCGCTGTCGGATCAGCGACCGTGGCATGCGTCACGGCTGCAAGCATCATGGCGCCGATCGCGGCCGCAACCTCTGACCCGAACAAAGATCTGCTCGTCGTCGCCATCGGCGCCGGCTCGATCATCGCCTCGCATGTCAACGACGGCGGCTTCTGGCTCGTGAAGGAGTACTTCAACATGAGCGTGCCGCAGACGGTCGCCTCGTGGACGCTGCTCGAAACCGTCTGCTCGATCGTCGGGCTTGCGGGCGTACTCGTTCTGGCGCTGGTGGTCGGCTGACTTCACTGCGCCGTTTTCGGCACGATGTCTACTTGCAGCGCCGCATCTGCTGCCGGCACATACGCCGCCGGCATCCCGAGCTCTTTGCGAACGATGTTGCAACCCTGCGCGATGGAAGTTGCCTTGTAGAAGGCGATCTCGCGATTGCAGCCCTGCCTCCCGAAGCCGCAGTCGCTCGAGACGATGAGTTGCTCCGGCGCGACGTGTTTCAGCGCCGTGCGGATGGCGGCCGCAACGTCCTCGGGTCGATCCGCCTGCAGCACCCGGTGGCTCACGGCGCCGATGCAGACCTTCTTCGGCAGCTTGCCTTTGTACTGTCCGAACAGCTCGATGTCCGTGAAGTTGCGATCCTTCGTCTCGATCGTCCACACGTCGCCTTTCATCTCGTTCAGGTACAGCTCGAACGACGCCTTGTAGCTCGTGTCCTCCATCACGCGCTGCATGTTGGGGTTCCCCCAGCACGTGTGGATCCAGATCTCGACGTCGTCCAGCCCCTGCACCTCGCGGTTGTAGCAATCGACCATGAACTTCACCTTCTCGTCGTGCGCGCCGTAGGTGTTGGCCATGAAATGGAGTGTGGGCTCTTCGATCTGGATGCAGTTGCAGCCGGCGTCGCGCAGCGCCAGCAGCTCCGTGTTCATCGCAACGGCCATGTCCCACACGACCTCTCGATTGTCCTTGTACTTGTCGGTGTGAATGTCGAGAAACAGCCCCATCACCTGTGAGCAGCAGGTGCCGAATCGTACGGGCTTTCGCGATTTGCCCTGCGCGATGCGCCAGATTTTGGCGTAGTCGAGCGGACGATGTTCGATTTTGCCGATCACGCGCGGCCAGCGCCACGCCGTGTAGATCTCGTTGAGCAGCGTGCCCGGCGGGTATCGAAGCCAGGGGCTGCGCGTCTCCTCGGATTGCAGGTAGTCGCCATCGAACCCGGCCCATCGCTGCAGCGGGTAGTGATGCCAGCTCCGGCCGGCGAAGTCCTCGTCGCAATGGAAATCGCCGTGCGTCAGGATGTCGAGCCCCGCGCGTTCTTCATCGCTGATGACGACGGCCAGCGCGTCCTGAAATTTCTCGCGGAACCGGACGTCCATCATGCACGTGTCGAGCGGCCTCGCCCACATGCTGACATCGAACCAGCGCGGGCGCGGCCACGAGCCGGTGACAGTGCTCGGCAGCAGCAAATCTTTCGTGACGGTGAAAGCCATCATGAACACTCCTGCGAGAATCGGCGCGTTCGCATCCTACTTCGAGTCCGCCATTTGAGTTAATCTGCTTTCGTTTTGATTCTCTGCCCAAACGGCGGTACGACTCTCCAGGGACGCTTCTGCCACGCCTGCGGCCAGAAAACCGGCTCGGCTCACATCAGTCTTCATGACTTCGCCCACGAGGCCTGGCACGAGTTCGTTCACGTCGACGGGAAAATAGCTCAGACGCTGCGGCTCCTGATCTTCAAACCCGGTGCGCTGACCCAGGAATTCCTCAACGGTCGACGGACGCGATACCTCTCGCCCTTGCGGTTGTATCTCACGATTAGCGTGCTGTTCTTCGCGCTGATGCCTGTTTTTGCGTTCTTCACATGGTTGTTCTATCGGAGGGCGGCACCATACTATGTCGCGCACCTCAATTACTCGATCCACTTTCATGCGTTCACATTCGCAGCACTTACCGCCTTCGCCCTGTGTGCGCTGGCGGGCCGGCACGGACGCACTCCGGGATCGATCGCCATGTTGGCCATCGTGCCCTATCACTACACCGCGCTGCGGCGTGTGTTCGGCGGCTCGCGGATTCGAACTCTCGCGTTGGGAACCGCCGTGGGCATTCTTTATTGGATGGCGGTCGCAGCAGTCATGATTCTCATCGCGTTCCGCACGTTGAAGGGCATGTAGACGGCATGCTGATCTTCGACGCTCATCTCGACCTCTCCATGAACGCGCTCGAGTGGAACCGCGACTTCACGCGGCCGATCGAGGAAATTCGCGCGAGGGAGTCCAGTCTCACCGACAAGCCCGATCGGGGGCGCGGCACGGTCTCGTTTCCGGAAATGCGTCGCGGCCGTGTCGGGCTGTGTGTCGCGACGCAGATTGCCCGCTACGTCGCGCCGGACAACCCGCTCCCCGGCTGGCATTCGCCGGAACAGGCCTGGGCGCTGACCCAAGGTCAGCTCGCCTGGTATCAGGCCATGCAGGAGCGCGGCGAGCTGCTGCAAATCCGGGATCGTGATGCTCTCGATCGACACCTCGCGCGTTGGCAGGCGGACGATCGTACCGACAAGCCAATCGGCTACGTCTTGAGCCTCGAGGGTGCCGACTCGCTGGTCACGATCGCACATCTCGAGCGGGCCTACGCGTACGGACTGCGTGCGATCGGCCCCGCACACTATGGACCGGGGGTGTACGCGCAGGGCACGAACGCGAGCGGCGGTATCGGTGTGCGCGGACGGGAGCTGCTGTGCGAGATGGAGCGTCTTGGCGTCATTCTGGATGCGACGCATCTGTGCGACGAGAGCTTCCGCGAGGCGCTCGATTGCTTCCGCGGACCGGTCTGGGCCAGCCATTCGAACTGTCGCGCGTTGGTGCCGCACGGCCGCCAGTTCACCGACGAGCAAATCCGCGAGCTCATCGAGCGCGGCGCGGTCATTGGCGCGGCGTTCGACGCCTGGATGCTGGCCCGCGGATGGGTCCGCGGCGAGACGACACCCGAGGGCGCCGGCGTGACGCTTGCGACCGTGGTCGATCACATCGACCACATCTGCCAGATTGCCGGCAACGCGCGGCACTGCGGCATCGGATCGGATCTCGATGGCGCCTTCGGCCGCGAGCAGTGCCCGGTCGACGTTCAGACCATCGCCGACCTGGCGCGCCTGCCGCAGCTCCTGCGTGAACGCGGTTACAGCGAGGAGGACGTAAGAGGAATCGCCTCCGGCAATTTCGTCCGGTTCCTCGAAACGGCGCTGCCCTAGACGAGCGCCGCCTCCCTGACTCCTTGCCTCGCATACGCGCGCGCTGTTAGTGTAAGCGCTTCGTTGTTGCAATCTTTTCGAGGGTGATCAGAGGTAGCGACATGCAGTACACACGACGAGAGTTGGCGAAGCTGGCGCTGTCTGTGCTGCCAGCGAGCAGACTGCTTTCGCTTGCACAGGCGGAAGCCGCAGCGGCCCAGACCGCCAGACCGAATTCGAAGTTCTCCGGCGTCCAGATCGGCCTGAACGTCCCCTACAGCTTCGGCAACAACCTGCTGAGCGGCGACGAGACGCTCGACAACTGCGTGAAGCTTGGCATCAGCGCGGTGGAGTTGCGATCGCAGCCGGTCGAGCTCTTCCTCGGAGTTCCGCGCAACCTCATTGCGCCGCGCAGCGGCAAAGGACCGCCGACGCCCGAAGAACAGGCAGCGCAGAAGACCGCCGCCGAGGAGCTTCGCAAATGGCGCCTCTCCGTTGCGATGGACAAGGTAAAGGAGTTCCGGAAGAAATACGAGGATGCCGGCGTCCTCATCGAGATCGTCAAGTTCGACAACATCTACGCGCTGCCCGACGACATCGTCGACTACTCCTTCCAGCTGGCGAAGACGCTCGGCGCCAGGGCGATCTCCTGCGAGATCTCGCCGGACGGGACGAAGCGCATCGGCCGGTTCGCCGACAAGCACCAGATGATGGTGGGCTACCACGGACACGCCGAGACGACGCCGGAGCACTGGGAAACGGCGTTCTCGCAAGCGAAATTCAATGGCGCGAACGTCGATATCGGTCATTTCATCGCCGGCAACAACGTTTCCCCCGTGGGGTTCATCCAGAAGCATCACGATCGGATCACGCATCTGCACGTCAAGGACCGGAAGCTGAATAAGGGCCCCAACGTCCCCTTCGGCCAGGGCGATACGCCGATCAAGGAAGTCCTGCAGTTGCTCAAAGCGAACCGGTGGAACATTGAGGGCACCATCGAGTTCGAGTACCCGATCCCCGAAGGCTCGGACCGCATGACCGAGATCGCCAAATGCGTGAAGTACTGCCAACAGGCACTGGCATGATGCACCGCCGCGACTTCCTCAAGCAGAGCGCCGCCGCGTTTGCCGTCGCCAATCTGCCTGTCTACGCCCAGCAGCTCGCCGACATGAAAAAGCGCGTCGGCCTGATCGGCACCGGGTGGTACGGCAAGACGGACCTGCTGCGCTTAATCCAAGTCGCGCCGGTGGAAGTGGTCTCGCTTTGCGACGTCGACAGGAAAATGCTCGCCGAGGCGGCCGAGATCGTGTCCACCCGCCAGCTCTCGAAGAAGAAGCCGCGCACGTACAGCGACTACCGCGCGATGCTGAAGGAACGCGACCTTGACATCGTGATCATCGTCACGCCCGACCACTGGCACGCACTGCCCATGATCGAAGCGGTGAAATCAGGCATGGACGTATGGGTCCAGAAACCCATCAGCGTCGACATCGTCGAGGCGCAGGGGATGCTCGCGGCCGCGCGCAAGTACAAACGCATCGTGCAGGTCGGAATGCAGCGCCGCAGCACCCCGCATCTCGTGCGCGCGCGCGATCGCGTGATCGGTGAGGGACGGCTCGGGACGATCGGTCTGGTTGAAATCTACTGCTACTACCACATGCGCGCGACGCAGAACCCTCCCGATACGCAACCACCGGAGTATCTCGATTACGAGATGTGGACGGGTCCGGCCCCAATGCGTCCGTACAACTCGCTCGTCCACCCGCGAAGCTGGCGGGCGTTCATGGAATACGGCAACGGAATCGTCGGCGACATGTGCGTGCACATGCTCGACATGGTGCGCTGGATGCTCGACCTCGGGATGCCGAAACGCGTCAGCTCGTCGGGCGGGATCCTCGTCGACAAAGCGAGCAAGGCGAACATTACCGATTCGCAAACCGCTACGTTCGACTTCGGAGATCTGCAGGTCGTGTGGACTCATCGGACCTACGGCGATCCCCCCGATCCCAGATATCCGTGGGGCGCGACCTTCTACGGCGACAAGGGGACGCTCAAGGCGAGCGTCATGAGCTACGACTTCGTGCCGACGGGCAAGGACCAGACGCCGATTCACGAAGACGTCACGTATGAGCTCGAGCAGTTCCCCGAAGATCGGACCGAGAAGGATCTCGAGCGTCACGTCGCGCCCGCGATTCGCGCACACATGAAGAACTTCCTCGAGTGCATCGCCTCGCGCGGCACGCCTGTCGCGGATATCGAACAGGGATACATGTCGGCGGCCGCCTGCATCCTCGCCAATCTGTCGATGAAGCTCGGACGCACGCTCCAATGGGACCACGCCAAGGGCGTCGTGATCGACGATCCCGAGGCCAATACGTTGCTGCGCCGCCCGTACCGTGCGCCGTGGGTGCACCCCGACCCTACGACGGTGCAGGTCGCTTCGCAGCGACTGCTCGGCTAATCACAGCGGCCAGCTCGGGGACGTAGACCGGCTTCGCGACGTGGTTGTCGAATCCTTCGCGGATCGCTCGGGTCCTGTCCTGTACCCGGGCGTACCCGGTAATTGCGATCGCCGGCAGTTGCGACGCGGCGTCAGTGCGGCCACGGACCCTTCGAATCAGCGAATAGCCGTCCTCGCCGGGCATCTCGATATCGCTGAGCAACACGTCGGGAATTCGCCGATCGATCTCGACCATCGCCTCGGATGCAGACGACGTGACGGTGACGGAAGCGCCCATCGCCGACAACATCTTCGAGAGCAACTCGCGAGCCTCCGAGTTGTCCTCGGCGATCAGCACAGAGACGCCTCGGAGCGAATCGCCTTCGACCGGTGCCTCGCGCGCGGCCTCTGTCCCTTCCGTGCGTCGTTCGGGCCACGCGTCCTCCTGCGCGACGCGCAATGGCAACGATACGGTGAACGCCGCACCCCGGCCCTCGCCGGGACTGTACGCCGTCACGGTCCCCCCGTGCGCTTCGGTGAGGTGCCGGACGAGCGCGAGGCCGAGCCCAAGGCCGTGATACTCCCGCGTGGAGCTGCTGTCGGCCTGCGCGAAGCGATCGAAGATTCGCTGCAGCATGTGCGACGGTATTCCGATGCCGGTGTCGCTCACCGTCAGCTCGACATGCGAGTTGGCGCGTCGGAGTACGAGCTCGACGCGTCCTCCTTTCGGCGTGAACTTGATCGCGTTCGACAGCAGGTTCCATGCGATCTGCTGCAGCCGTGCCGGATCGCCGTTCACGACCGCGGCGCGCGAATCGATCGCCACCTGTAACCGAACCCCTCTGGCATCGGCCGCCGGGCGGACTGCAGCCAGCGCGGCTTCGAGCAGCGTTCCGAGCTCCACCGCCTGGATGTCCAGCCGCAGCTTGCCTGAAATGATGCGCGACACGTCGAGCAGATCTTCGACGAGGTGCGCCTGCGCTCGCGCGTTTCGCTGGATGGTTTCGATGGCCGCCGCAGTCTCCGCGGGATTCAGGCAGCGTTGTGCGAGGAGCGTGGCCCAACCCGTGATCGCGTTGAGCGGCGTCCTGAGCTCGTGCGACAACGTCGCCAGGAATTCGTCCTTCAGCCGGTTCGCGGTCTCGGACTCCGTCCGCGCGGCCTGTTCGCGCCGCAGCAGCTCCTCGCGCACTTCCGCCGCGCGCCGCCGCTCGGTGACGTCACGGTAGAACACGCCAATCCCGTCGTCTTCGATCGGATAGATGTCGTTCTGGAACCACATGTCGAGCCGCGGGTAGTAACTCTCGACGCTGATCGGCACGCGCTCCTTCATTACCTTCTCAGCCGCTTCGAAGAACGGACCGGACGTCCGGATGTCCGGAAAGAGCTGGAAAATCGTGTGCCCGATCATCTGCTCCGGTTTGAGTCTGGCGAACCGCGCGGCATGGCGATTCACGTGCACGTAGCGCCACCCGGCATCGAAGGCCATGAACGCGTCGCCTGTGCTCTCGAAAAGTCGGACGAGCCGTTGGCGCGACGACTCCGCGCGATCGCGCGCTTCGCGAAACCCCGCAGACATGAAGGCGAGGATTGCTCCCACCAGCACGTACAGCGACAGGTCGAGCACTCCGCTCGACTCGGGTCCCGCGAGACGGTTCGGCAACACCCACAGGTGTCCACTAATGAGCGCGGACAAACCGACGCAGAGCAGCGCGGGACCGCGGCCCCACCACCACCCGGCGATCAGAATGGCCGGGTAAAAGGTGATGAACGGCGGTGGCGCGCCGACAAGTCCGAAAAGCGCCCGAACGCCGATGGCCGCGGCCGTCGCGAGGACAGCGAGCGCATAGCCTTGCGCCTTTCGTTCCGTCGACATCGCATTCCCACTCTAACCCATCCGCGCCTCCCCCTTTTGTCCCCAAGATGGCGCGCGCTATGCTCGTCATTCCGCAGGGAGTCAGGCCGACGTCTCTCGGGCGGCCAGAAATCCCACTGGGGGTTGGCATGGCGACGACATGGCAGCCAAAGGAACCGCCTCAGGGCGCAGCTGAGGCTGGTCGCGAATCGACTGTCGGTATTGGTGTGGAGCGTCGCAGGGTGCGACGAGGCAAATCGGAAAGTGAGCCTGACCGGGCAGAGCTCGTCTCGATGATCGTCGGGACGTACCACGAAATGCCAGGATTGAGTCTGCACCTGGCGCAGGCAGCGCGGCTTTTTGGTCTGAAACGGACGACGTGTGAGCTCGTCCTCGAATACCTGGTGGATCGTGGAGAACTCCGCCGGGCACGCGATGGTCAATACGTCCTGCCGTGATGAGACTGCACCTCCGCAATTCAGATCCCAGCGGCGTCCTCACTTAGAGCCAGAACGACTCGCCAAGCGTCCAAAGTTCAAGTGCTCCAGGCAATTATGCCGCTGAATTCAGCGCCTCGCGCTGGTATCGCTTTTGCCCCGTAATTCGATCCGCATTCAAAATCTGACCCTAAGCTCGACTGGGAGGGTGGCAAGGTGCATCTCGTCAGACTTCACGTTCGCAGACTGTCGGCTCTGCTGCTCACGCTTTCGGTTGCGGCTCCCGCTGCAGCCCAGACGAATGTCGCAGGCAGACTTTCACGCATCACGATTGACAACTTCGGCGAGGTGAACCCGCATTACTTCCGGGGCGCTCAGCCGAAAGGGCACGATTACGCCGACTTGGCGGCACTTGGGGTCAAGACGGTCATCGACCTTACCAAGGACGGTGACCTAAACGAAAACCAGTTGGTTGAGAATGCGGGCATGTCGTTCCACCGAATTCCGCTGACGACGACCTCGCGGCCCGATGCCGCGGCAGTGGAAGAGTTCCTGAAGTTGGTCAACGATCCTGCGAATCAACCCGTATACGTTCACTGCCAGGGTGGCCGGCACCGCACCGGCACCATGACGGCGGTTTATCGTATGACGCAGGATGGCTGGACCGCCGATCGCGCCTTCGATGAAATGAGGAAGTACCAATTCGAGAAGGGGTTCGTGAGCCACAACACTCTGAAGGGTTTCGTCTACGACTACTACTCGGGGATGCAGCAGGCGCAGGCGGAACAGAGACATGTGGCGGCAGGTGGCGGCGGACGGGAGTAGGACAATTCCGAATTGTGAATTGTGAATTGAGCGGCAACGGGCCTCACCGTCGAGGCAGCGTGGCGTTGGTCACCAGCAGCTGACCGGGCTGCAGCGGTCCGCTCACGAGCTCGGTCCAGCGATCGTCGGCGAGGCCGGTGACGATCTCGACCGGCACGAACCGGTTTCCTTCGAATCGCCACACATACGCAGGCTTGCCGCCGCCTTTCTTTTCCGAAGGCGCCCGAGTCGAGGGGCGCTCGAGATTTGGCGGGGCCTGCCCAATCGCTTCCAGCACCTCCTGCGTCGGTCGGAACGTGAGCGCGGTGTTCGGGATGCGGACGACGTCGGCGCGCTCGGCGCCGGGGATTGTGATCAACGCCGTAGCGCCCGGCGTCAGCGTTCCTTCCGAATTATCGACGTCGATGACCGCCGTATAGCTCACCACCCCCGAGATGCCGGCACCAAGATTTGGTCCTGAGGTCGACGGCGACGTCGCGACAACCGAACCGGTCGATTGTGGCGATCCGGTCGACTGAGGTGATGATGTCTGCCCTGGCGGCCCGCTGGTGCTCGTCGCTCCCGCCGCTCCCGTGCCGGTTGATGTTCCGCTCGTTGCAGAGGCTTGTTCGACGACCGGCGCGAGCCGGACTTCCGCAACCGTCCCATCGAAGTTTCGGGTGCCCATCGATTCGACCTGGAAACTCACGTGGGCGCCGGACCTGACACCTCCCACATCTGCTTCGCTGATGTCCGCGAGCACCTGCATGTGGCGCAGGTCGGCAATGTCGAACAGCACCGGCGACTGCAGCACCGCGGCGATCGTCTGGCCGACATCGACTCTCCGGTTCACGACGACGCCGTCGATGGGCGATCGAATGACGGTGTGCGCCAGGTTCACCTGCGCCTGATCGACCAGGGCCCGCGCGACTTGGATGTCGGCCGCTTTTGCCTTCAGATCGGCTTCCGCCTGCTGCTTGGTAATCCGCGCGGCGTCGAGGTCCGCCCGCGGGATCAACTCCTGCGCGAACAACGCTTCCGCGCGCGACAGCTTGATGGCGGCATCTTCTGCCGCCACCTTCAGCTGCTGCCACTCCGCCTGGGCCTGTGCCAGCTTGCCGCGTGCGCCCTGGAGTTCCGCCTCGTAGACCGCGGGATCCAGCCGCATGACGACCTGACCGGCGTGCACGACCGAATTGAAGTCAGCCTCCAGGGACTTGACCGTCCCCGAGACTTGGGAGCCTGCTTCAACCGTCTTCACAGGAGTCAGTGTTCCGGTCGCGATGATCTCGCGGGCGATTGTTCCTGACGTCACCGCGGCGGTCGAGACGTTGATCTGCGGCCCACGCCTAAGCGTGATGCCGATTACCACGGCTGCAAGAACGACAACCGAGGATATCGAGATCAGCAGTCTTCGGCGGTTCATGCATCCCCTGCGGATGCAATCAGTCCGCCGTTTGAAGGTCCCAACAAGCCTTATTGCGATCAGCCAGCGGGCTTGGGCGGGATAATCAGTGGCAGGCTACATCATGCGCCTGAGCGTCACGTACAGCGGACCTGCCCCGAGCGCCACCAACATGAGGTAGGTGCCCGGTCCTGTGCGGTTTATCGCTTCAAAGAACGCCTGTTCGCTCGGACCCAACGTGAACTCGACCGTTTTCCACACAAGCGTATTGTGAACGCGAATCCGGTGAGGTCCAGGTTCCAGCTCACGTGTGACCGAATCGCACAACAGCGTCCCGACACGCTCGCCGTCAATCGAGACGATCAGCTGGCGTGACTTGAAGTCGGACTCGGACGTGCGCGTGATGGTGACCGTAGCGGCCGGGAAGGCTCGGTCGAGGTCGAAATCGTCGTCGTTAGCAATCAGCTCGTCGAGGAGAGACCGCATATGTGACGTCGGGGAAACGTTAGTGTCCGGCTTGAGCCGGACGTTCTCGTCCGGCTAGATCCGGACTCTACTTTCGCGGCGGATTGATCATCACGTGAGCACTCGGCGTGCCGGCGTTCATCAGCCATGGGCCGCCCCCGGGCACCGGCTTCGTCGACAGGCCGGTCGTCTCGGCGGTAGCAAACGGCATGTAGATGACGTATCGCAGGTAGGGATCGACCACTTTGCCCGTCGCCGTGTCGTAGCTCGCCCCGGTCAGCACGTAGAGCGTGCGCGGCTCGCGAGGCATCGCGAGCTTGCCTGACTTGATCTCCTCCCATCGCGTGTCGCTGCGCACTTTCTCGTCGGTCACACCCTGTGTCGCGAGCTCGCGGCCCCGAGCCATGAACGGCTCGAGGTCCTTGTGATAGCACGCGACGCTCAGGGCCGCGACCTTCGGATTGTCGGCAAGGCAGACCATGTCGTTCGTGCCCTTGCGCAGCGTTACCAACGTTCCCTTCTCGTCGTAGCCAAGCACCGTCGCGTTGGCGCGACGATCCTCGGGCGCGGCGAGCACGGCCACCACAATCTGTACATCCGGCGGTTGCACTGTCGTCGCAGGATCCTGGCCCAGCAGCGACAGCAGCAAGAACGCAGGCATCGTCATCACATTCCTCCGCGAAGCGCCCAATGATATCAGCCTTCGCTCGGGTCACTTGACGCGCGAGCTACGGCTGGCATGCTGCTAAGGTGCGACATAAGTGGTTTTCACAATCGTGTAGAACTCCCGCGCGTACGTTCCTTGTTCGCGCGGACCGTAGCTGGATTTCTTCCGCCCGCCAAACGGCACGTGATAGTCGAGGCCTGCGGTTGGCAGGTTGACCATGACGAGGCCGCTCTGCGTGTTTCGCTTGAAATGACTGGCGTGCTTGAGCGATGTGGTCACGATTCCCGAGGAGAGGCCGAATGGCGTGTCGTTTGCGACCGCAAGCGCCTCATCGTAGTTCTTCACTCTGATGACCGACGCGACGGGCCCGAAGATCTCTTCGCGATTGATTCGCATCGCCGGAGCCGTATCGGTGAAGATCGCCGGGGAGAGATAATAGCCGACCGTCTCTCGTTTCAGCCGCTCGCCTCCCCAGACCAGCCGCGCCCCTTCGCGTCGTCCAATCTCGATGTACTCGAGATCCTTCTCGAGTTGACGCGCGTCGACCACGGGCCCCATCTCGGTCCCGGGCTTGAGCGCATCGTCCACGACGAGTCGCTGCAATCGATCGACCGTCGCCTCGACGAACCGATCGTGAATCCCTTCGGTGACGATGATACGACTCGACGCCGTGCACCGCTGGCCCGACTGGAAGTAGGCGCCGTTGACCGCCACCGACACGGCAGTGAACAAATCTGCATCGTCGAGCACGACCAGCGGGTTCTTGCCTCCCATCTCGAGCTGCACGCGCGCTCCGTTCTTCACCGCGGCTGCCGCAACCGACGGTCCGACGTCCTGCGATCCGGTGAAGGTGATCGCGTCGATATGGGGCGAGGCGGCGAGAACGGGTCCCAGGCGCGAGCCAGGTCCCATTACCAGATTCAGCGCCCCGGGTGGAAGTCCTGCTCGCTGGATGATGTCGACCAACGTCCACGGCGACGCTGGGACCAGCTCCGCCGGCTTGAAGACGACGGTGTTGCCGAACGCGAGCGCGGGAGCAATCTTCCACGCGGGAATCGCGAGCGGAAAATTCCAGGGCGTGATTGCGGCGACGACGCCGATCGGCTCGCGGGTGATTTCGATTTCGATGCCTGGCCGAACCGAGTCGATCTTCTCGCCTCCCGCTCGGACTGCTTCACCCGCAAAGAACTTGAAGATCGCACCGGCGCGCGCGGCCTCCCCGATGCCGTCCGCGAGCGGCTTTCCCTGCTCCCGTGAGAGCAGCCGTCCGAGCTCCTCCTTTCTGGCGAGGATCTCGGTACCCGCGCGGTCGAGCACGTCGAACCGCTCCTGCGGAGTCGTCCGCGACCATTTCCTGAACGCCTCTCGGGCAGCACCGAGTGCCGTCTCGACTTCCGGCGTCGTCGCGCGCGCAAACTCGCCGACGACGTCGTTGACGTTCGAAGGATTGACATCCTCCATGCGATCGGTAGAGTCGATCTCACGGCCATCGATGAGATTGGGGAATGCTGTGGGCATGGGTGTCTTCCGATCCTGTTCGTGAATCGAATCTAGAAGTTAGAAGCTAGCGCGAATCCTGATTTCATCGCTCCACCTTCCAGCTTTTGTCTCTGTCGCTCTAGATTCTAGCTTCTCGCTTCTGTTCTGTCAGCGTTAGTGTCCATGTCTACAGACGCGGCTTCTCGATCCCCGCGATATCGCACAGTACGTCCACCATTGCAGAGAAGTCCTTCCCGCCGTGGCCGCGTACGCGCGCGATGCTGAATGCCTCCCGCGCCGCTGCGGCGATTGGTACGGGCACGCGCGCGGCGTTGGCTGCGTCGATAATCAGCGTGAGGTCCTTGTGGGCGAGATCGATCGTGAATCCGGGCTCGGTATCTCCCTTGAGGACCTTCGACGGCCAGTTCACTTTCAATTGACCGTTGGTGGCCGTTGTCCCGTCGATGACATCGAGCGATTTCGCGAGCGACAGCCCGAACCGCTGCGACAGCGCCAGCGCCTCGGCATTCAGCTGGCACGAGACGATGGCGAGACAGTTGTTCACGAGCTTCGTGCGTATTCCCGTTCCGACGCCGCCGCAATGGTGAATCGTGTTGCCCATGGCCTCCAGGAGCGGCTTCACTCGGGCGAAGTGGTCGTCGGCCGCACCGACCATGAACAACGACTCGCCCCGCTCGGCGTGGCTCGCGAGTCTGCCGACGGGTGCATCCACGAAGCCGCAGTTCCTTGAATGTGCTGACGCGGCCAGCTTGTCAGTCACTCGCGGGTCGATCGTGCTCATCTCGACGAGGATCGTTCCCGGCTTCGCATGTTCCAGCACTCCGGCGGCGCCCGCGACGACGTCGGCGACAGTGGCCGAATCGGGCAGCATCGTCAACACGGCGTCGCTCGCGGCAGCGTCGGCGATGCCGTGAGCCTGCCGGGCGCCCAGCCGTTCGAGCTCGCGCATCGGCGTCCGGTCGATATCGAAGACCACGAGCCGGAAGCCCTTTCGACAGAGGTTGGACGCCATCGGCCGCCCCATGCGACCGAGGCCGATGAAGCCAATCGTGTTCATATGGCGCCCCGAACGCTGTGACTGACGGAAGTCAGAAGCTACAAGTCAGAAGCTTTAGAGCGAACCTGATCACGATCGCTCTAACTTCCAGATTCTCGATTCCGTCTGAACTACCCGTGGTACGATGCCCAGCCGGACGGCGCAGTAACCGCGTGATCCGCGTCCCATGCCGATCACCTACACGTTCGATAAACGGGCCCGGCTGATCCACGTTATGGCGACCCAGTGTCTCACCTTCGCTGATTATCTGGCGTTGCGACGGTCGGTGGAAAGCGACGAGGCGATCCCCACAGGATCTGCGGTGATCTTCGACATGCGGGGGGTTACGGAGGTCGCCGTCAGCGGACCGCAAATCTTCGCGCTCGCACAAGCGAGGGACTCCGTCGAGCGCCGTGCCTCGCGAATCGCCGTTATCGTCAAGGATCCGGTCGCGTTCGGCCTCACGCGAATGTACGACCTGGCGCGCGGAACCGGACCTCCGCTGCGCGTCTTCACCGAAATCGACACCGCCCTGCATTGGATCCTAGAGCCGTAAAACGAGGCAGTTGCCTTAGCCCGCCGTTCTGCTCAACGAATATACTCACGCTCGGAGCTTACATGAGGCGAATCGTCCTCACCATAGTCCTGCTAGCGGCGGGAACTCTCGCTGCAGCGGTTCATTCCCAGGGTCCTGCGCCGGTCCCATCGGGACCTGCGTACAAATTCCAGCAGCTTCAACCCGGCATCTACAGCGCGCTTGGCACCGGCGTGCTGAACGTCGGCGCCAATTCGGCCGTGATCGTCAACGCGAATGACGTGCTCGTCGTCGACTCGCACATCACGCCGGAAGCGGCGCGTGTGATGCTCAGTGAAATCAAGACGATCACGGAGAAGCCGGTCCGCTTTCTCGTCAATACGCACTTCCACTTCGATCACACCGACGGCAACCAGGTGTTCGGGCCGGAGGTGGCGATCTTCGGACACGAGTTTACGCGCGCGAAGCTGGCGGGCGATTTCCTGCATGAACCGATCTTCGTCAATTCGGTTGCGGCGCTGCCGAAGCAGATCGCCGACACCGAAGCGCGCGCCGCGGTTGAGCAGGATCCCGCGGCAAAGGCTCGCCTCGAGCAGCAGGTGCGCGTTCAGCGCGCGTACCAGGAGCAATTGAAAGAGATCCAGCCGGTGCCACCAAACGTGACCTTTGCGCAGACCATGACGCTCATCCGCGACGGACGCGAGATCAGGTTGCTGTTCCTCGGTCGCGGTCACACCGGCGGCGACGTGGTCGTGTATCTACCAAAGGAGCGCGTCGTCTGCACGGGCGACCTGCTCGTCAACGGCATCGCGAACCTCGTCGACGGGTTCGTCAACGAGTGGCCTGACGCGCTCGACAAGCTCGCGGCGCTCGACTTCGACGACGTGATTCCGGGTCATGGCGAGCCGTTCAAGGGCAAGGAGCGGATCGGCTATTTCCAGGCGTACCTGCGCGATCTCTGGAAACAGGCGGCGGCCCTGCACGACGCGCACGTGTCGGCTGAGAATGCCGCGAAGCGCATCGACATGACCGCACACAAGGTGCATTTCGCGTCGATCACGGGCCCTGGCGTCAATCCGGTCGCCGTTGCACGAATCTACGCAGTGATTGAAGGGCGAGCCGATCGATGAAGAAACTCGGACTGGTGCAAGATTCGGCACGACCGTCGGCAGGCTGATACATCGTCCGATGTCGTCAAACGATCATCGCGACGTGCTCGCGGCGATCGCGCGTCGCGCGATGATCGAGCGCGGCCTCGAGCCGGACTGGACCCCGGCCGCCCGTGCCGAGCTGGCGCGCCTCGGCAGCGGCCGAATCGAGGGGCTCCGCGATCTGCGCGCGCTGCCGTGGTCCTCCATCGACAACGACGAATCGCGCGATCTCGACCAGCTCGAGGTGTGCGTCGAAGAAGAGCGTCGCGATCCTCGCCTGCTGATTGCGATCGCTGACGTCGATTCGCTCGTGAAGAAAGGCTCGGCGCTCGACGATCACGCGCGCACGAACACGACATCGGTCTACACGCCCGTGCTCGTCTTCCCGATGCTGCCCGAGGAACTGTCGACGGACCGCACGTCGCTGAACGCTGACGTCGACCGCGCTGCGATCGTCATCGACATGCGGATCGACGCCGAGGGCGTGGTGTCCGCGACCGACGTGTACGGGGCGGTCGTCCGGAACCACGCGAAGCTGACATACGAGTCCGTCGCGGCATGGCTCGACGGTCATGCCGCGGCGCCCGCGGCCATCGCGGCGTGGAGTGAGCTCGAAGCCCAACTTCGGTTGCAGGATCGATTGGCGAGCGACCTGCGCGCGAGGCGGCACGCGGAAGGCGCACTCGAATTCGAACGCTCCGAGATCAAGCCGGTCGTGGCCGACGGCGAAGTCCGCGAGTTGCGCACCGTGGAGCCCAATCGCGCGCGGGACATCATCGAAAGCTTCATGATTGCCGCGAACGGCACAACCGCGCAGTTCCTGTCGTCTCGAGGCTCCCCGTCGATTCGTCGTGTGGTTCGCTCCCCCGAGCGCTGGTCGCGGATCGTCGACCTCGCGGCGGCGCATGGGGCGCACCTCCCCGACGCACCGGACGCCCGGTCGCTTCAGGCATTTCTGAAGGATCAGCGCGGGTCCGAGGACTTTGCAGACCTGTCCCTCAGCGTCATCAAGCTGCTCGGCCGTGGTGAGTACGTGGCCGAGGACGCGACGGGGCCGGCATCTACGCATTTCGCGCTGGCCGCGTCGAACTACACCCATTCGACGGCACCGAACCGACGGTTTCCTGATTTGATCACGCAGCGGTTGATCAAGGCCGCGCTCAATCGAAGCGGGCCGCCTTACTCGGTGAGCGAATTGACCGGACTTGCCGAACATTGCACGCGTCAGGAAGACGCCGCAAACAAGGTCGAGCGCCACGTCAGGAAGGCGGCTGCCGCGTTGTGGCTCTCGGGCCGGATTAGCGAAGAATTCGACGCGATCGTCACCGGCGCCTCGCCGAAAGGGACGTGGGTACGATTGCCGCGCCCGCCGATCGAAGGGCGTCTCGAGCGTGGCTACGAGGGGCTGGATGTGGGAGACCGCGTACGCGTCAGGCTGATCCACACGGATCCGGAGCGCGGCTACATCGACTTCGCGAGAGTTGCTGAAAGAGATGGGAAATGGAAGATGGAAAATGGAAATAAAAAAATAGGAAGGCGAGGATAAGGAATGCGATAAGGATTGCCATCTACGCTATTCCATCTTCCATCTTCCATCTTCCATTTACCATCTACGGCCTGTCAGGTCGTCGAAGGTGCGTATCGTCGCGCTGGAGTGATCGTCGGGTGTCGGCGCGTTCCCGGGTCTGATTGACAACGCGGTCTTCCATCCTGCCTGACGGGCGGCATCGAGCTCGCGGACGATGTCGGAGACGAACAGGATGTCGGCCGGTTGAATGCCGACCGTCCTCGAGATCCGGCAATAGCTGTCGGCCTCCGTTTTGGTGCCCGTTGTCGTATCGAAGTGCCAGCGCAGGAATCCCGAGAGATCGCCGGCCGTCGAGTGTCGAAACAGGAGCCGCTGCGCAAGGACGCTTCCTGAGGAAAAGACGCCGACGAGCAGACGCTGCTGGTGCCAGCGTGCTAGCGCAGGACCGACGTCCGCGAACACTTCTCCCACGAGCTCACCGGTCCGGTAGCCCTCCTCCCAGATTCGACCCTGCAGATCCTTCAGCGGCGTCGATTTTCGATCGCGATCCATGAGCCATCCGACATAGCTCGCGACCGAATCGTAGCGGGCCTCGAGCGTCGCATCGATCCAGGGCGGGACGTCCGCGTGATCGCACGCGTTCGCGTCCCGCTGTTGATGCAACCGGGCCAGCAACGCAAGGCCTTCCGGCGTGCTCCCGTGCGCTTTGAGGTAGGTCCGCAGCTTCCGTCGTACGTATGGAAACAGCGTCTCGTTGACGAATGAAATCGGGGTCGTCGTCCCTTCGATGTCCAGAATGATCGCCCGAAGGTCGCCCATGGCAGGGGGACAGTCCCTCTTAGCGGGACTGTGCGCTAATGGTCCCCTCAACGGGACAAAGTGCCTCAAGGGGACAGCCCCTTAAGGAGCGTCAGGGACCGGCACCTGAAGGGAGCCGTCCCTGTGGCAGAAGTTGCGATCTTAAGTCAGATTTGTCGGGCTGGCGTGGCCAGATACGACGGACCGAAACAGACGGGCTGGAAACCTCGATCGACGCCGCTGTCCGTGTAGTGCGGCGTCCAGCCGGAGACGTCCTGGAAGAGCCGGATCGCCCGGATGCGGCGCTCGGCGCAGAGATCGAACCAGTGATGCGTGCCGCGCGGGACCCTGATCAGATCGCCGGCCTCGACCTCGATCGCGAAGACCTCGTCGCCCCCGGTGTGGATGTGAAACAGCCCGCGGCCTTCGATGATGAAGCGGACTTCGTCTTCGTCGTGCCAGTGCTCGCGATTGAACTTTGCGAGCATCGTATCGAGATTTGGCGTCTCCGGCTTCACGTCGATGACATCGGCCGTGACGTATCCGCCGCGCGTTTTCAACGCGTCGATCTCGCGCGCGTACGCGGACAGAATCGCTTCGGGCGCGTCGGAATCGACGGGACGATCCGACGTCCACCGCTCGTAGTCGATCCCGCGCGCCGCGAGGAACCCGGTGACCTCGTCCGACTCACGCAGCGTGGTGTTCGTCGCTGGAATCTTCACGATCGCCATGGCGGTCCTCCAAGAACGTTCGAAGCAAGAAGTACGAAGGAAGAAGTAAAGACACTTTGAACTCGCCGTGTTTTCTTCTTACTCCGTTCTACTTCGTATTTCGAACTTCGTACTTCTTATTTTCTTCCCACCGTCTCGAGCAGGAACTCGACGATTTCCACGTGCCGCAGCGCCTGCGCAACCGTGTCGCCCCAAGTGTACATCCCGTGACGGCAAAGAAGAAACGCGTGGCACGGGCGCTCGGTGGTCAGCAGCTCGCGCACGGTCCCTGCCAGACGGCTCATGTCCTGATCGTTCTCGATAATCGGAATCCTCTCGCGATGCTCGTGGGTCTTGACCCCTTCCAACCCCTTGAGCATTTCGAAGCCTTCGATGAGCAGCCCATGTTCGGCCACATGACGGTCGGACAGAATCGTGGCCC
>Ga0114129_10001261_pt1 | contig 33789 bp, 28 predicted proteins | sample RhiMetdeltSRZDD1_FD_80071 | JGI IMG/M metagenome (GOLD analysis project Ga0114129, IMG submission 80071) | Populus rhizosphere microbial communities from Tennessee, USA - Rhizosphere MetaG P. deltoides SRZDD1 (version 2) (version 2) | ecosystem: Host-associated > Plants > Roots > Rhizosphere >...
CAGAGCAGATCGGAACGTCCCACACAACGATTTTGCGAGCTTTACGTGGAGAAGCAGTCGACGTCGAAACCATCATCAAGATCGCCAACTTCCTGAACATTCGTCCTTCTGAGTTGCTGAACTCGATGCCCACCGACGCCACTTTGCCAGACCAACTTGCCGCACTTCTATCTCACTCCCCCGAACTGGAGGAAACTCTGAGGGATGCGGTCCGACGGGTCAGAGCCGGCGAATTGAAGCCGGGCACTATAGCGGACATAGTGAGTTATGCCCGGTATAGAATGAACCAACCAGGAGCATAAATGTTTACGCAGCCGACTAACGGAAATACAGAACAACCCTATTCTTTCGTAGAGATGCTCAAGACATCGTCACGGAAGATCATCGCCATCGGAGCCAGCCTGATAGTCTGGTTGCGAGCTGTGGATCGAATTGTCTTCACCCCGGAGCCGACGCACACACCGGATCCAAAGCTGATTGAAGAACTCACGGAAATTCTGCTTGCAGCCGAGACGAAGAAGCCAAGACTGAATGACTGAGGTCAAGGCCGGAGAGAGAAAACATCCCTCACGCGAGGGATGTTTTGCTTTATAATGGGCACCTACGTTGAGAGAGGCTGGTGGGTTTCCGACGGCGGAAACCATAAAAAAGCCACACCAGCCTCGGTGATTGGCTTGCCAGACAGACAGTGAAAAGTGTCCGAAATACCACCGAATGTGGGCATAACTAGCCAGGGCACCGGCACATATACTGTGGCGTGGTGCAAGGGCAGCACACCAGCCTTTGGAGCTGTGGATCTTGGTTCGAATCCAGGCGCCCCAGCCAGGAATTTTCCCGCTTAGGCGGGGCTTATTTTCTACCGCGGAAGTGTAACGAGCTCTTCGAGCGGTACTGTGCAAAATAGGATTTGTGGCGAAAACAAAGCCCCGCCGCTGATCCTATTTTTGTTTGAGGTATCCATGAAAGTTACTGCTGTTCTCCTTGCCGCCGGGCAGGGCACACGCATGAAATCTGACCTGCCGAAGGTGCTGCATCCTCTGTGTGGCAAGCCCATGCTCTGGCATGTGCTGGAAGCGTTGAAATCTGCTACGACCGAAAAGCCTGTGGTCATTGTGGGACATGGCGCTGAGGACGTGAAGAATTATGTGGGGGACCTGGCAGAGTGCGTCTTGCAGGACCCGCAACTGGGGACGGCCCATGCAGCGATGCAGGCGGAGCCGAGCCTGAGAGGCAAAACGGATCTGGTCATCGTGACCTATGCGGACATGCCTCTCCTGCGCGGCGAGACCTTTCAGCAGCTCGTAGAGACACAACGTCGCAACCCGGGACCCTTCAGTCTGTTGACGGTGATCGCCGATGACCCGCGCGGTTTCGGGCGCATTATGCGGAAAGCTGACGGGACTGTGGAAGCGATCGTTGAGGAATATGTCGCCACGCCGGAACAACGTGAGATCAAGGAATTAAACGTTGGCGCGTATTGTTTCAATGCGGATTGGCTGTGGGATGCCCTGCACCGTATCGAGAAGAATCCGAAAAAGGGCGAATACTACCTTACGGATATTGTTGCGGTAGCGGTAAAAGAGGATTTGCCGGTGCAGGCCGTCCTACATGACGATTTTATTGAGACCATTGGGATCAACACCCGTGTGCATCTGAGCGAAGCAGAAGCTGCAGTGCGCATACGGATCAACCACGAGCATATGCTGAACGGTGTCAGCATGATGGACCCGGCTTCCACATACATTGAAGTGGATGTGAAGATAGGCAGGGATACGACCATTTTGCCGAACACCTATCTTCATGGGGATACCGAGATCGGTGAAGAGAATGTGATCGGCCCAAACGCGATCATTCGAAATTCGAGGATCGGGAACCGCTGTAAAGTATTGGCTTCCGTTCTGGAGGGCGCTGTTCTCGAAGATGATGTGGATATGGGCCCATTTGCCCGCCTGCGCAAGGGTGCACATTTAAAAAGTCATGTCCATATGGGCAACTTTGGCGAGGTAAAGGACTCCACCCTGCATGAAGGCGTGAAGATGGGACACTTCTCCTATATTGGCAATGCAACTATAGGTGCGAATACCAATATCGGCGCAGGGACGATTACCGCGAATTACGATGGTGAAAAGAAAAACCCAACGGAAATTGGGGAAGATGTATTTATTGGCTCGGATACGATGCTGGTCGCGCCGCTAAAAGTTGGCAATGGGGCGCGAACCGGTGCCGGAGCAGTCGTCACCAAGAACGTCCCGGAGGATACCCTCGTGGTGGGCATGCCCGCCCGCGCAATCCGAAAAGTAGAAAGAAAGCCTAAAAAGAAAACCGCTGAGACACGGCACTCTTCGAGTTTGCTTCGCGAAGACACTGAGAAAAGAAATACTTAAAAGCTCTTTGGCTCCATGGTTAGTAAAGAAAATTATGACTCTCACCAAACAAGAAAAACAATCCCTGATCGAGCTGGCAAACATGGCACGGCAGCGCGCGTATGCGCCGTATTCGAATTATCCTGTTGGCGCGGCGCTGCGCACAAGGTCGGGTCGTCTCTATACCGGTGTCAATGTGGAGAATGCCGCATACCCACAGACGATGTGCGCGGAACGCGTGGCGATTTTTAAAGCTGTTTCTGAAGGGGAAAAGGAGTTTGAGGTCATCACGATCGTCACAGACAACGGCGGTTCGCCCTGCGGTGGATGCCGTCAGGTGATGGCTGAGTTCGGGCTGGAGACCATTGTCATTCTTGCTGATGGGACCGGGAAGCTTGTAAAGGAAACTACCGTGAAGGAACTTTTGCCCGACGCGTTTACGCCGAATCGGTTGAGTAAAAGGTAGACAGGTAAATATGTACACTACTGATTTACTTGTTTATTCGTCTGCGTGTATACTTCCTCCATGACCGATCACAAGTTTCGTTCCTTTCGAGTGGATGCGGTGGTCCTTCGTCACAGCGACTATGGCGAAGCCGACCGCTTGTTGACCCTTTATACACGCCAGATGGGGAAGACGCGCGCCGTAGCCAAGGGCGCACGCAAGATTGCCTCACGCAAGGCAGGGCATATCGAGCCGTTTACGCATGTCAGGCTGCAGCTTGCCAAGGGACGCGATATGTGGATCCTGACGCAGGCGGATACCATCGATGCCTACCAGCCTTTACGCGAGGATTTGGTCCTCACGGGGCAGGCATCGTACGTGCTCGAGTTGCTTGACCGCTTCACCTACCAGGATGAGACGGAGAACTCCGCCATCTTCCGCCTGCTCACGGAAACACTCTCCCGGCTTGCCTCCAAGGTGGACCCGTGGCTGGTTATCCGTTATTATGAGATGCGCCTGCTTGACCATTTGGGGTTTCGCCCGCAGCTCTTCGAATGCGCCAACTGCCGGCGCCCGATCCTGCCGGAAGATCAGTTCTTCTCATTCAGCGCGGGCGGCGTGATCTGTCCCCGCTGCGCGCAGGGGTTGCGCAACCTCAAGCCGATCTCGGTGGAGACACTCAAGTATCTGCGTCATTTCCAGCGCTCGAGCTACGCAGACGCCTCACGCGCCAATCCCAGCCCGGACGTGCAGAATGAGGCAGAGAGTTTGATGCAGGGCTATTTCACGTATTTACTCGAGCGTGAATTGAATACCCCCGGATTTTTGAAAAGTATCAAAGAGTAGGGAAATGGTCATTCTGGTCTGACAAACGTTTTCCCCAGTTCAGCACAAATAGCCAGGCGAAGAGCACCACAATCGGTTTCAAAATCCTCCAGATCAAGATCTGGGACCATTTCCACTTGAGGGGATAGACGAAATTGGTCAGGAACCAGCGTGCGATCAGCGCCTGTCCCATTGGACTCTTCAATACCCGATATCTATAATTTCCAAATGAAAAATCGCTCTTTGCAAACGCCTCGCCGATTTCGCGCGCCGCCAGGGCGCCATATCCCAGCGCGATGCTAATGCCCTCCCCCAGGAACGGATCTGCTCCCGCCGTGTCTCCGACCAGCAGCACGCGTGACACAGACATTTGATTCGCCGGCGAAAACCATCGAATAGGATGACCCTTGATTTCATAATCATTGAGATCAAGTCCAAAGCGCGCCATCTCTTTTGCAAGCGGCTCTTTTAATTGCGGGCGTCCTTGCGCGGCGAGGATGTTCGTATCATAGATCCCCCAGCAGCGCATGGCTTGCCCATGAACTTGGGTTGGAAAATCCCATACATAGCCTGCTATGTTGTCCGGAACAGGCGAGAAATCGAAATAAGCAGCCTTTTGCTGCCTGTCACTATATTCAGGCGTCAAGACCTCCAATACTCTTGCCGTGTGCATGGGTACGTTCGGAAAAATACACCGGCGCGTAATTCCATTCGACCCATCTGCGCCGACGAGGACCCGGGCGCGGAAATTCCCGTGATCTGTTTCGAGCATAACGCTGTCTTTCTCAGGGAGAATCTTTTTTACCGTGATCCCCTCTCTAATCTCCAGTCCTCTAGTCTCTGCTTTTCCTGCCAGCCAGTGATCAAATTCATCGCGCCGGATGACGCGCAAAGCATGCCGGCGCGGGAACCGGAGATCCAATCCCTTTGCTTCAAAATCAAAATGAATGCGGTCGGCATCCACATGAGGGACTTCACTCACATCCAGACCGAGCCGCCGAAGGATGAACTCGGCGTCGATGACGAGTCCACCCGCGCAAAGCTTGGGGCGCGGATAACGCGCTTTTTCCAGAATCAGGACGCGGGATGTGAGCGCCGGGAAGTCACGCGCAATATGAAGCGCAGTGGAGAGTCCGCTGGGACCTCCACCGAGGATGATAATGTCACGCTCGAACATGGGACGAATTACATGAGGTTATGCAGAAAATTTCAATCTTCTCGCGATCAATGTCTCAAGATCTGAGACAGGAATAATTTTGTCCGGTCGTTCTGTGGCTCATTGAAGATCTGGTGCGGCGTACCCTGCTCGACGATCTCGCCTTTGTCGAAGAAGATCATGCGGTTGGCAACGGCCCGGGCAAAGCCCATTTCATGCGTCACTGCAACGATCGTCATGCCGGAGCGCGCCAGCTCGATCATCACATCCAGTACTTCCTTGATCATCTCAGGGTCGAGGGCGGAGGTGGGCTCATCGAAGAGCATGATGCGCGGCTGCATTGCCAGCGCACGCGCGATCGCCACACGCTGCTGCTGTCCGCCGGAGAGCTGGGCTGGATATTTATCGGCCTGCTCAGGAATCCCCACGCGCCGGAGCAATTGCATTGCCAGCTCACGCGATGGTTCCTTTGGCACGCGCTTTACCCAGGAAGGCGCAAGGGTAATATTCTGGATGACTGTCAAATGGGGGAAGAGGTTGAACTGCTGAAAGACCATGCCCACTTCCTGGCGGATCATTTCGACGTTGCGGATGTCATTGCCAAGCTCGATGCCGTCCACGATGATCTGCCCCTTCTGGTGTTCCTCCAGGCGGTTGAGACAGCGGATAAATGTGGATTTGCCGGAGCCAGATGGACCAAAGATGACAATCACTTCTCCCTTTTGAACGGTGAGGCTGATGCCTTTGAGCACATGGAATTGGTCGAACCACTTATGCACGTCGCGGCAGATGATAATCTCCTGTGAATTGTTAGTCTCGGTCATGATGTCTCCGTTTATCGTTTCCCGACGCCGAGAGCTTCTTCCACGCGGCGGCTGCCATAGGTAAATGCCAGATTGAATGCCCAGTAGATAACAAATGCAAAGAGGAATACTTCACGGTGTGTGCCGAGCCAGTCGCTCTGGGCGAGGATCGAGCGCGCGATCCGTACGATCTCGAACAAACCAATAATAGCGACCAGGCTTGTATCCTTGAACAGGCTGATAAAGGAATTGAACAGCGCCGGGACGACCGCGCGCAAGGCTTGCGGCAAAATGATCAACACTGTGGTCTGCGCGCCGTTCAGTCCCAGCGCATGCGCGGCTTCATATTGCCCGCGGTCTACCGCCTGCAACCCTCCGCGCACGTTCTCAGCCTGGTACGCGGCCTCGAAGATGATAAAACCGATCATGGCACGCACGACCTGGTCCGGGCGAATATCGATGGGCAGGAAGTAGGGTAGCAGCACGGCCGCCATGTAAAGAATAGTGATCAGGGGAACGCCGCGGATCAGCTCAATAAACCCGATGCTGAAATAACGAATGACGGGCAGCTTACTGCGTCTGCCCAGTGCCAGCAGGATGCCCAGCGGAAGAGCACCAAAATTGCCAACAATGGTCAGCAGGAGGGTAAGAAGCAGACCACCCCAGAGGTTAGATGGAACAGGCGGGAGCGTCGCAATATATGGATTTCCCGCGATCAAAAAGAAAAGAAATGGGAAGTAGACAAACCAACCTATTGCGGCGACCAGCCTTCCGCGAGGCAGGTAAAGTCCCATCCCATAAAAGCCCAGAAGACTGACAACAGCGATCAGCCACTCCACCCAAACATCCCATCCAAAAAACAGGGCGATCAATATGAAAGCCACGCCTGCACCAAGGGCAATCAATGCAAACCCGCGCGCCGCGTTCTTCCACACGCCCCAGGAAAGTCCAATCAATGCAGCCAGAATGAAAATCGAAAGCCATACCCGCCCGATCTGGTCGCGGGGATACTGACCCACCATAAAAAGCGTGAGGTTCGCTTCGATCACTCCCCAGCGCGCCTCGGTCGTTGCCCATTCGATGGCAGGTTTGAGGAAGAGATATAGCAGCCAGGCAGCGAGCAGGGTCAGCACGACGTTGTACCAGGTGCTGAACAGGTTCTTTCGTAGCCATGCCAGCGGGCCAACGGTCAGTCGGGGAGGTTTCATTTCGACAGCATCGATCACAGCCATGTCAGCGCTCCACCAGTTGAATGCGCGTATTATAGATATTCATCAGGATTGAAGTGAACAGGCTGATGCTCAGATAACTTAACATCATGATCGTGATGATCTCGATCGCCGCGCCCGTCTGGTTAAACACCGTGCCTGCCACACTGAACAGATCAGGGAACCCAATGGCAATTGCAAGCGACGAATTCTTTGCAAGGTTCAGGTACTGGCTCGTGACCGGCGGCACCATGATGCGCAACGCCTGCGGGAACACCACCAGCCGAAGTGTTTGACCGGTGGTCAACCCCAGGGACCGCGCCGCTTCGACCTGCCCGCGCGAGACCGCCTGGATTCCGGCGCGTACAATCTCTGCAATGAAGGCGCCAGTGTACACGACTAACCCAAATAACAGTGCGGCGAACTCAGGGGTAAGGCGAAGCCCGCCCCTAAAGTTCAGTCCTGTCAGTTCCGGGACACTGGCTCTCAAAGGCGGTTCAGGCTGGAACACGAAACCAATCCAAATGATCAAAACGGGGACCAAAAGATAGGTTAGATTCCACCACGGCGATAATGGAACACTGGCGCGTTTCTGTGCTGAACGCAGGATAAACCAGATCACAAAAATGGAAATAAGCGCAAGGAGGACAAAGATGCGCCATGCCGGGAATGTAGATGTCTCCTCCCCCCAGATCATATAAACGCCACGCTGCGTCAGGAAAACGGGACCCGGCAATTCGATAGCCTGTCGCACTGCCGGGAGCTGAATGATGACGCCAAAATACCAGAACATGAGCTGGAGGAGCAGCGGCGTATTGCGGATCACACCCACATATGCCGCGGCAAACTTGTTGATCAGCCAGTTGGACGACAGCCGCGCCACCCCGGCCAGTACGCCAACAACTGTGGTCAGCACAATGCCCAGAGCACTGATCACCAGGGTATTCACCAGCCCAACCAGCAGGGCACGCGCATACGTGTTCGAAGGCTCGTACGGGATGAACGACTCACCAATCCCGAAACTGGCTGGGTTTTTCATAAACCCATACCCCATCGTGAGTCCCTGGCGTGCCAGGTTGTTAGTGACGTTGAAGTACAGATACCCCGCAGCCAAAGCCAGCACAAGGACGAAGATCACCTGTGCCAGTATTTTCAGAAAGCGGATGTCACGCCAGAGCGCTTTGATATCCATGCGATAGGGATCGGGCGGCCCGGCCGGAACCAGACCGCCCGAAAGAAAAGGATCGATTTAGCGGAAGGGCGGCGCGTACAGCAAACCGCCGTTCGTCCACAATTCGTTCTGGCCGCGCGCCAGGTTGAAGACGGCGAGGTTGCGTTCATACACTTCGCCGTAATTGCCAACGAGCTTGATGACGCGGTAGATGAAGTCATTGCTGAGTCCCAGCATGGCGCCGAGCTCGCCTTCCACGCCGAGCAGGCGACGGACAACCGGGTCTTCGCTGGTGAGGAATTCATCCACATTCGCGGATGTAATGCCAAGTTCCTCCGCTTGGAACATGCCGTAGACGACCCAGTGAACCACATCTGCCCACTTGTCATCACCCTGTGCCACGGCAGGAGCCAGCGGCTCCTTCGACATCACCACGTCAAGGATTACATGATCTTCAAAGTTCTGGAGAACGGCTTGTCCCTGCGTAGCCAGTTGGGATCGGTCGGAAGTAATGGCGTCACAGCGACCTTCATCGTATGCCTGGAAGGCGGCGTTCTGATCTTCGAAAACGACGGGGGTGTAGGTCACGCCCGCGGCGCGGAATTGATCGGCAAGGTTGAGTTCCGTGGTAGTTCCGCTCTGCACACAGACGTTGGCGCCTTCAAGCGCCGCGAGCCCTGCAGCGGGGTCATCCACGATATCCCGTTTCGCCATGATTGCCTGACCGTCATAAAAGGTGACTGGCCCAAACGTGAGGCCGAGTTCCACGTCGCGCGACCACGTCCAGGTGCTGTTGCGGGCGAGTACATCCACTTCACCAGACTGCAGGGCGGTGAAGCGTTCCTGGGCGCTCAAGCCGCGGAATTCGACAGCATTCGCATCGTTGAAGAGCGCGGCAGCCCAGGCACGGCAGAAATCCACATCGAAGCCGGTCCAGGAGCCGTCACTTTCAACAAACCCAAACCCCTGGAAGGTGCCATGGACACCGCAGATCACCTGACCACGATCCATGATGGCTTGCAGGCGTTCACCGCCTGCGACGGGAGCAGGAGCTTCCGCGGCCGCTGTGGTCGGCGTTGCTTCACCGGCGGCGGGTGGCTCCGTGGCAGCAGGCGCTTCCGTTGCAGCAGGTGCCTCCGATGTCACAATGCGGGTAACTTCCACAGTGATAGGGGTGGCAGCGACTGGTGTTCCACAGGCCGCAAGCACGAGGCTGGCAAGCACCACCAGGCTGAAAAGAGGGAACATCATCTTACGCATCATCTTCTTCTCCTTTGAGCGAATCTTTTGTTTGAAAACTAATGTCGAACTACACTTCAATTTGATGCTTGCACCTCCAATCCTTTGCTTAAGAAAATCGGGTTCCTTCTGTTCCTTGTGGGCTGGTATGAAGCGACATTATATAAAAAGCAGAAGGGAGAGTCAATAACAGGGGGATGAGTTTTCCCAGGGTACGTGAGGCGATGTAAGGTCTCATCAAACGTAAGCGCCCGACCACGCTTCGAATTGTCTCCCGGAGCGTTCGCCATCCTTGTAAAACGTCAGATACGTGAAAGTTTGATACCTCACAAATTTTTGTTCCTTTGGATTTTTGACGGCGAGATCATAATAGGAGCGCCAGGTCCCGCTGTTGATATAGAACTGATTTTGTTCATCCGGCGGCTCACCGTCGACATCCAGCGGCACGATTTCATGATGGTGCGTATGACCATAAACGATGAAACGCGCCGAGTTGTCGAGGAAGGCCGGTTCCTGCAAGGCATTCTCTGCCAGGGAACGGTCATTTTCGTCCAGTCTATTATGGACCCAGAGGACCAGATCGTCGAGCGTTTGAAACGATGTGCGTTTCGATATCTTGAGCACGAGCTCCAGCGCATCGACAATGTCGAGTCGAAACGCCTTATCCTGCTGGCGCACGAAGTCGAGCTGGAGGAATTGATCGCATAGGTCATCCCATACTTTCTTTAGTTCCTTCTCCAGTGCCGCGCTCTCCGCATATCGCCGGATCTGGCCACTGATCCAGAGCGGCGTCGCAAGAGCCGGTCGGACGTTCGTGATCCGCCGCAGACTGTCGATGACTCCCTGGGGCAGTTCATCGCCATAACGTCTCTGCACCTCCACCGGGTAGCGGTTGCAGACATCCATCGTGAAGACATCGCCGAGTGTGGCATGGTTGCGTCCCAGCTCACGGTTGAAATTGAACTTGTCATAATAGTCACCGTGCCGGGCGAAGACCCGATAGGATCGCAGGATTTCGCGCAGGGCCGGGTTTTCCTCCAGCTCGTAGGGGAACGGACCCGGGTCATTGCATAATCCCAGTGCTTCGATCACCGTTTTACGGATCGCATCGAAGGCAGGCCCTGGCAGACGATAGTACCAGTCATGATTGCCGATCATATAGTGAATCCGCACGTTGACGGTGACACGTTCTTTTGATTCCCGGTCGGGTGTGTGGTCCGCAGTGGCGGGCGGCAAAACAATAGTCTTGCCATCTGTACAGCGCCGCAGGGTTGCAAGAGATTCACGGTTGACGGCCAGGATCGCCTGCGTGGTTTCAGAGAGCTTATCGGCAAATGTCGGGCTGTGAACGTCGGTCCAGGGACGGGCGTAACGCAACGCGCCCGGTGCAGCATCCAGCCAGAGCGTGGAATGAAGCGGATCGAGGACATCACCCAGCAACAGAATATCGAGGGTTTCGATGGGCTTATAGGTTCCATCCTGCCGGAAGGAGGCGTAAAAAGCAGTTTCACGCAGACGGTTGGAAAAAAGATCAAATGCGGTGGGTGAAATGGAACTGGCAGTTGTGCCATCCCCCAGATGAATATCACTGATAATGACGAGCATCTGCATTCTCCTGAACAGTACCAATGACGAATGATCGAATTATAGTCTGAATATAGCCTAATTCGACCGGGAAGCAAATTCTGCTCGAGTTCGTTATAGAGAATACGGCGCTTTATCTGATGAAGAGATCGATGACTGCTTGTATGTCCTCAGGAGATATTGACGTATAATTTTGCTACCCCAGTCGCACGGGGCCGATGCTGGGCGTTGATGACTTCCACAGTTCAAGCAGGTTGCGATCTACTTCCTGGGCGTTCAGTTTTGCGGATAAGGAGTTGTCATGATTCGGAGAATTTTTGCTGGAATACTGATCCTGCTGAGCGCGATTCTTCTTGTGTCAGGCATTGTAGGGATTGGTGCCATCTGGTACTACAATGAACCGCTTACCCGCGAAGCGACAGGGCAATTAAAAGCAATAGACGGCGAACTGGGTTTGGCGCAAGCCACCCTGCAAAGCTCTGAAAAGGAATTGCAGCGCGCCCTGCGCATTGTCGATTCCACCCAGGAAGCGCTCGAAAAACTTACGGACCAGTCTGAAAGTGCGGAGAGTCTTTTTGACCGTATTCAAGGTACACTGGATGACCGTCTGCTGCCCGAATTAAAAACAACCCGCAACCGAATTAATGCGGCGCGTTCCACGCTGGAGAATCTGCAAACGATCCTGGCGAGTGTCGGCAGTTTTGTCCCCGGCATTGATTTGAACATTCCGACCACCACATTGACAGACCTGATTTCGTCGGCAAAATCGCTGGATACCGAAATCGCAAATATGGAGGTGCTTGCCGGCCAGGCATCGACCTTTGTCGCGGATACAGGCTATCTCCTGGGCGGCGACCTGACACAAACGCGGGATAGTTTACAAAATTTTCTCTCTGCCATCCAGGACTATGAAAAGAAAGTGGCGCGCTGGCGCGAGCAGGGCGCGGATGTACTGGCAAACGCTCCCAAATGGATCGATCAGGCTTCGATCATCCTGACGGTCTTCCTGGTTTGGTTTGCTATTTCGCAGTTCAGCCTGCTGCTACACGGCATTGCCATGCAGCGAGGTGCGAATCCGCTGCTGGCTGTCAGGCCCGGGCATCATCACAACCCGCTCATCAAGGATGAGAGAGATTTGGAATTGGAGGAATAATCCAGTGTCTGCCTAACGAGAGCGTAAGGTGGCTTTGCTTGACCTAGAACATCTGTTCTAATATAATCATCGCCATGTCTCTTTTTAGGCGCTTGCTAGAATATCTGATGGGGGAAAGGGACAGGCCGGAACCTGCGCGTGTCTTTTTACAGGATGCGGAACTCATCGCGGTGATCAAAGATGTTGCGAAGCAGCAGAGTCGTGCGGAAGAGGATGTCATGGCAGAGTTCACAAAGGTGGGATTGAATCAGTTCATTGCCCAGACCGAAATGCAGAATCGCTGGTCCTCCCTCTCTGATCGCGAGCAGCAGGTGGTCGCGTTGGTCTGTCTCGGATCGCGGAATTATGAGATTGCTCAGACTCTGGGCATCGCCCCTGAGACCGTGAAAACCCACTTACAGCACATCTACGACAAGCTCCACTTGCGCAGTAGCAAGGAGCTGCGGCTTGCCCTCAAGGATTGGGATTTCCGTGATTGGTGGGAACGCCACCAGCACGAGTAGGGAGATTGCGGATTCCTCTCCAATATGTGGGTCAACCACTGGGCTACATCTAAAATCATCCTTGAAATCCCCCGCAGGGGGATTGTTATTTAATTCCACTTCCCGTATTCTGAGTAGCCGCGCAGGCCGAACCTGTTTCTTTGAAAAGCAGCGTTTTGCAACGGAAGAGTATTCCGTTTTATTAAGGATATGCCAATGAAACTGTTAAAACAACTTCGCGTGTTTCTGCTTCACGCACGTCAGGACGAAGAGGCGGTTCAGCGCTTATACCGACGTCTGGTCAGGGAGGGTGCAGACGTCTGGCTGGATCAGGAAAAATTGCTACCCGGTCAGGACTGGGTCCATGAAATCCATAAAGCCATCCACGGGAGTGATATCGTCATCGCGTGTCTATCAAAGCAATTCAACAGGCAGGGAGGTTTTCGCCATGAGGAACTGCGCATCGCACTTGAGAAGGCGGCTTCCCTTCCCGAGGGGATGACATTCCTGATCCCTGCCCGGCTGGAGAAATGCGATCTGCCCGAGCCTTTACGCCGGTGGCAGTGCGTGGATTTGTTTGACAGAGATGGGTATAAAAAAATGATCCGGGTTCTTAGGGAAGGAGTAGTTACTTCATAAACCTTTCGGACCCGGGATGTCGATAAAACAACAGCCGCAGGCGATTTCGCCTGCGGCTGAATATTAGGCGGTACGACGCCTTCTGCTCACCTTATGTTTGTACATGGCCTCATCCGCCTGAGAAAGCAATTCCTCCATAGTGATCGTCGATTGCGGCTCGACGCGGATGATCCCCAGGCTGAACGAGAATGCCTGCCCGTGGGCAGCTTTCAAGTTATACAGATCGATATTGCTCTGCAGGCGCGCTTGAATGCTGGCGAGATCGCTTTCCGAGGCATCTGCAATCATGATAACGAATTCATCGCCTCCCATGCGACCGATAACATCTGAGTCGCGGAACGTATCGACCAGGATGCGGGAAAACTCCATGATTGCCGCATCTCCGGCTGCATGGCCGAAGGTATCGTTGATGTACTTGAGGCTGTCCAGGTCTATATACATCAGGCATACGGAATAGGAGACGCGCCGGGCAAATTTTAACAACCCGGTCGCCAGGATCATGAAACCGCGCCGGTTATTTAAGCCGGTCAGGGCATCGGTCAGGGAAAGGTTGCGCAGGTGATCGTTAGCTTTTTCCAGCTCCGAGACCTTCTGGTAGAGCTTATCCGCCAGCAGTTCCAGGTGAGCGCGCTGGAGCTGACCGGTTTGCGGGAGCCTGCCTGGCGTTGTCGGACGTTTAAGGGATTCGTTGACCGCCCGCAGGATTTCATGCGGTTCCGCTGCTTTTCTCAGTATATGTTGGACTCCGCTCGACCGCGCCAGCCTGTGGATTTCGGACACATCATAATTGGCGGTCTGAAAAATCACAGGGATACTCGCCAGCAAAGGTTCGGCGCGCAAGCGGCGCACCAGGCTGAAGCCATCCATGTGCGGCATGAGAATGTCGGTGATGATCAGTTCGGGAAGTTCGGTCTGTGCCAATGCCAGCGCTTCCACCCCATCCGAAGCTTCCAACAGACGATGCCCATAATTGCCCAATAAGGTAATATACCAGCGGCGGTCAGTTGGATTCGTATCCACAACAAGAATAGTTGCCACAATTCCTCATCAGATAGAACTACTTACACGTATACACTTAATCATTTCAGCGAAGACCCTTTCCTACTGTGGAAACGAGAACTGCTGCAGGAGCTCCCAGCGCTCGGGTGATTGCTGGACTGTCCATTCCAAACGCCGGACGGTGAACACGGCCTGCCGGTTCGCCCCAAACGTTGGATCTTTTATTTGTGTCGATTTGTTTTCGGGAAGGTCAACGATCTTTATATGGGGCAGCCAGTTCTCGAATTTGTAGGGATAGCTTTCGTATCCCATTTCTCGGGCGATCCGGCCGAGATCATTGTAAAGGGTTTCCAGTCCCTTGGTCTTTTCTGCCAGCAGCCACAATCTTCCCTGCTGGTTGTTCACGTTCATCCGAACGATATTTTTGACTTTGATTTCAAAGGGGTTCAGCTTTGCGCTGTATTCCTCCAGCCGTTTCCGCAGCGATGAGAAATCGTCCACATTCCGAATGGCTTGCACGGTCATGTGCAAATCCATGATCGGCCTGCCTTCGACCACACGGGCGGTTTCTTCAGAAAGCCTGAACAGGCTTGGATAATCGTCGCTCTCGGGCCGGACGATGATAAAGGTTGACTTGCCGTTGGAAACAGATATTTCCATGCTTTCAATTTCCTTTACTCTGTTCCTGTATAGATCCACATGAGCATCAGCATCATCTCTACCGACACCGTAGTTCCATGCGAGCAGCCCACGACCCAGGTCGTTCTGCCAGACCATGCGGATCCTGCTTTCCAGTTCTGTCGCCCCGCTTTTGGTCGATACAATCTTGAATTCATCACCGGCGCGTTCCGATCGAAAGAGCAGGAATCCTTCCTTCTTCGGGAAGTGCCGTAGAAGGAGCTTCGCAAAGCGTTTGAGATCCTGGTCGATCGCCACACTTCCATAGCGAGCATTGCCTTCGTGCATATCCAGCATGTCGGTGAGGGCGACACTTTGGACAGCCGCCTGCTCGAGGTACCACTTTGCCCCAATAGCGTTGAGGGTGCCTGTCAATGCCTCCTTGGTGACGATGCCTTCCACCATAGATCGAATGACATGGACCTGCTTGGTTGCCTCTCGCTGTAATTCTTCTGGCAACTCTGACGAACAAATTGTATCGACAAGTCGTTTGTATGGCATATTAAACTCATGCCAACTCAGATGGCTGTTGTTTCCCTCCAGCCGTCGGGGAATCTCGGAGTGACTTTCCAGAATCGTCTGCCTGATGACAAGCGGGCGGAACAGCTTGCGCTGCTTCTGGAGGTTGTTCTCGGCCTCGGTCTCTGTGCGTCCTGTACCGAAATCCCAGGTCAATAACGAATCACTTTCCTGATCAAGATACGGTTTGGTCAGCAGCAGCCGGACCTCCTGCGGCGTTTTCGAGGTGGACAGGATCCGGAACTCGTCACTGCCCGGCGAACGGCAGACAAAGTCGCCCTTATCCATCGTGAATGTGGACATAAGTTGGTAGGCCAGTCTATGCAGCTCTGAATCCACTACGGCTACACCATAAACTTTGTTTGCCTGCCGCAAATCGTAGATGTCGATCTTGGCAAGACTGGTGATCTGCTCCTTCGGAATCAGCCATTCTCCTGCACGGGTGTTCAGGGCATGCGTTAAAGGATCATAGAGTGCCAGATTTTCGGCAGTCTTCTGGATCCCTGAAAGGATAGTTTTCAACCGTTGGATTTGAGTCTCAGGGACAGGCAGAACCTGAACTTGACTTTCCAGCTTCTTGAAGGAGTGCAGGAAAATCTCTTTTTCGTTATCGGCTTTTATCATTGCGATGCGAGTATCTGTGGATGCGCTTTCAGGACTTCATCTTGAAGTACCTTGGCTTTTTGAATTTCGTATTGCATGCCCTGCTGTTGGAAGCTCTCAATGGATTCATTGATCAGCACCAACGCGGCCTTCAGGTCTGTGGCTGTTTCGAAGTAGACGGAAGCCAGCCCAAGGTTTCCTTTGGCAAGCTCATCCACTCTTCCGAATTCCTCGGCGGATTGGACACCTTCCATGAAGAATCGTTTGGCCTCCTCATAATTCTTTTCCTTGAGTGCGACGAACCCCAGTCCGTTGAGCGCGTAACTCACATGTCTGACGGGGTCTTTACGGAGGGGATCCTGCCAGGTGTCCAGCGCTTTCTCGTACCAGTCCTTTGCCTCCTGAATGTTCCCGCGCTCGTATTCCAGATCACCCAGTCCATATTGAGCAAAGCCCTTACTGTAGATTCCGTAATCATCGTTGGCAAACCTCTCGGTGGTCCGCAGTACATCCTTTAGCAGGGTTTCGGAACGATCAAAATTGCCGAGACGCATTTCCACAGTGCCAAGAGACCGCTTTGCAGCGGCAATCAACAGATCGTCCTCAGTTTTCGTCGTCGCCAGCAGGGACTCTTCCGACCAGCGCAAGGCTCGCAGATAATCGCCCTGGTAGAAATAGATCCAGGAGATATTTCGGGCAAACGTGCTGACGGACTTCCAATCGGAGAGCAGCTTGGCAGCGCTCAGCGCGGCATGGGCAAGCGTCATGCGGTCATACCAGAAGGCACGCTGCCAGAGCACACTGCCGAGCTGGATGCCGATCTGTACCAGAATCTCCGCGATATTACGCGTTTGCTTTGGCAGGGAGGCGGCGCTGTTCTGCTTTCGCTGTACGGATTTATAGCACCATTGCGCGACACTCAGTATATTGTTGCGGTCCAGCAGTAGGTCATCGTAGCCGCGCCATTCCTTGAAGCCGCTTTTCTGCGCCAGGAGCTTCACGTAGTATTGGGCAATCTTCAGTTCCGCCTGTTTGATGAACTTTCGATCGCTGGCGAACTGGGTGCGGATAAACCTGCGCGTGAGCGGCAGGATGCTGAAATAATCCCGTTCCGACTCATGATCGATCAGTGAGAGCTGCAGCAGGTCGCTGATGGCATTGTCGAAATGGTCGCTGTCGTCGATCCCGGCGATTTCCTTGAGAGCTGTGCGCGAGACGGCCTCTGGCTGCAGCGCCAGCACGAACAGGATCTTCTTCTCACTGCTGTGCCGTAGCAAATTCCAGCTGTGGTTAAAGCAGTATTGCAGGATGGGGATGTCTGTGTCCAAACCCAGCTTGTCCAGCACCTGGGTGACCGAGTAGCCGAGCACGGCGATCTGCCCCTGCACCCAGAGCAGGGCGAGCGGCAGGCCGCCCGTCAGCTCTACCAGATATTTGTTTTGATCCTTTGTCAGATGGATATTCTTTTGCTGGGCGTCCCACTCGAGCAGGGCGTTGCTCTCTTCAAAGGATAAGCCCTGCAGGCGGATGATCTGCCCCTCCGACACACGCTCCCGGGAGGTAATGGCCACCTTGAGGGTGATGGGAGAGCGTCGCAGGAAATCGAGAATATCGCGCTGTTCATTTTTGGAGAGCGATTCGAAATTATCGAGGACCAGCAGGGTCGTTTGCCGGGCCAGGAGGTTGTAGGCGCGCTTGATCTGGTCCTGAATCGATAGATTCCCAATCGTGGGATTGCCGAGCGCGGTACCGATTGTGATCAGGATATCGGACAGCGTTTTTGCCTCGGGGATGATCGGCTCGATCCCGTGCAGCGTCAGGATCGTTTCCTTCGCAGAGATCCAGATGACCGATTCGAAGAGATCGTTCTCGATGCAGCGATAGCTGACCTCTGTAGCAAGAGTGGATTTCCCCACACCTCCAATCCCCTCGATCCCAATAATGAATGTACGGCTGTTGGGCTGGAGGGATTGCAAAATGCTGCGGATCTCCTCTTCTCTGCCGACAAAATACGGACGCCGCGGCAGGCTGGCCAGGATATTGGACTTTTCCGCTTCCTTTGCAGAGGTGGAGAAGCTTTCGATCTGCTTGCTGTAACGGGTGATCGCCTCCTTTTCCATCGTGACGCTGTTGATCAGGTGCAGAGGTTGATCAGCTCCGTAGGTTGCCAGCATTTCCTCGAGCATGTATAGATTCTTCTTATGTAAAGAGATCATCCTTTCGAGATGAGCGATTTCTTCCTTATCCATGTCATACCTTGTCTCTATTGATTTGGCGTAATGTCTTTCTTGTAGACTTTTGACAACACGTCTTCGAGCTTTTTGAGGGTTTCCACCATGGAATTTTCGGCCTCGGTCATGTTGTGTACGATGATGGGCGGCACGAGCGCGCTGCCCCACCTGGCATATTGTTCGCTGGCGAGATGATAGTTGCGTGAATACGTCTCCAGCAGCCGGACCAGGTGCTGGACTTCCAGCTCGTGGTCCTTCCACAGGATCTCATCGATCTTGGAAGTCAGCAGATCCTGCTTGATCTGATTCGTGGCCTGGATATCAACAGGTTCCGGCTCACTAGCGGGTTCTTGGTTTGGATTGGGATCCATTGCAGTAGTGGCAGCGCTTGCTTTTCTGCGTTCCCGGCGCTCTTCGAGAATCTTGCGTCCTTCATCGAAGACGAAGTCAATGGCTTTTAAGAGGATGGGGATGTGGATCGGGTCGAGCATAAAGCCTCCTCGGCAGGGAGTATAGCATGCGAAGTACCAGAGTACTACGACCTATCAAAAACGTCAACTGTAATGTTATTGCAATATTAAATGCGTGTATGCAACCACAGTTACGATGTCATGGGTAATCGCACCTGATTAACTACCAATAGAGCATTTCCCCGTAATTACTGTATAATGCCTCAAATGGTCTAATGGTGGAGGTTTTTTGGGACATATTTTTATCAGTTACAGTCACAACGATTCCAGGTATGCGCACCAACTGGCTGATTCCCTGCAGGCTGAGGGATTTGACGTCTGGATCGATGCGCGGATTGATTATGGCGCGCAGTGGCCGTACGAGATTCAAAAGCAATTGGATTCCTGCGATGCCTTTATTCTGATCATGACCCCCCGTTCCTTTGCCTCGGAGTGGGCCCAGAGCGAATTACAGCGTGCTAAACGCAAGTTAAAGCCGATCTTTCCACTATTACTTGAAGGAGATGAACCCTGGCTGTCGGTGGAGTCGACGCAGTATTATGATGTGCGTGGGGAAACCTCACCGGATGCGAATTTCTATTCTGCGCTTGGGCGGGTCGTTTCACGGCAGGCTGGTCAGGCAGTGCCGTTGCCGGCCGCTGGCGGAATAAAACCTCTAAAACAGAGATCCCGCAGCCCCCTTCCCAAAATCAGAACAGAGATTTTGATTGCAATCGTTGGCGTATTAGCCATGCTGCTCGTGGTGGCGATCCCCCTCCTCTGGTCCTCCCTTTCTGAGCGTGCAAACCCTCCCCTAACGGATGATGTGAACTCCCCTACGCTTTCTGCTGAAGAAACACAAGCTTCCGCTGCCGTGACCGAACCTCCCGTTGAGGCTTCGGAAATACCCAATCCGTCTGATATCCCTATGGTCCTGATTCCGGCGGGCGGGTTCACGATGGGGAGTGACAATGTCGATGAGGCGCTGGCGGAATGCCAGAGTTATTATTCGGGGTGTGATTCAAGCTGGTTTATAGAAGAACAACCCGCTCATACTGTTTATCTGGACGACTTTTATATCGATGTATATGAAGTAACGAACAGCCTATATGCCGAATGCGTGAATGCGGCAGTTTGCGAGCCGCCAACCTATGTCGGGTCAGAGACTCGCGAGAGCTATTATAACAACTCAGAATTCGAGCATTACCCGGTGATTTTTGTGGACTGGAATATGGCGGAAACCTATTGTGAGTGGCGTGCCGCACGGCTCCCCACGGAAGCGGAGTGGGAAAAAGCGGCACGCGGCGACGATGGACGCATCTATCCCTGGGGGGATGAATTGGACCCGGCTGCTCTCAACTTCAACCAGGAAATTGGCGATACGGTCGAAGCCGGCAATTATGACGAAGGCACAAGTCCTTACGGTCTTTACGACATGGCGGGCAACGTCTGGGAATGGGTGGCAGATTATTACTCTGGTACATACTACCAGGATTCCCCCTCCTCCAATCCGCCGGGACCGGAGGCTGGGCAGGCGCATGTCCTGCGCGGTGGCTGCTGGTATGACCCTGCCTTTCACAGCCGCGACACATCACGCCTGAAAGAACCCGAACCGGTTGGCAACAACTTCGGCTTTCGCTGCGCCAGGGACCCGTAAGAAACTATTGGCATAAGATCACAAATCGGGTGAACCAGGCAGAGAATCAACAAGAGCCAGTCTTTGACCGGCTCTTGTGTTTTCAACCCACTTTATTGTTGGACTATGCCAACTTCCTTCTGGGCTTCCAGGAGGTTCTCCTTTTCTGTCTCATAGCCATTCGTCGAGATTTTTTCCCAGTCCTCGCTGTAATTGGCCTCTACCCCGATCTTCTTCGCCTGTCGGTTGATCAGGCGCACCGTCCTGGCAAACTCCCGCTCGGTAGACTCCCGCCTTCTCTTCATCTCTCTGTCCTTTTCATTCACAGGAGAGGAATGGGTCATCAGGATCATGTACACTGTTTGCTTATACAACTCGGTCAGGTCTTCCTTCGTCTCTGCCTTTTCCAGTGTGTCACGGATATCCTTAAATGTACGTCTCACGTCTTTTCTATCGTGGTTGATCTCATCGATCAGGGTCTCTTTTGCCATTATTCGCTCCTCTTTGAAAGGGACATTCCTATTGCTACCATGATGTCCCCAGGAGCGTTGAAAATCAATGGTGAAACTCCCTATTCCTCAGGTGGGAAAACCCTATGATGCAGGTGTCATTTCTGCACATGAATCCCGGCGATCTATGAGTTCCCCTGGCTTTAATTGTATAATCTTTCCAACAATTCCAGCCAAGGCTTTTGGAACATCGGCTTTCATTGCGCGAGGGGAACAGGTGGGTAAGGGGCAGTCTGCCATACAGGAGGGGACCTTTCTCCAAGCCAGCCGGCTGCCCATGATCACACAATCCTGCCCTCAGCGATTCATAGTAACAAAGCTATAACTTGAGAAATCCTCCGCGGATAGTTGGAATCCCCACACTCTAAAGCTCATTCGAATCGCCAAATCGTCCCTCCCTTGGACGTATCCCGTTATTGAAGTTTTCAAGCCGTTTCCTCGTTTTAAATAGAGGGAACTTTTATCCCTCGCCATGGGTATTAATAAAGTCTGTACTCCTTTTTTCTGTTTATGGACCACAAAATGACTGGAATCAAGCGCCCACTGCGGGTTTTTCTCTACCATGCACCTGTGGATAGGATCGCTGCCCGAGACTTATATCTTCGCCTGATTCGTGACGGCGTGGATGCCTGGCTGGTGAAGGAAAAACTTCTCCCGGGTCAGGACTGGAAACAGGAACTTCACAACGCTGTTCGTGAGGCGGATATCCTTTTGGTCTGTATTTCCGGGCGTTTGGATCAGCTTGAAGATCGACAAAAGCAAATATGGGTAGCTTTCGATTCGATAATCAAAGGACTCGACGGTGAAGTTGTTGTCATCCCGGTGCGTCTGGAGGAGTGTGACTGGCCCGAGAATCTGAGAAATTGGCAGTGGGCGGATTTGTTTGAAGAGACCGGCTATGAAATGCTTATGTACGCTTTGCAGGCAGAGGCTGATGAGATTGGCGCGACCATACAAGCGAAGGAAAGCTCGCTGCCGCAACTCACAACACTGAGCGCAAGGGATGAACAGCCGATATCCGAAGACAAACCTATCGAAGTTACCCAGGGAAGGCTCGAGATCCTGGAAGGGGCCGGAATTCTGATCGAAGATCCAGCAGTTAAAGGGCATAAGCCGGGAAGAGCGATCCTCCTGGCTCTGCTGGGCTTTGCATCCATCATGATGATGGCATGGTTAGGTCCTTCCTGGATCGAATCGTCCAGCCCGCCGACACCGACCCTCAAATTGAAGCGGACTCAGACTTTAGCGCCTGGGACGCAAACACGTGCGCCCGTCACACCCCAGCCGAGACCCATTTCAACGTTAGTCGGAACAGGCAAGGTGTTGCACCTTGTTTTCCTGATCGACACCAGTGGCAGCATGCAGGGAGGACGGATCCAGTCTGTGAAGTCTGCCGTATCCAGGTTCATCTCGCGTTTGGGTGACGATTATTTCATTTCGGTTATCGAATTTGACAGGATTGTGGAGCTCCGAATGGCATCCACTCGTGATCACGCAGCCGCAGGCGAGGCGATCGAATCCATCGCCGTCGACGTGGAGCATGATGGTTCCTGTGCCCAGGATGCGCTGTCTGCAGGGTTTCAGCAGTCTTTGCACACCACCGCCGGAGAAGAAGCGGAAACGTTGATGATTATCTTGAATGATGTAGCGGTGGGCGATCATGTCGGGTGGGATTGCGGCATCCGTCTTACGAATGAAACGTTGAGTTTGAGCTTGACCTATCCCGTCCCTGTCTTCTCCATCTATGTTGGCGATGATTTCCTCGAAAACAGGTTTGCGGTCTTTTTGGGAGGGGAGGGAGCAAGCCTGCCAGCGCAGAGCGAGAAGAAAATCGAGAGCACGCTGCTCGCTATTTCGCAAGCCGCAGGATTGGAACTGAAAACGGAGCCGGCAGCCCAGGCTCAAACCACGGATGCCAGGCCTGTGTCCATGGTGTTTGTACCAGCCGGTGAATTCATTATGGGGAGCAACAACGTGCACCTGGACGCCTTCTGGATCGACAAAACCGAAGTCACAAATGCCATGTATGCCAGCTGCGTGCGGACCGGTGCATGCAGCGCGCCTCGTTCGAATCATTCGCATACGCGCGACAATTACTATGGGAATCCGGAATTTGACGACTACCCCGTGATCTATGTCTCGTGGGTGGACGCCCAAAATTACTGCAGCTGGGCTGGAGGTCGCCTGCCGACCGAAGCAGAATGGGAAAAAGCTGCCCGCGGCACCGACGGCCGCACATTTCCCTGGGGCGAAGCGGACCCCTCGAGCACCGGCGATTTGTTGAACTACCGGGCGCAGGATACCACCGAGGTCGGAATTTATCGGGACGGTGTGAGTCCCTATGGCGCGCTGGATATGGCAGGCAACGTTTCAGAATGGGTGGCAGACTGGCTGAGCCTGGACTATTACAATAGCCCATCTCCGGCAAACCCATTGGGACCAGACTCCGGGGAATATCGTGTCTGGCGGGGTGGCTCGTGGGCAACCACGCTGACCGAGCTAGTCCGCACGTCCAGCCGGACGGGGAACTTTCCCACGGACGCCAGTGGGGGGATTGGTTTTCGCTGCGCGCGGGATGGGGGTTCGTAATGAAGGATCAGCTGTAAGTGTCTTTCGCCTGCGGCGATTCAATTACGCTTTTGCTAAATTCATTCTGATTGGCATCTCTACATCGCGAGAGTATGCAATATTTACTCTTATTTGTGGATTGCGAGGGTCGAGGGTTCCCATTGGTAGCTTGCCCCCTCTTTTTGAAGGGTTTATAATATTGTAGTCCAGTAGTAACTTACTTTATAACTAAATCAGCCTACCTAGGCGGGAAATCCAATGCCCGAATCGAAACGCCCTTTAAAGGTCTTTCTCTGCCATGCTCATAGCGACAAAAACGTCGTGCGCGATTTATATTTGCGCCTGAAGCGTGATGGTGTAGACGCCTGGCTCGACAAGGAAAAGCTTCTGCCAGGTCAGGATTGGGAATATGAAATTCGCAGAGCTGTGCATCAGAGTGATGTAGTGGTCGTTTGCCTGTCAAAGCAGTTCAACCAAGCAGGTTTTCGACAAAAAGAAGTCCGCCTTGCCCTTGAAACCGCTATGGAACAACCAGAAGGGGAGATTTTTATTATCCCTGCTCGCCTGGAAGAATGTGACACAATTGGGAGCTTGAAGAAGTGGCACTGGGTGGATTTGTTTGAAGATGATGGTTATCAAAGACTGATACAGGCATTGCGTGCACGCGCAGAAAGAATTGGGGCGACTCTTCAAGGAAAAAGAACTTGGCTGCCAAAGGTTACTCCACCGCCAATGGAGCGAGAACCTAAAGCCACTCGGAAAGGTGGGCCAGAAGAGGTTGAGCGCGAAAAAGCGGCGCCGGAAAAGGTCGACTTGGAGACTTCTGATGAGATTACAAAAGAAATAGTCAAACGTCAAGCTGCTCTAAAAGCGACCATACGAGAATCCCTTGTCAAGTTTTCCGCCCGACTGAATTCTAGGTTTACTGAACTTATAGAGGTACAGGGTACACGAAGGATTCAAGTTTTTGCTGGGGTTGTCATCATCATTGCGCTAGTGTTGGTAAGCTCCTGGTTAAGGCGCCCAAAATTGCTCCCGTTATCAGCTGCAACTGCCGATCCCACAATGACACCAGCGACTTCGGTTGAACCAGCTACTGGCGTGCCACCCATGCCAACCGATACCGCTCACCTGCTCTCCGTTGAAACATCCACCGAAGTGGTCGTGACAGCAGAAAACATTACCTCGGGTTTAGTGCCCATGCTTGGTGGTGCGGATAAGATCGCCTTTGTCGCGAATAGAGATATCTGGTTGATGAATGTGGATGGTTCTGAACTCAAACAATTAACGGATGATGGCGGCGTCAAGAGCGACCTGCAATGGCTGCCAGGCGGCGAGGTCATCACTTTTATCAGCGGATTGACCATCAAATATGTCAACATCGCTGGTGGCAAGGCGGAGGCACTTACGAATTTTCCGACAGCTTCATCGCTCAATGCCTTTCGCGTGTCGCATGATGGCAGACAGGTGATGATTTCTCTGAATAACGAGATTTTCGTGGTGCCTTTTGATTTCGAACAGTTGAAGAATGTTCACAAGAAAAGTGACCTGCTCGCGCTTGATGGTTGTATCTCCCCTGAGCCAAAAACTAAATCCATACTTGGTGTGAGGGAAGCTCTCTGGTCGGAGAAGGATGACCTTGTAACATGGCTCTTCAAGGGCGTGGATCCCGCCCGCAGTCAACGCTTGCTGTTTGATCAGGCCAGCGTGCTTGACATTAGTAAGTGCATTCCGGCAGAGATAGATCAGCTCGAAAATTTCCCTGCCGAGCGCTTTAAACCTGTGAATGATGAACCTGTGGAATATAATGACGACGGCACGATCCCGGGTCTGGACTGGGATGGAAACGAGCTTTTCGTTCTTAACACGAACAGACAAGATGGCTGGGGAGAACTGTATGTTTATAATTGGAACACAAAAAGGCCAGTTCACAACAATCTCATCGATGACCTGTGCTGCTATCGCGATGCGCGCTGGAGTCCAGATGGCCTCTACTTGTTTTTCGCATTTCGGGATCATCGGCTAGGTGCCGAAGCTCAGACACGTCTTTATTACGTGCTTTATCGCGAAGGCGCAGGCAGACAATTCGAAGCCCTTCCGCTTCCTGAAGGATTTTTCACAGATCGGACGGAAGCGCCCCAGCCGGCCTTGCGCCCCGCGCAGTAATATCCGTTTCGTTGCGTTCCAGACGCCGACCTGCCAAATCAGCCTGAGGGATTTGTTTCCTCAGTGGCTTTTTCCTTACACTTTCACCAGATTTGCACCCATCGGCATCTCATCCCACATCCTGCCTTCGAGAGTGCGTCCTGCTTGCCTCTTCTGCACGCCGCCCCACTGTTTGAAGAAAAACGAGACTGTGTCTCTCAGGCACTAATCTCGGATATCCGTGACCATTTTTGTGTTTACAATGTAATAAATGAAACACCCTGATAAGCTACAACTCTTTCAACTGGCGATGAGTTTCGTCGGAATTTTTATCATCATAATCGTTGGTAGCTCATGCGCAGCGCCCCGATTTTTCTCGTCGTTCACCGAAATCATCGACGACAAAGGTATCCCCAGGCGCCTTGTGCCTGCAGGTGAATTCATCATGGGAAGCGATAGTGACAGCGATCCTCGTAACGCCGCACATATCCTATCCCTTGATGCCTTTTACATGGACAAGTACGAAGTCACAAACGCTCATTACGCAGCCTGTGTGACATCTGGCCTGTGTGAGCCGCCGCACTATGTGAAATCAGATTTTCGCGCAAGTTATTACGGCAATCCCGAATACGATAACTTTCCCGTGATTTACGTCGATTGGATGATCGCGCGCACATACTGCGAAACGTGGCGCGGGGCACGTCTGCCTACCGAAGCAGAGTGGGAAAAAGCTGCCCGCGGGGCGGATGGACGTTCCTATCCCTGGGGTGAAGGGATCAGCTGCGAGCGGGCCAATTACGATAGCGATCCCGACCCTGAATCATTTTGCGTTGGTGAGACGTCCGAGGTGGGGAGCTATGAAGGCGGCCAAAGCCCATATGGTCTGTATGACATGGCAGGCGATGTGTTTGAGTGGACGAGCAGTTTATCCAATGCCTATCCCTATGATGCCGCGGATGGCAGGGAAAACCTGACACGCGGCGGCAGCCGGGTGATCCGAGGGGGTTCCTGGAATGAGGACTCGAACGATCTACAAGTCTTCTATCGCAGCTGGCTGGCGCCGGAGTATGCAGAAAGCGAGATCGGGATTCGCTGCGCCAAATCGCTGTAGTTCATACGTCTGACCAGAGTTCATGGACTATAGACGATGGTAGATCATCATTCGTCTTTCCATACGTTATAATCTCTTCGCTTGGTTTCGATATGCCCCTCTAAAACCACCCGGGGCTACTCAACCCATGCACTACTCTCTAATCTCCAGTCTCTACTCTCTCATACCTATGCCCTTAAACTTCCAGCAAGTCATCCTCACCCTCCAGCAATTCTGGGCGGATCGCGGCGCCATCGTCTGGCAGCCTTACTACACCCAGGTCGGCGCCGGGACGATGAACCCCGCCACCTTTTTGCGCGTCCTCGGACCCGAGCCGTGGAACGTGGCGTATGTCGAACCGTCCATCCGCCCGGACGACGGGCGCTACGGCGAGAACCCCAATCGTTTTCAGCAGCATTACCAGTTCCAGGTGATCCTCAAGCCCGATCCCGGGAACCCGCAGGAGATCTACCTCGACTCGCTCAAAGCGATCGGCATCGACCCGCGCCAGCACGACATTCGCTTTGTGGAGGACAACTGGGAACAGCCCGCCATCTCTGCCTGGGGGCTCGGCTGGGAGGTCTGGCTGGATGGGCAGGAGATCACGCAGTTCACATACTTCCAGCAGGTGGGCGGCGTGACGCTCGATCCCGTGGCGGTCGAGATCACCTACGGCCTGGAGCGCATCCTGATCGGTTTGCATAACGTCAAAGCCGCCTGGGATTTGCCATGGACCGACTCGATCACCTACGGGGAAGTGCGTCGCCAGGAGGAGTTCGAGCACAGCAAGTATTACTACGAAGTCGGCAATATCGAAAGCATGCGGGAGCTCTTCGAACGCTTCGAGGCCGAGTCCAAAGCAGCTCTGGAAGCGGGACTGGTCGTCCCGGCGTATGACTATGTCCTCAAGTGCAATCAGACGTTCAACGTCCTGGATGCGCGCGGCGCGGTCGGTGTGACGGAGCGCCAGGGCTATTTCCGGCGGATGCGTGAGCTGGCAAGGCGTGTGGGTGAGGCGTACCTGGAGCAGAGGAAGGCGCTGGAGTATCCGTTATTGGAGGAGAGTGGAAACCGGACACAGGGGACTGGTCGCTCGATGGCACTGCCTCAACCCCATGCTGACTTCGGTCCCCAGTCTCTGCTTTTGGAAATCGGTACCGAAGAGCTTCCCCCCTCAGATGTCGACGCGGCGGTTATGCAGCTCCGGGAGCGCGTCCCGGCATTGTTGGAGGAACTCTCGCTTGAGCATAGTCTCGTCAGGATCGAGGGCACGCCCCGGCGGCTTGTCGTTTCGGTCGCGGCTCTAGCGCCGAACCAACCAGACCGCGAAGACCTGGTCAAGGGTCCGCCCGCGGATAAGGCGTTCGACAAGGATGGGATTGCCCTGCCGGCCGCGATGGGCTTTGCCAAGAAGAATAATGTTAATACCAAGGATTTGCAGATTCGTGAGGAAAGCGGGGGCAAGTATGTCTTTGCGGTGGTCAGCCAGAAGGGACGCCCGACTCCCGAAGTGCTGGCAGAGACGCTGCCGAAGTTGGTCGAAGGGATAAAGTTCGAAAAATCGATGCGCTGGAATGAAAGCGGTGTGGCATTCTCGCGTCCCATCCGCTGGTTCGTGGCGTTGCTGGGTGAAGCCGTTATTCCCTTTGCATATGCAGGTGTGGTCTCCGGCAATACCACGCGCGGGCTGCGTCCATATGATTCGCCGGAGATCGTTGTTCCTACCGCAGAAAAGTTTTTTGACGTGATCCGCGATGCCGGGATCGTACTGGATAAGGAAGAGCGAAAAGCCTCGATCGTGGAGCAGGTTAATCAGGCTGCGACCCTGGTCGGTGGGGAAGCCATCATCGAAGAAGGCCTGTTAAATGAAGTGACCAACCTGGTCGAAATGCCCACCGCCGTGATGGGTGGATTTGACAGGGAATCTCTGTCTCTGCCGCGCGATGTGCTGATCTCTGTGATGAAGAAGCACCAGAGATATTTCCCGGTCTCCAGTCTCCAATCCTCCAACCTACTGCCTCACTTCATCGCCATTCGTAACGGCGACGATATCGGCATCGACATCGTCCGCCAGGGCAACGAACATGTGCTCGGGGCGCGCTTTGCGGACGCCAACTTCTTTGTCCGGGAAGATCTCAAAAAGCCGCTGGAGGCCTATCGCCCGGAGCTTTCCAAGCTGATCTTCCAGACGAAACTCGGCTCCCTGCTGGATAAATCGGAGCGCATGAACAGGCTGGTCAATGAGCTGATTCCCATGCTGGGATTGGAAAACGACGAAGCGATCTTTGCCCGCCGCGCCGTCCATCTCGCCAAAGCGGACCTGGTCACACAAATGGTGATGGAGATGACCTCTCTGCAGGGAATCATCGGGCGCGAATATGCCTTGCGCAGTGGGGAGCAGCAGGACGTGGCTAATGCCATCGGCGAGCAATATCAAACCGTGCCCAAATCGAAGAGCGGACTCGCGGTCGCGTTGACCGACCGGATTGACTCTCTGGCGGGACTCTTCGCCGCGGGTTTGGCTCCGACCGGCGCGAAAGATCCGTTTGCGTTACGCCGCGCCGCGATCGGGGTTGTTCAGCCGCTGATCGAGCACGGCATCAAATTTGATCTCCGGAAAGCCGTGAGCAAAGCCGCGAAGCTCCAGCCGATCGAAGTGAAGGAGGAAGTGCAGACGCAGATTCTTGACTTCATCACAGGTCGCTTAAGGGTTGTGCTGAATGACCTGGGCTATCGCTACGATGTCGTGGATGCCGTTCTGGCGGAGCAGTCCGCGAACCCGGCCGCGGGGGCCGAGGCGGTGAAACAGCTCCAGGCATGGGTCGAACGGAAGGATTGGCAGACCATCCTGCCGGGCTACGCCCGCTGCGTGCGCATCATCCGATCGGCGGGCTTGGAACAGGGACAATTGAAGATTGACGGTAAAAAGTTCGTCGAGCAGGCTGAACGGGATCTTTATGACGCTATTCAACCGTCCGTCGCCCAACGTCCATCGTCAGTAGATGATTTCCTGAACATCGTCCTCAAGCTCATCCCCTCGATCAATGCCTTCTTCGACAAAGTGCTGGTGATGGCGGAGGATGAAAAAATAAGACAGAATCGTCTTGCCCTGGTGGGACAGATTGCCGGGCTGTCTGAAGGGATTGCCGACTTAAGCAAACTCGAAGGGTTCTAATCTAAGGTATCGTTGCGAAAGAGCCCGGCCTCACTCAGGCCGGGCTCTTTTGGAACAAAAAACAAATATACGCCGTATTATCGGAATATCCTTAGTGCGGAGAGAAAAATGATCAGGGTAAAACCGTCGTTGGTGATCTTTGTTTTATTGTTCAGTATCATTGCCTGCTCACAGGGACCGAGCGCTCCCTCTGCTGCGACAGCCACGTTTACACCCTACGTGAGCGGCACACAGACAGCCCTTGCGGCTGGGCTTGCGAGTCCAACACCCTGGTTCGCGGGGACAGAAACGGCTTTAGCCAATCTAACTCCAACCCCATGGCTTTCCGGGACGGAAACAGCAATGGCTATTGCAAGCGCAAGCCCCACGCCGCCACCTCTTCCCACATTTGAAGTGTCTGCGTCAGCAACTCTACCGCCTGCCGTCGTGGATGGGACCTTTTCTCCGGTGTTCTATGGCAGCAGCTCATTTCTATTACTCGGCGGCTTCAAGCAGGATCATGGCTGGGTAGCTGCCGAGAATGCTTTCGCTTACGCAAACAATGAAGCAGAATATGATTTTTTTAATCCGAGAGGCTCTGTCAAGCTCCGGGGCAGCACTCTCGAACTTAGCCCCACTTGCCGACAATACTTTATGCGTTCCTCGGTGGTCCTGCCCGAATCGATGGTCGGTGTCGCCAGTGGCTGGGTAACAGGGAAGCGGGAAACCAGAGATCTCGCGCCGGATGATCTCGCGTATGCTCAGGCCATATCAGAGTGGTTTCAGTCCAGGGGAACCCCGCCGGGCGAGATCCATATCACTCGAATTTTGCAGGCAGATCTGGAAGGCGATGGAATCGATGAAGTTCTATTGAGCGCCACGTATTTCAAAGATCCATCGGGGCATCTGACGGAGACCGGGGATTATTCTGTAGTTCTGATGCGCAAAGTCCTCGGGAATGATGTCGTGACGGTTCCGCTGATCAGTGAATATTACGTGTCGGGTGCTCCGGAAGTTTCTTATCCCAAAACGTATACACTGGCAGAAGCCATCGATCTGAACCGGGATGGTATTCTTGAGGTCGTGGTCGATGTCAGCCGCTGGGAGGGCGGGGGAGCGATTGTCTTCCGGGTGGATGGCCAAAATGCCCGGGAAGTGCTGCGGGCAATCTGCTAGCAGAAAATCTTTCCAACGATCCGGACCCCTCAGTAAAACACATAAATCCGTTTTCCCGTCTGGTACGTATATTAAATATAGAAAACCGTTCCCGGACCTCGCAAAAGCCACAGAAATCTTAATATCCTCTAAGGGTAAATTGGACTGATCTGGGTATAATTTTAACAGTCAGAGCGGGTCCCATTGTGTCCGATTCATGCGTTGCACCCCGGGCTTTCAGGCATCAGAAGATCAGAAAGCCCCCTTCATCAGGCAAAACAGATTGACAAGGAGTGTATTACCATGTCCAAGCCGACTGCCCGAATTGTACTTGTTTCAATAATCGCCGTTTTACTGGTCGCTGCAACCTACATGACCGTACAGGGAGCCTTTGCTAAGGCGGAGTCTACCGGTGCGCAGGCGCATGTTGTGAGCGGCCTGCAAACGAATTTTAACCATGACCGCTCCACGCCCGCCGAGCTGGAAGCTCTTCAGGCCCAGCAGAATTTCTCCCAGCCGGGATCCGGCAGGCATGGCGGCGGCTGCGAGTCCGAGATGCAAACCAGCCCACAGGATTAACCCTACTTTCCCAGAGATAGAGCAGTCGTGAGACTGCTCTTTTTTATTAACGTAAATGTTATACTTTATTATCAAAGCCATAAAATGACAAATGTTATAATATCCGTGAAAATTCGGCAGGGACTGTAATTTCCCGACCGGGCTGCAAACGGAGTAGACTCATAGAGTTAACAAAATTGCAAAGCTCTCCCAACCTGGGAGAGCATTTTGTGTAACAGTACAAACGTCTAATCGTTATAAGAGGTAGCATTCATTGGAAGCAAACAACCAAAAGAAGTCCAGAATGCCCCTGACAAACGAGCGACAGCTCGTCCTTCAGGCGCAGGCTGGCAATTCGGAGGCGTTCGGACAGTTATATGACGCCTATATGGAACGTATTTACCGCTTTGTGTATTTCCGCGTCGAAGACCAGCAGACGGCTGAAGACATTACCTCGCAGGTATTCCTCAAAGCCTGGAATAACCTGGATCGATTCCAATTCAGCCGTACGCCCTACCTCGCCTGGCTCTACACGATTGCGCATAATGCGGTGATCGATCATTATCGTACCCGCAAGGTGACTACCGCTTTGGATGATGTACAGCTTTCACAACCCGACCACTCAGAAGCTGTGGAAAACGATATCGACCTGACTGTGGAGATGCAGTCAGTCAAGTCTGCCCTGCAGACGCTTACCGACGATCAGCAGAAAGTGCTGACACTGAAATTTATAGAAGGAATGTCAAACAACGAAATTGCACGCCACCTGGGCAAGCGCGAAGGAGCGATCCGGGCACTCCAGATGAGAGGCTTGCAAGCCTTAGCCAAACAATTAGAAGAGAAAATGGCACTATGAACAACGATCTTGAAACCATCTTGGATACCTGTCTGTACCAGATCGAGGAAGGCGAAGCCAGCCTCGAGGAATGCCTGGCGCGCTACCCCGAACATGCCGCGCAGCTCCAACCGCTCCTGATGGCAGCGACAAAACTGTCGCGCGCCCGGGCAGTGGTGCCCGACCCCAGTTACCGGATGCGCGCCCGCTCCCAGCTCAATACGTATATGCTGCAGAACCCGCAGCGCAAGCGGGTCTCTCCCCTGTTTTGGAGAGTGGCCGTCGGTTTTGCTACAGTGATGATGCTGTTCCTGGCCAGCGGCACGGCATTTGCACAACAGGCGCTGCCCGGAGATACACTCTATAACTGGAAGCTGACCAGTGAACATGTCTGGCGGCTAACTTCCAATGATGACCTCGGCGTGGATATTGCCCTGTCGGAGCGCCGGATGAACGAATTGTTGGTGGTCTCCAGAGACGAAACACGCCGGGCCTGGGCGATCCAGAATTATGAGAAGTTACTGCTCAAGTTCCGGAACGCCGAATCGGAGCATGACCGTGCCCGGATCCTGCCTGTGCTACAGGCACAGCACAAGGCGTTGCTCGAGGCGGGTGTCATCGTCCCTGAACTGGAGATTTATTTCCCCCGTTAGGACTATTTCGGTCGCGAAATTCGAAATCTTGATTAAGCGTCAATAACAGGCACCTCCTTCTCTCGTTGTCCACAGTACAACCCAAGAGAGTTGGAGGTGTTATGCATGTTGCGCGATTGATATTCATATTTATTTTGATCCTGGCGATCCTATCCACGTATAGCCCTTCTGTCAGCGAGGAAGTCAGCCAGGTCTGGGAACATGCCCGGCCGGGCGTCATTATGCTGATGGACGACGTCTATGCGACCGTACGGAATTTCGTCGCCGGCTCCGACGCAAATGATGGGATCGAAGACGACGCTCCGGGGGTAGACTTTGATAGGATTATTACAATGGATCTAGTGAATCTCTCCTAGCAGAATTTCTCTCAAACCAAGCCCGCAATTCGAGAGCCAGGTGAATTTCGCCCTCCCAATTCTGGGAGGTTTTTTATCCTGATCTGCAATACGAATGCCATAAATGGCTTAAACAAATCGCGATCAAGCTCGTTATGATTAATGATGTGAAAAACGCTCGAACCGCTCACCAAGACCCTCCGCTGCTGGAAGAGACTCGCCTGGTAGACCAGGCCAAATCCGGCGATCCTGAAGCATTTGCGAAATTGTATGATGCGTATGTGGAACGCGTCTCACGCTATATCTATTTCAGGGTTGCTGACGACTGCGATATGGAGGATCTGGTTTCACAGGCATTTCTGAAAGCCTGGGAACATCTGGATCGGTATACGCCGGGCACATCTCCTTTTATCGCCTGGCTGTATACGATTGCGAGGAATCTTGTGATTGATCATTACCGGACCAAAAAGAATAATCTGCCTCTTGAAGAAGCCAGGGCCTTCCCATCTGAGCTGGAGCTTCCGGATGAGATGGCGCAAACACATTTTGACCTCGAAGCCATGCGGGATGGGCTCCAGGCCTTGAGCAAGGATCAGCAGCAGGC
>Ga0114129_10001262_pt1 | contig 33771 bp, 35 predicted proteins | sample RhiMetdeltSRZDD1_FD_80071 | JGI IMG/M metagenome (GOLD analysis project Ga0114129, IMG submission 80071) | Populus rhizosphere microbial communities from Tennessee, USA - Rhizosphere MetaG P. deltoides SRZDD1 (version 2) (version 2) | ecosystem: Host-associated > Plants > Roots > Rhizosphere >...
CAGACCGGCTGGGACTGGCTCAAGCGACTGGCCGGCAACTCCGGCATCTTCACGGCCCGGAGCCGCGACGTGCCGTCGGTCGTGGCCAAGGGCGAGTTCGCGGTCGGCTTCGCGGTGCCCTCCTACATGGCGTTCGAGGAGGTCCTGGCGGGCTTCGACATCAAGTTCGTGGCGCCGAAGAGCGCCTTCGTCACCCCCGAGCCGATCGCGATCCTCGCCGGCGCCAAGCACCCGCGGGCGGCGCGGGCCTTCATCGAGTTCCTGCTGACCGAGCGCGGCCAGCGTGTGTTCATGGAGCGCGGGCTCTTCGCGATCACGCCCAAGTACAAGGTTCAGGGGCCGCCCGGCTCGGTCGCCGAGAAGGCCGTCGAGTTCACGGGTGGCGTGCGCTCCTACTTCGAGACGGAGACGACGAACGTCTACGACGACGACATCGCCCAGAAGCGCTACCAAGAAGTGAACGAGCGGTACCGGAAGGAGATCGAGGCCGTCTGGGATCAGCTCAAGAAGTAGCGGCCGGCCCACCGCCGGCCGGGGATCGGCGCACCGTCGCAGTCGGCGTCCCTCCCCCCGGTCCGGAACAAGGTGCCCGCGCCCGAGCCCCCGAAGAAGCTGTGAGCCCCGCCGGGCCCGGCCCCGCTCGCCGAGGGCCGGGCCCGGGACGGGAGCGGGTTCGGTGAAGATCGCGATCCGCGAGGTCGGCAAGCGGTTCGGCCCCGTCCTCGCCGTCGACCAGGTCTCGCTCGACGTCCTGGACGGCGAGCTGTTCACGCTTCTCGGCCCGTCCGGGTGCGGCAAGACGACGCTCCTCCGGCTCATCGCCGGCTTTCACCGGCCGGACGCGGGCTGCATCCGGTTCGACGAGCGTGATGTCACCGACCTCCCGCCGTACGCTCGCAACATCGGCATGGTCTTCCAGAACTACGCGCTCTGGCCGCACATGACCGTGTTCCAGAACGTCGCCTACGGTCTCCGACTCCGCCGCGTGCGGGGGGCGGAGCTCGAGGCCCGCGTCGCGGAGGGGCTGCGCAAGGTCAACCTCTCCGGCCTGGGTGCCCGCTACCCCGGCCAGCTCTCCGGCGGCCAGCAGCAGCGGGTCGCGCTCGCGCGGGCGCTGGTGCTGAGCCCGGACATCCTTCTCCTCGACGAGCCGCTCTCGAACCTCGACGCGAAGATCCGGGTCCAGGTGCGGGCGGAGATCCGGACCCTCCAGCAGGAGCTCGGGATCACGACGGTGTACGTGACGCACGACCAGGAGGAGGCGCTGTCCCTCTCCGACCGCGTGGCCGTCATGCGCGAGGGCCGGGTCCTCCAGCTCGGTCCACCGCGCGAGCTCTACGAGCGTCCCCGCACGCGCTTCGTCGCCGACTTCGTGGGCACGAACAACCTGGTGCCCGGCACGGTCGTCGACGCCGCGGGCGAGACCGTGACGGTCGACACCGGACTTGGGCGTCTCCGGGCCCGGCCCCCGAAGGGGGGCGAGAGTCTTGCGGTGGGCCGCCCCGCCGTGCTCGCGATCCGCCCGGAGAACGTGACGGTCGGGACGCCCGGGGCGGATCCGACCTCCACCGACGGCAACCGCTGCCCCGGGCGGATCGCCCTGGCCGCCTACCTCGGGAACACGCTCCGCTACGACGTGGAGGCCGCCGGCGGGCTCACGGTGAGGGCGGACATCCGGGACCCGTGGCACCACGAGCCGCTCGCGCGCGGCACGCCGGTGACGCTCGACTTTCTCCCGTCGGTCACCCTCGCCCTGCCGGACGATGAGCCGGCGGGGACGGGCCCGGCTCGGCCCGGCGCGGAGCCGGGGTAGTCCAATGGACGCGAGCGGTCGCGCTCTCGCGCTCCCGCGTGCGGCGACGGGCTCCGCGTGGCGCGTGGCGCCGGCGCTCGGTGTGGTCCTGATCTGGGGGTTCCTCGGGATTTTCCTTCTCTACCCGCTCGCCCGGATCTTCTACGACGCGGTCACCGACGACGCGGGCCGCCTCACGCTCGGTCACTTCCACGCATTCTTCACGGACAGGTTCTACCTGCGGTCCCTCTGGAACTCGCTCCTCCTCGGCCTCGGGGTCGTCGCCGCGTCCTCGGTCCTCGGGATCGGCATCGCGTTCCTTCTCGTCCGCTACGAGTTCTGGGGCCGGAGCGTCTTCTCGTACCTGACGCAGATCCCGATCATCTCGCCACCGCTCGTCGGGGTCCTCGGCTTCGTCTTCATCCTGGGCCGGGCGGGCACGGTCAACGTGCTCCTGATGGACTACTTCGACCTCGTCACGCCCGTGAACTTCATGTACGGGCTCCACGGCGTCCTCCTGGTCGAGACGCTCCACCTCTTCCCGATGATCACGCTGAACGTGGTGGACGCGCTCGGGAAGGTCGACCCCGCGCTCGAGGAGGCGGCGGAGAGCGTGGGCGCGCGCGGCTGGCGGAAGCTCTGGACGGTGACGCTGCCGCTCACGACACCGGGCTACGTGGCCGGCGCCCTCCTGGTCTTCATCTGGACCTTGGCGGACTTCGTGACGCCGCTGGTCGTCGGGGTCCACGACCTCCTGGCCTCCCAGGCCTACCTCAACATCGTGCAGTTCGTGGACCGGCGCCTCTTCCGGATGGGGATCGTCATCTCGGCGCTCCTTGTCCTCCTGGCCGTCGCGTTCCTCCTGCTCGCCCGCCACTACGTGGCGATCAAGGACTACTCCTCGCTCGCGTACACGAAGGTGGAGCGCCGGCGGCTCCCGGCCATGTTCCAGGCGGTGGTCGTCGCGGCGCTGTCGGCCGTCATGCTGCTGGCGTTCCTGCCGTATCTCGGGATCGCGCTGGCCGCGTTCGGCCGCGGGTGGTCCCTGACGCCGCTCCCCACCCACTACACCCTCCAGTTCTTCGAGCGCGTGCTGGTGGAGACGCCGAAGTACGTCGCGAACAGCCTCCTCTACGCCGGCCTCGCGCTCCTCCTGTGCGTCGGGGTGGGGCTCCCGATCGCCTGGATCCTGGCGCGGACGCGTCTGCCGGGCCGCGGCACGTTCGACGCGCTGAACACGCTGATCCTGGCGATTCCGGGCACGGCGATCGGGATCGCGTACGTTCGGGCGTTTCACGTCAATCTCCCCGGGCTCGGCGTCCCCCTGACGAGTCTCTGGATCATCCTGCCCCTGGTCCTGGCGGTCCGCCGGCTGCCCTACGCGGTCCGCGGGAGCTACGCCTCGCTGCTCCTGGTGCACCCCGCGCTCGAGGAGGCGGCGGGAAGCGTCGGGGCCTCGCGCCTTCGGTCGTTCTGGGACGTGACCTTGCCGCTCATCTGGAAGGGCGTCCTGGTCGGCGGGCTCTTCTCGTTCATGACGTCGTTCCAGGAGGCGTCGGCCGTGCTGTTCCTCTCACTGGGCGGCTGGGAGACGATCACCGTCGGGATCTTCAACTTCTATATCGCCGGGAGCACGAGCGAGGCGGCGGCGCTCGGGGTCGTTCTGATCGTGGTGGCGGTCGTCTGCGTGGTCCTGATCAACCGCGTCGCGGGCGCGCGGATGGGCGGGATGTTCGGGTGACGCGCCCCGCCCGCGGCGGCCCGAGTGCCCCGGTTGGGGCGAGGTCAGAGCGTGATCAGCCCGCGGCGAACGCCGCGGCTCACCGCCTCGGTCCGGCTCGAGGCCCCGAGCTTCGCCGAGACGGCGGCCACGTGAAACTTCGCGGTGTGCTCGCTGATGCCGAGTCGCTCGGCGATCTGACGGTTGGAGAGCCCGTGGGCCAGGAGCTCCAGAACCTCCCGCTCGCGTGGCGTGAGCGGCTCGAGCCGCTCGCCGAACCCCTCCTCCGCCGCCGCGAGCCGCGCGGCAAGGAGTCGGGCAGCCAGCGTCGCCGGGAGGACCGTGAACCCCTGGGCGGCGGCCGTTGTCGCCGCGCGCAGCTCACCCGCCGGGGCGTCGCGGGACACGATGGCCCAGCCCCGGAGTGGCAGCGCGCGCAGGGTCCGGGCCGGCCGCTCGTCGTCGGCCAGCGCCACGACGGCTCGGGTCCCGGTCTCGGGGAATCCCCCCGTGCCCACCAGGAGCCGCTCCGCATCGCCGATCACCACGACGTCCACGTCGTGCGGCGCGCCGTCCGGCGTCGGGCCGTCGCCAATCACGGCGATTCCCGGCCCGTCGAGACGCGCGCGCAGCGCGAGGCGCAGCGCGGCCGTCGGCGCCGCCACGAAGACGCGGATCATGGCTCGGTGCCGAGCCAGCGCCGAACGACGTCGCTCGGAATCGCGATGGCGAGGTCGCCGCCGATCACCATCGCGTTGAGGCCGACGACCTCGCCGCGGGCGTCGAGCAGCGGGCCGCCGGAATTGCCCGGCGCCAGATGGACATCCGAGCGGATGTACGATCCGGGCTCCGCGCGACCCGGGACCGGGACCGTGCCGATCCCGCTCACCACACCCGCGGTCACCACCCACGGCTGGCCCCACGGGTGACCGACCGCGAAGACGAGCTCGCCGACTCTGAGGCGCGCGGACCGCCCGATCGGCGCCGGCGCGAGGTCGGCGCCGGGCACCTCGAGGAGGGCGAGATCCAGCCGTCGGCTGGTCTCCACGACCCGAGCCGCATGCGCGCGACCATCTACGCACACCACGCGGAGCGCCTGGCGCGCGCCGGCGACGACATGGTGGTTCGTTACGACGGCATCACGACGCCAAACGACGCCGCCCGCGCCGGCCGGTCCCCGGCCGCGGACGCGCACGATGCCGGGCCGCACCCGTTCCAGGACCTCGGGGGGGACGCCCACCCATCCGAGGCGGCTCCCGGGCGCCTCGAGCACGGAGCTCATCGCGCGCGCCCGGGCCGCTGACCGACCGTCAACTCAACTGTGACAAGCGTGCCCCCCCGGAGAACCTGAACCACCACCGTCCGGCCGACGTGCTCGCCGCCGAGGCGCGCCTGCAGGGCCTCGCCATCGTCGACCGCCTGACCGTTCAGCGTGACCAGGATGTCTCCGAGCAGGAGACCGCTGCGGAGCGCCGGGCTCTCGGGCGCGAGCTCGACGATCAGGAGCCCGGTCGCGTGTCCCCGACCCGCCTGCTGGCCCGCGGGAATACGGACCGGCTGGCTCCCGATTCCGAGCCACCCGCGCGGGACATAGCCCTGCCGGGCCAAGGGCTCGGCGAGGCGCCACGCGAGGGAGGTGGGCACGGCGAGAGCCGCGCCTCCCGCCAGGCCGGTCGTCAGGATACCCAGCACGGCGCCACGGGCGTCGATGAGCCCACCGCCCGAGAAGCCGGGATACGGGGTGGCGTCGGTCCGGATGTACTGATCGAGCATCCCTCCGCGGGTCCGGACCGGTCCCCCGATCGCGCTCACGATGCCGATGCTGGCCATGAGCTCGCGACCGGCGGGCCGGCCGACGGCGAGCGCGAACTGCCCCACGCGTGCCGGCATGGACGCCACCTGCGCCGGCTCGGTGCCCAGGCCGGGCACCCGGAGCACCGCGAGGTCGCTCGTCAGGTCCCGGCCGACGAGCTGGGCGGCGAGGGGCGGCCCGCTCGCCGTCTCGACGGTCAGCTCGTCTTCCCGCTCGATAGCATGCTCGGCCGCCAGGACGAGCGTGGGCGCGTACACCACCCCACTCGAAGGTCGTCGGGGGCGTCCGTTGACCTGGACCACGGCGCGGCCAGCTCGCTCGACGGCGTCGGCCAGCTGATCGGAGAGCGCGCTCAGGCTGTCGCTGGTGTCGGTCACCTGGGTCATCGTGGCCTCCTTCTCTGAGGGCAACCTTACGTGGGCTGTCAAGCGCGCGCATCCGCCGAACGGGGAGGTCCGTGCCCGCCGCCGAGCTCCCTGAGCGCGACCCTGGTTGTTGCGCGCGGTGTGCTGTGCTAGTGTTCACAAGCGTCCCCTGACCACTCCCTGGGAGGATCGGGTGTGAGCCCAGCCGAGCCGGGCCGACCTGACCGACGCTGGGTCCGGCAACTCGGGGTCCTCAGCGGGGTGGGGCTCACGCTGGTGATCTCCACCGTCCTGGGCTTCTGGGGGGGCTACGTCCTGGACCGGTGGTTGGGCAGCGCGCCCTGGCTCATGCTGGTGGGGTTGCTGCTCGGCATCGCGTCGGGCTTCGTCAATCTCTTCCGCGCGGCAGGGATCTTCGGCCGCGAGGGGGGGCAGGGTGAAGGTGACCGCTCCGACTGATCTCTTCCGCCGGGTCTGGCTCGTCGCCGGGGTCTTGGCGCTCGGGCTCGCCGGCGCATGCGGGCTCTTGCGCGGACCCGCCGACGCCGTGGGGGTCCTGCTCGGGAGCGGGCTGACCATGCTCAACTTCGGAGGGCTCACCTGGATGGCGGATCGGGCGCTCGAGGGCGGGGCGCGCCCGCGCGCGAGGGCGTTCTGGGTTGGGGCCAGCGGCCTCCGGCTAGGGCTGGTCGGGGGCCTGGCGGGCCTCGCCGTCACCCACACGGGGATCGGTCTCACGGGCCTCCTCTTGTCGTTGACCCTCCTCCCGGTGGCCGTGATCCTGGGGGGCCTCCGGGCCGCCCGGGCCGCCTGAGGGGCGTCGGTGCACGAGCTCGAGCCCCCGGTCTTCAACACGTTCGGGCTGCCGCACCACGTGGCATTCGCGTGGCTGGTGATGGCAATCCTCATTGCCATCGCGCTCGCGCTGCCGCGGCGCCCGGCCCTGGTGCCGCGCGGGCTTCAGAACGCGGCGGAGGCGGTCCTCGAGTTCGTGCTCTCGCTGATCGACGACGTGATCGGGCCAGAGGGGCGGCGGTTCCTCCCACTGATTGCGACGCTCGGGCTCTTCATCTTCGCGTCGAACCTTCTCGGCCTGGTGCCGGGCTTCACCGCGCCCACCGATAACCTCAACACCACCGCGGCGTGCGCCATCGTCGTGTTCTTCGCGTACCACTGGATCGGCATCCGCCAGCAGGGGCTCGGCCCGTATCTCAAGCACTTCGCGGGCCCGATGCCGGCGCTGGCGCCGCTTATGTTCCCGATCGAGGTCATCAGTCATCTCGCGCGTCCCCTGTCGCTCACCCTCCGGCTCTTCGGCAATATGCTGGGGGGCCACATCCTGCTTTCCATCGTCTTCTTCATGACGGTGGGGCTCTCCACGTGGGCACTGTCGGGCACGTCGGGCGTGGCCGGTCTCGTGATCGGCGGCGTGGGGACGGTCGCGACGGTCCTGTTCACCGTCGGCTTCCTGTTCCCGTTGAAGCTCCTCGTGGCGTTTCTGCAGGCATTCATCTTCTGCATGCTCTCGATGCTCTACATCGCGGGCGCCCTCGAGGCCGCGCATGGCTCGGAGCACGGGCACGGGGCCCCGGAGGGTCACGGCGATCACGCGGGACACGGCGGCCAGGAGGCCGCGGCACCCGCCCATCACTAACACCGCCCCCGCCGCCGAGACGGCCCGGGGGCCCGGGCGGAACGGGGAAGGAGGAGAGAAGGTGCGTATCGCTCTCATGCTGCTGGGGCTGTCTCTGAGCCTCGCCGAGGGAGTCGCCTACGCGGCGGACGCCGTGGCGACGGGGTCCTGGGTTGGGCCGTTCACGGTCATCGCGGCGGGCATCGGGATGGCCCTGGCGGCCGGTCTCTGCGGCCTCGGTCAGGGGCGCGCGATCGCCGCGGCGTTGGAGGGCATGGCGCGCCAACCTGGCGCGGCGGCCCGCATCCAGACCGCGATGATCATCGGTCTGGCGCTCATCGAGTCGCTGGCGATCTACACGCTGGTCATCGCGATCATCTTGCTCTTCGCGAACCCGTTCAAGTAAAAGGCGGCGGGCCGGGCGGACGGCGTGGCGCCGCCCGCCCGGTCGGCCGTGACGTAAGCCATGCCGCGTTCCGGAGGTCGCCTACCCCGCATCCCGGAGATGACCGTGCGACGCCTGTCCGTCTACTTTCGCTGCCTGGCGCAGCTCGAGGAGGACGGCGTCAAGACCATCTCCTCGCAGGAGCTCGCGGAGCGGTTCCACCTGAACTCCGCCCAGGTCCGGAAGGACCTCGCCTACTTCGGGGAGTTCGGCATCCGGGGGATCGGCTACGACACGACCAATCTGCGCGCGGAGATCCAGCGGATCCTGGGGCTCGACCGCGAGTGGCGGGTCGTGCTGGTCGGTTTCGGGAACCTTGGCTCCGCGCTCTTCCACTACCGTGGCTTCGCCCACCAGGGCTTTCGGATCGCGGCCATCGTCGACGACGACCCGGCCAAGATCGGGCGCACGGTGAACGGGCTCGCGATCCAGGCGCTGGCCGAGCTGCCGCGCGTCGTGAAGGCTCAGGCGATCCAGATCGGCGTCGTCGCGGTGCCCGCGGAGGCGGCCCAGATGGTCGCGGACCGCCTGGTCGGGGCCGGCGTCCGGGCGATCCTCAACTTCGCCCCGAGCCGCGTCAAGGTGCCGAAGGACGTCCGCTTGCAGAACGTCGACCTGTCGATCGAGCTCGAAAACCTGTCCTTCCACCTGGGGCAGGGGACGCGGTGAGCGGGACTTCCGTGGCGACCTTCGTCACGGCGGGCCCGCCGGCCCTCGACGCGTGGGGCGATCTCGCCCTGGCGCGGGCGGCGCTCACGGGCGGGACTGGGCGAATCCAGCTCGAGGGTTTGTGGGGCTCCGCGGCGTCCCTCGCCCTGGCCGCGCTCCTCCCGCCGACCCGCCCGGCGCTCGTGGTGGTGGCGGACGAGCCGACGGCCTCGCGCACCCTCGAGGACCTCCGCGCCTTTGCGGGGGCGCTCGGCCGGAAACCGCCCGGCGAGGTCGTCCTGCTGCCGGTCCCCCACGCCGCCCTCTGGCGGGATGCGGGCGCGCGCGAGGAGGATGCCGGTCGCGCCGGGATCCTGGGCCGACTCCTCCGCGGGGAGGCCCTCTGGGTGATCGTGCCCGCCCGCGGGCTCGAGGCCCGGCTCCCGGCCCCCGTCGCCTTCCGGCGCCAGGTCCTGACGCTCGCGCCCGGCGACGCGGTCGACCGAGAAGCGCTGGTCGAGCACCTCGAGGTCGCCGGCTACGAGCGGGTGGAGACCGTCACGACGGTCGGCCAGTGGGCGCTGCGGGGCGGGATCGTCGATGTGTTCTCGCCGGCGGGGTCGTTGCCGGTTCGGGTCGAGCTGGCCGGGGACGACATCGAGTCGCTCCGGACGTTCGATCCGACCACCCAGCGCTCGACGGGGGCGGTGGCGACGCTCCTCGTCCTCCCGATGCTGGCCGGCGCGGCGGAGGACGGGGCGGGGCTCGGGGCCTACCTGCCGGCCGATGCCCCGGTGGCGGTCGCCGATCCGGCGCTCCTCGCGCCTGGAGCGCCCGAGGGCGATGCGCTTGCGGCGCTCGGAGACCGCGTGCGCATCGATTGCGGCGTGCTGCTAACCGGGGCGCCCGGCGCCTTCCGCCTCGAGACGCGCTCGATCGAAGGGGTGCGCGGCCAGTTCCGGCGGCTCGAGCCCGCGCTGGGCGCCTGGCGCGACGAGGGCTTCCGCGTGCGGCTCCTCGCGCCCGACCCTCAGACAGCGGCCCGGCTCCAGGAGATCCTCCGGGATCTCGAGCACGAGGTGCCGGTCGTCTCGGCCCTGCTCGGACCGGAGCCTCTGGCCGTGCTGGTGGGAGGCGCCCACGTCGGATTCGAGTGCCCCGGGCTCGGCCTGGTCTGCCTCACCGAGACCGAGCTCTTCGGGCATCGCCGGACCATGCGACGTCGGCCGACCTACCAGCGCGGGGCGGCGATCGCCGCGTTCACCGATCTCGCGCCGGGGGACCTCGTAGTCCACGTCGAGCACGGAATCGGCCGGTACGCAGGGCTTGTGACCCTGGCGGTCGACGGCCAGCCGGCCGACTACCTCCTCCTCGAGTATGCCGAAGGGGCGCGGCTCTATCTCCCCGTCCAGCGGATGGCCGCGGTCACCAAGTACGCCGGGTCCGGCGACGAGGCGCCGCGGCTCGACAGGCTCGGGGCCACGACCTGGCAGCGAACGAAGGAGTCGGTGCGGGCCTCCCTTCGGGAGATGGCGCAGGAGCTCCTCCGACTCTACGCCGAGCGACAGGTGGTCGAGGGGCTGGCGGTCGGTGCCGACACGCCCTGGCAGCACGAGTTCGAGGCAGCGTTCCCGTTCGAGGAGACGCCGGACCAGCTGGAGGCCATCCGCCAGGTCAAGGCGGACCTCGAGCGGCGCCGGCCCATGGATCGGCTCGTCTGTGGCGACGTGGGCTACGGCAAGACCGAGGTCGCGATGCGCGCCGCGCTCAAGGCCACCCTCGACGGCCACCAGGTCGCCGTCCTCGTCCCCACGACGATCCTCGCCGAGCAGCACTGGAACACCTTCCGCGAGCGCTTCGCGCCCTACCCAGTGCGCGTCGAGATGCTCTCCCGCTTCCGCTCGCCCGCCCGACAGAAGGCCGTCTTGGCCGGGCTGGCGGCGGGGACCGTGGACGTCGTCATCGGTACCCATCGGCTCCTCTCGAAGGACGTCGCCTTCAAGAACCTCGGGCTCCTCGTCGTCGACGAGGAGCACCGGTTCGGCGTGGGGCACAAGGAGCGCCTGAAGCAGCTCCGGAAGGCCGTCCATGTCCTCACGCTGACGGCGACTCCGATCCCGCGCACGCTCTCCATGGCGATGGCCGGGATCCGCGACCTGACGGTGATCGAGTCGGCGCCGGCCGACCGCCTCGCGGTCGAGACGGTCGTCTGCCGGTTCGACGCCCACGTGATCAAGGAGGCGATCGAGCGCGAGCTGGGCCGGGGCGGGCAGGTCTTCGTCGTCCACAACCGCATCCAGTCCCTGCCGGCCCTTGTGCGGTTCATCCAGCGGCTCGTCCCCCGGGCGCGGATCGCGATGGCCCACGGCCAGCTGCGCGAGGCGGTGCTCGAGAGAACCATGCTCGACTACGTGGGAGGCGCGTACGATGTGCTCGTGGCCACCGCCATCATCGAGTCGGGCCTTGACATCCCGGCGTCGAACACGATCATCATCAACCGCGCGGACCGGCTCGGCCTCGCGCAACTCTACCAGTTGCGCGGGCGGGTGGGCCGGGACCGGCTCCAGGCGTACGCCTATCTCCTTATCCCCGCCGACGGCCGGGTCGACGAGACGGCGGCGAAGCGGCTCCGGGTGATCCAGGAGCTGACCGCGCTCGGGTCGGGGCTCAGGATCGCACTCCGCGACATGGAGATCCGGGGGGCGGGGAACCTCCTCGGCGCCCAGCAGCACGGGCAGATCGAGATGGTCGGCTTCGACCTTTACCTGAAGCTCCTGGAGGAGGCCGTCCGGGAGCTCCGCGGGGAGCCCGTCGAGGACGAGGTCGATCCCGTTGTCACGGTTGACGCGGCCGCCTACCTGCCCGAGGACTACGTGGCCGAGCCCGCGCAGCGCCTCGCGCTCTACAAGCGGCTCGCGGGGGTGCGGACCCCGGCGGAGATCGAGGACGCCCGGCGGGAGCTCAGGGACCGGTTCGGTCCGCTCCCCGAGGCGGCCGCGCGGCTCCTCGACGTCGTGGCGCTTCGGCTCGACGCCACGGCCCTGCACCTCGAGCGGTTCGAGGTGCGTGGGGGACACGCGCTTCTCACGTTCGCACCGAGCACGCCGGTACCGGCCCAGCGGATCGTCGAGCTGCTCCGGGCTCACGGGCGGCGGCTGCGCGCGGTGCGTGAATGGGTGTTCGAGGCCACGGTCCCCCGAGGGCCGTGGCCCGAGACCTTCCAGACCCTCACCCGGCTCCTCGGGGAGTTCCGAGGACCGACGGAGGCACGCCGATGAAGAGGGCCCACCTCGCGCTCGCGGGGCTCGTCGTGGCGGGAGCGCTCGGCGGTTGCCAGGGGCCGACGGGGCCGCTCCCCCCCGTGCCCGCTGGGAGCGGCGGCGTCCTGGTGCGCGCCGGGGAGGCGCCGCCGGTCAAGGACAACCAGTCCGTGATCGACCGGGTCGTGGCCGTGGTCAACGACGACGTGGTTATGATGTCCGAGCTCCAGGAGGCGATCGTCCTCGGTCGCCGCGACGGACGGAACCTGCCCGACGGGCCCGATGTCGAGCGCACGATGCTGGACCGGTTGGTCGAGCACCGGCTCCAGGTCCAGGAGGCCAAGCGCGACAAGATCGAGGTCACGGAGGACGAGCTGCGCGGTGTCCTCGAGGACTTCGTGAAGCGGAACGGGGGCGACCGGGACAAGCTCGAGGCCCAGCTCCAGACGCAGGGCGTAACCTGGGAAGCCCTACGCCGCGAGATGCGCGAGCAGCTCCTTGCACAGCGGGTCCGCAGCCGCCGTGTCGTCCGCCGCTCCACGGTCACGGAACCCGAGGTCGACCAGTATCTCGCCCAAAACCGGGACAAGTTCGAGGCCGGGTTGAAGTACCACGCGTTCCACCTGGCCATCCCGGTCGAATTGGCGAGCTCGCCCGCGGCCTGGGAGGGGGCGAAGCAGGAGATCGAGAGCATCGCGGTCGCGCTGGCGGGGGGCGCCGATTTCGCCGAGCTGGCCCGGACCCGCGCTAAAGACCCGGCGGGCGGCGACCTCGGCTGGCTTGCTAAGAGCGAGCTCGATCCCGCGTTCGAGGGACCGCTCCTGGCGCTCCAGAAGGGACAGGTGACCGCCCCGATCCGTTCGGGATCCGCCTATCACCTTCTGAAGCTCGCCGACCGCGAGGAGCTGACGGCGGAACGACTCGTGGACGCGCGGCAGCAGGCGCGCGACCTGCTTCTCCAGAAGAAGGCGCAGGAGCGGTTCGACGAATGGGTGGAGGGCCTCAAGCGGCGGGCGCTGATCGCGATCCGCCTGTGAGGCAGACCGGCGGGCCGCGATCCCTCGGGCCCGTTGGTTGACAGGGCCCGCCCGGCGATGCTATAGATGACGGAGCGTGACGCCACCGCGCGCGCGATCCCCTGACGGTCCTCGCCACACTGCACCCCAAAGGAGCGATTCACAGCCGTGAGCACACCTCCACCGCCCCGCCATCCACACCACCGGTTCCCTCGTCGACCCGGCGCCGGTCAGAATCCCGGCCCGGAGCGCGAGCGTGTCGTCATGCCCGACATTCCCGCCGAGCCGGGCCCGAGCGAGCTCGGGACCGCCGGTCGCACGGGCGGGTTGATCCTGACGGAGCTCAAGGAGAAGGGGATCCCGGATCTCAACACAATCGCGCGCGACCTCGGAGTGCAGGGCTTCTCCGGACTCCGCAAGCAGGAGCTGATCTTCAAGATCCTGCAGGCCCAGGCCGAACGTGACGGGCTCATCTACGCGGAGGGCGTGCTGGAGGTCCTACCCGACGGCTTCGGATTCCTGCGGGCCCCGGACTACAACTACCTCCCGGGGCCGGACGACATCTACGTGTCGCCCTCGCAGATCCGGCGCTTCGACCTCCGGACCGGCGACACGATCTCGGGTCAGGTCCGGCCGCCGAAGGACTCGGAGCGCTACTTCGCCCTGCTGAAGGTCGAGGCGATCAACTACGAGACGCCCGAGCAGGCGAAGGACAAGATTCTGTTCGACAACCTCACCCCGCTCTACCCGATGGAGCGGATCCGGCTGGAGTACAACCCCGAGGACCTGTCGACGCGGGTCATGGACCTGCTGACGCCCATCGGGAAGGGGCAGCGCGGCCTCATCGTGGCCGCCCCGCGGACGGGCAAGACGATGCTGCTCCAGGCGATCGCGAACGCGATCGCGAAGAACCATCCGGAGGTCTACCTCATCGTCCTCCTGATCGACGAGCGCCCGGAAGAGGTCACCGACATGCAGCGCAGCGTCCGCGGCGAGGTGATCTCCTCGACGTTCGACGAGCCGCCGCAGCGGCACATCCAGGTCGCCGATATGGTGATCGAGAAGGCCAAACGGCTGGTCGAGCACAAGCGGGACGTGGTGATCCTGCTCGACTCGATCACGCGCTTCGCCCGCGCCCACAACGCGGTCATCCCGTCGTCCGGGAAGGTCCTCTCGGGCGGCCTCGACGCGAACGCGCTCCAGCGCCCGCGCCGGTTCTTCGCCGCCGCCCGCAACATCGAAGAGGGCGGGTCCTTGACCATCATGGCCACCGCCATCGTCGACACCGGCAGCCGGATGGACGACGTGATCTTCGAAGAGTTCAAGGGCACCGGCAACATGGAAGTCCACCTGGACCGGCGGCTCATGGACAAGCGCATCTTCCCGACGATCAACATCGAGCAGTCCGGGACCCGGAAGGAAGAGCTCCTGATCGAGCGGGACGAGCTCCAGCGTCTGTGGCTGCTCCGGAAGGCGCTCTCGCAGCTAAACCCCGTCGAGGCGATGGAGCTCTTGGTGGACAAGGTCCGGATGACCAAGTCGAACAAGGAGTTCCTGGCCTCGATGCAGTCGCTCGGCTGACCGGTCCGCCCGGCCGTCGATCCCCGGCACCTGGACAGGTCGGCGGCCGCGGCGGTTTCGGGGCCCGCGGCGAGCTCCGATCCTTGCCGGAGCCCGGAGCGTGTGGTACCCTGGCTACGCTCTCATTTTCGCTGGTGTGGGAGGACTTTCCGTGAAGGCCGGCATCCATCCTGAGTACGTCGAGACGACCATCACCTGTGCCTGCGGCGAGGTCATCCACACCCGCTCCACCAGCGCGAACATCCGGGTGGAGATCTGCTCGAAGTGCCACCCGTTCTTCACCGGCAAGCAGAAGCTGGTGGACACGGCCGGGCGCGTCGAGCGCTTCCAGAAGAAGTACGCCAACCGGAAGCGCTAGCCGCCGCCCTCGGCGCGGGGCCGGGCCCGGGCACGCGAGCCCCGAGAGCCTGAGCGCGGATCGTGTTCGATAAGCTCCGGCAGATCGAAGGCCGCTACCAGGAGCTCTCCGTCCGCCTCGCCGAGGCCGCCAACGCGTCCGGGGGGCGCGCAGAGTACGCGCGGCTCGCCAAGGCGGCGGCGGAGCTGGAACCCATCGTGACGGCGTTCGGGCAGTACAAGCACGTCCTCGCTCGCATCGAGGAGGCCAACCACATCCTCGGCGAGGCCGGCGACCCGGAGCTCCACGAGTTGGCGAGTCTCGAGCTCGAGGATCTGCGCGCGCGTGAGCGGGATCTCGAGGAACGTCTGCGGACGATGCTCGTGCCACGGGACGCTCGCGACGACAAGAATGTCCTCGTCGAGATCCGGGCGGGCGCCGGGGGTGACGAGGCCGCGCTCTTCGCCGCCGACCTGGCGCGCATGTACACGAAGTACGCGGAGCGCCACGGCCTCAAGCTGGAGGTTCTCGACAGCCACCCGACGGGACAGGGCGGGTTCAAGGAGGTCATCCTGTCCGTCCAGGGTAAGGGGGCCTGGAGCCGGCTCAAGTTCGAGCGGGGGGTGCATCGGGTCCAGCGGGTTCCCGCGACGGAGTCGGCGGGCCGCATCCACACCTCGACGGTGACGGTGGCGGTCCTCCCCGAGGCGGAGGACGTCGACGTGAAGGTCGACGAGAAGGACATCAAGGTCGACGTCTACCGCTCGTCGGGTCCCGGGGGACAGGGCGTCAACACCACCGACTCGGCGGTGCGCCTCACGCACCTCCCGACGGGGCTGGTCGTCACCTGCCAGGACGAGCGCTCGCAGATCAAGAACCGAGCCAAGGCCCTGCGCGTGCTCCGCGCCCGGCTCCTCGAGCAGGCCCAGGAAGAGCAGCGCTCCCAGATCGCCGCGGCGCGGAAGAGTCAGGTGGGGACGGGTGAACGCAGCGAGCGGATCCGCACGTACAACTTCCCGCAGGGCCGCGTGACCGACCACCGCATCGGGCTCACGGTCCACCAGTTGCCCGACGTCCTCGAGGGGGACCTCGACGAGCTGGCCGAGGCGCTGCTGGCGGCCGAGCGCACCGAGCAACTGGAGTCGCTCGAAGCATGACGCCAGCCGTCGTCGTCACGCCCGGGCCGATCGTGGCTCTCACCCTGACCATGACGCTCCGCAGGGCGGGTGAGCGCCTCGGCCGGGCGGGGATCGCGACGGCGCGCCAGGACGCTGAGGTCCTCCTGGCCCGGGTGCTCGGGACGACACGGCTCGGCCTCTACACGACGGGTCACGTGTCGATGCCCGAGGCGGCGCGCGCGATCTTCGAGGCGCTGGTGGCGCGCCGGGCGGGGCACGAACCCCTCCAGTATCTTCTGGGCGAGACGGAGTTCTGCGGCCTGGTGCTGGAGCTGGGCCCGGGCGTGTTCATCCCGCGGCCCGAGACCGAGGCGCTCGTCGACCGGGCGCTGGGCCTTTGCCCACCGGCGGCGGCCACGGTCCTCGACCTGTGCGCGGGCTCCGGCGCCATCGCGTGCGCCCTCGGCCGGCGGTGTCCGGAGTGGACGGTCTGGGCCGTCGAGCAGGCGGCGCCGGCGGCCAACTGCGCCCGGGCCAACGTCCGGCGGCTCGGCCTCGATGGGCGCGTCTGCGTGCTCGAGGGTGACCTCTTCGGGCCCCTCCGGGGTCGCGTCCCCGCGGGCGTCGTGGACCTGGTCGTGGCCAACCCGCCCTATCTCGCCACGCCCATCTGGCCAACCCTGCCCGTCGAGGTGCGCGACTGGGAGCCCCGGGCCGCGCTCGACGGCGGAGCGGACGGCCTCGACGTGATTCGCCGACTGCTCGGCGAGGCGCCCGCGTGGCTTCGGCCCGGGGGCGGTCTCCTCGCGGAGATCGGCGAGGAGCAGGGTCCGGCGGCGCACGCGCTCGTCCGGGCGGACGGACGGTACGCGGAAGCCCACGTGCACCGGGACTTTCGAGGATGCGAGCGCGTGCTCGAAGCGCGGAGGCGCTAGGTGGCGGCCCGGCTGGTCATCGAGGGCGGCGTTCCGCTCTGCGGGGAGATCGGTGTCAGCGCGGCGAAGAATGCGGCCCTGCCGCTTCTGGCCGCCTCGCTCCTCTCGGCGGAACCCGTCGAGCTCGAGAACGTTCCCCACCTGGCCGATGTCGCCACCATCCGGGCGCTGCTCCAGGGCCTGGGTACCGAGATCGAGGAGCGGGACGGTCGCACCGTGGCGCGGACGCCGGCGCTCCGGTCCGTCGAGGCGCCGTACGAGCTGGTCTCCACCATGCGGGCGTCCGTCCTGGTTCTCGGGCCGCTGCTGGCGCGCGCCGGCCGCGCGCGCGTCTCGATGCCCGGTGGCTGCGCCATCGGAGTGCGTCCGATCGATCTCCACCTCAAGGGGCTCGAGCGACTCGGCGCCGAGGTCACGCTGGCCCAGGGCTACGTGGAGGCGCGCACCGCGCGGCTGAAGGGCGCGCGGATCGTCTTCGACCTCGTGACCGTGACGGGCACCGAGAATCTCATGATGGCCGCGACACTCGCGGAAGGCACCACGATCCTCGAGAACGCGGCCCGGGAGCCCGAGATCCCGGACCTGGCCCGCCTGCTCACGGCGATGGGGGCACGCATCCACGGTGCCGGGACCGAGCGGATCGAGATCGAGGGCGTGCCCGAGCTCGGTGGTGCGCGGCACCGGATCATCCCCGACCGCGTGGAGGCGGGAACCTTCCTGGTGGCCGGTGCCATCACCAGGGGGGACGTCACCGTCCGGGACGTGGTGCCAGCTCACCTGAGCGCCGTCCTGGACAAGCTAGAGGCGACCGGCGCGCTGCTCGATGTCGGCGCCGACCGCATCCGGATCCGTGCGGAGGGCCGGCCTCGGGCGACCGACGTCGTGACGAACCCGTTCCCCGGCTTCGCGACCGACATGCAGGCCCAGATGATGGCGCTCCTGGGGCTCGCCGAGGGCTCGAGCGTGCTCACCGAGACGATCTTCGAGAACCGCTTCCAACACGCGGCGGAGCTGCGCCGTCTCGGCGCGGCGATCGAGATCGAGGGAAGTCGCGCCGTGATTCGGGGCGTGCGGAGCTACCAGGGCGCCCCCGTCATGGCCACGGACCTCCGCGCCTCCGCCTCGCTCGTGCTGGGCGGCCTGGCGGCCTCGGGCACGACGGAGGTGTCACGCGTGTACCACCTCGACCGCGGCTACGAGGGGATGGAGCAGAAGCTCGCCGCGCTCGGGGCGCGGATCCGTCGGGAGAGGTGATCCGTGGAGTGGGGCGCGGCGACCGCTACCGGTAACGGGCGCCCGCTGACGCTCGCCCTTCCGAAGGGTCGCCTGCTCCGGCCCGCGCTCGACCTCCTCCGGCGGGCCGGCTTCGAGGGGCTGCCCGAGGACGAGAGCCGCCGGCTCCTGTTCACGGATCCGACCGGCCGGCTCCGCCTTCTGATCCTCAAGCCGCTCGACGTACCGACCTACGTGGAGCACGGGGCGGCCGACGTCGGGATCGTCGGCAAGGACGTGCTCCTCGAGCAGGAGCCTGACGTCTACGAGCCGCTTGATCTCGGGTTCGGGGTGTGCCGGCTGGTGGTCGCCGAGTCCCGGGAGCTCTGGGAGCGCGACGACCCGACGAAGTGGTCCTGGGTCCGCGTCGCGACCAAGTATCCCAACCTCACCCGGCGGTACTTCGCCGAGCGGGGCATCCAGGTCGAGGTGGTGCGCCTCGACGGCTCGATCGAGCTCGCGCCCCTCGTGGGGCTCGCCGAACGCATCGTGGATCTCGTGCAGTCCGGCGAGACGCTCCAGGCCAACGGGCTGGTCGAGGTCGCCGAGATCCTGCAGTCCACGGCGCGGCTGATCGTGAACCGCGCCGCGCAGAAGACGGCGCACCGCGCGGTCGCCCGGCTGCTGGCCGAGCTGCGCGCCGGGGTCGCACGGTGATCCGTCTCCTCCGGGCGGCGGAGCTCTCCGCCGACGGGGTGGTGTCGGCCCTCGCCCGGCCGCACGTGACGGCCGACCCCGACGTCGTCGCTCGGGTCGCCGCGATTGTCGACGAGGTCCGGCGGCGCGGCGACGCGGCGCTCCTCGACTTCACGAAGCGCTTCGATGGGATCGAGCTCCGTCCTGAGGAGCTCCGGGTCTCCGACGCCGAGTTGGCGGCCGCGACGGTGCCCGCCCGACTCCAGGTGGCCCTCGCCGAGGCGGCCCGCCGGATCGAGGCGTTCCACCGCCATCAGCTCCCGCGCTCCTGGTGGGTGCGGGACGAGCACGGCTCGCTGCTCGGCCAGCAGGTGATGCCGCTCGACCGGGTCGGCTGCTACGTGCCCGGCGGGACGGCGGCCTACCCGTCCACGGTGCTGATGAACCTGATCCCGGCCCGCGTGGCGGGCGTGCGGGACCTCGTGGTGGTCTCACCCCCGGGCGGGGATGGTTGCGTGCCGGCGGCCGTGCTGGTGGCGGCGCGCGTGGCGGGGGCGACCGAGGTCTACCGGGTCGGTGGCGCCCAGGCCGTGGCGGCGCTCGCGTACGGGACGGCGACCCTCCCCCCGGTCGACAAGATCGTCGGGCCGGGGAACCTCTATGTCGCGCTCGCCAAGCGCCTCGTCTTCGGCGATGTCGGGATCGACCTCATCGCCGGTCCGAGCGAGGTCGTCGTCGTCGCGGACCGGACGGCGGAGGCGGCCCACGTGGCGGCGGACCTCCTCGCCCAGGCCGAGCACGACCCGATGGCCCGGGCCGTGTGCCTGACCGACGACGCCGCGCTCGGCGCTCGCGTGGTGGCGGCGGTCGCCCGTCAGTGCCCTGCCCTGCCGCGGGCGGCCATCGCGGAGGCAGCGATCCGGAGCCATGGTGCCGTGGTGGTGACGCGGGACCTCGGCGAGGCGCTCGCGATCGCGAACCGCCTGGCGCCGGAGCACCTGGAGCTCGCGGTCGCCGACCCCTTCGCGTGGCTTCCGGCGGTCCGGCACGCCGGAGCGATCTTTCTCGGCGTGCACACGCCCGAGGTGGTAGGCGACTACCTGGCCGGCCCGAACCACGTCCTGCCGACCGCGGCGACGGCGCGCTTCGCGTCGGGCCTGTCGGTGGAGGATTTCGTCAAGCGCTCGAGCCTCATCCACTACACCCCGGCCGGCCTCCGGGCAGCGTGGCCCCACCTCGCCGCGCTGGCAGACGCGGAGGGGCTCCACGGGCACGGCGAGGCGGCGCGAATCCGCCTGGACGATCCGCGGACGCGAGGAGACCACTAGGGATGGCACGACGACGACGGCGACATGGACGGGGACCGAGACCAGCGGCGGCGACGCCCGACGTGGGTCGGGCCGCGATGGGGATCGCGGGGGCGGCCGGGCCGGTGGCGCCCGGCAACGGCGGCGCGCCGGCCGCCGGCCGTGTGGCGCGGGTCGAGCGACGGACGCGGGAGACGGAGATCCTGCTCCAGCTGAATGTCGACGGGCGCGGTGAGACGGCCATCGATACCACGATCCCGTTCTTCAACCACATGCTCGAGGCGGCGGGGAAACATGGTCTGCTTGACCTCCGGGTGAGCGCCCGGGGCGACACCGAGGTCGATCTTCATCACACGGTGGAAGACGTGGGGATCTGCCTCGGAAAGGCCTTCCACGAGGCCCTTGGGGACAAGCGGGGGATCCTCCGATTCGGGACGGCCTACGTCCCGATGGACGAGGCCCTGGCCGCCGTCCACGTGGACGTCTCGGGGCGGCCCTACTTCTCCTACAACGTGCCGTTCGCCAAGACACGGGTGGGGAACTTCGACCTCGACCTCCTGAAGGATTTCTTCCGCGCATTCGCGATGAACGGGATGCTGAACCTCCACGTCAACCTCCACTACGGCGAGAACCTCCACCACATCGCCGAAGCGCTGTTCAAGGCTTTCGGACGCGCGCTCGCCGAGGCTTCGCGGATGAACCCCCGCATCGAGGGCGTGCTCTCCACCAAGGGCAGCTTGTGATCGCGATCGTCGATTACGGCCGGGGCAACCTCGGGAGCGTCCGGAAGGCGCTGGCCGAGTTCGCCCCCGAGGTCGTCGTGACCGACGACGCCGGGGTCGTGGCGCGCGCCCGGGCTCTGGTCGTCCCCGGGGACGGGGCGTTCGCGGATGCCATGGGGAGCCTCGACCGTCTGGGGCTCGCGGAGCCGATCCGCGGCCACATCGCGGCCGGGCGGCCGTACCTCGGCATCTGCCTCGGCTACCAGCTCCTCTTCACCGAGAGTGAGGAGTTCGGCCATGCCAAGGGTCTCGACATCCTGCCGGGGGTCGTGCGGCGGCTCCCGCCGGGGCTGAAGGTCCCCCACATGGGCTGGAATCGTCTCTGGCACGACGGTTCGCTGCCGCTCCTGGCCGGGATCCCCGCGGGCGCGTACTTTTACTTCGTGCACTCCTACTACCCCGAGGTCTCAACCGCGCTCCAAGCGGAGGGCGTGCAGACGGCCCACTGCGAGTACGGGCTCCGCTTCCCGGCGCTGGCCGTGCGTGGCCAGCTTTGCGGCACGCAGTTCCATCCGGAGAAGAGCCAGGGCTGGGGGCTCCGGCTCCTCGCGAACTTCGCCCGGCTTGCGGGCGACGCGAAGGCGGCGCGCGCGTGATCGTCATCCCCGCAATCGACCTCCAAGGGGGCCGCTGCGTCCGGTTGGTCGAGGGGCGGGCCGACAGCACCACGGTTTTCGGCGACGACCCGGTGGCCATGGCGCGCCGGTGGGCCGAGCGCGGGGCGCGGCGGCTCCACGTGGTGGACCTGGACGGCGCCTTCGACGGCGCGCCTCGGCACGCCGCCCTGATCCGGGCCATGGTGGAGGCGGTGCCGGCCGTCCCCGTCGAGGTGGGGGGCGGTCTACGCGACCTGGCCACCCTCGAATCCGTGCTCGACACGGGGGCCCGCTGGGCCGTCCTCGGGACGGTGGCGGCGTTGGAGCCGGCCGTGCTCGAGGCCGCGTGCCGGAGGTGGCCGGACCGGATCCTCGTCGGGGTGGACGCGGTCGACGGACGGGTGGCGGTGCGTGGGTGGACCGACGTGCTGCCGCTCGGGGCGCGCGAGCTCGTGGGCCGCGCGGCGGTGGCCGGTGCCGCAGGCGTGATCTACACCGATGTGCGCCGGGACGGCACGGGCCGCGGCCCGAACCTCAAGGCCACGGCGGCGCTGGCCGCGGGCGCCCCGGTGCCCGTCATTGCCTCAGGCGGGATCGCCGCGGTCGACGATCTCGTTCGCCTCGCGGCCATCCCGAACGTGGCGGGCGCCATCGTCGGCCGCGCCCTCTACACGGGCGCGGTGGACCTCGAGGCGGCGATCGCCGCGGTGGCGACCTGACGGCGATGCTGGCCCGACGGGTGGTCCCGTGCCTCGACGTCAAGGACGGCCGGGTCGTGAAGGGCGTCCGGTTCCTCGACCTCGCCGACGCGGGCGACCCAGTCGAAGCCGCGATCGCCTATGACCGGCAGGGCGCGGACGAGCTCGTGTTTCTGGACATCACGGCATCGCATGAGGGCCGCGCCACGATGCTGGACGTCGTCCGGCGAGCCGCCGAGGCCGTGTACCTGCCGGTGACCGTCGGCGGGGGGCTCGGGAGTCTGGAGGACGTGCGAACGCTCCTCCGCGCCGGCGCGGACAAGGTCTCCCTCAACACGGCGGCGGTCGCGCGGCCGGAGCTGATCCGGGACGCGGCGGTGCGCTTCGGCAGCCAGTGCATCGTGGTTGCGATCGACGCCAAGCGTCGCGCCGCGCCGGCGGGCGCGGCGCCGGGGTTCGAGGTCTACACGCATGGCGGCCGGCGCCCCACGGGCCGGGACGCGGTGGCCTGGGCCCGCGAGGCCGCGGATCTCGGGGCGGGCGAGATCCTGCTGACCAGCATGGACCGGGATGGGACGCGGGACGGCTACGACCTCGAGCTGACGCGGGCGATCGCCGAGGCCGTGTCGGTCCCGGTCATCGCCTCGGGCGGGGTCGGGACGCTCGCCCACCTCTACGACGGCCTCGTCGAGGGCAAGGCCGACGCCGTGCTCGCGGCCTCGATCTTCCACTTTGGCGAGCACACCGTGCCGGAGGCCAAGCGCTATCTCCGCGCGCGCGGCGTGCCGATCCGCCTCGAGGAGGCCGCAGCGTGAGCGCCGCCTTGGGAGCGCTCCGCTTCGACGCGGACGGCCTCATTCCGGCCGTGGTTCAGGAAGCGGAGACCGGCGAGGTCCTCATGGTCGCGTGGATGAACGGCGCGGCCCTCGAGCGCACCCTTGCCACCCGGTTGACCCACTTCTGGTCCCGGTCGCGGCGCGCGCTGTGGCAGAAGGGCGAGACGTCGGGCCATCGTCAGCACGTCGAGGCCGTGTACGCCGACTGCGACGGGGATACAGTCCTGATCCTCGCGCACCAGGAAGGGGTCGCTTGTCACACGGGGAGCCGGACGTGTTTCTTCACCCGCATCGACCGGCCGGCCGAGGCCGCGGGGGCCGCGGACAGCGCACCCCCGACGGGGCCGGACATCCTCGACGTGGTCGAGCGCGTGATCCAGTCGAGGCGTGCGGCGCCGCGCGAGGGCTCGTACGTGTCGGGGCTCCTCGCAGCCGGCGACGCCCGGATCGCCCAGAGGGTCGGCGAGGAGGCCGCCGAGGTGATGGTCGCGGCGCTCGCGGAGGGGTCCGAGCGGCTGGTGGCCGAGGTGGCCGACCTGTGGTTTCACACGCTCGTGCTGATGGGCGCGCGAGGCCTCTCGGCGCGGCACGTCTTCGCGGAGCTGGGGCGCCGACACCGGCCGGCCGATGGGCGGCCCTCACGTGATGGTGCGGACTCTCCTCCCCGGGAGGACTGAGCGATACCACGGCGCCGGGGCGTGAGGCTCCGGAGGCTCGCAGCCGTGGCCGGCCTGCTCGCCGGGCTCACGGGGTGCGGGGGGGTGCGTCTCCAGGATGGGAGCTATGTCATCGCTGGGAAGGGATACCGTGTGGGCGCCCCGGACGGCTGGATGCGGATCGAGAGCGAGGCGGACCTGGCGCTGCGACGGGCGGACCGCCCGGCAGGGCTGATGGCCCACGCCACCTGCGAGGGCAAGCCCCCGGCCCGCCCGCTGCCGGTGCTCGTCCGGCACCTCCGGTTCGGTCTCCGGGACGTCCAGGACCTCGGCGAGGCGCCAGTGACGTTCGGCGGCCTGCCCGGCACAGCCCATCACTTCCGCGCGACACTCGACGGCGTGCCCGTCGCGGTCCGAGCCGTGACACTCCGGGGACTGGGTTGCGTCTACGACCTCGTCGGCGTGGCCCCGCCCGACGGGCTCGCGGCCCTCGCCCCGGACTTCGAGCGCTTCTCGGCGGGGTTCGCCCTCAGCGGGACGGCCCGGTGATCGGCGACTTGCGGCTCGTCGGCCCCCGTGCGCGCCACGTCGCGGCCTACTGGGGCGGTCTCGCCCTTCTCACCTGGGAGGTGCTGCGGAACGCGTGGCTCCCCCGCCGCTACGTGCCGCTCGTCGTCGCGGAATTCGACGGCATGGGCGTCCGCTCGCTCGTCGTCGCGGGTACGGCGGCCATCTTCACGGGCATGGTGTTCGCACTCCAGTCCTCCGTGTACCTCTCGCGCTTCGGCGCGGACCTTTACGTCGGCCCGCTGGTCGGGCTGTCCGTCCTGCGCGAGCTGGGGCCGGTTCTCACCGCCATCCTGGTGGGTGGCAAGGTCGCGTCGGGGATCACCGCCGAGCTGGGCTCGATGAAGGTGACGGAGCAGATCGACGCGCTCCGCGCGATCGGCGTGAACTACGTCAAGCGTCTGATCGTGCCGCGCGTGATGGCCGCCCTGCTCGTCTTCCCTCTCCTGACGGCCCTCGCCGACTTCATCGCGCTAGTAGGTGGCATGCTGATCGCGGTCTACGAGCGGCGGATCGACGTCTACCTCTACTGGAACACGATCTTCTACTGGGTCGTGATCCGCGACCTCGTCACGGGGGTGGGCAAGAGCTTCTTCTTCGGCGTCATTGTCACCCTGATCGGCGCCCACAACGGTCTCGCCATGACCGGGGGGACGGAGGGGCTGGGGCGCGCGACGACGGCCACCGTGGTTCAGGTCTCGGTCGCGGTCATCGTCGCCGACTTCTTCCTCACGAAGCTCTTCCTGCTGCTGTGAGAGCGAGCGGGCACCTCGAGCGGTCGGGCCACCCGCGGGACGCGGATGCGGGATCGGCGGTCCCCGCCGTGGCATCGGGGGCGACCGCGGAGCCGGCCGTGTGGCTCGAGGCCATCTGGAAGGCCTTCAACACGGTGCCCGTGCTCCGCGGGCTCGACCTCGAGGTCCCCCGCGGCAGCACCGTCACGGTGATGGGCGGCAGCGGGTCGGGGAAGACCGTCCTCCTCCGGCTCACCGCGGGCCTGATCAAGCCCGACCGCGGCCGGATCCGGACGCTCGGGGTGGACATCGTGCCCCTCCGCGAGGAAGTGCTCCTGCCGATCCGCCGTCGGATGGGCTTCGTCTTCCAGGGAGCCGCGCTCTTCGATTCCCTGACCGTCTACGAGAACGTCGCCTATCCGCTGCGCGAACACGCGAGCCTCTCTGAGGGCGAGGTCGCCGATCGCGTGCACCGTCTCCTGGCGCGCGTGGGCCTCCACGACGTCGACGAGAAGCTGCCCGCGGAGCTCTCCGGGGGGATGCGGAAGCGGGTCGGGATCGCGCGGGCGCTCGTCCTCGGCCCGGAGCTGGTCCTGTATGACGAACCGACGGCCGGGCTCGATCCGACGAACGCCCGCCTCATCCGGGAGCTCGTCGAGACCCTCAAGGCCGAGGGCGCGTCCGAGACCGCCATGGTCGTGACCCACGACTTCGAGTTCGCGCGCACTGTGTCGGACCTGATCGCCGTCCTGATCGACGGGCGGATCGCCGAAATCGGGCCCGCCGAGACGATCCTTCATTCGGCCCAGCCAGAGGTCCAGGCCTTCCTGGCGGGTCAGGCGCGCTGAGCATGGACGCGAGCCAGCCCGGGTCGGGTAGCGCCCTTCAGCTCCGCGTCGGCACCTTCGTCCTAGCGAGCCTCCTCGTCTTCGCGGGCCTCGTCTACATGTTGGGCCGGTCGGCCGGCCTTTTCGAACGGCAGTACCGGCTGGTCGCGGACTTCAGCCAGATTGGGGGCCTCATCCAGGGCGCGACGGTGCGTCTGGCGGGGGTCGCGGTGGGACGTGTGGGACAGATTCGGCTGCCCGAGGGGGGCAGCGCCAAGGTGCGGGTCGAGCTCCTGATCGCCCGGCGCGTCCAGGACCGCATCCGCGCCGATTCATTAGCCCGGATCGAGACGCTCGGGCTCCTCGGAGACAAGATCATCGATGTCTCCCTGGGAAGCCCCGGTGCGGCGATTCTCCAGGACGGCGCCGAGCTTAGGACGGAGGAGCCGTTCGACACGGCGCGCCTCACGCAGCAGGGCGCGGAGCTCCTCCGGAACCTGGTTGAGCTCTCGACGGAGCTCCGGGCGACCCTCTCGCGCATCGCGGCGAGCCCGGCCGGGGCCGACGTCGCCGAGACGGCGCGGGCCCTCCGGAGCCTCGCGACCGAGATCGAGCGGGGCCAGGGGGTGCTCCACCGGCTCGTCTACGATCGCAAGCTCGGGACGGCTCTGTCTGACGCAGGCGAGACGCTCCGGCAGGTCGGGGAGACCGTGCGTCGGATCGACCGCGTGCTCGCCGATCCGCGGACGGCCGGACTGGCCGGCGAGGCGGAGCGAACCCTCGCCGAGGCGCGGGCGGCCGCGGAGCGGGTCAATCGCATCCTCCGCGAGGTCGAGGAGGGCCGGGGGGTTCTTCACGCGCTCGTGTACGACGAGGGGCGGGTCCTGAAGGATCTCGAGGGCGTCCTGGCTCGGGCCGGCGCGCTCCTGGCCGGCGTGGAGCGCGGCGAGGGCGCGCTCGGCGTCCTCCTCCGGGATCCAGACGCGGCCCGCGCGGTGCGGCGGGTCGTGACGGCGGCCGACGGGCTCGCGCAGGCCGTCGAGCGCGCCCGCACCGACGACAGCCTGCTCCGCGTGTTGCTCGACGACCCGGCGTTGGCGGCAGATCTCCGCCAGACGGCACGGAGCTTCCGGGAGGTGACCGGCCGGCTCGCAAGCGGCCAAGGCGTGCTCGGAGCGCTCACGCAGCCCGGGGGTGAGGACAGCGTCAAGCAGGCGACCCAGGCGCTGACGCGCCTCGGCCAGTTCGCCGAAGGGCTCGGCGGCGACCCCAATCTCGGGGAAACACTCACGGATCTCCGCCAGGCGATGGCCGACCTCCGGACGATCACGGGGCGGATCGGCGGGGGCGAGGGGACTCTGGGCGGACTGATCCAGGACCCGACGGTCTACGAGAACCTCGCCGCGTTCCTGGAAGGCGCCCAGCGGAGTCTCCTCCTGCGCGCCCTCATCCGCGCCGCGATCGGCCGCGGGACGCCGGCCACGGGCACTGGGCCGTTCTCGGGCCCCGGGAGCCCGCGACCATGAGGCCCGCGTCGGTCTACCGCTGTCAGGCCTGCGGCTTCCAGGCGGGCAAGTGGTACGGCCGCTGCCCCGACTGCGGCGAGTTCAACACGATCGTCGAGGAGCGGACGGGAGTCCCCCGCGGGTCGGGAGGGCCTCGTCGCCAGCCCTCAAGCCGGGGGATGGTCCCTGCGGCCGCGCCGGTGCCCCTGGCCGCCGTGTCGGCCGAGGGGGCCGCCCGCGTCCACTCGGGCGTGGCCGAGCTGGACCGCGTCCTCGGCGGGGGAGTGGTACCGGGCTCGCTGGTCCTCATCGGGGGTGATCCGGGCATCGGCAAGTCGACCCTCCTCCTGCAGGCCTCGGCCGCGCTCGCGGGGACGGCGGGGCCGGTCCTCTACGTGTCGGGCGAGGAGTCGGCCGCCCAGGTCAAGCTCCGGGCGGAGCGGCTCGGGCTCGCCGCATCGGAGCTCCTCATCCTGGCCGAGACGCAGCTCGAGGCGATCGAGGCGCACGTGGCGGCGACCGAGCCGCGGGCCCTGGTCGTCGACTCGATCCAGACCGTGTACCTCGGGGATCTCGAATCAGCGCCCGGGAGCGTGAGCCAGGTGCGCGAGTGCGGCGGGCGGCTCATGGGGCTGGCCAAGGGCCGGGGCATCGCGGTCTTCCTGGTCGGTCACGTCACCAAGGAAGGGGCGCTTGCCGGGCCGCGCGTGCTTGAGCACCTGGTCGACACGGTGCTCTACTTCGAGGGCGAGCGGCACGCGACGTATCGCGTCCTCCGGGCCGTCAAGAACCGGTTCGGCTCGACCAACGAGATCGGCGTCTTCGAGATGACCGACGGTGGACTGCGGGAGGTCGCGAACCCCTCGGCGATGTTCCTGGCCGAGCGCCCGCGGGGGGCGGCGGGCTCCGTGATCATGGCGGCGCTCGAAGGCACGCGGCCGCTGCTCCTCGAGCTCCAGGCGCTCGTGACCCCGGCCCATTTCGGGACGCCACGGCGTACGGTGCTCGGGGCGGATTACAATCGAGTGTGTCTACTGCTGGCGATTCTAGAGAAACGAGCCGGCATCCCGCTGCAGAACCAGGACGTGTTCGTCAACGTGGCGGGTGGCGCGCGCTGTCAGGAACCCGCCGCGGACCTCGCTATCGCGGTGGCGTCGGCGTCGAGCTACGCCGAGCGCCCCCTGGCGCCGGACGTCGTGGTCCTGGGGGAGGTCGGGCTCACGGGCGAGGTGCGCGCCATCGGGGGGCTCGAGACTCGCCTCCGGGAGGCCGCGGCGCTGGGTTTTAGCCAGGCGGTCGTCCCGCGATCGAGCTTGGTCGCCGGGGCGCGGTATCCGCTGACCGTGACCGGGGTGACCACCCTGGAGGAGGCGATCGGCCTTCTCGTGGGATAACAGCGGAAGAGCACGCACAGCGCATGATAGAAGCACGGAGGGCGAGCGTGGACGGCCAGGTACGACGGGGGAGCGCCAGCGCGGCGATCACCGTTGCCCGTGTGATCTTCGTGTCACTGGTCGGGTATGGCGGGTACCTCCTCGTCGAGTCCTTCGAGCCGCCCGCGCGGTGGCTCCTCTGGGCGCCGCTGGCGGTCCTGGGTGGCGTGCTCGCCGGCGTGGCCGTGGTGGCGCTCGAGCAGGCGGCCCGGCGGCTGCCGATGCCACGGCTGTTCCTCTCGGCCATCGGGGCACTCGGCGGGGTGCTCCTGGCCCAGCTCGTGGCCTCGGCCCTGATCGTCTTCCTGCCGGCGGCCGGAAGCGCAGCGGGGCGGGGCTTCCTGTCGCTCCTTCTGGCCTACATGGGCGTCGTCTTCGTCCTCCGCCGCGAGGAGGAGCTCGGCGGCATCACGCGGATCGTGTTCCCGGGCGCTACCGCGGGCGACGCCCGCTACAAGGTGCTCGACACCAGCGTCATCATCGACGGCCGGATTGCCGACGTTTGCCAGGCCGGATTCTTGGAGGGGACGCTCCTGGTGCCGCAGTACGTCCTCCGGGAACTCCAGCAGATCGCGGATTCCTCGGACCCGCTCAAGCGGAATCGCGGGCGGCGGGGGCTCGACGTGCTCCAGCGCCTCCAGCGGCTGCCGGGTGTCAGGACCGAGCTGCACGACCTCGACTTCCCCAAGATCCGAGAGGTCGACGCGCGCCTCATCGAGACCGCTCGCGCCGTCGGGGGCGTCATCGTCACCAACGACTACAACCTGAACAAGGTTGCCGAGCTGCACGGGGTGCGAGTCCTGAACGTCAACGAGCTGGCCGGGGCTCTCCGCCCCGTCGTGCTCCCCGGAGAGATGCTCCACGTCCACGTCCTCCGCGAGGGAAAGGAGGCCGGCCAGGGCGTCGCATACCTGGACGATGGGACGATGGTGGTCGTCGAGCAGGGCCGCCGCCACATCGGCCAGACGGTGAACGTGATGGTCAACACGGTGCTCCAGACCGCCGCCGGGCGCATGATCTTCACCCGGCTGGCGGAGGAAGAGGCCGCGGGCCGCCGGTGACCCGGCCCGGCGCGGCCGGACCGGACGTCTGGGTCGTGGTCCCGGCGGGCGGCCGCGGCGTCCGCATGGGCCGGAAGAAGCAGGACATCCGGGTGGGGACCCGGCCCGTCCTCCGCTGGACCCTCGACGTGCTCGAGGCCACCGGCGAGGTCGAGGGCGTGGTGGTGGCCGTCCCCGCCGAGGACGTCGCGGCGTGGCGCCGTCGGCTGCGGGGGTGCCGGAAGGTCCGGGCCGTGGTCGCGGGGGGGGCCGAGCGCCAGGATTCGGTGGCGCGAGGCCTCGCGGTGGTACCCCCGACCACGCCCTGGATCCTGGTCCACGACGGCGTCCGACCCTGCATCACGCCCGAGCTCGTACACCGGGTCGTCGAGGCCGCGCGCGCCCATGGGGCCGCGACCGCCGCCCTCCCGGTCGCGGAGACACTCAAGCGTGGCGCCGAGGGCTGGGTGAAGGAGTCCGTGCCGCGAGACGGGCTCTGGGCGATCCAGACCCCGCAGGGGTTCCGAGCCGACCTCCTCCGCGAGGCTCATCGACGAGCGAGCGCGGACGGCGTCCTCGGCACGGACGATGCGGCGCTCGTCGAGCGGCTGGGCGCCGGCGTCCGCCTCGTCCCCGGGCTCCCCGGCAACGTGAAGATCACTCGTCCCGAGGACCTGCCGCTCGCCAGGCGACTCCTCACGCCGACGGGCAGGTGGACACGAGGCGCGCGGCGCCCGCGCAGGCGGGCCCGGTGACGCGGGTTGGTCTGGGGTTCGACGTCCATCCCTTCATCGAGGGTCGGCCGCTCGTGCTGGGGGGCGTCGAGGTCCCGGCCGAGCGGGGTTTGGGGGGTCACTCCGACGCCGACGTGCTGACCCACGCGGTGGCGGACGCCCTCCTCGGCGCCCTTGCCCTGGGGGACCTGGGCCAGTACTTCCCTGACACGGACCCGCGGTACCGGGGGGTCTCGAGCCTCCGCTTGCTGGAGGAGGTGGCCGAGCGGGTGCGAAGCCACGGCGGGCGCATCGTGAACGTCGACGCGACGGTCGTGGCGGAGGCGCCGCGCCTCGCGGGCTGGCTCGACGCGATGCGGACCCGGCTGGCGGAGACGCTCGGCCTGGCGGTGGACCGGGTGAGCGTCAAGGCCAAGCGCGCCGAGCGGCTCGGCGCCCTCGGGCGCCAGGAGGGTGTCGCCGCAATGGCGGTGGCCCTGGTCGAGGTGGCCGGGTGAGCGGGCCGCGCGCCGCGGCGGAATCCCTCGACGCCCAGCATCCATCCTAGAAGGAACCTGAACGGGGGGTGACGGTGGGTCTCAGGGTCTACAACACGCTGACCCGGCAAAAGGAACCCCTCGTCCCTCTCATTCCGGGGCAGGTGGGCATGTACGTCTGCGGCGTCACGCCGTACGACCTTTCCCACATCGGACACGCGCGGAGCGCGCTCGTCTTCGACGTGGTCGTCCGGTACCTGCGCTACCGGGAATACCAGGTGAGGTTCGTCAAGAACTACACCGATGTGGATGACAAGATCATCGCCCGGGCCAACCAGCTCGGGATCCCGATCGATGAGCTGACCGAGCGGTACATCAAGGCGTACCAGGACGACATGGCCAAGTTGGGCGTGATGCCTCCCACGGCGGCTCCCCGGGCGACCGAGCACATCCCCGAGATGGTGGCGCTGATCGAACGACTCGTGGCGGCCGGCGTGGCCTACGCGGTGGACGGAGATGTGTACTTCGAGGTGCGGCGATTCCCGCCCTACGGGCGCCTCTCGGGGAAGAACCTCGAGGAGCTGCTCGCCGGGGCTCGGGTCGAGGTCGACGAGCGGAAGCACGACCCGCGGGACTTCGCGCTCTGGAAGGCGGCGAAACCCGGCGAACCCTCGTGGCCGAGCCCATGGGGGCTGGGGCGGCCGGGCTGGCACATCGAGTGCTCGGCGATGGCCATGCACTACCTCGGTGAGACGGTCGACCTCCACGGCGGGGGCGAGGACCTCGTCTTCCCACACCACGAGTGCGAGATCGCCCAGTCGGAGGCTGCCACCGGGAAACCCTTCGCTCGCTACTGGCTCCATAACGGCTTCGTGAACCTCGGGTCCGCGAAGATGTCGAAGTCGTTGGGGAACGTCCTCTCAATCCAGGCGCTGCTGGAGCGGCACGACCCCGAAGCGCTGCGACTCTACCTCCTCCAGACCCACTACCGGAATCCCGTCGAGTTCGCGGAGGAGGGCGTGGAAGGGATGCGGCGGCCGCTCGAGCGATTCCGGGAGCTGGCCGACGATCTCGATCGCTTCCGGCAGATGGTCGACGAAGCCGGTCGGCTCGTGCCCACCGAGCCGGAACCGAGCCCGGCCGGAGCGTTCCTGGCGGCGGTCGCTTCCCATCGTGAGCGGTTCGAGGCGGCGATGGACGACGATTTCAACACCCCGCAAGCGATCGGGGTTCTCAATCCGCTCGCGACCACCCTGAACGAGGAGCGGGAGCGGGTCAGGACGGGAATCCGCAGCGGGCGGGACTTCGTGAAGGGTGTCGAGGTGTTCATCAAACTCGGCAAGGTACTGGGCTTGTCGATGGAAGGGGTCCGGCTTCGGCTGGCCCAGAGCTTCCAGCCCGAGCGGCGGGCCCGGATCGAGGACTTGGTCGAGGAGCGGAGGCTGGCACGGGAGCGGCGGGACTGGGCGCAGGCCGACGCCCTCCGGGCGGAGCTCGATGCCTTGGGGGTTGTCGTGGAGGACACCCCCACGGGCCCGAAGTGGAAGCCGAAGACGCGGATCGGTCACTGATCCTCGCGGGCCGGCACCCGGTCCTGGAGGCCCTGCGGAGCCGGGCGCGGCCGATCGAGGAGGTGCTTGTCGAGGCGGAGGTCCGGGACCGTCACGCGGACATTCTGGCCCTGGCGCGCCAGGGAGGGGTGCGCTTTAGCCGAGCACCCCGGGCGGCCCTGACAAGCCTGGCCGGGACCGCCCACCACCAGGGGGTGGTGGCCCGGGTGGCCCCCCGGGAGTATGCGGAGCTGGAGGATCTCCTGGCCGTCCCCATGACCCGGGGTGAGCCAGCCCTGTTCCTGGCCCTGGACCAGATCCAGGATCCCGGGAATGTCGGAAACCTGCTCCGGACCGCTGAGGCCCTGGGGGTCCACGGGGCGCTGGTGCCCCGGCACCAGGCCGCGGGGCTGACCCCCCACGTGGTCCGGGCTGCGGCCGGCGCGCTCGAGCACCTGCCGGTGGCCCGGGTCGGGAACCTTGGCCAGGCCCTCGAGCGCCTGAAGCAGGAGGGGTGCTGGATCGTCGGAGCTGTAGCCGAAGGGGGGGACACCCAGACCCCCCAGGCACAGGCCCCCAGGGTCCCCCAGGTCCCATGGACGGTAGACCTCCGCGGTGCCCTCGTGCTGGTCCTGGGCAGCGAGGGGCGGGGCCTCCGGCCCCTGGTGGCCCGGACCTGCGACGTCCTGGTACGGATCCCCCTGGCCGGGCGCGTGGGGTCGCTCAACGTGGCCGCCGCGGGGGCCGCCCTCTTGTACGAGGTCCGGCGTCAGCGTCAGGCGGGGGCCGGGCGGCTCCCGCCGCCCGCCGGCAAGAATTGAGTTGACACGTAGGGAGGTGGTACATAGGATGAAGTTTTGTCGCTTGCTGGCGTAGCTCAGGGGTAGAGCGGCTGCCTTGTAAGCAGCAGGCCGGGGGTTCGATTCCCTTCGCCAGCTCCACCGTGAGGAGTCCGGGCGAGCCCGGGCAACTTTCGCAACCAGCGCCGGCCGTCTGCTGGCGGAGCGAGTCCCACTGGAGTCCACGGTCCGAATGGCGAGGTACCCAAGTGGCCAAAGGGGGCAGACTGTAAATCTGCTGGCGAACGCCTTCGGGGGTTCAAATCCTCCCCTCGCCACCATCGTGGAGCCGACATACGGCCGGACGGTGACGGTGAACGGAACGACAACGGAGTCGAGCGGCCGGCTGGGACTCTCCGGTCGACGCGTGACTCCGAGACGCGGGAATAGCTCAGTGGTAGAGCGCCAGCCTTCCAAGCTGGGGGTCGCGGGTTCGAATCCCGTTTCCCGCTCCATGATCAGTCTGGCGGCGGGTCGGTCCGGGGCCGGCCCCGCTCGGACTCGGGACGTGATCGAGGCCCATGTAGCTCAGTCGGTGATCGAGGCCCATGTAGCTCAGTCGGTAGAGCACGTCCTTGGTAAGGACGGGGTCACCGGTTCAAGTCCGGTCATGGGCTCCA
>Ga0114129_10001263_pt1 | contig 33737 bp, 24 predicted proteins | sample RhiMetdeltSRZDD1_FD_80071 | JGI IMG/M metagenome (GOLD analysis project Ga0114129, IMG submission 80071) | Populus rhizosphere microbial communities from Tennessee, USA - Rhizosphere MetaG P. deltoides SRZDD1 (version 2) (version 2) | ecosystem: Host-associated > Plants > Roots > Rhizosphere >...
CGTAACGCCTTGCGACCCCGTTAATCCCTGCGAGCCGGTGGATCCCTGAATCCCTGTTACGCCTTGCTGGCCGGTTGGGCCTTGAAAGCCCGTGACGCCCTGCGACCCGGTGACTCCCTGCTGACCGGTTACACCATGCAGACCGGTGACCCCCTGAACGCCCGTCGCGCCTTGCGGGCCGACGGGGCCAGTAATCCCATTGAGCACCATGTAGCTCCAGGTGCTGCCGGGGTAACCTGTGAACCCTTGCAGTCCTTGCAGCCCGGTCTGCCCTTGTGCTCCGGTGACGCCGTCGGCTCCTGTGGCGCCTACCGGCCCGGTGAACCCCTGCACGCCGGTCGCGCCCTGAAAGCCAGTTACGCCCTGTGGCCCAGTTGGCCCTTCAGCCCCGGTGATACCATTTGGGCCAGTCGTCCCATTAGGACCGGTCGTTCCGCTGGGGCCGCTCTCACCGAGTGAATTTCGCTTTCTCATTCTTTTCTCATTCTCTGGTCAAGGTTTAGGCTTGAAGGCAGGCTATATTACTACAACTCGCTTCGATTGCATCTTTTTTTTGAGCGTCGAAGATGTTTTTTTTAGTTTGATATGGATGTTCCTTACACTACAGGCTGCCTTCTGTAGTACAATCCCGCGGGCGACGCTACGATAAACGCGTCAACAGGAGGATGGGAATAGATAATGGTAGTCATTCCAACTTTCGTTGTTCAGTCAAAGCAGGTATGGCCCTCAACCGCCTATACGGTTCAAGCGGGCAGTAAGATTGTCGTTATGTGGCTCTCGGGAGAATGGAGCGCCAATCCTGCCTGGGGATACATGGTTAACGGCAACGGCAATCCTAACTTCCCAAGCGCTAAAACCGGTTATGCTCTGCCCGGAGCACCCGAAGGGGCGCTGGTGGGCAAGGTGGGTACTTCCGTGTTTCTGATCGGGAATACCGGGGTCGTCCCGCAGAACCTCACGGGCACCCTTTACCTCGCCATAAACGACGACGTGAATGGAATATACGGCCCAGGCTATACGGATAATATCGGCTCTCTGAAGGTTATGATTGTCAAAGAGAATTAAGTAAGCGCCGAGCTGGTCAAACCGGCAAGCAACCGCTTGAATGGATTGATAGCCGCTCGCCCCGTCAGGTCACCAATAGGCTGGTGCAGGCGTTTGCCCTGCCGGTCGCCTTATCTTGAGGAGTGCGCAAGCAAGATGGCGCAAATCAGTTTGTGCATGATCGTAAAGGACGAGCAGGAAGTGCTCGCCCGCTGCCTCGATTCGGTTCGGCCTCTGGTTGATGAGATCATAATAATTGATACAGGCTCGGTAGACGCGACCATCCCTCTCGCGCTTCAGCATCAGGCCAAAGTTTACTCATTCGAGTGGAACGATGATTTTGCCGAAGCGCGAAATTTCTCTTTCAGCAAAGCCACCTGCCCTTACATTCTCTGGCTCGATGCCGATGACGTGGTTTTAGCGGCGGAACTCGATAAGCTGCTAAGGCTCAAAGACCACCTTGATAAAGACGTCTATTATCTGCGCTATGATTATTCGCAAGACGAGTCGGGCAATTCCCTCTGCCTGCTGTACCGGGAAAGGATCGTCAGAAACCATCCGGCGATCCGCTGGCACTACCCGGTTCATGAATGCCTGTTGATCACGCCGGAGATGAGTGTTGAACAAACCGATATCGTTATCACCCATCGCCGGACGCCGGCTGGTGCGCAGGCCGATGAAAACCGCAACCTGCGGATATTGGAAAACGCGGGAAAAAAAGAGAGCCTTGCGCGTGATCCTCGCTTGCAGTACTACCTTGGCAAAGAGTATCAGGACGCTGGAATGGAAGCCGATGCGATAGCGACGTACCGGCATTTTCTCGAAATGGAAGGCGGCTGGATCGAAGATCGGATCAACGCGCAGCAACGTGTGGCGCAGTGCTATTACAATCTCTCGAAGCAAGATGCGAGTCAGGAACTTCACTACCGTCTGCTCGCGCGGGCCGAAGCCAAAGCGGCTCGGCAGACGGATGATCGTTGGGCGGAGCCATATTTCCTTCTCGGTCAGATCGCTTTTGATGAAGGCGATTTTGAAGAGGCCGCCTTCTGGCACGAGCGCGCGTTGCGTCCCTTCCCGCCGGTATTAAGCCCGGTGAGCGCCTTCTGTTACGGACTCGGCCCGCTGGTGCAGCTATGCCTCTGCTATGACCGGCTCGGAAAATACGACCTGGCTTACGAGTACAATGAGCGCGCTCTGAAATTGCGGCCTGACGATGCGGGTCTGCTTTACAACCGGCGGTATCTGTGCGAAAGACTGTTTGCCTTGAGGCCGCATGACTCAACGATCAAACTCAACCTCGGCAGCGGCAACAAACGCTATCAAGACTACCTTAACTGCGACAGATTTTCCGGCACAGAGGTGGACGAAGTATTTTCGCTCAACCACATCCCTTACCCTGACAATTCAGTCGCCGCCATTCATAGCGAGCATGCGCTCGAACACCTCTATCACGACGAAGCCCGCTGTGCCCTGAGCGAATGGCTCAGGGTGTTGCAGCCAGGCGGAGAAGTCTTACTGAAGCTGCCTGATCTTGAGGCGTGCTGCCGTGGGTTTCTACAGGCCGAGAGCCAGCACGAGCGTGATTGGTTTCGTTATACCATCTATGGAGTTCAGAGCCCTCAAGGCGATGAGCCGCGCGAAGGCCAAATACATTACACCGGTTTTACAGAGAGCGAGATTGTCGGTGAATTGCACAAGGCCGGGTTCGTGGTTGATTATCATTACAAGTATGATGGCTACGGCACGCCATCCATCGAGGTCAGGGCGTTGAAACCAGCCCACCAAAAACGATTCGGCTGGGTCAGTGGCAACCAGGATATAAAGAATCCTCAGTACCGCATTCGAATCTATCATATCAATCGCTGGCTGCGCTCGCGCAGCTACATCTCTGAGATCATCGATGCCGACCGGGCAGCGGATTTTGATGCGCTGATCTTCTTCCGGCGATTCACGCGGCAGGAATACGACTCTATGAACACCGCGAAGGCGCAAGGGAAACTGGTTATCCTCGATTTATGTGAAGACCTATTCGATCTGAGCGTCGAGTGGTACAGGCCGATGATCGCGCTGGCCGATAAAGTCATTTGTTGCTCTCACGCGCTGGCGGCAAGGGCGAGTCTTTGCAACCCGTGCGTTGAGGTAATCGAGGATGCGGTAGAGGCCGATTTCAATCTCAACTGTGATTATGTCGAGAGAGATGCGCTGCGTGTGGGTTGGATCGGTATGGGCGGTAACGCCAGACATGCTGAGTCGCTGAGAGCAACTATCGAACGCCTCGGCTACAGGCTCGTAACCATCCACGAGCACGACGCAGCCGATGTCCCCTGGGATTTATCGAATTGGCAACAAGCCCTGGCGCGATGCGATATCGCCATCGCCCCGATAGATGAAAGTCTTCAGCCTGCCAAATCGAGTAACAAGCTGACTACCTATTTGGCTCTGGGACTGCCGACCGTCGCCTCGCCGCTCGATGCTTATCTACGCATCATCGAGCCAGGACGAAATGGCTACATCGCCCATTCGCAAGCCGACTGGGCCATACACCTTCAGAATCTAGGTGACGCAAAACTGAGGCAAACGATAGGGGAAGCCGGAAAGGCGGCGGCGCGCAATTACCACCTGGATGTGATCGCTGAAAAGTGGGTAAAGCTCTTGACGGAGCCGGAACATCAGCAAAGGCCGATCATCGATATACTCATTCCGACGTGCGGGTTTTCGGCCTATCTCAAGCTCTGTGTTGAAAGTGTGGTGGCCTGCACCGAGATCCCTCATCGCATCATCGTGATCAACAGCGGCGACGAGTCCGGTATCAACCAGTTGCCCGGCCATGTCGAGATCATTCAATCGGAAGACAAGCTCAGTTATGCGCAGGCCCTCAACTTGGGAATCCAGCGCAGCCGCTCTGCTTACCTCTGCTTTCTCAACGACGATGTGATCGTTTCCAGAGGATGGCTCGAACCTTTACTTGCTCAGCTCGAGGCAGGCGCGGGCCTATGCAACCCGCTATCGAATTGTGATCGGGGGTGGCTGCATGACTATCCGCTTGAGGTGGACGGGATGCCGCTGCTGGCCGGCCTGAATACGCTGGTCGATGGGACCATCCAAATAAAGGGAGTTGACGAGCCGGGCATACCGCCCGAGAGGCTGCATCAATATAACCCGGCGATGACTCGGATATACGATAGGGAATGGCTCGCTTTTTATTGCACGGTCATCTCAAGAGAGGTGATCGATAAAGTGGGCTTGCTGGATGAGGCTTTTGTTAATGGATGCGAGGACCTCGATTATTGCAAGCGAGCGGCGGAACTCGGTTATGGCTGCTCGGTGATTGAGAGCAGCTTCGTTTTTCATTTTGGCGGAGTCAGCAGGAGCCAGAGGGAGATGGCGCTGCCCGAGCAATATCGGGAAGAGGATCGAAGCAATTACGCGCTGGTCGCTCTGAAGTACGAGCGCCCGCTTTTAGTCATCCACACCGGGCTTGCCTATGAGCCGTGGACCTCTGAAAATATCGACCATACCGGAATCGGCGGGTCTGAAACAGCCGCTTCTCAAATGGCGGAAGAGATGACAAAACTCGGGTACAGAGTCATCGTCTTCAGCCTCTGTGGAACAAGAGAAGGAAGGTATCAGGGGGTCGAATATTGGGATCTGTCTCGATTCGCGCGGTTCGTCGAAATGAATCAGATTGCGGTTTTCATTGCCTCCCGGTACGTGAATATTTTTGATTTCAATATTCGAGCAACCAGAAAATACCTGTGGGCGCATGACATCCGGGCCATGGGCACACCTCTGGGGGATGAAGACCGGGTGAGTCGCTATTATGATGAGATCGATGCGATCTTTTGTTTGAGTCACTGGCATAGAGAGTTTTTTGCCGACACACATGGGATAAAAAAAGATAAGATCATTGTCACAGGCAATGGAAGCGACCCGGCAAAGTTTAACCGCCCGGTTGAAAAGCAACCATACCGGTTCATTTATTCATCCAGCCCGGACAGGGGGCTTGATACTCTGCTCGCTATGTTTCCTCACATTCGCCGCGAATTCTCGCAAGCCGAGCTGCATATATTCTACGGATTTGAGAACTGGGACAAGTCAATCGAGCAGTCGGGCGACGCTGCAATGAAAGCCCTCCGAGAAAGCATTTACTCGGCCTTGGATCAACCAGGAGTCTTTTTTCATGGGAGGGTCGGGCAGCAGAGGCTTGCAGAAGAGTTTTTGCGAAGCGATGTATGGTTCTATCCGACTCGCTTCACCGAAACCTATTGCATCACGGCGCTTGAGGCTCAGATGGCAGGCGCTGTTTGCATCTGCTCTGACCTTGCCGCTCTGCGTACGACGGTGGCAGACCGTGGAGTACTCATCCAGGGCGACGCGTACACTGAAGAGTACCGCGGGCAGGCTTTCCATGAGATATGCAGCATTTTGAGGGACGGCGAGCGCAAACATGCGCTAACGACAAAGGCGAGAGAATGGGCACTCGAACAGACGTGGGCCAACCGCGCCAAAGAATGGGCGGCTCTATTCAATTTGAGCCAATCCAGAATTAACCTGCCAGCCTTGCCCTCTGCAGCGCAGACAACTTCTGCCCGATAATCCCATAGTGGCGATGAATGTTGACTCGGCCTCAGGTTGCACCACGGCACGTTTTTTTTCTATTCTCGGAAAACTCGTTGAATGACATCCGGGAAGATTCTAAGAATTTGAGCAGCTTTGAGGGTTTGATCCTCTGATCATTATCACCGCCAAGTTCCGAGACTCCTCAGCCAAAGCAAAAGCTAGGGCTCAAATTGCCACGGCCGATTTGTGACCTGAACATCGAGAAACAGATCGAAACGGATGTCAGTGTCACAGAAAAGTGTGGTTGAACTCCACCATTCAGCGATCGATCGGCGTCGTGTTACGTTGGTCCAGAGTAACTGAGTTAGCTCCTGGTTTTAGATCGACCCTCAAATCCCAAACGAGATGTTGCCCGTTGAACGTAGTTTGGGCGACCAGGTAATAGCTTCCTGCCCTCGCCTTATCAAATGTGAACCCTCCATTGCCATCCAACTTGGCAGAAGCGACCAGGTATGGACGCAGCGCTTCGATTCCTTGTTGACATAAAGGATTCTGAGTCTCACAAGCACGTGCCCAGGCTGTGAGAGCCTTAGTCGATGATCCCCGCTGAACCCAGCCAGCTTTGGCTAAGATGTTTTCGAAGCTGTCCTTTATCACCAGGATGCTCTTACCGGCGAGAGGATTTACAACTCCTTGCTGACCGCTGAATCCAGATACGATCGACAGCATAGCCATCGCCGCAGCCGGACTTGTGTTTCCTGCGGTTGGTGCCGCGGGCGCTGTAGACGCAGCCGTCCCAGATGGTTGTACGTCAGGCGTAGTAGAGACTGGCCTGTTGGCGGTCGATGCTCTACCAGCTACGAGGCTTCCAACGGCGCAGCGATCGATTTTCGGCGCGAAAACATATCGGTTGTTTGGGTCCTCAGTCACCCCTACGATTACTCTTCCATTAACTTGAACCGTTCCGTCTCCAAACAGTGATCCGTCCGGCTTTAACTGAAGCGCTAAAGGGTTAGCGTTGTCTTGAGTCTTTAGAAGTATCTGGTTGGCACTTCTCTGAACCGAATACTCGTGCGCACGTTCTGCGTCGTTGCAGGCGACCGTGGCAGATTCCGGATGGAACGTTATGCTAAAGCCACTTTCACCTGCGTACCTACCGCTCATTCGCAGACCAGGGGGTGCTGCCTTGTCCAGGTTGAGCATCTCGCGGGCAGCAGCGTCTGTAGATCCTCCGTTCATCAGCACGGAGGCACCGCTAAAAATGGTTGTGATCAGCCCAAATGGACTCTCGATATCTGGAGGCAAGGGAGTCGGGCCGGTCGGAGTCATAAGACCAAGATTGCAATCGGCCGTCTTCGTCACGTAATTAGTAACTGTCCTGGTGCCGGTTGGGCCGTAGACCAACTCCGATGCGTCCTCTTTGACGGTATAGACCTGACCATTTTGCTTAGCATTAGGATAGTTGCGTTCTTCCCCCGGAGAGAGCTGTCTTTCCCTGGTAGTTTTTTGCGTAGTCATCCCCATAGTTTCCTCGGTGCTTGTCCCCGCCGGGACTTGACCTGTTACTCTGATGGGTCCAGATCCCGCCAGCTTCCCATCCTGCGTCAAAGAGAAAACAACCGGTTTGGGTGCATTTTGAATCTTCACCAGAGTTTGAGTGTCCGTCACTTCCACGGTGTAGGGCTGTGGAGAAGGAACTCCGCGGCAAACCATCGTTACCTTGTCGGGTTGGAAAATAAGTCGAAATCCTCCGGGGCCGGAGTAGTCGCCGGTCATCCGCAAACCAGGGGTGGATGGCGGCTTCAAGCTAATGCCCGTAAGCTGGTCCATACCATTCCCCATTACCTCCGAGAAGCAAACTCGTTGACTTCTTCCGGAGGCGACGCATCGCCTGAGTTCCTCCGAACTGCCGGGCTTCACAGCTCCGGACTGTTGTGGGGCTGCTTGCGTCTGTTGTTGGGCGGGAGGATTGTTTTGATAGCTCTGTGCGCGAGCCGCGCGACGCGCGTTGTCGCCTTGAATGATTTTGTCGAATTCGGCCTTAAGCCCAGGTGAGAGAAAAGTCTTAAAGGTCTGAATCCCCTCCACACCAAAGCGAAGGTCCCAGCGACCGTAACGATACGGTGTCTGTTGACTAAACTTGTTCGATGTTCCCGCTGGGCCCGGAAAAGATTTATCGGCCGCCTGAGCGACATTGTAGTGCGCGACGTCGTACGCCCCAATAATGCGGCCCTCGTCTGGAGTAAAACCTCTGAATTCGCGAGAGCCCGACAGGGTCTTGATAATCTCAATCAGTTGGTAGCAGGCACCCATTTGTCGCAGCGCCGTCTCACGCGGATCAGCGACCTGCATCGCGCTCATAACGCGATCCACTGAAGGCATCTCGCTAAGATACGGCGGATTGAGCACCTGAGGTTGAGGCGCGATCACGACACTCGCAATTACCGCAGGATTTGCGATGGTACCCCACCCTTCCGCGGAAGCTACGCGAACGAATAGCAATGTGCTTACTGCAATGAGAGCGATTGTTCTTTTCATTCTCTTACTCCTTCACTTTGGCAGGCCGACTATACAATGCACTATCAACGCTGGCAAGCTGTCGATTTTACTTATGCTCGTGCTGCGACTGCCTCACAGCGGGCAGACTAATACGATCGGGCGGTTTCTGGCGAACGAATGTGCTCGCCGAGGATTGAGAGGGCAGCTCGTCGAGGCGCGAGCATCACAATCGGCCCATTCCAAAGCGCTCGCAATTCTCCCCCGGACGCTCGAGATCTTTGATATGGCCGGAGTGGTCGATCCGTTCCTCGAAGCGGCGAACCGTGTCACGTCGGTGACAGTAGTGGCGCACGGACGAACGCTTGCTCACATGCAGTTCGCCCCGAAGAGAGCCCGTATCAGTTCATCGCCATGGTTCCACAGGACGTGACTGAGAGGCTTGCTCGTGGAACAGTGCAGCGTAAAGGCGGAGCTGATCCCGCACTCAGCGTCAGTTTTGTGGTAAACTTCGCTTCGCCGGCAAGCGGAATGCTCAAGTTTAAGAATGAGCGGTTCGCTAAGCTTGGAGCGCTCCCTTATGATGGATTTTTGTTAGCTGACTCTATCGCGCTCTTGGCCGCACAAGCTGAATTCACTACTGGAAGATAGTCTATTGGGCTCCAGCATAGCAGACTTCTTCGAGCGCGGCCCGATCAGCTTCGCGCCGACGAACTAACAGGAGACAAACATATGTACTGCTCTCATAAGATTCGTTTGATGATCGTTGTCGCTATTACTTCATCTCAGATCAGCCAGTTCAATTCGGTTCACGCCCAACGGCCAAGCCAAGCGCCGTCATCGCGCGGGAACACGCACTCGGCTGAGCAGAAACAACCTGATTACTCGCAGGAAGCTTTTGTAATCGAGCAGATGAAGTTCTCATATAGGTTTGAAGCCGATGGCACCGGGCAACGTGAGCTGAGCTCCCGCGTCAAGATTCAAACCGAAGCCGGCGTCCAAAATTTCGGGCAGCTCATCTTACCCTATAGCAGCAGTAATGAGACGATTGAGATTGGGCAGGTACGCGTCCATAAACAAGATGGGAGCATCGTAACTGCATTGCAGAGCAACATCCAAGAGCTGACCGCTCCTGTTTCACGGGTAGCGCCGGTTTATTCTGATCTGAAAGCGAAACACGTCACCGTACCGGGGCTTCGCCCGGGAGACTCCCTGGATTACCGTATTGTCTGGCGAGTGACGACACCGTTAGCGCCAAACCATTTCTGGCTGGAATATAGTTTCGTCAAGGCCGATGCAATCGTGCTGGATGAGCGTTTGGAAGTCAGTATTCCTCAGACCAAGGCGGTGAAGCTCAAGGTGGAGCCGGGTCTGGATCCAATCATCAAGGAGGAAAGTGGACGGCGCGTTTATTCCTGGAAACACTCGAACCTGAAACGAGCAGAAAAGGACGACAAGAAAGAATCGAAAACGGCCGAGCGCTCGAAGACATCCGAAACCGAGGAAGCAAAACCACCTCACGTCCAAATGACTACGTTCAAAAACTGGGACGAGGTGGGACGGTGGTATGCCGAGCTTCAGCGAGATCGGATTATTCCTGATGATAAGATCCGCGCCAGAGTCGCGGAGCAAACGCGTGGCCTCAGTAACGATGGCGACAAGATTAAGGCGCTGTATGGATATGTAGCCAAGAACTTTCGCTACGTTAGCCTGTCGTTCGGGCAGGGTCGCTATCAACCGCACGCGGCAGCGGAAATTCTTGGGAACGAATACGGCGATTGTAAGGACAAGCATACGCTGCTTGCCGCGATGCTCCTGGCCGCGGGCATTCACGCTTATCCAGCGCTGATCAATACGTCACATAAGATCGACCCCGACATACCATCGCCCGCGCAGTTCGACCATGTTATTACTGCAATTCCGGTGGGCCAGGAAACGGTCTGGGTAGACACTACTACGGAGGTGGCGCCGTTCCGTCTGCTGTCGCCTCAGTTGCGCAAGAAAGAGGCTTTGATAATCCCGGAGGACGCTCCTGCCAGGTTGGAGACCACGCCGGCTGATCCTCCTTTCCCAAGCACACAACTAATCGAGATCGAAGGCAAGGTCGATGATAAAGGCGAGCTGACCGCGCGGGCGCATGCGACGCTCCGCGGCGACTCGGAACTAATGTTACGAATAATGTTCAGGAGGACTCCGAAGACAGAGTGGAACAACCTTCGCTATTATCTGAGCTATGCCGTTGGACTGGGTTTCGACGCAGAAATAACTGAAATAAGACCGGGCGACGCGAACGCGACGGAAAAGCCGTTCGAGCTGGAATACGATTTCACCATAACGGATTTTCTCGACTGGACCAGCAAGACCGACGAGCTTGAGTTACCTCTGCCCTCGTTCCATTTGCCCGAAGCCGACGCTGACAAGGAACAAGGTTCGAAGCCGATTGAATTTGGATCCGCAACGGACATTAACTACCGGCTGAAGCTTCCATTACCAGCCAAATATCAACTGCGGTTGCCTGTGCCGATCACGGTGATAAGGGATTATGCTGAATATCGCTCAACCTACAAGCTCGAAGGAAACACTCTAATTGCAGAGCGAACCTTACGAGTGCGACAGCGTGAAATTTCTGCGTCGCGACTTCAGGACTACCAGGCATTCCTAAACTCGACGAAGGCCGATGCAAGGCAATTTGTCTCTGTAAAAACTGACGTGGCCGGGACACCGTCCTTGTCAGCCACCCTGAAGCCTGAAGAGCTAATGAAAGCAGCGAGTACGGCTGAGGAAAACGAAGACTATCAGTTGGCTGAGGAACTGCTCAGACGAGTCCTGATCAAAGAACCGAAGCACAAACTTGCGCATGGCCGATTAGGTTACGTGCTTCTAGAACGACGTCAATATGATGCCGCCATTGAAGCCCTCCGCGAGCAGACCAAAATTAACCCCTTCGATGATTCCGCTTATGGCATACTCGGGCAGGCTTTTTGGGCGCAGAACAAATACGAAGAAGCAGAGGCTGCCTTTCGCAAACAGATCGAGGTTACACCGCTCAACAAATTGCTGCACGGCAATCTCGGCTTAATGTTGATTGAATGGCGCAAGTACAAGGAAGCAGTGCCGGAGTTGCAACAAGCAATTGCATTGAATCCAGATGAAGCGCCAAAGTATGAGGTCGGTCTTGGACGCGCTTACACAAGTCTCGGTCAAGCTCAGAAAGCCATCGAGGCATTTGATCGGGCCATCAAGCTTTCGCACGAGCCATCAACGTTGAACGATATTGCCTACATCTTGTCAGACAATAATCTTCAGCTCGATAAGGCTCAGCAGTATGCCGAACAGGCAGTCAAGGAAGTTACAACCAGTCTTCGGAATGCCAAAGTTGAGGAATTGACCAAGGATGACCTGATCAGTGTAAGGAGGCTTGCCGCCTATTGGGATACGCTCGGCTGGATACACTTCAAAAAGGGTAATCTCGATGTGGCAGAGAAGTATCTGATCGCGGCATGGCAGGTTGACCAATACAGTGAAATCGGAGACCACCTGGGACAGATCAGCGAGAAACGGGGAAAGAAAGAAGAAGCGATTCGCTGGTATACCCTTGCAGCAGCCGGGGTGCGCCCAACACATGCGTCACATGAGAACCTGGCCAGGTTGAGCGGCCGGGACAAGCTGGAACTGCGAATCAACAAGGCGAAGGAAGAACTGGTCGAATTTAGCACGATCAAACTTGGGACGCTGCTCAAGGGTGAAAAGGAAAAGTTGCAGGCGGAGTTTTACATCGTCCTTGTTCCGGAAGCGACAGGAAAGACCAAAGTCGCGGAAGTGAAGTTTATTAGCGGATCGGAGAAACTTCGCCGGTTGGCGTCCGCACTGCAGAGTGCGACCTATGTGATGAGCTTTCCCGACGAGACTACGACGAAAATAATTCGCCGCGGGATACTCATTTGCGAACCCGGCAAAGAGGGCTGCACCTTCATCCTGCTGTCACCGGAGTATGTCACCTCTGTGGATTAGCACCTTTATGAGTCGTCGTGGCGGTCGGCTCACGCCCAAATGTTTTGGCTCCTCAACCAAGCGTTCCGTCCGCAGCCAAGCTGCTAAAAAACTGTCGCGAGATGTGGAGAACTCGATAGTTGGTCCGAGAGATGAAGTACATTAATACTGATGTCTTGATCGTTGGCGCCGGACCGGTCGGGCTGTTTCTCGCGAATGAATGCGCTCGCCGAGGACTGAGATGGCGGCTCGTTGAAGCGCGCTCATCACAATCGGCGCATTCCAAAGCGCTCGCAATCTTTCCCCGGACGCTTGAGATCTTTGATATGGCCGGTGTCGTCGGCCCGTTCCTGGAAGTGGCGAACCGTGTGACGTCGGTCGCTGTAGCGGCACATGGACGGACGCTTGCGCAAATGAGGTTCGCACCCGAAGAGAGCCCATTTCAATTCATCGCCATGGTTCCCCAGGACGTAACCGAGAGACTGCTCGTGGAACAGCTACAGCGTAAAGGCGGAGCCGTCGAGTACGAAACGTCATTCGTTTCAGCGGTCCAGCACGACGACCATGTGAACGCTACGGTGGACCAGAAAGGCCAGCGCATCGAGTTGACTGCTTCGTTTGTCGTCGGCTGCGATGGTGCGCACAGCGCGGTTCGACATCTCTTGAACCTGCCGTTTGAAGGAGCGCAGTACGATTCATTATTCATGCTGGCTGACGTCGAGACGAACGAAGCCCTTCCCGCCGACGAGCTGCAGCTCTGCCCCAGCGAATTCGGCCCGGTAGCAATCTTCCCAATGAGCGCGACTCGCCGGCGCATCGTGGCGACCATCGACAGCGAAGAAGGAGAAGCTCCGTCGTTGGACCTCGTGCGGCAGATACTCACGCAACGCGCACCAAAGGAGATCGAAGCGCGCGCTCTACACTGGAGCAGCTTTTTTCGCGTCCATCACCGGCAGGTAGCGCATCTGCGTGTCGGGCGCATGTTCATAGCCGGCGACGCCGCACACATCCACAGTCCATTTGGCGGGCAGGGGATGAACACCGGACTGCAAGACGTTTGGAATCTAATCTGGAAGCTCGACCTTGTCCTGCGCGGTCATGGCAATGAACGGTTGCTCGAGAGCTATAGCTCCGAACGCCGTCCAGTGATTAAGAGTGTCATCGAGACGACGCATTTCCTGACCATGGCCATGGGAACTCCGAACAAGCTGGCGCAGATTCTACGCGACACCGTCATACCCATGGTGTCACGCCTTGCCCCGTTTCAGCATGCCTTCGTTGAGAGGCTTTCCGAACTCGGTATTGCTTATCGCGGAAGCCCGATTGTTGAAGGAGCTGGAAAGCGGTTCTTCGATGATTCGCTGCGCGGTGGTGAAGGCATTCGCAGCCGTTTCTTATTTGTGGTCGATGACGAGGCGGACTCATCGATCAAAGACGCTGCGAAACAACTCGCCGGATCGTTCAGCGATATCGTTGAGCTACGAATGAGGCCTTGCGACGAGATGACACTTGTCCGGCCCGACGGCTACATCGCGTATTCTGCGCCGAACCGCGATGGAATCGAAGCATTGAAATCCGTGCGTTCGATTCTGGAGCTTCAAACAAATTAAGAAAGCGTTAGCAGCCCTTGAAGGGGCGGGCCTCTGTGCCCGCCCCTCATTGAGAAACAATGCCACGAAGGGCCGGGCAAAGAGGCCTGCCCCTTGTATCTACAGGCTAAAAACAAATGTGAAAGGAGACTATGAAATGACACCGATAGGGAAACCGACACAGACCAGGAGTAGTCGCGCTGAATCACTCGCTGATCGTATCGAGGAAGGCGCTGCCGGTTTGGCTACTTTTGCTGAAGGGCTCTCGGATGCGGAGTGGCTTGTAACGGTTAGTGAGAGAGACCGCCGTTCGATTGGCGTCATCGTTCATCACGTTGCCAGCGTCTACCCTATTGAAATTGAACTCGCGCGGACAATCGCCGGCGGCAAGGCCGTTACCGACGTCACGTGGGAAGCCGTCGCCGAGATGAATGCCACGCATGCCCGCGATCATGCGGAGGTAACGAAGTCCGCCGCGCTCGAACTCTTGCGCCGGAACAGTCGTGAAGCCGCCGACGAGGTACGCGCGTTCACTGATGAAGAGTTGGACCAGGCGGCACCCTTCTCGCCGAGCTTCGGCGCGCCGGTCACCGCCCAGTTTGTCATTGAGGACCATGCGTTGCGGCATAGCTGGCACCATCTTGCGGGCATTCGCGCGGCCCTGGGCCGGTGACGTCCCGCGTCTTTGCGGGTTCTTTGCGTCTTTGCGCGAAACCGGGGAATCAGCACAGACTGTTTACCGGCTCGAAAGACGCAAAACCCGCACATGCTCTTCTCCACCACCGAGTCACATCGGCGCACGTTGTTTACGAGTCCGAGTACCGTTACAGCGAATCGCTATCATAGCCGGGAAAAACACCCGGACGCGAAGGTTCCGTTGTTGGATTGGTACAATGTCACGCGCAAGGCGTCTTGGTCACACCTCGCGGAATGTGAGGGCAAGCTTTCGGCATGCCGATCCGGTAGGTGATCGCACGGTCTTTAATATCAAAGGAAATGATTACCGCCTGATTACGGTGATCAGATACAAAGCGCGACGGGTTTATACACTGCACGTTCTGACGCACAAGGAGTACGACAAGGAGAAGTGGAAAGATGACTGCCAATGTTAAGACGCGCGCGAGTCGCTCGCCGGCGCGCCGACAATTTGATCAGCGCAAGTATGGACGGCTTTTGGCCCGCGCTGCACCGGCAGTGATTCGCAATGACGCCGAATGCCGGCGCGTCGAAGATGAGATCACAAAACTGCTGGGGAAAGGTGACAACCTGACGCCTGAGGAGGAGCGTTTGCTGGATCTGTTGGTGCCCTCGTGGAGAGATATGAAGATGAAACCGAAGACTTCGCGGAATCACCGCCCGATCGCGTTCTGCGGTTCCTGATGGAGCAGAATGATCTGCAGCAGGTTGATCTGGTGAATATCTTCGGTTCGAGCGGGCGCATTTTCAGAAGTGGTCAACGGCAAGCGCGAGATAAGTAAGACTCAGGCGAAAGCCTTGGGAGATTTCTTCAAAGTTTCACCGGAGTTGTTTATTTGAGATGATTGATCAAACTGGCTCTGTACACGATGTGCTCAACCAGGCATTATCGAGCGAAGGGATATGCAACAATGACGCCCTCACCGAATCCAGATATGTGGCGAAGTTTAAACACTGTTGAACTGAGAAAGCACCTCACAAGAACGAATACTGTCTAATATGCCTACCGGCTCGATATGTGAGAGGCATATAGAGCAACTATCCTCTGATTTGCTTCCGCCAGATCTTTCTCCTTTCGCTCAATTGTCGGCAGAATGACGGCCAGCTGATCGAGCTTGCTCGCGATCTCTTTTTGCTGAGAGCTTGCATTGTTGATTTCGGTACTCAGACCTGCTCGGAAAGAAGTGACAATCTTGCCCGGGGATTCCCGATACTTGTCGTCTAGCTCTCTTATTTCAAAGTGATCGCTCTCGCTTTCAATGAACCTCCTCTTCAAATCGCTTAAGACAGTGAACAGGTTATATTCACGTGGAAAATCCCTACTCGTTTGGGTGTATTTGAAGATGTAGGTATTTAGAGTGCCGATTTCTTTGTTGTGCCTGTCATCTGCTTCAATAATTCTTCGGTGCGCCGCGGTCGCCTGTTCCAGATTCGCACCGATTCGCTGGTTAGCGGATAGTAATTCCTGTTTGAGTCTGCCAGCCTCGACTAGGGCCTGATTGAGCTCCTGTACAATCCTGTCTCTCCTTTGTTCAAGAGGTTTAAGTTCGGGAGCGAAGTCAATAAGCGGACCGGGTGTGGGAATTGCTTCGATGGGCGCTTCAGTGCTTGTTGCGGTCTCCTTAACGTGTCGCAACTCCTCCTCGGCTGCCGCCAATTTGCGCTCGTAACGCGCGGCCAGGCCGCTGCTGAAGGTGAAGAGGATGACTGCAACGGTTATGGGAACAGCAGACAGCACCATGCCAACTCTTCTTGTCTTCCGAGTCCGTTTCGAAATGGAATTGAGGATTCCGTCCAACTCTTCTTCTGCCGGTGATCTATCTCCCATATCTAACACTCCTTTAGCATATGTTCCATTGCGCTGTCGAACTTGGCCTCGATCCGTGCAATATCTTCTGCAGTCTTCCCACCTTCTGTTCTAAGTCTATAGATAGAATCCAAAAGGCTCTCGTAAGTAATAACCTTTCCTCTACGATTGGCTATTTCCTTTTGTGGAAATGCACTCAATGATGTGATAACGAGGCCGCTACCAAAGGTAATGAATGATGAGAGGAGGGAACCGGCAGAAACAATGCTGGAAGGACGAAATGCTGTCCATACCAAAACGCCGAGGACTATGAGACCTCCCAGAGCGAGAAAGAGTCTCTTCCGCCACTCGTATTGAGCCACGGCTCTACGCTGCTCACCGAGTATGTTCTTGAAATAGTTCTCTTGTTCCGAGAGTAGTTCCGTGGTCGAGATAGCCAGACTATCCAGCTTCCCAGGTTGAACCAAGTTGGGAGGAGTATTCTCCATTTGACTAAACTCGCCTCCCTTGAGCGGTCCTAGTATAGCTTAATTTCGAGGGTTGCCAAAAAGATATTGCTGTAAATGATGCCGCGAGCGTGAGACTAAGTCTCACAGTGGGAGTTCGTCAACGAAAGGCCTTGGGAGATTTCTTCAAAGTGTAACCAGAAGTTCTTATTTGAACCTCGTTGATCGAACCGGATCTGCACACGATGTCCTCGATCAGACGTTACCGGGCGGAATGCAAGACAGGGCCTCCCGGAGCGCATTTTTTTCTCCCGCAAACCGCGCGATTCTCTGGCGACACTCGATCTACTGAACGAGCAGGAGTGCGCTCGTGCCCATCTTCCCTCCCGCTAGTTCGAATATGGAAGGTTGACTTTAACAAACCCTCGTAACCGAAGATATAGGAACGGAGTTTTGTGCCAGCGGCTACGCAATGAAGAAGTCGCTCGACTTACGCAAGCTTGCTTGCGTTGCACCTTTACGGGCAACCTCAAGACCCGCGTCCTTGGCAGCAGCTTCAAGGTGCTTTTCGATTGACCCCTTCGGTATCATCAACAAGTCTTCGTCGTCATATTCGATTGTGCAGGTTCCATTAGCCTGCGTCCGTGCTCTCAGTCTGTCCGCTATGCGAATGATGATGTCGTTCTCGTCGGTTACTTCTTTCATCGCATTCCCTCCACCTGAAACCTGTTCGTCCCGTTGGCAAGTGCCGTGCGGAACGGATTGGTTACCGACCTCGACGGGACTGCAAAGCACCATTTGCAGAAAGGGCTATTGCCCAGCCGGCTTACAAAGATGGCTCTCTATCTCCGCCCGCAATTCGAGGCACGACATCCGTCATCGCGTAGTGGACAAACTGCTTGCCGAGTTCTGTTAGTTCGTATGGCTCTTGTGAATCGAAGGCGGATTTCATCAAAGGTGCAGCCCGCCCACGTGTAGCTGGACGCTGTTTGCGAATGAACTCCCCAGTCCCTGTCGTCTCGCGATGCTGGCGAATCACGCTGCCAGTCGAAAGATCGCGAATTAGCAGCTTGAACAAATCTGCTTCAGCCGAGTTCTCCCGGACGGGCCGACCATATATCCTCTCCCAAATCTCACCGCGAGTTATTCCAGGTTGCTTGTAGATTTGTCGAATCACAGCGAAGTGAGCTTCATGGTAGTAATCGATCCACTCGATAAACAACCGAATCAAATCGTCCGGGCAGAGCGAAGTCCCCGCTGCATTGGATAGAGTATTCTTGATTAGACTCCTTTTCTCATCAGTTGCTGCTTTGTCCCACGTACGGAAGGCCTGCTCCACGAGCATGAGGTAGCCAGGATCCTCAATGCGTTCATCAGCGGCGGGGCCTAAGTCCTCAAAGCGTTGCACAATCTCGTCGACATCACGTCCCAAGTCTACTAGTTTTCGCTGGTGCTCTTGCAGCCACAGTCTTTGGAGCTCGTTAATTCGTGATTGATCAGACTCAGCCCAAAAGCTTGCGCTTGCGCTGAAAAAGCCGCCGATCCAAGGGATACTCGAAAGGACCGATAGAGTAAAACGGATGTACTTTCGGTGCCGCCGCTTGCTCCATCGTTCGAGCTCGTGATCAATCGCAGTGATCTCGTCAGCAGTAATCTCTCTGTCTTCCATACTTCAACTTCCAAGTGTAACTCTTTACCCACGCGCTTGCTATTCAGCGCTTGTCCTTCAAGTCGGACCCTACACGAAACGCTTCGCTGCATACAGGGCCTACGAATCGCATGCTGACGGTCACCCGTATGCAGCCTGTTGGTTCACTTGATTCTCTTTGCCCTCCCCATCTCCCGGCCTTCTCTCTGAACCACGAGGTGCGTGACTTGGCCCTTTTCATCTTTCACGAAGCTATAAGTCAGTTGACGGTTCTCGGGCATGAAGAAGTTCGATTCGCTCTCCGGCACCAGCTCGCGTTTCTCACCGGACCCCTGCTGCACCATTAACCTGTCGCCTTCGCGAGTGACCGTCAACACAGCATTCGGATTCGGCTGATACTGCCCGACGTAAGTATCAAGGATCTTTGGGTCGACCTTTTTCGCCGTCCGCTCGGGAATCAATCCGGGTATGTGGAGCGCCGCGACGCCGACTGCAAGATCACTCGGATTGGCGTTGTCGCTGTTGGTGAAGACTACGACGGTCAGCTTATCGTCAACGAATCGCGCGATCATCGCGCGAAAACCCGGAAGCGAACCGCCGTGATTAATCAGCTTGTGACCGCCTACTGACTCCAGTTCCCAACCGAAACCGTATTGATACGCCGTTCCGTTGTTGAGTTTCACCGGCGTCCACATCTGCTCGCGGGCGGACTGCTTGAGAATTCTGTCGGTGTACAACGCCGCGTCCCACTTCGCCAGATCGAGAACGGTAGAGAGAAACGCGCCGCTCGGGCGGAGCGCGAAATAAATGTCTGAGTTTTCAAGCTTCCCGTTTCTCCACCGATATCCGTTTGCTCGATTCTCAACCAACTCAGTCATTGTAGTCGTTCGCGTGGCATTCATTTCGAGCGGCGAGAACAAACGCTCTTTGAGGTATTCACCCCACGGCTTGCCCGAAACTTTGCGAATGATCTCGGCAAGCGTGAAGTATCCGACATTGCAATACTCCCACTTCTCGCCAGGCTGAAAGCGCAGCGGCAAAGGATAGGCAGTCTTTATGACGTCCGCGTCGTTTTGGATCTTGAGCGGGTCGAAGCCGGGGGCCTCTCGGACGATGCCTGATGTGTGAGTCAGCAGATGACGGACGGTGATCTCTTTCCAAGTGTCGGGCGTTCCGTCGAGAAACTTGCTGATCTTGTCGTCGAGGCTAACGCGGCCTTCCTCAATAAGGAGCATTATTCCGGATGCAATAAACTGCTTGCTGACGGAGCCAATCTTGTAGACGGTGTCGGGCCTCGCCGGAACGTTGAGCTCAACATTCGCCAAGCCGTAGCCTTCAACCTTGATGATCTTCCCGTCCTTGATCACGGCGACAGAAATGCCGGGGATATGATTCCTCTGCATCTCGGCTTTGAGATAGTCGTCTACCTTATCTGCCCGCGCCGCGACGGCCGCGGTGAGCAGCAGAGCTAGCGCGAAAAGGGACGTACGTTTAATGTGCATACTCTTCCTCCACTTTTGAAACGCCCAATCTGATGGGTTGTTAACGGATTGACAAGAAAAGATCAACATCTCTCGAGAGAAATGGAACCAATGAGTTAAGCGAGTCTGTCAAATGAGTGAGCGTAGCACTTTTCGGTGAATCCCGAAGGGTTGGCGGAGCGTAGCCACGGGTGAGTCTGCGAACCCGTGGAACTGAAAGGCGCGCGCGGAACCCGCAAAGCGGGTGGCGGATGTTCACGGATAAGTGAGCTCCACTCAACCGTGGTTCTGGAGTGAACGCCTGCCGCGTGACGTCACCAGCTTCGCGGGTTCGTTGTCGCTCCGGCTACATTCCTCACGGGTTCGCAGCCTCACCCGTGGCTATCTGCCTTCACCCGATATAGCCCTGCGTCGTTGCGAGCTAGATAAGTTGCAACTTTGAATCACCTGCCGCGTTCTCAAGTCAAGAACCGTGCACCCATCTTTCCTAACACTGTCGGAACCTCTTTTCTGGCATTGGATCGAAAAGGAGATGACATCGTGAAATCCTTAATAGCTTTCGTTTCGCTTGCGCTCCTCGGGTGCGCTGCCATTTGGGCTCAGAACTCCGGTCGCAACGCCGGCAACCGGGACAGCAAAGGAGAAAAATCAGCCGACGTCCGACAAGTCGCCAGCGCGGCTAAGACTTCAGTCGCCAAGAAGTCAGTGCAGCCCAACCCAACCATCACTGTCGCCGTAGAAAAAGGTGCCAAGTGGCTCGCCTCAGTACAAGGCGCGGATGGCGGGTGGGGACAGGACGGGGGCGATCCCTCTAACGTGCGGCAGTCTGATCACCTCGAATCGAAAGGAAACGACGTAGCGAACACTGCGCTTGCGGCCCTTGCGCTTCTACGAGCAGGCGATCAGTACCGGCCCAATATCGAACGCGCTGTGGACTTCATTCTGCGAAGAGTGGAGGCCAGTCCCAAGGACGGGCTGTCGATCACCGACGACAAGCAGACACAGGTCCAGCGCAAGCTTGGACCTTACATCGATACCTTCGTTGCCTCGATGTTGCTGGCGCAGGTCGACGGGACCTTTGCCAAAGGCAACGCGCGGATTCGGAGCGGGTTGGAAAAATGCGTTGCCAAAATTGAACATAACCAAACGAAGGATGGCAGTTGGAATGTGGGTGGCGGATGGGCTCCTCTCCTTGGAACATCACTTGCCTCGCGCAGTTTGTATGAGGCCGGCAAGAAAGGCTTAGCGGTGAACGAGGAAGTGATGGCGCGTGCTGATGCCTACACAGTGAAAAACCAAAAGGATCGAGATTCTATGGCTCGCGGGGGCGGTGGTGGAGGCGGTACGGGTAGCGGGACTGGACCCAGCACCGCCCGCGGGGTTGGCGGGACCTCGGCGGCCGCCGGCGTAGAGTTGTATCAGGATGCTCAAGCGCTCGAGCAACTCAGTCGTACGCCTCAGAGCCGGCGCGAAAACGCCCGGGAGATCGCCGCCATCAGCGGGAAGCTCTCCGATTCGAAGTTCGTCGAGGGGTACGGCTCGATTGGCGGAGAGGAGTTCTTTTCCTATCTCAACATCAGCGACGGGTTGAAGCGTTCAGGCGGCAAGGAATGGAGCGAGTGGCATTCGAAGATCGCACAGAAGATTCTGAAGCTGCAGAACGACGATGGGACGTGGGCTGGTCATCACTGCATTACCGGACGGTGCGCCGTGACCAGCGCCGCGATTCTCAACCTGACATCAGATCGTGTCGATTGATAGACGGACATTCCTTCTGAACGCGCTGGCCGCGGCAGGAACCACCTGCGCCGCGGCAGCGACCGGTTGCTCGCGGCGCAGTGGAAGCGCACCGCTCAGGGCCGCGGCGCAATACCTGTGGTCGCAACAGGCCGACGACGGCGGGTTTCACAGCACGACGTACGGCCTCCTGCGCTCCGGACAATCGTTGACCCCGTTTGTGCTCGTCGCCTTGCTCGGCGTGCAGGATAGCGAATCGTCACCGCCGCGCGGCGCGGTCGAACGCGCTTTCACTTTCATAAAGACCAACACAAATGCCGATGGCGTTCTTGGACTGATGGACGACACGGCCGCGGACTATCCGAATTACGCTACTGCTCTAGCGGTGAGCGCGATGGTCAAGGCGAGGCGTCCGGGCTACGAGAGAATTATTGCCCCGATGGTCGCGCAGCTACGCGTGCAGCAGTTCAGCGAAGCCAGTGGCTGGAGTTCACAGGACGCTCCTTATGGCGGGTGGGGTATGGGCGGCGCAATTCATCGGCCCCCCGAAGCCGGGCACGTGGATCTGTCTATGACGCGGCACGTGCTCGAGGCTCTGCAGCTCTCAGGTATTTCGCCTTCAGATCCGGTGATGAGCCGGGCGCTCATTTTTCTCCAGCGCTCACAGAATCCCGATGGAGGGTTCTACTTTTCTCCAGTCAATCCTGAAATCAACAAAGCGGGCGAGGGCGGCGGGCGTTTCGTCAGCTATGGCACGGCGACAGCGGATGGAGTATTAGCCTTGCGGGCAGCCGGCGTTAGCGACGACGACTCACGGATAGCGAAAGCGATCACCTGGCTCAAGGATCATCATCAGCCTGACCGGGCGCCAGGGTTCGACGAAGGAACTGGTCAGCCGTGGGGATCGGGCCTGCGTTTTTACTACGCGCACGCGATCTCGCGAGTCCTGCCAAATCTGCCAGTCGAGCTTCCTCCGCAGTCTGGCGACGGCAGCTTCCGAAACTCGGTCAAGCTGGTCAAAGAGGACGACCCCTTGATCGCTACCGCCTTCGCGATATATGTGATGGCGCGCTAGTCTCGGTCGCAGCGCATCTGACAAGAAGCTGAACTCTAGGTTTGGGGGAACCCGTGGGTCGCATTGAGATGAACTACATCTTCAATGCGTAGCTACTACCCCAACCGTTCGTTCAGCCATTGATGAAGTGGCGGTGATCCCGAGATTATCGCAGGAGCTAACAAAAAACCCGTCAAACTATTTCAACTGATATGTCCGCAAGATTCTTTGGCCGTTTCTGCTTCGGCACGACCACCTTGGCGTAGACTTCGGACTCGGAGATGCGTTCCAAAATAATCTCTCGATTGAACCGGCCTAGACCGACTTTGAAATGAGCGCCTTCCAGTCCCAGTTCGTTTGAAGAGAAATGTATCGTCAGGTCGGTGTTCTTTTCGAAGACTGCCCAGGCCTTCAGGACACTGTCGCCCTGCAATCGCCAGACTTCTCTTCCACTCTCACCTTCTCGATGAACCGGTCGCAATGGAGCGAAGTAGGCACGCCAACTCGCTACCACCTGCCTCAAAGATTCAGCCAGCCATTCGGGAAGCGAGAGTCTCATGGGTTCCGTGAAATCTGAGCGAGGCGCCTCGCGGGGAACTTCGCCCGATCTCAGCATGCCCTTGATCAGCGCAAGGTGGTCGGGCGTAATCTCCGCTCCTTCCAACGCCGCAAGCTCTTCGCGAAGAAGATCGACGCTCTCTTCACAGATTAGGCACAGCTCGAGGTGCGCTTCGGCGCGAGCCAAAGCGATGTTGTCGAGCGTACCATCGCGGTAGCCGACAAGCTCGCCCGCCGACAGGTGAACTAACTTTGCTATGTTCATCCCCTCTTTCAGATCACTTTCGTCCACTGCCGCGCACTTCCTCAGTTCGCTTCGAGCAGTCTGCCAAGGTTATTCATCGCTCGCCGCCGTGCCCTGCTCAAGCCACCCACAGTCATCCCCATAATCTCGGCAATTTCAGCGTCGGACTCACCATTCCAGAAGTACCTGGTTAAGATAGACGCTTCTCTTTCGTTCAGCCGCGAGAGTGCATCCAGGATTACCACCTTCGTCTCCTGATTAGCGATTTTAGCAGACTGCGAGCGGCGAAGCTCGATCCTCGAGTGCGCATCGGAATGAGGTTCGCCGATGCCCGCAGCAAAAGCGATTGCTTTGGCGTTGATGGCTTCCTCGACCTGGCTGACATTGAGACCAAGCTCGCTCGCGATCTCTTCCCGCGTGGGTTTGCGCTCCAGGCTTAGCAGTAGCTTGTCGTGCGCCTCCGTTATCCTCCGGTTTCTCTCTTCTTGACGGCCTGAGAGATTGCGAGTGAGCTCAGGGCTCTCGCAAATATTTCCGCAGATGTCATATCGGGCGTAGGTCGAAAATTCCAACCCTCGCTCAGGGTCAAATTTTTCAACTGCTTTTATCAAGCCGATCGTCCCGTCCTGCACGAGATCGTCGGTGTTCGCCCAAGATGTTTTTCGGGCTATTTTTTTGACCCAGAATGTCACCAGTGGCGCATAGTGCAAGATCAGCGCATCGCGAGCTCCTGTTTCTCTCTGGCGATAGCGACGCCATAAACCGATTTCGACTTCTGTCATCGCCCTCCGCGCCCCGCAAGACCCTGCGCAGCCTTGCAACCCGTTCGGTTCCCGTATTCGTTCTCGGCGGCTGGTCCGGTAGCTGCTTAGCTTTTTTCGGCACTCAGGATCCAGCCAGTGAATGCAGCCCGTCACAAATAGAAAGTGACAGCGAAGCTCCATCGATACCACCGAATCTGTTTCTTTATCCGAACACTGGTCTCGCCAAGCTGATCTATTCCGAAATGAGATGACCCATAGCACCTCGTTCACAAACATCACCCCAAAGATTTCTCGCGCGGTAGTGGTTTCCATTTTTTGAACCCACAGATGACCCGGAGCGGAAGAACGGCTTCCGCAAAGACCCGAAAGGAGATGTCTGATGAACGAGAAACAAGTTTCACAACATCTGTGGGCTGCGCGTTCAAGCGTCAACTGGAGGCAGCTTCTGGCACGCTTCCGAGTCGTCATTCTGTTCGTTGTGCTTTTTTCAAGCGGCACCGGGATTGCGCTGGCTGACCCACTTTGTTTTGCCCAGTGCCAGGCGGGGCTTGCAAATTGTATGGCAGAGGCACAGGGGGACCCGGCGCTGGAGTTTCAGTGTCAGGTGGGCTACGACCAGTGCGGAGAACTGTGCATGAGGCAATGACCGGCAACCCGGCAACCCAAGATAAAAATCGCCGGTCTCGCTACACATATGAGAGCCAATGAGCCCTCTGCGGGCGGATGTAACACTCGAGGCCTCAGCTCTTCCAACCTGATTTACATGAAAGGAGAACCATGAAGAAAGTAGTTGGCGCAATCCTCTTGAGCGGCTTGATTCCCCTGGGGTTGCTAGCACCATCCTTCGGAAAAGTTCGGGCCGCTCATTCCGTAACAATTCCCGATCTCCTGCGATCTCACGGCGTTACACAAGACCATGTCGTTGGGACAACCTACGCTGCCGAGGCTTTGAGGGTGACTCCTTACGACGGCAGTCCGGATGGTAAGAAACACAACTTTTTTTTCTGGAGAGTGTCGGTGTGTGTCCAGGATGGAATTTTTCGGTACGACAACACCGATCTGAACGGGCCCGACTCGGAGTCCTATCTTTTTGACGGGACGACGTATCACCACGTCGCGGGCGAAAGGGTGCTGGTGAGCTCAGCGAAGGGAATCGGCGACTCGATGTCTCAATTTGCTGAGGGTCGAGTTCGGACGTTTGGCCTTCTTCCGTTTCTCCTGCAACTCGCGGATCCTCGAACGGAAGCTGTTTATATCGAGCGAACCGCGTCCGGGGAGGACAAATTAAAGGTGAGATCCGAATCGGGCACTTGGACTCTCTTCTCCGACGAGTCGGGGTTGATACGAAAAATCGAGGTCGGAGGAGGCGCGTTCGTCTTTTCTGATTACCGCTCGATCAAAGGCCTCCTGCTTCCCTTTAATGAAAGAGTCTTTGTGAATGATAGGCCGTTCTATGAACTTGGCTTCACGAGAATCGATCTACGGCCGGAGTTCGGCAAAGATTTCTTCAACCCACCCGAGCCTTCCAAGCAAGTCGCACGTTGAGGCAGAAGCCCCTCGGATTCTCGACGCGTCCGCGGGGCTCATATCGCTTCAATCAGTCGTTCTTGGAAGTATCGAACCTGTACTGGTTCTCACCTAATGCTCGTCGGTGCTATGATTCGGAGCACTCATAGAGCCGATGACGACGCTGAAATCAAAACTGGTTGTGCTTCTGTTGTCGCCGCTAGCAACCGGCATACTTTTCGAAGTCGCAGCCCCTATTACGAAGTGTCAAGACTTCAGAGAGAATCGGGCGGTCCAATCATCGGAAATAAACAAGAGAGCCGAGGCGCTTGTTCAGGACGCCCTTAGTCTATCGGGCACCAAAGAGCGCGAACTGGTGCGCGCGCGACTCCGCGATGCGATGCGCTTGTGGGCGCAAGCATTCGAGGCGGATAAGGCTGCACGTGCGGCCTTTCAGGTGGGTGATCGCTATAGGCAAGCGATGAGATACCAGGACGCGCTGTACTGCTACGAGCAGGCGCTGGAGATCAACCCACTCGATGGCAAGACGCGAGCGGCTGCTTTCAACTCCATCGCGAAGGTCTATAGCGAGTTGTATGAGCGCGGTCTGGCTCTGCACTACTACGGTCTAGCCAACAAGATCGCGCAAGCGGGGAGGGATGATTCATCGAGAGCTCGTGCGCTGACCGGCATGGCGGATCTTTACCATCGGGACGGCGACATTGAGAAGGCACTGGCTTGCATTAAGGAAGCGCGCGAGCTGCGTCTTTCGCAAGAGCGCGATGCTGAAGCGGGTTTGGCGTACCTTGCTGCCGAGATCGCCCTGGAAAGAGGGCTGGTCCAACGGGCCTTACCCGGCTTTGAAGAGGCGCTGGCAATCTATCAAAGAGCCGATGATCGAGTTGGTCAGGTCAAAGCTCTCTGCTCGCTTTCAAGTTCTTATCTTGCTTCCGACCAGGCTCACCTCGCGCTCGAGCACGCTGATCGTGCGGTCGAACTCGCGGAAAAGGAAGCCAGCCGCGCGGTGGACAACGCCGGCGCGTTGCGCGCTCGGGAGATGCGCTGGCGGGCCTGGCTTAGCCGCGCACGAGCGCGCCGGGCTGAAGGAGAAAAGCAGATCGCGGCCGACTCCTTCGAACGGGCTATACATCATCTCGAAGGGCTGTATTGGTCAGTCTACGTTGCTACGGAAACCAGCGCCGTTGCTTTCCGGGAAGAACTACAGGCGCCATATCGGGAGCTCGTGGACTTGTTGGTCGAGCAAGGACAATTCCAGGCTGCGTGTGAATGGGCCGAACAGGCGCGAGCTCGCGCAATGCTGGGTATGTCCGAAGCACGCCGTAAGCAGGGCGGCAAGGTCGATAAGGAAAAAAGTCTTCAGGCATTGTCTGAAGTGATCGCTCAACGGCGCGCGCAACTACGGTCGCCCCAGCTCAAATCAAAAGACCGCGCCCGGCTCGAAAGGGAGGTGAAGGACCTCACGGCCGCGTTGGACGAAGCTCGGTCAAAGTTTGAAATGCAGCGGTCCAGGCAACGGCTTGTCTGGTTCCAACCCGCCACCATCAAACAATTACAAGAGAGGATGGCCCAGACTCGCGACACGATGCTGGAGTTTCTGATAGGGGACAATCGTTCATTCGCCTGGCTGCTATCCTCAAGCGAAATCTCTCTTGAGATACTGCCCGGTCGAAAGGAGATTGAAAAACAGTTTGCAGAGTTCATCGAGACAATAGCGAACCCACCCGACCACCTACAGATTGACCGGGACCTTTCCAAGGTGCGAGAGCGAGGAGAACGGTTGTTCTCGACACTGTTGGGCCAGTTCTCCGAGCGGATTCCACCGGGAAAGAAATTGATCATTGTGCCCGACGGCCTCCTTAATTACTTACCGTTCGAAGCTCTAATGCATAACGGACACTACCTGGTCGAAGACCACGAGATAAGCTACGTTCCATCCCGGAGCATCCTCGGATTGTTGCAGAGTTCAAACGGAAATGGCGGTAACGAAGACAAGATGGAGATCCTCGCTTTCGGGGATCCAAGCTTCGAGGCTCAGCCGAAAACAACCGGGAAGATGGCGGTAAGGACCCGTCGCGACAACCTTATGAAGCAAGTGCGAGCGTCCCGCGGTTTTCACTTGACGGCCCTTCCCAGGACTAGAGATGAGGTAGAGTACATAGCTCAGCTCTTCCCTTCCGAACGCCGGCGGGTCTACATCGGCAAGAGTGCTACAGAAACAGCGTTAAAGGGAGAGTCGTTGCGCCGATTCCGCCGGTTGCATTTCGCAACTCACAGCTTGATAGACGAAGTATCTCCGTCGCGATCGGCGGTTGTGCTGTCATTGTATGGCGATCAGAAAGAAGACGGCTTTCTCGAGGTGAGTGAGATCTCTGAACTGGACTTGGATTGTGACGTTGTAGTTCTCAGCGCGTGCCAGACAGGACGCGGACGTTTACTATCAGGGGAAGGCATTGTTGGTCTGAGCCGTGCATTTCTTTACGCGGGAGCTCGGGCAATCGTTGTCAGCCTCTGGAACGTGAGCGACATTTCAACAGGTCGGCTAATGAAAAGTTTCTATCAAAATATGACCGCTGGTATCGGCAACGCTGCGGCCCTCCGCGAGACGAAACTACAAGTGCTGAAGGGCGGCGGAGTGACCAGACATCCGTACTACTGGGCGCCTTTCGTCATCGTAGGAAAACCGTAGAGAAGTCTTCAAGCCGACTGCATTCCTCAGGGTACCAAGGTTGTAATAGGAAGGTCCTGTTGTCGACGTGACCAGCGTAAGCAAGGAAACAGAATTAGTCGATTTGGTGAGACGAATCATGCTCGGAGAGTCGCGCGCCGAGGAAGAGATGGTTGAGCGTTACAAAGACGGCGTGTCCATTATTATTGGCCAAATCATCCATAGCCGATCTGCCACCGAAGATCTCTCTCAGGAAACCTTTATGAAGGCCATAACAAAGATCCGGCATGGGGAGCTCCGCGAGCCCGTACGACTGTCTGGATTCATCTGCGGAATCGCCAAATTTCTTGCCCTCGAGTACGTCCGAAAAGGGAGGCGCCTGATTAATCAGGAAGAGGTTGGAAAAGCTGAGCAGATTGCCGATCCCGCGCCGAGTCAACTGGAGCGGCTCTGCCAACAAGAAAAATGCGACGCGGTACGCCAGGTCCTGAATGAATTGAAAGTCGAGCGCGACAGAAATGTGCTCCGCCGTTATTATATCGAGGAGGAGGACAAGGATAGCATATGCGGCGACCTCGGTCTGACCGCAACGCAGTTCAGTCGCATTATCTTCAGGGCCCTCGAGCGATACAGAAAACTCTATATGAAACACAGCGGCACGCCGTGACAGGGTGATGCTTGCTCCGGAGTGCTGCGATTTTCGCACCTCCAACGGCACTTTCTATTTGAGGTCGCATGAACTCAATCGACCACAACCATATCGATCAGTTCGATCTCGATCAATACTTGCTTGGGAAACTGGCAGCCGAAGAGAGCGCGGTGCTTGAGGAGCATTTCGTCGATTGCTCGCAATGCATTCATCGGTTGCAAACGACAAGAGACTTTCTGCAAGCCCTCCGGCTTGTAGCGGTTCAAGATGCATCGAAGGCTGCCGACAACCCGCGGCCAGAGATGCGCCGGTATTTCTGGCGGACTCCCTTCCGCAATGCCTTTGCCGTGGCGGTGTGCGCCCTCCTCGCTGCTGCTATCCTCGGGGTAATCCTTGCAATCAACCAGATACGACGGCTGCGTTACGAGGTTATGCAGGCACAAAGCATTTCCGCGGAATGGGAGCGCCGCTTCGAGGAGGAGAGGCAGGCCGCGTTGTTGGCTCACGAGGAGCGTCAAGGAATAGAGCGTGAGTTGACTGCGCAGCTCCGTCAGATGGAAGCAGATCGTCAACGCGAACAAGAACACCGCGCAGTGGAGGCTGGTGCCCCGACGGCGTTGATGCGGCCCGGGATGAACGTTCCAATCTTTTCTCTGAATGCGGTAACGCGAAGCGAACAGGGTCCTGTTGGATCGGCCAGTGAAGTCCCGCTTCCAAGATCACCTACCGCCTTTATCCTCTTATTGCCGCTTGAAGTTGACCTGAAGTATGAAGACTATCGCGTGTCGATCTCTGATGATCGCGATCGACGGATGTGGTCACGGAAGGGTTTCCAACCAAACCGCTATGGCTCTCTTTCTGTAGTCCTCGATTCGAGCTCTTTCCGGCCCGGTGATTATCTCTTGACGGTCGGCGGCGTTACCAAACAGCGGGGTCTTACGCCTCTTGGGACCTATCCCATCCGTATCATCAAGCACTAAGAATGATTTGAACCGTAGCCCTATACAATCTAGCATGCGGTGATGATCAGGGTAGGCGTCATCGTCTTATACACACTTTGCACTGCCGTGATCGCGGTGGCGCAGGGGAAGAGCTGGACAATACAGCTCGAAGAACCTACCGGAATCGAGCGCCGCGACAACGAGGTTGTACGTTTCATTGCTCGCTTTGCCGCCGGCGAGGCTCGCGCCGATCGGTTGCGCGTGCTTGACGATGAGAATCGTGAGGTGCCCGTTCAAGTCTCAGTCGGCGAAGCGCACGCGGATGGCTCGATCAAGTCAGCCGAGGTTCTTTTCCCGGCTACCTTGATACCGGGCCGGCTGCCGCACTATCGGCTCCTGGCCTTGCCGCCGACGCCAATCGCCCGAAACCCCGCAGAGCGCGGCGGCGACTACCAGACCGACATCGTGGTGCGTCGCCTGGGCACGAGTCGCCTCGAGCTCGGCAATAGCCGGTTCGGCGCCATCATCAATCTCGGGAAAGACAACACGACGCCGGCGATCGTCGAGGCCTACAACCACACGTCGGGCGAGCATCGTATGCTCAACCTCGTCGAAACGACGCCGGATCTAAAAGAGGATCTCCCGTTCGGCGTACGAAGCGCCGGTTGGGGAACGTCCCTGAATAACATCCCCCGCGCGTCCGGTTTCACTGGCGTTGATGTTTTAGAGTCCGGCCCGTTGCGCGCTCGAGTGCGACTCAGAGGAGCGCATCTCGGAACAAGCGCGGAAGAATGGGAGTTTGAATGGTACGCAAACAGCCCGGTGCTAGTGTGGCGCGGGCGAACCGAGGCCAGAGCGGGAAACTACGGCTTCTTCTTTTCGGCGCTTTCGGCTTTCCCGTATGAACCCTTCACCCACTGGGCTGGCGGCGCTGAAGTCGGCTGGCCCGATGGCGATACCAACAATCCGCCGCATAAGAAAATTATTCCGCAAAACCCTCTGATTCCCTCACAGAACTTTGACGACCTCCCCGGCGGCCACATTCTTTACTACAATCCGCGAGATAACTATGGCGCGTTGGATCTCATTGAGTTGGACTCGGCGCTCAAATGGTTCGGCGTAGGATCTCGCCAGTTCTACGCCGTACGAGAACTCGGTGTAGCTTCACTACAGGCGGCGCGATCAGGAATCGCAGCGATAAAACGGCCCGATGTACTTGAGCGCGCCACGGACTGCTCATCACAAATCGGCATCGCCTTCCCACAGTGGAAGGGCAACGAAACGCTGCTCGAGGCCCGCGCCGGTTACCGCCGATTCGCGCAGCCGGTTCTCGCGCACAGCCTCGAGCCGCAGCCGCTCGGGAAAGTTCCCGCGTACAAGGCCGCTCCGAGAACGGCTCTCTACCGTGTTGAACAGTGGGCGGAGAGAGACAAGCCCGCTGTCAGGGTTAAGTCGGGAATCGTTGAGCTTTCGCTCGACGGATCTTGGAAGCTGCGGCATTCGGAAAAAGGGGACGGCGAACGTCAGAGACTGTTTGAAGTGGCTGCGGATGATTCAAGCTGGCAAACGGTTCAAGTGCCGGGCTCTGTTCACACTCAAATTCTTAAGTACCCTGCCTACTATACCCACGAAGCCGAGTGGATCAGCTTCAAAGAGTGGTGGTATCGCAAGAGCTTTCGCGTGCCCGGTTCGATGAAAGGCAAGCGCCTGCGTCTGCAATTCGACGCCACCGACTACTACGCCGATATCTGGCTCAACGGCAAACCGCTCGGGCGACACGAAGGCTACATTGATCCTTACGAGTTCGAGGTCGCCGATAAGTTGAATCTCGACGGTGAGAACGTCCTTGCTGTCCGCGTGTGGACTCCTGTCGATTATTACTGGCGGCATCGGCCCTACACGATCAAGGGCTCTTATGGGGCGGTCGATCAAAAACCCGACGACATCACTCCTCTCGGCATCACGCGCAGCGTGCGCCTCATCGCCAACCACTCGATTGTCATTGAAACGGTCGTTGCGAGGCCTTCGCTCAACACGGACGGCTCGGCGGACGTTGACGTGGAAGTGGCTCTGGGAGCCGAACACGTGGAAGGCAGGCTAGAGCTGACGCTCGCGCCGCCCAATTTCTCGGGCGACGAACAATTGAAAGCGACGGTTGACCTCTCTCGTCTTGACGACCTGAGCATTCGTCGATTCCACGTTCGGTTTCATTTGAACAAGCCGCAACTATGGTGGACGTGGGACCACGGCAAGCCGAATCTCTACACCCTCTCGACGCGCGTGTTGGTCGATGAACAGGTTTCTGATTCTCGCTCGCAAGCGGTCGGCATACGCGAGATAGAGAAAGTCGGCTGGGTCTTCTATCTCAACGGCCGTCGGATGTTTATTCGCGGGACGAATTCCTACTACCTCGAGCTGTTCATGTCGGAGATGAATCGTAAGAAGTACGAACGCGACGTCGATCTTATGAAGAGCATGAACATCAACATGATCCGCTTGCATTGTCATTTTCAGAATCGGGAGTTCTATGACCTGTGCGACGAGCTCGGCATACTCGTTTGGCAGGACTTTCTCGAAGCCTGGTATCCGCACGACACTCAGTTCGCGCTGCAAGCGGCCCGACTTTACGACGCTCATATTCGAATGGTTCGCAATCACCCTTGCGTTGCCATTTGGGCAACCAGCGACGAAGAAGACCTGGAGAACTATCGAGTGCTGACGAAACACCTGGCCGGCCGGTTATTCGCGGGCGACCAGGAGCGCCGCGCAGTCGTGCGCTCCACCGGAAGGTACGGCGATGGTCATATTTATTACGGGTGGTACGGTGGCAGCATCTGGCAGTACACCACCACGGAAGAGACATTCATCTCGGAGCTTGGAGCGACGGCCCTGCCGGATTACGAGACCTTGATGCAGTTTCTTCCCAACCACTGGCCCATCGAAAACCACAAAGAAGAGTGGATCTTTCGCAAGCTGCAAATCAGCGAAGCGATGCGCGCCTGGGGTACGCCTTCAGGCAAAACACTCAAAGAGTACATCCCGCAGACTCAGGCTTATGTTGCGAGGCTTCATCAACTGGCGATAGAGCGAATGCGGCGGCGTAAGTACGATGCCGGTGGCATCCTTCACTTTCACGCGATTGATTTCTGGCCGTCGGTGACAATGGCCGCGCTCGATTATTTTCGCAAGCCTACGAAGTCTTATTTCACCGTCCAGCGAAGCTTCCAGATGGTGCTCGCAAGTCTCGAATACGACCGCGACCTGTGGCGCGTCGGAGAAGATTTTCACTGCGGTCTCTGGATCATCAATGATCACTGGTACGCGATCGACGGCGCGCGGATCAAATGGAAGATCGTTGACTCGAGCGGGGCTTCGGCGATGGGCGGCGAGTTGAGCGCGAACATTGCCGAGGATTCTTCCGTGAAACTCGATGATTTGCGATGGAAGGCGGCGAGTGCGGGAAAGTATGAGCTTTGCGCAGAGGTTTTTGGTAGAGACGGCAAGCGGCTGTCTGAAAATGTATATGAGTTTCAGGTGAAGTGAGGAAGGTTTTTTTCTCATCTTTTCTCTGCGTTCCTCCGCGCCCTCTGCGGTTTAATTTCGGGCCGGTCCAGGAAAACCGCAGAGGACGCTGAGGTCGCGGCACGCGCTGAAAAGGGAAAAATGCAACCCTCACAAACACCCGATCGAGAGCAACCGTCTGAACTTCTGAGGCGGTTCGGGCTTTTGCAGGCGACGGCGCTGAACATGTCGAATATGATCGGCATCGGGCCATTCATCACGATCCCGTTGCTGATGTCGGCGCTCGGCGGACCGCAGGCGATGGTGGGATGGTTCATAG
>Ga0114129_10001264_pt1 | contig 33736 bp, 28 predicted proteins | sample RhiMetdeltSRZDD1_FD_80071 | JGI IMG/M metagenome (GOLD analysis project Ga0114129, IMG submission 80071) | Populus rhizosphere microbial communities from Tennessee, USA - Rhizosphere MetaG P. deltoides SRZDD1 (version 2) (version 2) | ecosystem: Host-associated > Plants > Roots > Rhizosphere >...
GGTCACACTCCCGCGCGGCGCCACGGCCTTCATTGATAGCCCACACCACGAGACTCTGACCCCGCCGGCAATCTCCGGCGGCGAACACACCAGGGACATTGGTGGCAAACTGGCCGAATTCCGCTTTAGTGTTAGAGCGTGCATCCCGTTCAACTCCCAGTTGCGTTAGCACGGCGTCCTCAGGTCCGAGGAATCCCATTGCGAGCAGCACAAGGTCGGCTCGCAAAACTCTCTCCGACCCCGGAATTCTTTTGGGGATGAAGCCTCCCTTCTCGTTCGTGGCCCATTCTACGTCGTAGATGTGAAGCTCTTTGACGTTGCCGGCGCCGTCGCCGACAAACTTCTCTCCGGTCGTGAGATAGACACGCGGATCGGCACCAAAGCGCGCGGCCGCCTCCTCCTGGCCATAGTCCAGCTTGTAAACTTTGGGCCATTCCGGCCAGGGATTGTCGGGCTGCCGCGTGTCCGGCGGTCGCGGCAAGATTTCCAGCTGCGTCAGGGTCTTGCAACCGTGCCTCATTGCGGTGCCAACGCAATCCGTTCCCGTGTCGCCGCCGCCGACAACGATAACATGTTTGTCCTTCGCCGTAATGAAGTTGCCATCCTTGTGTTGCGAGTCGAGCAGGCTTTTCGTATTCGCGAGGAGAAACTCCATCGCCGGATAGATACCTTTTAGCTCACGGCCGGGAATCGGCAGATCACGGGCCTTGGTAGCTCCGGTGCAAATCGCCACCGCATCGAAGTCCTGTTTGAGCTTCGTCGCTGGAATCTCCGCGCCTACATTGGCACTGGTAATGAACTTCACTCCCTCCTCCGCCATGAGATCGATACGCCGCTGCACGATCTTTTTGTCGAGCTTCATGTTGGGGATGCCATACATGAGCAAGCCGCCGACGCGATCGGCACGTTCGTAGACCGTGACAAAATGACCCGCACGATTCAGTTGGGCCGCGCAAGCTAGCCCGGCGGGGCCTGAGCCGATAACTGCAACCCTCTTTCCTGTCCGCTTTTCGGGCGGCTCGGCAATCACCCACCCTTGTGAAAAGCCATTGTCGATGATCGAACATTCAATATTTTTGATCGTCACCGGCAAATCGTTGAGTCCCAATACGCAAGAACCTTCACAAGGGGCCGGACAGACGCGGCCGGTAAATTCAGGGAAGTTATTCGTTTTGTGAAGTCGCTCCAGCGCTTCTTTCCAAAGACCGCGATAGACGAGATCATTCCACTCTGGGATCAGATTATTGACCGGGCAACCCGAGGCCATACCGCTGATTAACTGGCCGGTGTGGCAAAATGGGATACCGCAGTCCATGCAACGCGCGCCCTGCTGCTTGAGTTTCTGTTCCGAGAAATGCTCATGGAACTCGTTCCAGTCTTTCGTCCGCTCCAAGGGCGAGCGATCCGCCGGCAATTCGCGCTCGTACTCCATGAAGCCTGTTGGTTTGCCCATGTCCGACTTTTCTCCTAGAAATACACGGCAACCCCCACCGTCTTGCGGTGAGAAGCCTTAGATCTTCTTTGTTTTTGAATTTTTGATTCGAGTCGGCTGGAGCCAACTCAAAACTGACTCACTCCCAGCATCAAGCTGGAAGGTTCACCGCTGGTCCGCCGGAAGTCGACTTTGGTCTCCTACTCCCCGGCTCAGTGAGTCATCTCTGAGCACAAGCGAACGGTCTTTTCGCGCCAACCATCAGTTGCCGCTGACCCGTGCCGCGTCGTTCTTGTTAGCCTCGAATGCGGCCATCAGCGCTTCATCACCGACCAGGCCCTTGGCTTCGGCGCGTTGCAACTCTTCCAACACACGGCGGTAATCCTTTGGCATCACTTTAACGAATTTTGCCGCCGTATCTTGCCACAGCGCCAAGAGCTGCCACGCCCGCGCACTCCGCGTGTAAATAGCGTGCCGCTTGAGCATTTCTTCGACCTCTTGCAGGTCTCGTTCGTCCAAGCGCTCGAGGGCGACTGTTTCAAAATTACACCGGTTCTTGAATGTACCGTCGTCATTCAAGACGTAGGCGATTCCTCCCGACATTCCGGCGGCGAAGTTACGCCCTGTCTTACCAATAACAACAACGCGCCCGCCAGTCATGTATTCACAGGCGTGATCACCAACACCTTCGATGACTGCGCGCACGCCGCTATTGCGCACGCAGAAGCGTTCACCCGCCATACCGCGAATGTAGGCCTCTCCGTTGGTGGCTCCATAAAACGCGACATTGCCGACGATGATATTTTCCTCCGGTGTGAAAGTTGACCCCTCGGGGGGGTACAATATAACTTTTCCGCCCGAAAGCCCCTTGCCGAAATAATCGTTGGCATCACCCTCGAGTTCCAGCGTCATCCCCGCTGGCACAAACGCGCCGAAGCTCTGTCCTGCTGAGCCCTGGAAGTGGAAATGAATCGTATCTTCGGGCAATCCCTGTGGTCCGAACCGGCGCGTCACCTCGCTGCCGAGAATGGTGCCGACAACGCGGTTGGTGTTGCGGATATCCAGCTTGGCCTTGACCTTTTCTCTACGTTCCAAAGCGGGCGCGGCGAGATCGAGCAGAACCTGATTGTCCAGGGCATTTTCCAAGCCGTGATTTTGCGGAATTTGGCAGTAACGTCCGACCTCGGCGCCGACTGGCGGTTGATAGAGAATCGCCGCGTATTCCAGTCCCTTGGCTTTCCAGTGTTCCACGGCGCTGCGCACTTCGAGCTTATCTGACCGTCCGACCATTTCATTGACCGTGCGAAACCCCAGCTCAGCCATATGCTCGCGAATTTCCTGGGCGATGAAGCGCATGAAGTTTACCACGTGTGCCGGATCGCCGGTGAATTTCTTGCGCAGCTCGGGATTCTGCGTAGCAACGCCGACGGGACAGGTATCCAGATGGCAAACCCGCATCATGATGCAGCCCAACGTCACCAACGCGGTCGTCGCGAAGCCAAATTCTTCGGCGCCGAGCAGCGCCGCGATCACTACGTCTCTGCCGGTCTTGAGCTGCCCGTCGGTCTCGACGGCAATGCGGCTGCGTAGATTGTTGAGCACCAAAGTCTGGTGCGTTTCCGCCAAGCCCAATTCCCAAGGCAGACCTGCATGTTTGATGCTGGTTTGCGGCGATGCGCCGGTGCCGCCATCGTGGCCGCTGATCAGCACGACGTCGGCGTGGCCTTTCGCCACGCCTGCAGCGATCGTGCCGACGCCGATCTCAGAAACCAACTTGACGCTGATGCGCGCATGATGATTGGCGTTTTTGAGATCGTGAATCAATTGCGCCAGATCTTCGATGGAGTAAATATCGTGATGCGGCGGCGGCGAGATCAAACCGACCCCTGGCGTCGAGTAGCGCACCTTGGCGATCCAAGGATAGACTTTACGCCCGGGCAACTCGCCGCCCTCGCCCGGCTTGGCGCCCTGGGCCATTTTGATCTGTAGTTCTTTTGCCTGCGTGAGGTAATAACTTGTCACGCCGAATCGGCCCGAGGCGACCTGCTTGATCGCGCTATTTTTCGAGTCGCCGTTGGGCTCAGGAATGTAACGCGCCGGATCTTCCCCGCCCTCGCCCGTGTTGCTCTTGCCGCCGATCCGGTTCATCGCGACGGCGAGCGCTTCATGCGCCTCTTTGCTGATGGAGCCGTATGACATGGCGCCGGTTTTGAAACGCTTGACAATTTCATCCACAGGTTCCACTTCGTCTATTGGAATCGGCTGCGGCGGGTATTTAAGCTTCATGAGGCCGCGCAACGTCGCCATCCGCTCCGACTGATCATCGATCAGCTGGGTATACTCTTTGAAGGTCCTGTAATCGTTATTGCGGCAGGCCTTCTGGAGCAAATGAATCGTCCGCGGATTGAACAGATGCAACTCGCCGTCCTGGCGGTATTGATACTGGCCGTAGACTTCCAGCGTATGACCGTTGAGCGGATAGGTTGGAAAGGCCATGGCATGCTGATGCTGTGCTTCACGGGCGATCTCTGTCAGGCCAATGCCGCCGACGCGCGACGGCGTCCAGGTGAAGTACTTGTCCACCAGTTCTTGCCCCAAACCGACAGCCTCAAAAATCTGCGCGCCGCAGTAAGACTTGATCGTGGAGATGCCCATTTTGGCCATCACCTTCACCACGCCCTTGTACACGGCCTTGTCGTAGCCCTTTACTACGTCGTGATAAGTGATGTCCTTCAACATGCCTTGATGAATCATGTCGTTCAGACACTCGTAAATCAGATAGGGATTGATCGCCTGCGCGCCATAACCGAGTAACAAGCAGAAATGATGCACCTCACGCGGCTCGCCGGACTCGAGCACCAATCCCACCCGGGTGCGCGTGCCGCCGCGAATAAGGTGATGATGCAACCCCGAAGTGGCTAGCAGTGCGGGAATCGGTGCGTGCCTCCGATCGACGCCTCTGTCTGAAAGAATCAGAATCGTCGTGCCGTTGGCGATCGCTTGGTCGGCCGCATTAAAAAGCTCGTCCAAAGCGCGCTCCAATCCCGACTTCCCTTCCTGAGGATCGAATAGGATGGGCAAGGTCGTTGACTTGATTCCCGGCTGATCGATCCGGCGAAGCTTTTCCATGTCCGAGTTCTTCAGAATCGGCTCCGGCAACCTGAGTTGCCGGCAGCTTTTCGGTTTAGGATCGACGAGATTGCCTTCGCTGCCGATGGTGAGAGTCGTCGAAGTGATCAACTCCTCGCGAATCGGGTCGATCGGCGGATTGGTCACTTGAGCGAAGAGCTGCTTGAAATAATTGTACAAGAGCTGCGGTTTGTCCGATAAAACCGCCAACGGAGTATCCGTGCCCATGGACCCGACGGGCTGAATGCTATTTTGCGCCATCGGACCGATATTCACGCGCAGATCTTCGAAATTATAACCGAAGGCCTGTAAGCGCTGCAGCGTTGCGTTATGATTGACGACCGGTTCCGTTTCCGGCACATCGGGCAGATCGGCAAAGCGAACCTGATTGTCTTTCAACCATTGGCCGTAGGGATGAGCCGCAGCCATTTCCTGTTTGATCTCGTCGTCACTGATGATGCGGCCCTCGCTGGTATCAACGAGGAACATCCTTCCCGGCTGAAGCCGGCGTTTTTCCAAAACCCGTTCCGGGGGTATGTCGAGCACGCCCACTTCAGACGCCATAATCACGAGATCGTCTTTAGTCACATAGTAGCGCGACGGGCGAAGTCCGTTTCGGTCGAGCACTGCGCCGACGACAACGCCGTCGGTAAAGGCGATCGAGGCGGGGCCATCCCAGGGCTCCATCAAGCTGCTGTGGTATTCATAAAAGGCACGCTTTTTTTCGTCCATGCTTTCATGATTTTCCCAAGGCTCTGGAATCATCATCATAACCGCATGGGGCAGCGACCGCCCGCTCAGCGCGAGAAACTCGAGACAGTTATCGAACTTCGCCGAGTCACTGCCGTCTTCCTGGATGATTGGGAAGAGTTTTTTTAGATCGTTTGCGAACAATTCCGACCCTAACATGCCCTGGCGCGCATACATCCAGTTTTCGTTGCCGCGGAGAGTGTTAATCTCGCCATTGTGAATCAGGTAGCGGTACGGATGTGCGCGTCCCCAACTCGGAAAAGTATTCGTGCTGAAGCGCGAATGGACCACCGCGATCGCCGTTTCGACCAGGGGATCGGAGAGATCAGGATAGAAAGTCACCAACTGTCGCGGTGTAAGCATGCCTTTGTAAATAAGCGTCCTGCCCGACAGGCTCGGAATATAAAAAAAGTCTCCGCCCGGAAGTCCTGCGTATCGAATGGCATTCTCTGCACGCCGCCGAATCACGTAAAGTTTGCGCTCGAAGGCCAAGTCATCTGTGACAGTGTCGCCGCGACCGATGAATACTTGGCGGACGAACGGCTCGTATACTTTCGCCGTATCGCCCAGGTACATATTGTCGGTCGGTACCTTGCGCCAGCCTAGACACTTCTGTCCTTCCTCCTTGATAATCTTTTCAATCGTCTTCTCGAATTGCCGGCGTTGCTGGCGGTGATCCGGCAAGAAGATCATGCCAACGCCGTATTCGCCGGGATCAGGTAATTGAAACCCGAGTCCTGCGCAGGCGTCTTTGAGAAACGCGTGCGGAATTTGCATCAACATCCCTGCGCCGTCACCCGTGTTTTCCTCGCAGCCGCAAGCGCCGCGATGATCAAGATTCTGCAGCACCGTAAGCGCTTGCTCGACGATCTCATGGGATTTCTCGCCTTTGATATTGACGACGAACCCAACACCACAGGCGTCGTGTTCAAACCGGGGGTCGTAAAGGCCTTGCTTCGGTGGCCATCCTGGTTGACTCATATCTCACCCTCTATTTTTGTGTACGCCTCTGAAAGTTCGCTCAAACCTTTGCTGCGCGGGCGGAAACTCACCACGAGCACATCGAATCACCTCGCGGCGCTGCAAATTTGCTTATCAAGCGGTTGCTTTTTTCTTAGCGTGCGCAAACTCCGCCAAACGAGCGTCCAGTTCCAACGCCTGGTTTTCTTTCGCTGTCGACAAAACTACTTTCGTAACGGTCCTGGTTACACCCTCGACGGAACGGATATCTCCCAATAGCTTCTCGAGTGAACCGGTATTAGCGGACTTTACTTTCAGAACAAAACTTTCGTCCCCAGTTACGTGGTGGCACTCCAAAACATCTTGATAGCGCATCATCTGTGACGCAAACCTATCCATATCGCGTTGATTGCCAATTGAAACGCCGATGAAAGCCGTAATATCCTTGCCGACTTTTTTGCTATCTATCAGGGCTTGGTATCCCTTGATGACCCCGCTGGCTTCGAGCTTTTTTACTCGCTCCATCACAGCGGGAGCAGACAGCTCCACCTCTTCGGCGATGTCAGCGAGCCGCTTGCGACCGTCGTTTTGCAGAATAAAAAGGATTTTTAAATCAATTTGGTCTAACAAGTTAAGAAAATTAGGTACCGAGTAAGATTTATTTAATGAACTTATGCCATTGCCAGATCACGTTGTCAACAGCTAAAACCGGTAATCCGCGCCGGTTCAGCGAAAGCAAAAGGAAAGAAATCCGGCGTAATGCGCAACTGAATTAACAGACAGGAAGAAACTCGAAACTTGGAAACGCACTGTTAGCCTAAACGTCAATCAAGGTATTGGACCCTAAGATTAACATCATGCCGATGCCGCCGGAGGCTGGCCTGCAAAGTGGTTTGCCTCCGCACACATCATAGGCAGCTAACTGCCAGCGGTAACACGGTGTCTATAATGCGGAAATTTTGCGACGCGCTGCTAAAACGTTCGGGCCCATTGTTCAAATGAGAGGAACTTCTGGATGGGTTTTCGGATCCGAGCTTAATGTCTGCAAGATCCAGGGGCACTGGATGCCGATCGATGGATGACTTGCGATCAGTTTCTCCAGTAAAACGCGCGCGCGATTGTCGGCGGCGTCGGTTTTCACGGCCTCCGCCAATACCCAGGCGGCCCCAATGATATTCCCTTGGCCGTGCAGGGTCACCCCGAGGTTGCGGTAACCGCTCGCGCGCGTCCAATCGATATCGATGGCCGTGCGACAATGTTTCTCCCCTTCAGCGAAACGCCCAAGCCTATTAAGACAGTATCCGATGTTGTTATGAAGCACGTAAAGCACCTTGTGCTTTTTTGGCGCAAGCTCCAGAGCCAAGGTGAAATGTTTCAGCGCCGTTTCGAAGCGCTGTTCGTCCGTGGCGATCTGTCCCAGCGCCAAGTGGCAGTGCGCCGAATGCTCGGAGTTCTTAGTAGCGGTGATGAAGCCTTGGAGCAGTTCGGTCGCAGCTTCGATCTTGTTGATGCCCCGGTAGAAACCGACGACAAATAACATCCAGCGGAAATAATCATCATCCGTCGAGCTGTTCTTGAGCCGTTCGAGTAGCAGCTGTTCGGTATCCTGAGAGGGTTCTTCCAAGGAGATCACGGTTGTCTTTTTATCGGCGTTACTCATGGGAAGCGATTAGAGCAACAGCAATACCAGGCACAAATTGCTTAGAACTCCCAAAACCCGATCACAAATCCACCCACTTCGTCTGCCGCCCAGTGCTTGGTTGGTAAATTTCCTCTTTGGTAGGAAAAATGGGGCGCGCCGGCCCGATGGTTTTACCAGGAAATTCGAACTCAAAGATCGCTCCGATGGTTTGAACAACCTGTAATGAAGCGTTTAAACTGCTACGTGCAGCGAGAATGTAAGGAGCATTTACAGAATCAAAGCATCGGAAGGCAGTCTTCAGAGTGGGATCGGGTCGTTGCGCCAGCCCAATTTCACAACAACGCCACGAAAGAAATTTTGCAAACGGGAAAGGGATTGGTGGGCCCACCTGGACTCGAACCAGGGACCAACCGGTTATGAGCCGGTGGCTCTAACCAACTGAGCTATGGGCCCGTGTAAGAACTAGTTTCGAGTTTAGTGTTACGAGTTTTGGGTTTGAAATGCAAAAAGCACGAGACTAGCTTTCCATGAAGCTCTTGAGCCGTTTACTCCGGCTCGGATGACGCAGCTTACGCAATGCCTTTGCTTCGATCTGCCGAATCCGCTCGCGTGTGACGGTAAATTTCTGTCCCACTTCTTCCAGCGTGTGATCAGATTTCTCGCCGATACCAAAGCGCATGCGCAGCACCTGCTCTTCGCGCGGCGTCAAAGTCGCCAACACTTTGCGCGTTTGTTCCTGCAAATTGATGTTCACAACTGCGTCCGATGGCGTGATGATGCGTTTGTCTTCGATAAAGTCACCAAGATGACTATCTTCTTCCTCGCCGACGGGCGTCTCCAACGAGATCGGTTCCTTAGCGATCTTCAAGACCTTGCGAACCTTGTCCAGCGGGATTTCCATTTTGGTCGCGATCTCTTCCGGTGTCGGTTCGCGGCCAATCTCTTGCACTAAATACCGGGAGGTGCGGATCAATTTGTTAATGGTTTCGATCATGTGCACCGGAATACGAATCGTCCGGGCCTGGTCTGCAATGGCTCTAGTAATCGCCTGGCGAATCCACCAAGTGGCATAAGTCGAAAACTTATAGCCTCGTTGATATTCGAACTTGTCCACGGCCTTCATTAACCCGATATTGCCCTCTTGTATGAGATCGAGGAACTGGAGCCCGCGGTTGGTGTATTTTTTCGCGATGCTCACGACCAACCGAAGATTCGCTTCGATCAGTTCCTTTTTCGCTAAATTGGCTTTCGTTTCGCCTTCAATAATCGACCAGACACGCCGTTTGATCTCCTCGACTGGCATTTCAAGGTCTTTTTCGATGTGACGGATGTCGCGCCGGGAGCCGCGTATCTCTTCGGCCATATGCAGGATCGCCTCATGCCCCATCCGAAATACGCCGATCACTTTCGCCCAGCCCTTCTTCCGCCCATCAGCGTTGGCTACTATCTTGAGAATCTCGGCCGACGGCTTGCCGACTCGTTGTTCGTAATCTTTGACTTTCCTTTCGAGCACTTGCATCCGTTCCATGGTTCGCTTGAGCCCGTCCGCAATCGCTTCCGTTTGTTTGCGATTGAGCTGCAGGTCCTTAAGGCCGTTGACGATCCGATCGTTATATTTGAGGACGCCGTCTAGGAGCGATTGGCGACGTTGAGCGGACACCCGTTTGCCTTCCAGTTGCCGTCTAATTTTTTCCCGATCGTTGGTGGTCCGGCGGATTTTGCCAATTTGATCCAGCAATCTTTTCTCATGGACTTCTTCGTCCTCGAAATCTTCGCTGTCCTCCTCACCTTCTTCCTTAATGATCTCGCGAACGCGAATTTCGTGCTGCGCGAGCTTCTCGCCAAGATCCAATATGTATGTCAATGCCAAAGGACTGGACAAAACTTCGTCGATAACTTGTTTTTCCCCTTCTTCGATTTTTTTGGCGATCTCGACCTCGCCCTCGCGACTCAGGAGCGAAACAGTGCCCATCTCGCGCAGATACATGCGCACGGGGTCACCAGTTTTGCCAACGACGTCGCCGTCGACATCGTTGTCGAGTTCTTTCTCTTCTTCCTCTTCTTCCGCAAGTTCCTCGCCGGCGCCACCGAGCGTGACGCGCTGGTTGGAATCGACGACTTCGATATCCATCTCGCCGAAGATGGACATGACATCGTCGATCTGGTCCGGCGACACCACCTCCGCCGGAAGCATATCATTGACGTCGTCGTAGGTCAGGTAGCCCTTCTCCTTGCCCAGATCGATGAGCTTCTTGACCTCCTTCATATTCTTCTTCTCCACGGGCTGAGCGGTGGAGTCGGAGGCGGATTTGGATTTCGCTACCGGGCGGTTAGCTTCGGCTCGAGCTTTCGGCGTTCTAGTTGGCGTTCTTTTCGTACGAGGTCTTGCCATTCTAGCATCCTTTCTCTCTTCACTTTCTCATCCTTTTGCTCTTCCGCGGCCCGTATCGCCATGCGTAGATCACGCTTGTGGGTCTTCAGATATTTGCGGCCCAAATGCGCGAGACAATCATCGGCCATTTTGGCGCATTCGGCATCGGAAAGGTTCTCCCCTTCTAATACCAGCGCGGCGATCTCGCTCGCCAGTTCCGTCGGCAAAGACTGTGTCAAATGGAAAATATCAATGCTTCCATGTTGTTTCCACTCGGCGATAATCGCCTCAACCACCGTTCGCCACATCGCGTCGAACCATTGGCGCGATTCGATCTCTTGGGTCAGCCGCTCGGACAGCGCAGGTAAGCGAAGCATCAATCCGGCCAAGGATCGCTGCGCAACCTCGTCGCGATTTTTTGGAATCGCCACGGATAAGGCTTGGCGCGCGTTGATTGCGCCCGGTGCGCTCGGCAACGTCCCCGGCGGGCGGCGCAGCAACTCCTCTCGAATTCCCAGCATATCGACCGCCCGACGTATCAGCAAGTCGACTTCGAAAGCGTTTTTCACTTTGGCTAGAATCCGACTTACCTCACTGGCAACTTGACTCTTGCCCTCGAGGGTTTTCCCGTGGCGCTGCTCCAGCCACGAAAAATAGTAATCCGCCAGTGGCACAGCCTGATCGAGAATGGCCTCTAGCGCGGCTCTGCCGCGAGTGCGAACAAACGTATCAGGATCCTCGCCTTGCGGCAAAAAAGCGGCGCGCCCAAGGAGTCCGGCTTCGACAAAAATTTCAAAACCCCGCGCGGCAGCTTTATGGCCCGCGTCATCCCCATCGAACAAGGCGATGATATTCTTGGTGTAACGAGACAACCCCCGCATATGATCCACCGTCAAGGCAGTGCCGAGAGTTGCCACTGCATAGGAAATGTCATGCTGTGACAAGGCGATCACATCGAGATAACCTTCGACGATCACGACACGATCGGTTTTGCGTATTCCTTCTTTCGCGTGATAGAGCCCGTAGAGAGTCGCCCCCTTATGAAAGAGCGGTGTTTCGCTCGAGTTGAGATATTTTGGGAATCCTTCATTCAACACACGGCCGCCAAAGGCGATCACCTTGCCAGCAGGATTGATGATTGGAAAAATCACCCGTGCAAAAAACTTCTCGTGAAACTGTTGGGGGCCGCGTTGACCGAGCAGTCCTAGGCGAAGCGCGTCGCTCACCGAGCCTTTTTCCATTTTTAGTAAGTCCGACAGGCCCGAGCCATTTTGCGGCGCATAGCCAAGCATGAATTTGCGAGCGGTCGCCTCATCGACGCCACGCGATTTGAGATAATCCAACGCCTTCTTCCCTTCCGGATGGGTGAAGAGAATTTTCTGGTAATTGGCGGCAACGCGTTCGTTGATGCGATAGAGGTTTTCTCTTTCGCCAAGTTCTCGGGAGCTTCCAGCCCATTGGGTTCGCTCGACCGTCATACCGTAGCGCTCGGCGACCCGCTCCACGGACTCCGGGAACGTAAGGTGATCGTACTGCATGAGAAAGTTGAAAACACTGCCGCCGGCCTGGCAACCGAAACAGTGATAGATTCCCTTCTCTTCGCTCACGGTAAACGACGGCGTCTTTTCTCCATGAAATGGACACAGACCCATGTAATTGCGACCGGCCTTCTTCAGCGTGACGTAATCCGAGATGATCTCGACGATCGAGGCGCGGCTGCGAATCTCAGCGATTTTGTCCTGAGTAATCATCTCTGGCCGTTATAGACGAATGTCATCCGGTGACGAGGCACGCTGAGAGGACTCACCTAAAAAAATCCTCGTTTTGCCCACACGTATCAGGCTCTCCGCGAGATACGACAGCGGCGTGACGAGATAAGATCCATCGAAGTGGTCTCGGGTCGGTTGCGGTAGCCAGGACGCTTGGCTTAAGAAAAAAACCACCAGCGCGGTCAGCGCCGCGCCTTTACTGACGCCGATGGCAATGCCACCGGCACGATTGAGGGTCTTAAGAAACAGTAATCTTTCCGAACGATGCAGCAGCCATCCGGCGGTACTCATTAAAAAATACACAACAAAAAAAATCGCTATGAACGCCGCTCCCTTAAGGACCAAGGGAGAAATTTGCCAGACAGCCTCCGCGTATGCTGCGACGGGTCGCGCGTAAGTTGCGGCCAACAGAAAACCGGCGACAAGACCCGCTATGGAAAAAATTTCTCGAAACAGGCCCCTAAAGAATCCTCGCAAACCGAAGAGCGCCAGCACGCCGATGAGAATCGGATCGATCCAGCTCACCGGTGCAAACCATCGGGGAGGCGCACTGTGATCGCTCCTTCACCCAAGGCGCGCGCCCGGTAGAAAAGTTTCACGGATGTCACTCCGTTTCGCACACGATTCAAAAGCGAACGACACGCATCGAACTGTAATCGTGCGCTCAAGTGGAGCCACGACCGATGCACCCACCAGTTCCCCTTGCGTTAACCGCTGAGCAGCGCCCTCGCCAACTCGTTAACATGCTTGCCGTCGCTTCTGCCGGAGACCTTTGGCATCACCAGCTTCATGACCTTGCCGAGATCTTGAATGCCCGTTGCACCCGCCTCGGCAATACTGGCTTGGATCAGACCCTTGACCTCGTCTTCAGAAAGCGGTGGGGGCAACAGGCGTTGGAGAATCGCCAGTTCGGCCTCTTCTCTTTGGGCCAATTCCTCTCGACCTCCCTTGCGAAACAGCTCGATGGCTTCGACGCGTTGTTTGCAGAGAGTGACGATCGTCTTTTGAATCTCCTCGCTTGTGAGCTCTTTTCGGACGCGAATCTCTTCGTTATGCACAGCCGACAATAAAAGACGAAGGGTAGAAAGGGTGATTGCGTCCGCAGACTTCATTGCACCCTTTACCGCTTCTTGTATTTCGGCCTTTAGTGTCATTGCTTTCAGTTAAGCGACGTTAACTCGCCAATCGATCAAAAAGAATGCCGCACACGCCGCATCGCCCGTTTCTTTGCCGCGATTGCTTTCTTTTTCTTCTTAACGCTGGGTTTTTCGTAATGTTCGCGTTTGCGCAGTTCAGCGAGAATACCGGCTTTTTCACAGAGTTTTTTGAACCGTCGGATCGCACTCTCGATAGATTCGTTTTCTCGGACTCTGACTCCAGTCATAGAATTACATCACCCCCGATCCAAGCAGACCGCACTTTTTCCGCGCTTGATTCTAACGGATTTCCCTTCCAAGTCAAGTAATTGACCTTAAAAATGACCAATTTGGAGACATTTGACGAACCTCTGAGCAGAGCTTTGCAGAGCTGAAGCTTGTCTATTGGTTTACCCGCCCCGCGCTATAAGTCGCTTGCTTTCGTGGACAGCCGCAGTAGCGACTCAATCACGTCGTTTCCGTATCCAGGCGCCTCGCTTAACGCGATCTGAGTTTCCAGAGCCGACCCGGAAAGTCCGATACCAAACCTTGCACGCCCATCGCTGCGAACGCTTCGAGATCGCGAACTGCGTTGACGGTCCAGACATGGACATCCAATCCCTCTTGCCATGCTTGCTCGAGAAAATTCCGCGACGCGAGCTCCTTTTGAACGTGTATCGAAGCGGCCCCAAGGTTTTTGACGGCGTCGAATGGATTTTCCTTCACGTTGGAACCAAAAATGACGCCAATGGAGGTCTCTGGAGCTAGATCTCTTACCCGGGCGAGGCAACGGTAATCGAAGGATGACAATATCGTTCGATCCAAATAGTCGTAATGACTTAATGTGAAGAGGATTTTTAGCTCAATACCCGGCGCCGAACCCGGGTAAGATTTAATCTCCAAGCAGAGATCAGCTTTGCCGCCAATGGTTTCCAACGCCTCCTCGAGAGTGAGAATGCGCTCTCCTCGGTGGGATCTATTTTTCCACTGGCCGACATCTAGCGTTTTCAGCTGCTCAAGCGTTTTACTCTTCACCGTGCCTCGTACGCCTGCCGTGCGCATCAAGCTCTCATCGTGAAAGATCACGATGTGACCGTCTCGAGTCATTTGGCAATCGAGCTCGATCATATCGGCGCGCGCCTCGATCGCTTTGACGAAAGCAAGGCGAGTGTTTTCGGGATATTCACCCGACGCGCCGCGATGCGCTATCTTCTTAAGGGCCGCCATCTGCCGGGATCAAGGATTGGGACGTAGATTCAAATCTCAGCCTCAGGAGACTCGGCCTCCGGCCCAAGGAGGTCTCAAGCACCGGTTCGTAGATGAATCAAAAATTCTTTGTTGCCCTTGGGCCCGACAAGTGGCGATTCGATCACGCCGAGGACCGTGTAACCGAAGCCGATTGCAGTTGCTTTAACATCTTCGATCACACGGAGATGCTCTTCATGGGAGCGCACGACGCCGCCCTTGCCAACTTTACCTTTGCCGACCTCGAACTGCGGTTTGATCAAGCCGACCACGTCGCTAGCGGCAATTAGAAGAGTTTTGAGTTGAGGCAACACTAATTTGAGAGAAATGAAAGATACATCGACAGTGGCGAGTTCAGCGAGCCACGGCAAACGGTTGGAGTCGAAGTAGCGAATGTTGGTCCTTTCGAAAATGACGACCCGGGAATCCTTCCTGAGCCTCCAAGCCAACTGACCATAACCAACGTCGACGGCAAAGACCTGGGCCGCGCCGTGGGCGAGCAAACAGTCGGTGAACCCTCCTGTCGATGCGCCGATATCGAGAGCGACCTTGTTTTGGACGGGGATGGCGAATTCAGCGAGCGCCTTTTCGAGCTTGATGCCGCCGCGGCTGACGTAAGGGGAAGTCGATTTGAGACGAACCTGAGCACTGACATCGATCAAAACACCCGCCTTGGTCGCGGGGTGATCGTTCACTAAGACTTCGCCAGCAAGAATTCGTCGACGGCCATCTTCCCGGCTACCAACTAGCTGGCGTTGGACCAAAAGCAGATCTAAGCGCTCCCTCTTTCCCATCCCTCCCTGCTTTTTTTCTTCGCACGCCGGGCCATCTGGAGCGCGGCTTGAGCGATTGCGTCTTTGTCGAAACCGCACATTTTTCTGAGCTGATCCTGCGTGCCGTGTGGAATGAACCGATCCGGCACTCCGAGCCGCTTCACCGAAACGCCGGTGATGCCTTCATCGGCTAAGAATTCTACAACGGCGCTGCCGAAACCACCGCCGATAACGTGATCCTCCACAGTAATGAGTCTCGGAACGCGACTCAACAAATCGCGGAATAGATCCTTATCGAGCGGCTTGACGAATCGCGCATTGACCACCGTGGCATTGATTCCGAGCGGCACCAAATCCTGAGCCGCTTTTAATGCAGGAATAACTGGCTGGCCGATGGCGGCAATCACCACATCCGTACCTTCGCGCAAGAGCTCAGCCTTACCGATCTCCAGGCTTTTCATTTCAGCGTCCAATTCCACGCCCCAACCCTCGCCGCGCGGGTAGCGTAACGAAATGGGACCGGGATGGGCAATTGCCGTCTTGAGCATATGCTGGAGCTCGTTTTCATCCTTTGGCGCCGTGATGACGATGTTGGGAATCGAGCGCATATAAGCGTAGTCGAATACGCCATGATGAGTCGGCCCATCCGCGCCGACAAGGCCACCACGATCTAACGCGAAGACGACATGTAGGTTTTGTAGACACACATCGTGCAGGATCTCGTCGTAACCTCGTTGCAAGAATGTCGAATAGATTGCTACGACTGGAATATAGCCCTCCGTAGCCATACCGGCGGCAAACGTCACCGCGTGCTGCTCGGCGATGCCGACGTCATAAGTGCGATCGGGAATTTCTCGGGCGAGCTTGTCGATACCTGTGCCGCTGCCCATCGCCGCGGTCATCGCAACGATTTTCGGGTTCTGTTTGGCCAGCCGGAGAAGTGATTGGCCAAACACTTCGGTGTATGTTGGAATCGGCCCCTTGTCTTTTTTGGGTTTGCCGGTCAAGACGTGAAATGGTGTCACGGCGTGAAACTTAATTGGATCTTTCTCTGCCGGGGCATATCCTTTGCCTTTCATTGTCGTGACATGCACGAGCGTCGGTCCTTCGATCTTTTTGACATTTTCCAGCGTGGTGATCATTTCATTGATATTGTGGCCATCAATCGGACCGACGTACTGGAACCCCAAACTCTCGAACAAAAATCCCGGCGTTACCAAGCCTAAAAAGGAGTCTCGAATCTTGCGCGCCACGTGTTTGAGATTCTCGCCGCTCGGCAGGCTGCGCAGCAAGTTCGATAAGTTCTTTTGCAACCGCACGCCCAGGTCGGTGGTGAATTGCCTGCTCAGAAAGGACGACACTGCACCGACTCTGGGATCGATAAAATGCTCGTTATCGTTCAAAACGACGATCAGATCGCGATCAAGATGTCCGGCTGAGTTGAGCCCCTCATAGATCAAGCCCGCGCTCAAACCGCCGTCGCTGATAACAGCGACCACTTTGCGTTGCGATCCTTCGAGATACTTCGCTTCCACCATCCCGAGCGCCGCCGATACCGAGGTGCCGGCATGCCCCGCGCCAAAGACGTCGTATTCGCTCTCATCTCGGCTCAAGAATCCACTCAATCCACCCAACTGGCGAATCGTCCCAAGCCGATCGCGCCGGCCACTAATCAACTTGTGCGCATAAGCTTGGTGGCCGGTGTCCCAGACAATCCTATCTTCGGGCGTATCGAAGACGTAGTGCAGAGCCAGAGTCAGTTCCACCGCTCCCAGTGTCGCAGCGAAATGGCCGCCCACCTCCGATACCACGGAGATCACCTCTTCGCGTATTTCCACCGCGAGCTGGTTCAACTCGTCAATTGTGCAACCGCGTATGTCTTTTGGAAACTGAATGCCGTCGAGTAAACGCGCCATCTCAGCCTTTGATCTCCTCGCTTAGTTGTTTGGAATCGCAGTGGATCGCCCGCGCGACAACGTGCCGGGCGATCGCTCTGAGTGGCACTGCTTGAGCGCCGTAAGTCGCCAGTTCATCGAGACAGCGTTGTAGTAGTTCCTTTAGGGTTTCTCTAGCCTGCGGTATGCCAACTACCGAAGGGTAGGTCGCCTTTTTACGCTCGTTGCGACTCGATTCAGCCCCTTCGCCGGCCGCCGTTTGCCCCAATGCATCCAAAATATCGTCTGCAATCTGAAAAGCCAAGCCCAAGCGTTCACCGTAACGGCTGACCCGGCCAAGATCGGCAGCCTGGGCGCCGGCAACCTGCGCGCCGATGCGAACCGATGCGAGAATCAATGCGCCGGTCTTGCGAACGTGAATCCACTCCACGGTAGCGAGATCGACGTCATTTTCATTTTCCGCTTCGACATCCAGCGCCTGCCCGCCCACCAAGCCGCCAACGCCCGCGGCGTGGGACAGTTCATGAATGAGTCGCACGACCAATTCCGGCGCCGCGCACCGCATGGCGTCCGGGCTGGACATCAAATGAAACGCTTCGGTCAGCAAGGCGTCGCCGGCCAACAATGCCATGCCTTCGCCAAATACCTTGTGGGCGGTAGGCGCACCCCGCCGTAGCTCGTCGTCATCCAACGCCGGAAGATCGTCGTGAATCAACGAGTAGACGTGCACCATTTCGATCGCGCAGGCGAACGGCAACAAAGAACTTTGCGGTGCGCCGAACAATTCTCCGGTGGCAAGCACGAGAATCGGGCGAATCCGCTTGCCGCCAGGGAACACGCCGTAGCGCATGGCGCGAAAAATAGTCTGCTGTGCACCGGGGTATTTTATTAGATAACTCTCAAGTGCAAGATCGACCGTCGCAGACCGTCTTTGCAAGTAGTCGTCTAAATCAAATTTGCCTGTGGAATCGCAATTCATCGGAGCACCTAGGGAAACTGTCTTGGGAATAAACCCACTGGATTCTACCATCAAGTGACTTTACGCTTCAAATTCCGCGGTCACTCACGATACTGAGAGAATACCCTGATGCCGCTAAGCTCGCGGCGCGATGAAGGATCCCCCCGCCGCCACACTTTGGCAACAATCGACATCAGATGAAACAAATCTTGGCGACAGGCCGAAGAATGGCATTACCATTTGCCTGCAAGGAAATGATCGTGCGCCGCGAGTTGGTAATTCATTTCGTTCGCTTCGCGCGCGAAGGACGAGCGGAAATTTTCCTGTACGGAGCGGCAACTGGAGACCGCCAAAACCGCTGACAAGTTATCGAACGCGGCCCAAAAGCAAATGGTGTTGAGCTGGATGCATGGTTACTTCCGCATTTCGCGCGTGAGCCATTTTTCGATGGCGTCGACGCTCGTCGATATACGCTCTGTTGTCGAACTTTCGCGACGTGCTCGTACAAGACATGTAGCGGATCTTGCCGTACACCAGCGTTCCGGGCCCCAGGCGCGTTCCAGAGATAAGTAGTGTAGGTAAGGGGGCGCCCGGAGCGGATGTTAATCATCGTTGCTTTCTCGATTCGGAAGGTCCTCGAAAGTTTTCAACTGCAATTTCCCTTCTTTATCCTTAACTAGGAGTTCAACTTTTTTTTCAACCTCATTGAGTTTCTGGTTGCAATATTTCACTAGCCCCACGCCTTTTTCAAAAGCTGCGAGCGAATCTTCCAGCGAAAGCTCGCCGGACTCCAGCTGCTCGACCACTTGTTCCAAATCTTCCAGTGCCACTTCGAACTTCTTAGCGCTAGGGTCTTGTCGAGTCATGTTCCTTCTCCTTTTTGCTAGCCGGCGCTTTCGCCTCTTGAGCGTTATCCGAATTGTCCAAGATTTTCTTGAGCAACTGAAGAGGATCGATCCTGGCATTCAGGAGCCGGGCACCCCAGTGAAGGTGCGGCCCTGTGACTCGCCCGGTGACCCCGGACAAAGCGACGACATCGCCTTTTTTCACCATCGCTCCCTCGGCAACCTTGAACTCAGACAAATGAAAATACATCGTCAATAACCCGCCACCGTGATCTAAAACAACACTACCGCCGGCAAAGAAAAAATTTCCAGCGAGCACTACCCGGCCATGATTGGTCGCCAGGACTTCGGTTCCTATCGGCGCAGAAAGGTCAGTTCCGGTGTGAGGAGCCCGCGGTATGCCGTTGATGATTCTGCGGAACCCAAAAGAAGAAGCCGAAGCTTCGTGAGGCACGGGTCGAACGAAAGGCCCGTTCCAAATTCTCTCAGCACTAGGCGCGGCAAAAACCCGCGCAAACGCTGCCCTCTCGCGGCGAATCTCCTCGATTGTTTCCGGGCCCATTTGATCGAAGCTCGGCGAAACATTGAAAGATTCCTTGCGAAAGGCTTTGGCTTTGATCTTGATGGCGACCTCCCCATAGCGCTCGTTGCCATTCGAGTTGGTCGCCTTGAGGAAGAGTTTTGACGATCCGGGTTTCGCTTCCACATCCGCGCCGACAATGGCGCCAAACGTACCGCGGCCGCTCGGATAAAAATAGATTTTCTCGTTTCCTAGTTGTCCTTCCACTGCCGCGAGATCTTCTCCTCTCATTTTAACTTCGACCAGTTCCCCTTGATATGCTTCCAACCGCCTAGGCCAAACCACCTCGCCAGGGTTCGCGGCGCGAGCAATCTCGTTGCAAAAAACTAAAACCACAGAAAATCCCAAGGCACGCAACGTTCTCATCTCACTCCTTGCGCTCCACACGGCAAAGCGATTTCCCGAGAGCAAAAGTAATGCGCACCAGATCGCCGATTGCCAAAGACGCGGCGTCTTTTACAATGCGCTCGTCCCCTAGTTTGTGCGTGATGCTGTAGCCGCGCTCGAGGACGGCCAGCGGACTTAACGCGCCGAGGCGACCGGCGACTTCCGCCAGACGGTCTTTGCACTGGCGTAACCGCGCCTGAAAGCGGCGCAAAAGATCCATTGAAAGTTCGTCCAAATGCTGTTGATTTTCTCTAAGCTTGCGTCCGGGATCAGCGAGCCGTTTGACGAGGCCGCGATAGGCCTCTTTGGACATCTCCAACTTCTTGTGGATGTTTCGGAGCAACTGCTCGTCGAACGAGTTTACCTGTCCGAGTAAGTCGTCTTTCCGACGCACGACCATCTCCGCCGCGGCCGTGGGCGTGGGCGCACGCCGATCCGCGACAAAATCGGCAATAGTGAAGTCGACCTCGTGGCCGACTGCCGAAATGACCGGGATCCTCGACGCATAGATCGCCCGGGCAACGACTTCTTCATTGAAAGCCCATAAGTCTTCCAACGATCCGCCGCCGCGCCCTACGATCATGACGTCCAACTCACCGAAGTGGTTCAGATCAGCGATCGCCTGAGCAATCTCCGCCCCGGCGCCGTCGCCCTGAACCTTTACCGGACGTATGGCGATGCGCCGGTCCAGGAAACGATCGCCGATGATCCGCAGCATGTCATACAAAGCGGCGCCCTTTTCCGAAGTCACAATACCGATATTTGCCGGCACAATCGGCAACGGCCGCTTCCGTTCCTCGGCGAACAATCCTTCCGCGGCAAGTTTCTTTTTGAGTTGTTCAAACGCTAAATACAGCGCGCCCTGGCCTTGCGGCTCCATATCCTCGACATAAAGCTGCAAGTCGCCCCGCACCGAATAGAGACTCACGCGGCCAAAACATAAAACGGCCATGCCGTTCCCCGGCACAAAGCGCAGGCTCAAGCCTTGGCGGCGAAACATGACGGCGCAAATTTGGCTCTTGTCGTCTTTAAGAGTGAAATAACAATGACCGGACGGTGGCACGCGAAAGTTGGAGATCTCGCCTTGAACCCACAAGCCCGCGAGTTGCGATTCGAGCGTTCCTTTGATGAGCTCGTTCAGTTCACTAACAGAAAGAAACTTACGGCTCGCCGCGCTAAACAACGGCAAATCGGAGTCTTGGTTAACCGCTCTCACCATTGCGCTGGAACCTAGCCTCGATCATGCGGGGATAATCATAACATGGAACGATTATTTTGCATGGCGGCATTTGAGATGTCACGAGAGCCCGAACTTATGCGCTTCGTATACTTCGTTGCGCTCGGAGGTCAAGACCGCTCCGTCTTGAAATTCTCAGCACCCATGGAGCCCTGCCCATTGTGTCGCGACCGACCTCGGCGATGGCATGCGCAGGTTAGCACAAAAAAATTAGCCCTCCGAGGGGAGGGCTAATTGGACGCCTAACGTAACGCGTGCGAAAGTATGGGCAAAATTTTCAGGCCGCCTTTTTTTGTACGATCTGTTTGAAGACATCCCAGCTCTTGAGCAGATCGAGCGCCCGCTTGAGTTGTACATCGTTATCGATGGTCTCATCACCTGTCGGTGCAGACGGTGGGATAATCTGCTTCTCTTTGTCTTTGTCTCCCGTCTCTGGCTGGGAGTTGGGAGTTTGCTGTGGATTGGTTAAATGACCCGGCAGGTTTTCCTCACGCACGCCCGGCCTTCGGCGCTCTTCACCCTTGCCATCCGGCGCCGGCGCGCTTTCCACGATGATATCGGGAACAATTCCGGTCGCCTGAATCGAGCGCCCCTTCGGCGTGAAATAGCGCGCCGTGGTCAAGCGCAACGCCGAGTTATCGTCCAGTGGCAAAATTGTTTGCACCGAGCCCTTACCGAAAGTTTTCGTCCCTAACACCACGGCTCGTTTATGGTCCTGCAATGCACCGGCGACGATCTCCGAGGCGCTCGCGCTTCCGCCGTTTACTAAAACGACTATTGGAAAATCCGTCCAGGTGCCGTCTTTCTGTGCGAAGTATCTTTGTTTCTGCGACTCGATCCGCCCTTCTGTGTAAACGATTAGTCCGGACTCTAAAAACATATCCGAGACGCGCACCGCTTGGGTCAATAGTCCACCCGGATTGTTGCGCAGGTCGAGCACAAGGCCTTTGATGCCACTCTTCTCCGCCGCCATCTTTTCCAGCGTTCTTTGCAGGTCGCGATCGCTACGCTCCTGAAACTGCGCCAGACGGATATAGCCGTACCCGGGCTCCAGGTTGCGTGTACGCACGCTTTGCACCCGAATAACGTCTCGCACCAAAGTGAATTCCAAAAGGTCGGCGACCGCTTCACGTTTGATCGTGAGGTTGATTTTCGTCCCCTTGGCGCCTCGCATCTTTTTGACGGCGTCCACTAGCGACATGTCTTTCGTGAACTCTTCTTCGATCTTGAAAATTTGATCGCCGGGCTTGATGCCAGCCTTGGCAGCCGGCGTGTCTTCGATCGGCGAGACCACAGTCAAGATCCCGCTTTTGACCGTGATTTCAATTCCCAAACCGCCGAAACGGCCCTGCGTGTCGCTTTGCAGTTCCTTGTAAAGCTCGGGAGTGAGATACGCACTATGCGGATCCAATGAGTTCAGCATGCCGTTGATCGCGCCGTTGACCAAATTCTTGGTTTCGACGTCTTCGACATAGTTCTTCCTCACGATCGAGAGGATGTTGCTAAACGCTTCCAGGCTCTCATAATCTTGCCGCCCGACGGCGGAAACATTGGGCACCCAGTGAGCTGACAAAACAAATCCCAAAAACATGCCGATTCCTAAGAGCAATAACGGTGTTCCATGCCGACGAACCATTCGCATCGTGTATCTCCTCAAAAAATTTTTAACAATTCGCCGCTAAGTTTATCCCAAGATTATTAAAATTGCTATCACTTCCTAAACCAGGGCGCCGGATCTAAAGAACGGCCATCCTTGCGCATCTCAAAATAGAGCTTTGTCCCCCTCACGAGGTCGCTTTCGCCGACTTTGCCAATGACCTCTCCCCGCCTCACCTCGTCACCAGTTTTCTTAAATATTTCAGCAAGATGACCGTAAATTGTAAAGTAACGCTCACCATGGTCAACGATCACCATTTTGCCGTAACCGGAAAATCGCTCAGCATAGATGATTCGGCCTTTTTCGACCGCTTTAATCTCTTCACCTATTGGCGCGTCGATGTCAATCCCGTTGCGAAATACTTCTGCGGCGAACTCCGGATGCTTGACCTTGCCAAACGGTGCCGTCACTTCACCTCGCACCGGCCACTCCAACCGGCCGCGCATCGCCTCGAGTCCTAATCCGGTCGAAGGAGGCGCAGGGGCCTCTCGCGGTCTGACCACGGCACGCCGTGAAATCGCTTCGAGCATTTTTTCCAGCCGTTGGGCCGCCGCTTCCATCTCCTTTAGAGCACGCAACCGCATTTCTTTATCCCGTCGCAAGCTCGCCAAGAGAGTCTTTCTTTTCTCTGCTTCGCGTCGAATCGCCTCCTTGGCGATGCCCAGAGAGCTTTTTTGGTCATCCAATTCTTGCTTTTTTTGCTCCAGCTCCCGGCGCAAAATCTCTTGTTGACGGCTTTCTTCATCGAGCCGCGTCAGTAGTTCTTGATCAAACGCAACCGCAGCTTCAAGGTAACGTCGGCGCTGCAAGAAGACTCCAAAGGAGACATCGCCGTTGAGAACCACCAGCGGGCTGGCGCTTCTCTGCCAGCGATAGAGCGCCACCGCACGCTTTTGAAAAATTTCCAGCCTGGAAGCGATGGAGTGATTGAGCCGTTCGGCTTGATCTTGTTTTACCGCCAATTCGCTCGCAATGGATGAGAGCTTTGCGTTGGCGAGTTTTAGCTCCTTGGTTCTTTTGTCGAGCTCGCTCTCGATCCGGCCCAAAGACTGGAGCACCGAACCTTCCTTACCTTGAAGCTGTGACAGGCCCTTTTTCTCGTTGGCAATTTTCTTTTTGATTCCCTCGAGGTCGCGGTCGACCGTCGCGGCGCCCATGAATGAAACCGCCGCCAAAAAAATGACCCAGGGCAAAGCTATCGTTCGCCGCGCGAAGTATTCCACGTCTTCAGAAATCTCCGAAGCGAAATAACACTAGCCGCCGCGCCCAATAGCCAGCCGACAGTAAGCAGCAGCGCGATCCTGTTCAAATCCAAAAACTGCAGCTGTCCGAGCGGCGCGAGGAATCCGCCCAATGACGGCATCTCGTTTCGCAATGATAGGTAGGCTAGCCAAAGCAAGGTTACGGCAATCATGCCCCCCACTACCCCTTGGATCATTCCTTCGATCACAAAGGGCGCTTGGATCAATTCCTCCGAAGCGCCGACGAGCTGCATGATCTCGACTTCGTCTTTGCGCGCGAGCATCGCGAGTTTGACCGTGCTGCCAACAATGAAAAAGGTTGCGAGTAATAGCGCGCCGCCAAAAATCCATTTAGCCCATTCGACAGCGAGCACAATTAACCCCAATCGTTCAACCCATTCTTGTGGATATTCGACGATGGTAATCGCCTTTTCCTTTCTTAGCCGTTCCGCGAGTTTCTCTACCACCGAGCCATCGCGTTGCGCTGATTTGAGGGAAATTTCGAACGATGCCGGCAAGACATCGCGCGGCAACCCTTCCAGCAAACCAGACTGCGCGCCCAACGCAGTCTGAAAATCACGCCATGCCTGCTCTTGACTAATATGCCGGACCCGCTCCACCTCGGGCAAAGTTTCAACGCGCTTGAGCAGATCTTGTAAGGCGCCGGGGTCGAGATTCTTGTCCAAATACGCATTGAGCTGAACCTGTTTGCCCCAGCCCTTGAGTAGATGCTCCAAATTGATCTCGACCAAAATGAAGGTACCAAATACGAAAAGCGTCATCGCCACGATGCCGCAAGTAAGTACGTACGTCCAAAATAGTTGGCGCAGATTGAGCCCTACGCGGCGCAGCACAAATCCAACCAGGGCCAGGCTCACTTTCTGCTCTCCCGACAAGACGCCAACTTCAGGTCGTCGGCGAGCGCGCCACGTTCCAACAAGATGACTCGCGAGCCGTAGCGATTGATCAAGTTGAGATCGTGGGTGGCGACGACAATCGTTGCGCCCTTGTCGCGAATCTCGAACAGCAATCGCATCGTCTCGGCCGCCACGTCGGCATCGAGGTTTCCCGTTGGCTCATCGGCCAGCACGAGCATCGGGTCATTAACCAGCGCGCGAGCGATAGCGACCTGCTGCTGTTCGCCACCCGACAGACTCAAGGGTTTGCTATCATGGCGTTCCTTCAACCCGAGCTCTCCCAATAACTGGTACGCTTTGGCCCGGCTCGCTTTTTTTGAAGTGCCGATGACCTCCGCCGCGAGCGCCACATTATCCAGCACGGTCAAATACGGCAATAGTTTAACCGCTTGGAAAACCAGCCCGATCTTGCGTCTGAACCGAGCCACCTGGTGACTGGACAAACGGGTCACGTTCTTGCCATCGATCAAGATTTGACCCTCGCTCGGCTCCTCCTCGCGAAACAAGAGCTTGAGCAGAGTCGATTTGCCGGCGCCGCTTGGGCCCGCGATGAAAACAAGCTCGCCGGGTTTGATTTCTAGATTGATATCCGTAAGCGCCCGATAACTAGGCGGATAGGTCTTCGAAACATGAAAAAGCTGGATCATGAAAACTGCACAATCCGCAGTTGGGACCCCTAATTTTGGTGGGAATTTACCTTGACATGAACTAGGGCGGCTGTTAGATTTGCCGAAATCCTAAATTTACTCGCCTATCTATAAAAGATGCAGCCGCGACTTACAAGCGCCTGGGATGCACAGGAGTGATGGCGGAACAAATCGATAAATTCCACATCGTGTTGATCAAGCCTTCCAAATACGATGATGATGGCTATGTGATTCGTTTTTGGAAGGGCGTGCTGCCGAGCAACACCCTCAACGTGCTCCATGGTCTTACGGAAGACGTACGAGCGCGCCATGTCTTCGGCAACTTGCCCATTGAGGTCACCACTTTCGATGAAACCGCCGAGATGGTGCCGCTCAAAAGAATCATCCGATGGAGCAAGGTGCCCGGCACCAAGCTGCTGGTCTGTATGGTCGGCGTCCAAACCAACCAATTTCCCCGCGCTTTCGATATGGCGAGAATCTTCAAAGCCGAAGGCATCACGGTGATCATCGGCGGCTTTCATACGAGTGGGACCATCAACATGCTGGGCGAGCAGGAGCCCGACATTCAGGAACTTTTCCGCGAAGGGATCTGCGTGGTCTCCGGCGAAGTTGAAGGGAAATGGGATGGCATTCTTGCGGATTTTCTCAGTGGTCAACTGAAGCCGCTCTATAGCTACGCTCAAGACTTGCAGAATCTCGTCGACATCGAAGACGCGCCTCTGCCGAAGACGAGCGCGAAGACCATGCGTCACTTCGCGTATTCGAGCTTCGCCACCGCCGATACGTCTCGCGGCTGCCCGTTCGCCTGCACGTTCTGCACGATCATCAACGTTCAGGGACGAAAGATGCGCGAGCGCAGCCCCGAGAGCATCGCCGCCATGATGCGCAGGAACTATCTCGACCACGGGCTGTCCTTCTACTTTTTCACCGACGACAATTTCGCCCGGAAAAAACTTTGGCGCGAGACGTTCGAAGAAATCATTAAATTGCGCGAGGAAGGCCTGGACGTTTCTTTCATGATGCAGGTGGACTTGGCGAAGAAACCGAAGGACTTCGTCTCGCTGGCGGCCAAGGCCGGCTGCACGCAGGTGTTCATCGGCATGGAGAGCGTAAACCCACAAAATTTGGCAGCCGAAGGCAAGAAACAAAACAAAGTCGAGGAATACCGCAGCATCATAAAAGAATGGCACGATGCCGGCGTTCTCGTGCATACGGGCTACATCATCGGCTTACCTTGGGACTCGAAAGAACAAGTGGCCGAAGACATTCGCTTCCTCAAGGACGAAGTGAGCCCCGATCAAGCGTCTTTCTTCATGCTGACGCCGCTGCCCGGCTCGCATGACCACCGCGAGATGAAAAAACGTGGCGAATGGATGGATCCTGATTTCAACAAGCGGGATTCGTTCCACGCCACGATTGAGCACCCGCGCATGACCGCGGATGAATGGACCGAGGCTTATGAGAGCGCCTGGAAAACCTTCTATAGCAAGGAAAACATGATCAGGAACCTGTCCCGTTGGGCGGACAAACCAAAGAACTATTGGAACCTGATGTCGATCTTCTTCTGGTACAAGAACGCCGCGCTCATCGAGAAAGAGCACCCGATGATTGCGGGTTTTTTCCGGCTCAGGGACCGCAAAACGCGTCGCCCGGGTTATGCAATCGACTCGATTCCGGTGCATGCTTGGAAGCGCGCCAAACAAATCACCGTACTGCTGGTCACCTGGGCAAAATTCCTCAAGGAAATGGAAGAAGTCTGGCTACAAACCCGCAAGAGGAGCGAAACCGAAGAGCGTTGGTTGGATCAGATTCAAAAGCTGCAGGCCGACATCTGGCAGGCTTTGCGGATCGGCGAGATTCAAGAAATCTACAACAACGCCAAAGAAACTTTGCCGGAACGCGCCAGAGCTTTACTCGAACCTTTGGAAGATCTTCCGTCGCGGGTTCTCTTCAATCGCGGTGATCTCAATCGCTTCTTGAAGCAATGGGACAACTTGCGGGATCGGATCCAAGAACTAAGGCTTGCCCAGAGCGACGCCGCGCGGGGCTGGCTGGATGAGATACACAACATTCAGGCGAGCATTCGCTTGGGCAATCGCATCCAGGAGTGGCAGGACGCCTACTCCCATCTGCGCGGCTACCTGCCGTCGCTGCCATCGCAGGCGCGTTTAAAGAGCTTAATCAGGTTCGACGCCAGCAATCACCGCGTCTTCTACTCTCGCCAAGAATTGCAACATTTCTGGTCACACACGTTGAGCAACCTGCGCCAGATGAAATTATGGCAAATTCAGCCTTGGAAACTGACCAAAGCCGCGTTCAAAGATTTCTCCCTGACAACCTCGTTCGCATCCACTTTCCGGGAATTTTCTAAGCAGTAAATAGAAAATCGCTGTGCGCGTGTTTGTCGTTTCAGTGAATACGCGTCGCCTCTTTTGCTAGGCGCACGAGCTGCTCGCGGACGAGCATAGCGTCTTCAGCGTCGGGTCGAAGTCGAAGATAGGTTTCAAAATCTTCACGGGCTTGCGCATAGCATTCCAACCTTAGATAGACCGTGCCACGGTCTCGAATGTCCACCGCGGAAGTTGGATCGAGAATGACGAGGCGGTCCAGCGCCGACAAACTTCTTACCAAATCATTCCCCTTGATGTAGATCGCTTTGAGGTTCGCAAGCATCCGCTTGAGGATATCCTTCTTGGTCGAGGACGCGAGGAAGTCGTTGTGGAACATGACCTTGCCGCCATAGAGCTCGAACAGCATCTTGTCGATATCCTCACGCGATATGATCTCGCCGCTATTGAATGGATCGATAACGATCTCTTCGCCGTCACCGACGCACTTGACCAGAAAATGGCCGGGAAAGCCGACGCCGTCGAGCCTGAGCCCCACGCGCTGGGCCACCTCCATATAGAGAACCGAAAGTGTGATTGGAATTCCGGTCTTGCGCTCGACGACTTCATTTAGAAAGCTATTCTTGGGGTTAAAATAATCGTCCCGGTTACCGTGAAAGCCGTATTGCGTGAACAAAACGTAGTTGAGCGCGGCTATGGATCGATAAATATCCGCTTCAGGGCCCAAACGCCCCGCGACCTCCGCCGCTAGCAGGTCGATGCGAGCGAGGTAATCTGGGATATCTAGATCCGGATAATCAGTGAGCGCGATCGTCAAGGCCGCGCGACTGAGCTCGATTTTTTCTTCCGGTCGGTCGACGGCCTGGCGAAAATCGCGATAAGGATCAGTAGACAATTCTTCCGGTGACCTAGCGAGGTTCAGCGATCACATCGACGAGATAGGGCAGCTGTTTTTCCTTGACATACTTGAGTCCTCGCTCAATCGCCGGCCTGAGGTCGGCGGGGTTGCGTATCGCTCCTTCTCCACTGACGCCAAACGACCGCGCCATCGTCGCGAAGTCGATCTCCGGGTCATCGACGTGAGTGCCGATGCCGGCATTCTCCACCGGCCGATTGCGGAACTTGGCGACTTCTATGCCGTGTTCCTCGGAGTTGTAGTACGATTGGTTATTGTGCATGACCATGAGCAAAGGAATACGGTGTTTAGCCGCGGTCCACAGCGCGCTGGACGTCATCAGCATGTCGCCGTCTGACTGAATGGCGACCGGGAGCTTGCCGCTACCTTTGAGCGCCAAGGCGGCGCCGATGGCCGCGCCGGGCCCATAGCCCAGGCCCGCGCCGCCGCTTCCGCCGAGGGACTGATTGGGTTTGGTAAAATCCCATAGCCGGCGCGCCCAGCCGTTGGAGTTGCCGTTCACCAACACCCAGTCTTCCCGCTTGATCGCTTCGCCCACTTCCAGCCCCAACCACGCCGTCGAAATTTCCTTTTGCGATCCCTTGGCTTGCGCATCCGCCCGCCACTTGGCGCGGCGGCTCTGATGTTTTTCCGCCAACTCCTTTTTGCGTAGGTCGATGGCCGATTTTTTCTTGGCATCATCGCCTAAAAGTTCGCGGCAAAGCCGGATCAACTCCGGCACGGCGACCGAAGTATTCGCAGTCATGGGCACGTCCACCGCTTGCAGCGCTTGATAGTCGTTGGCCCAAGAATGGACCAGCATATCGTTCATTGAAATGCTGATAATCTTGACTGCCGCGGAGCTGACGTACTCGCAGTTTCGCGTCTGTTTGCTCACAGTGGTCAACGAGCCAAAGAGATCCGCCACATCGAGGGCCAATAGGACATCAGCTCTTTGCAATAGTTCCCTCGCCCCGTCGGTGACGTCCAGCGGATGAACCGACGGGAAATTGAAACGCGCTCCCTTATCCACCACCGGAATCGCCAGTAACTCGGCCAACTCGATCAGCGCGGCTACGCTTTTCGGATTGCGGCCCAGGGTGTCCGCGATAATCAACGGCGCTTGCGCACCCACTAGCAATTGGGCAGCTCGCTTGAGCGCTTCCGGGTTCGCCTGCGTCGGTGCCGGGGCGGCATAACGGCTCACGTCTGGTACTTCAGGCGCGCTCGCGAGGGCGTCTTCCTGAATATCCGCATCGTAATTGATATAGATCGGCGCCATTGGATCAGTCGTCGCAATTCGGTAGCCACGGATAAAGGAATCCGGCACGTCCGCCAGTGAATACGGCTGATCATCCCATTTGACGTAATCACGCACTTGGTTGCCTTGGACAAGCGCTGTATGAATCCAGTCGATGCGCGGGCGGCGCCGCTTGGAATTCATCGGCCCGGTGCCGCCAAGCACCATAATCGGCACCCGGTCGATGTAAGCGTTGAAGATCGCCATGCTCGCATGCTGCAGACCGACCATGTTGTGGGCGATTGCTATCATTGGTTTATTTTTCGCCTTGGCATAACCGTGGGCCACGGCGACGGAGATTTCTTCGTGATGACAGAAGATCACTTCCGGCATATAGTTGCCGCCGTAATTGACGATTGAATCGTGAATGCCGCGGAAGGTCGCGCCTGGATTGAAGGCTGCATACTCGATATCGAACGCTTTCATCAAATCGACGACAACGTCGGAGCCGTATTGCGGTTGTTTTTTCTCTATTTTGCTTTGCGGTTTGGCCACAGTGTCTGTCCTCCTAAATAGTGTTCCGACTCAATATCAGGAATTCTCCGCGTTGACTAGAGCTCGGCGCGATGACACCGTGGCCGTGGACCCGGATCGCAACAGACCCTTTTCATAAAATAATTCCAAAGTTTCAATCAAGTCCCCTGTTCGCGCGCCGTTATCGGACGCTCGATCCACGTTTAACGCGGCGATGCCTTGGAGAACCTTTCGCACCGCCGGTGCCATATACGACTTCAGATTGTGGTGGTTGAAGGATCGTTCGAGCTCGTCCATCTCTTCCGCTCTTCTCCCGGCGTGGATACGCAACCCGACAATGCTGGAAGATATCTTGTCGAGTAAACCCGGAAAACTCTCCTCGTACTGTGCGCGAATCTCGTTGAGTAAACCGAAACGCCGCGCGCCCATCAGGAGCTCGCAAAAGAGGCCTTGCAGTCCTTTGGTCAATCCTGCGTAAACGACCTTGAAAGCGGAAGCCTGGTTGGTGCTGGGTCCTAAAACCTTTACCGGAATGTCGAACGATTCCAAATCGCGCAGCCGCGCCGCGTCAGGGCCGGAAACGTAAACTATGGTTCCTTTGCCCATCTTCGACGCGGCGCCGATAATACAACCATCGACGAAATTCACGCCCGCCGCAACCAGAATTTTGGCGATGGCATCTGCGGACATCGGCGATAGCGCGTTAGCGTCAAGATACAAGAGATCTTTTCGACCCGCCTTCACCGCCGCTTGGCAACCTTCGCCGCCACTCGCTTGGCCGCAAACGGGACGACAATTGACACGATCAAATCGGCTTCGCGGACAAGCGCGGTCATGGATGGGAGCGATTTGACGCCGGCATTTTCGGCGCGCCTGCGACTCACTTCACCGCGATTCTTATCATAGGTGAAAACTTCCGCGCCGTGGCTTTTGAGGAGCTTTGCCCAGTGAAAACCCATTTCACCGATGCTCATGATACCGATTTTTTGAAAAGCCACATTCATCTCCTTGTAGTTAGCGTGAGGTTCATTGGAATTGCATTACAACATTAAGATTGCGCCGTCCCCTTGTCTTCCCTTCTCCTTGTCCCGACATTTTTACTCTTGGTGCCCGGAGCCGGACTCGAACCGGCACGGACCCTTCCGGGTCCTCGGGATTTTAAGTCGAGACTTTACTGTTTCGAACAGACATTAACAGGCACAAAGGCGCTGTATCAACAGGCTTTACCATGTTCGTACGGCGTCTTTCTGCCTGTTGATGTCGGACAGTTAAGCTACAGCGTAAGCTACGCAGGACGCTACAGCCATCAACGGTGTGGCGACGGCAGAGTTTAGTGATTACAAGTACCAAACTTAATGACGAAAGATTTCCTTCTAGCTAGACCCTCGACCGTCATGCCGTTCAATCTAGCGCGAGTGCAGATACTCCATAACGTTGGAGGGCAAGAATGTGCGAGGAGAAGCCATTCAAAGAAGCTAATTTTCCGCTGTGTCTCACTACGCGTCATATCGAGATAGCTTAGGTAATGATGAAACGCATGAGCTACTTTGCGCGCCTGGGAACCCGTAATTTCTATCTCCACCGACAAGCCCTGATTTATCTTTCTGCGAGCATCATCAAAACCAAATTGATCAATTTGGTTGGTTCTGATCATGGCCTTCTACCGACACCCTTGATTGGACCAAAAGCAACGCGCCGCGGGGAGATCCTCGGCTTTCATGCCGTACTCCGAGCGCTGCTCGCTTTCGCCGTTAGTTCTTGTCTAGTGCAGAATAAATTCTTCTATCTTTGCTTTTATGAGAGCGGCGGGAATCGGCTTTTGCAAGTAATCGACGCATCCCGCGCGCAGGGCTTCGTCCATCTCTTCCCCCGGAGGAAAGGCGCTACAAGCGAAGATAGGGACATTGGTTGTGAGCCGGTTTTTTTTGATCGCACGGACCGCGGCGATACCATTCATATCGGGAAGACAAAGGTCCAAGAGGATAAGATTAGGTTTCACCAAAGCCGCTTTTTCGATTGCTTCACGACCGCTCCCCGCCTCCGATACTTCGTAGCCAGAAAGACGCAGGATCATGACCAGCATCCGTCGCAAGTCCTCGTTGTCTTCCACCACAAGAATATTCTTTGCCATGGCACCCTAAAAAAAATGGTGCAAATGGAATGCCGCAGTAGGAAAGCGCGCATGAGAAATCTAATCCGAGCTCGCTCGGACGGTTGGAGTTTGACAAATCGAGCGATCCCATGCTGCTCTCGCGCCAAGTCCGCAGCGGAAGCCGGGAGGGAAATTAAGTGGTCATTGATGACACGCGTCGACGGCTACAATGCGAGATCAGTCATTTCCTTACAATATTCTGCTCGATGCTGCCGGACCTGGGTCCGATCCGCGCAATCGGCGAACGAGCATACGAATCAACCGTGGCTCGCCGCAAGCCTAGAGCCGTAGTCCAAGTAGCCAAGGGTGTCGCGCAAGCACTGTATGGGAAGTACTACTGCAGTGAAGTTAGAGCGACGCTCAAAGCCGTTGAGGATCTAGCGATACTAGCGTCCTGGCGTAAGGCTCACAGCCCACGGCGACCTCAACAGACGAAACCAGGATTCGCAGCGGGAATGTAAATCCCGTGTTCCATTGCAAGCAATCGAAAGCGTTAGAGTTTTCTATGAGGTGTAGCCGTACTGTAGCTAACTGGAAGCACGCATGAAGGCCGCAGCAACAGCGCAAAAGCCCCGTCGGGAGTACCACAAGGACGGCGATTCACGTCGGAAAAGGCAGCAAAAGGAACGTAGACTCGCCGCGATCAACGGGCAACCGAGTGAAGGTAGGACAGCCAAGGCGTGGGGCCGGTATGCGCTGCAGAAGAGAGGAGGCAAGTCATGTCCCATCGATATCAGACAGAAGATACACTTCCTTCAGCGTTGGAATCTTACTGTGCTGCTGGCATTTCCCGTCACGTACGCTCTGGCCAGCTCGGGATTGCGCTTACTAGCCAGATTCAAGGCCTCCGCATAGTTCACCTTTTCGGTTTGCTTTATCTGCTGCGCGCTGCGGTCCAGTTTGTCGCCTGCATTTTTCATGATTGTCATAAAGCCGCTAGTGACTCGGGTGTGTAACCTCGGCGCTTGGCCAACTGTGCAAACTCTTTGAACGTTA
>Ga0114129_10001265_pt1 | contig 33730 bp, 27 predicted proteins | sample RhiMetdeltSRZDD1_FD_80071 | JGI IMG/M metagenome (GOLD analysis project Ga0114129, IMG submission 80071) | Populus rhizosphere microbial communities from Tennessee, USA - Rhizosphere MetaG P. deltoides SRZDD1 (version 2) (version 2) | ecosystem: Host-associated > Plants > Roots > Rhizosphere >...
CGGCTCGTCGCACGTCGCCCGAGTCACGAGCACTCCGCACGTCTCACGAGCACGCTGCGCCCCGCTCGCCGCACGCCGCACGCCGCACGTCGCACGCCGCACGAGGCACGCCGCACGCCGCACGACACGATCCCACAAATGGGTGATGCGCACCTGCGCAGCGCCTGCGAAGATCCGTCCATGCCCGACATCACCCTCTCCACCCTCTCGAACACCCTCGCCGACGCGGTGGCGGCGGCTGCCGCGTCCGTCGTCCAGGTGCAGGGCCGCCGGCGTCCGGCGAGCGGCGTCGCGTACGCGAGCGACGTGGTCGTCACCATGATCCGCGCGCTCGGACGCGAGGACGGTCTCGCGATCAAAACGCCAGACGGCCGGCAGCTCGACGCCGAGCTCGGCGGCTGGGATCCGGCGACCGGCCTCGCGGTGCTGCGCGCCAAGGGGTCGGCGCTGGCGCCGGTGACGGTCGCGTCGGCGCCGGCACGCGTCGGCCATCTCGCGCTGGCCGTCGGCCGCTCGTGGAGCAACGCGCTGACGGCGAGCGCCGGCATCGTCTCGGTGATCGGCGGACCGCTCCCGACCGGGCGCGGCCGCGCGATCGACGAAATCATCCGCACGAGTGCGCCGATGCACGACGGCTTCGCGGGCGGCGCGCTGGCCGACACCTCGGGCCATCTGCTCGGGATCGCGACCGCCGCGGAGATTCGCGGGCTCGCCGTCGTCATCCCGGCGGCGATCGCGTGGCGGACGGCAGCGACGCTCGTCGAGCACGGCCGGGTGAAGCGCGGCTACCTCGGCATCGCGGGGCAGCCGGTCCGGCTCTCCGATCGACAGCGCGCCGATCACGGCCGCGAGCAGGCCCTGCTCGTCGTCGGCGTGACGGGCGGCAGTCCGGCGGACACGGCCGGCGTCCTCGTCGGCGACGCGATTATCGACTTCGACGGTCACGCGGTGACCTCGCCCGAGGATCTGCTGGATCTGCTCGTCGGCGATCGCGTGGGGCGCGACGTGCCGATTCGCCTGCTGCGCGGCGGCGGGATCGTCGAGCTGACCCTCCGCGTCGGCGAGCGGTGAAAATCATCCTCGTCGGGCCGGCGCACGCGCGCGATCGGCTGCGGGACGCGCTCGCCGGCTCGGCGATCGAGATCGTCGGCGAAGCGGCGAGCCTGGCGGAGGCGCGGCAGCTCGACGCGGACGCGGTGCTGATGGATGCCGGCCGGCCGCGGCGAGCCGGCGAGGACGCGCCGGAGTCGCTGACGCCGCGCGAGGTGCAGGTGCTGGAGCTGCTCGCGGAAGGCCTTCCGAACAAGGCGATCGCGGCGCGTCTCGACATCAGCGACCAGACCGTCAAGTTCCACGTCTCGTCGATTTGCGGAAAGCTCGGGGCGGCGAATCGCACCGAGGCCGTGCGCATCGGACTGCGGCGCGGATTGATCACCCTGTAGAATTGCAGGATGGCGGGATTGCGGAACTGCCGCGCCGCGTTCCTTCTCATCTTGCTTTCTGCACTTCCGCGCGTCTGCCATCCTGCAATCGCGGCGGCGCGCCAGATCGATCCGAAAACCGCGTGGCTCGAGCGCTCGGGATGGGACGCGCTCGCTGCGGGACGCGCGCACGAGGCGGCGGACGCCTTCCGCGACGCGATCGCCGCCGATCCCAGGAACGCTCGACTGCACCTCGGTGCCGGCATGGCGGCGTTTCTCGAGCGGCGCGACGCCGACGCGCGCGGCGCGCTCGAGCGCGCCCTCGCCCTCGACCCGAAGCTGACCCGCGCGCGCGTGGTGCTCGGGCAGGTGTTGTACCGTCTCGGCGATCTGCCCGGCGCAATCCGCGCCTACGAAGCGCTCGCGGCCGCCGCGCCGGACGACAAGCAGGCGCTGGCGACGCTGGAGAAGTGGCGGCGCGAGGCCGATCTGCAGGATCGGATGCAGCAGACGGTCGGCTCGCACTTCACGATCTCGTTCGAGGGACCGGCCGAAGAGACGCTCGCCGCCCAGGCGCTCGAGTCGCTCGACCGCGCGTACTGGCGGATCGGCACGGCGCTGACGACCTATCCGCTCGCGCCCGTGCCGGTCGTCCTCTACACGACCGAGCAGTTTCGCGACATCACGCGGTCGCCGTCGTGGGCGGCCGGCGCGTACGACGGCACCATTCGCGTGCCGATGCGCGGGGCGCTCGACGATCCGAAGGAGCTCGATCGCGTCCTCGCGCACGAGCTCACCCACGCGCTGGTCCGCGGCCTTGCCGCGCGCAACGTGCCGACATGGCTGAACGAAGGCCTCGCGGCGGCGCTCGAGAAGCCCGATCTGAGCTGGGCCGAGACGCGCGTGCGCGGCGCGAGGGCTCCTGTCACGCTGGACCTGCTCCGGACGTCGTTCGGCCGCCTGTCCGCCGACCAGGCGCAGCTCGCCTACGCGACCAGCGCGCTCGCGGCGCGCCGCTTGATCGACGATGCCGGAGGCTTCGCGATCGCCAACCTGCTGCGCGATCTCGGCGAAGGCGTGCCGTTCGATACCGCATTCGAGCATCGGATGCTGCGGACGTTCGAGGAGTTTCAGGCGGCGCTGGCGCAGCGGTGATCCTTTTATAATGTCCGGATGTCCGCGCCGCTCTCGCATCTGATCGCGCGCCTCGATGCGGCGGTTCGCCTCGACGATCCCGCCGCGATCACGCAGCAGGTCAAGCACGATCTCGAGGATCTGATCCGTCGCCGCGCGATCGAGCTGCCGGAGCGCTTCCATCGCACGCGCGCCGACGGGTATGCGCGCCGGCTCCTGCACCGAAGCGACACGCTCGGCTACACGGCGGTGGTCATGACGTGGGCCGCCGGCCAGCAGACGCCGCTCCACGATCACGCCGGCATCTGGTGCGTCGAGGGCGTCGTCGAGGGGCGCATGGACGTCACGCAGTTCGATCTCGTTGACGAGGCCTCCGACGGCTACCGCTTCGAGGCGAAAGGCTGCGTGCACGCGGCCGTCGGATCCGCCGGCTGTCTGATCCCGCCGTTCGAGTACCACGTTCTCGCGAACGCCGGCGACCGCCCGTCGATCACGCTGCACGTCTACGGCGCCGAGATGACGACGTGTCATGTGTTCGAGCCCGGCGGCGACGGCCGCTACGTCCGCCGAACGCGGACGCTGTGCTACCACGAGTAGTTCGCAGCCATGCACGGCTTTGCCTGTGCGTCCTTGGTATCCTTTGTGTCCTTTGTGTTGAACGTTTAGTACACTTCCTTTGATGCCGGCCCAATCGAGCTCACCCGCGGCGGCGCACGCCGTCGACGCCGCGCTCGACGCGCTGAAGCGGCTGCTGGGCGCGCGCGCGACCGACGCCGCGTCCGTCCGCGAGCACCACAGCCACGGCGAGTCCTATCACACGCCCGCGCCGCCTGACATCGTCTGTTTCCCGCAGACCACCGACGAAGTCGCCGGGATCGTCCGCATTGCCGCCGCCGAGCGGCTCGCGATCGTGCCGTTCGGGGCCGGGACGTCGCTCGAGGCGCACGTCAACGCCCTGCACGGCGGGATCACGATCGACCTGCGCGAGATGAACCGCGTGCTTCGCGTGAGCGCGGAAGATCTCGACGCGACCGTCGAAGCCGGCGTGACGCGCGTGCAGCTCAACAAGGCGCTTCGCAATACCGGTCTGCACTTCCCTGTCGATCCGGGCGCCGACTGCACGATCGGCGGCATGGCGGCGACGCGCGCGTCGGGGACGACGGCGGTGCGCTACGGCACGATGCGCGAGAACGTGATGGCGCTGACTGTCGTGCTCGCCGACGGTCGGGTGATCCGGACGGGCACGCGCGCGCGGAAATCGTCGGCCGGCTACGACCTCACGCGGCTGTTCGTCGGGTCGGAAGGCACGCTCGGCGTCATCACCGAAGTGACCGTGCGGCTGCACCCGCTGCCCGAAGCGGTGTCCGCCGCCGTCTGCGCGTTCGACACGATGCAGGGCGCCGTCGAGACCGTCATCGCGACGATTCAGCTCGGCGTTCCCGTGGCGCGGATCGAGCTGCTCGACGAGGTGCAGATCGACGCGGTGAATCGCTTCTCGAAAACCTCCTACCCTGTCGCGCCGACGCTGTTCTTCGAGTTTCACAGCGACAGCGCGCGGCACGTCGAGGACCAGGCCGCCGCCGTGCAGGCGCTCGCGACCGAGCGCGGCGGCCGCGGCTTCGCCTGGGCGACCCGGCTCGAGGATCGCGAGCGGCTGTGGCGCGCGCGGCACGACGCGCTGTACGCGGCGATCGCGCTGCGGCCCGGATCGCGCCCGTGGACGACCGATGTCTGCGTCCCGATCTCGCAGCTCGCTGCCTGCATCCTGCAGACGAAGGACGACAACCGGACGGCTTCGTTCCCAATCGCGCTCGTCGGCCATGCGGGCGACGGCAACTTTCATCTGGTATACGTGCTCGATCCCGCGAAGCCGGAGGAGCTCGACGAAGCGTGCCGTCTGAACGATCGGATGATCGCGCGCGCGCTCGCCATGGGCGGCACCTGCACCGGCGAGCACGGCGTCGGCTACGGCAAGATGAAGTACCTCGAAGCCGAGCACGGCCTCGGCCTCGACGTCATGCGCACGCTCAAGCGCGCGCTCGATCCCGACAATCGCATGAACCCGGGCAAGCTCGTCGCGTTCGACGCCCGGCCGGAGGCCTGAAGTGTCCACAGTAGCGATGCCTTCCCCGGAAATCGTGTTCGACACGCTGCTCGCCTACCAGCGATCGGCCGCGCTCAGGAGCGCGATCGAGCTCGACGTGTTCACAGCGATAGATGAGGGCGCCCATTCGGCGCCGGACATCGCGGCGCGCGCCAGCGCCTCGACGCGCGGCGTCCGGATCCTCTGCGACTTCCTCGTCACGATTGGACTGCTCGGCAAGACCGGCGATGCGTACGAGCTCGTGCCCGAATCGAAGGCGTTCCTCAGCCGGCGTTCACCGGCGTATCTCGGGACGACCGCGCGCTTCCTGTACCGGCCGGAGCTGCGGCGCAACTTCGACGAGCTCACGTCGGCGGTCCGCCGCGGCGGCGTCCCGCCCGAGGGACAGAACACCGTCAGCGACGAGAACCCGATCTGGATCGAGTTCGCGAAGTCGATGATGCCGATGATGGCGCCGGCGGCCAGCGCGATCGCGGAGATCGTCGGCGCGGCGTCATCAGGGCCAATCAAGGTCCTCGACATCGCTGCCGGCCACGGCATCTTCGGCATCACGATCGCGCAGCGGAACCCGCGGGCCGAGATCGTCGCCGTCGACTGGAAACCGGTCCTCGCGGTGGCCGAGGAGCACGCGCGGGCCGCCAAGGTCCAGGACCGCTACCGGACGATTCCCGGCGACGCGTTCCACGCCGATTTCGGACGCGGCTACCATCTCGCTCTCGTGACGAACTTCCTGCACCACTTCGACGCGCCGACGTGCACCGCGTTTCTGAAAAAGGTGCACGCGGCGCTCGAGCCGGGCGGACACGTCGTCGTGCTCGAATTCGTGCCGAATGCCGATCGCGTGTCGCCGCCGGTCCCGGCCCGATTCAGCCTGACGATGCTCGCCGGGACACCGGCGGGCGACGCGTACACGCTCGACGAGCTGCGGGCGCAGCTCGAGGGCGCGGGCTTTGGAAATGTCTCCGCGCACCCGCTGCCCACGCCGGAGACCGTCGTCGTCGCACGCAAATAAGCGAGAAGAGACTGGTATGCGACTTTCTCTGTCCCTGCGGCGCCGCTCACGACAGGTCGCCTGGCTTCTGCTCGCCTGCGCAATGCTGGCGCAGCGCCCCGCGGCCGCCGGACGCAGCTTTCTCTGGAGGGTGACCGGCCAGAGCGGCGGCCTGTATCTCGTCGGCTCCGTCCACATGCTGACGAAGGACTACTACCCGCTCAATCCGACGCTCGACGCGGCCTACATGGACAGCGATCTGCTGGTCGAGGAAGTGGATCTCAGCGAGCTGTCCTCACCGACCGCGCAGCTCGCGATGGTGTCGCGCGGCATGCTGTCGGGCAGCTCGCTGGACAAGGTCGTGTCGCGGGACACCTACGCGCTCGTCAGCAAGCGCGCCGCCAAGCTCGGCATCCCGGTCGAGCCGCTCAACCTGCTCAAGCCGTGGATGGTCGCGATCATGCTGCTCGGGCTCGAGTGGCAGAAGGCCGGCTTCGAGCCGGACCTCGGCCTCGACAAGCATTTCTTCGACCGCGCGCAGACCGAGAAGAAGCAGGTCAAGGGTCTCGAAACCGTCGAGTTCCAGCTTTCGCGCTTCGACGACATGACGCCCGATCAGCAGGATCACATGCTCGCCGACACGCTCAGAGGACTCGAGACCGAGATGGCCAACGTGACGAAGCTCGCCGACGCGTGGAAGACCGGCGACACCTCATCCGTCGAGCGGATCGTGCTCGCCGATCTCAAGTCCGATCCGGTGATGTATCAGCGTCTGCTCATCGAGCGCAACCGCAACTGGCTGCCGCAGCTCGAGGCGCTGCTCGCCCGGCGCACGCGCGCCTTCGTCGTCGTCGGCGCGGCGCATCTGGTCGGCAGCGACGGGTTGCTGGCGATGCTGCGCGCCAAGGGATACGCCGTCGAACAAATGTAGGGGTCATCGATGCGTCGTCTGCTCGCTGTTGTGTTGATCTCGCTCGCGGCCGCTTCGCTGCACGCGGACGCCAACCGCTGGTGGGGCTACGTCAAATTCCTGGCTGACGATGGGATGGAGGGTCGAAACACCGGGAGTCCCGGGCACAAGCGCGCGGCCGAGTGGCTCGCGTCGCGGTTCAAGGCGGCCGGGCTCGAGCCGGCGGGCACTGACGGATTCCTCCAGTCGATCGCGTTCAGGACGCGCAAGATAGACGAGGCGCACTCGGGCCTCGCGCTGGTTCGCGACGGCAAGGCCGAGCCGCTGGCGCTCGGCGAGGACGCGAACTTCAGCATGCGGATCGATCCGGCGCCGACGGTCGATGCCCCGCTGGTGTACGTCGGGTACGGCCTGAACATTCCCGAACAACGGATGAACGATCTCGAGGGTCTCGATCTGAAGGGCGCCGTCGTCGTCTACATCACGAGCGCGCCGAAATCGCTCTCGGGTCCGCTGCAGGCGCACTTCGGATCGGCGGCCGAGCGCTGGAAGATGTACCGCGCAGCCGGCGCGATCGGCGCGCTGACGATCGCCAACCCCAAGAGCATGGACATCCCGTGGGCGCGCGCGACCCGCGCGCGGCTGCAGCCGCAGATGGCGCTCGAGGATGCCGCGTTCGACGAGGCTTCGGGTCAGCAGTTCGCCGCGTCGATGAATCCCGCGCACGCCGACATGCTGTTCGCGGGCTCGGGCCACACCTTCGAGGAGCTGCTCACGCTGATCGAACGGGGTCAGCCGCTGCCCCGTTTCGCGCTGCCGGCGCGCGTCCGGGCGACGGTCGCCGTCGAGCGGTCGCGCGTCGAGTCGCAGAACGTCGTCGGCATCCTGCGCGGCTCGGATCCGCGGCTGCGGAACGAATACGTCGTCCTCTCGGCGCATCTCGATCACCTGGGCGTCGGCGAGGCGGTCGACGGAAGCGGCGACACGATCTACAACGGCGCGATGGACAACGCCTCGGGCATCGCGGCGATCCTCGAGGTCGCGACGCGGCTGCACGAGCTGCGGACGAAGCCGTCGCGGTCGATCCTGTTCGTCGCCGTGACCGGCGAAGAGAAAGGCGAGCTGGGGTCGCGTTACTTCGCGATGCACCCGACCGTTCCGGCGTCGTCGATGGTCGCCAACGTCAACACGGACATGTTCCTGCCGCTCTTTCCGATGAAGCTTTTGATGGTGCTCGGGCTCGACGAGTCCGATCTGGGCAAGGACATCCGCGCGGTCGCGACCGAGCTCGGCGTCGGCGTGCAGGCCGACCCGGAGCCGCAGCGCAACCGCTTCATCCGCAGCGACCAGTACGCGTTCATCCGGGCGGGTATCCCCGCGCTCGCGATGAAGGTCGGGTACGAGCCGAATTCGCCCGAAGCCGAGATCGCGAAGAAATGGACCGCGGAGCGCTACCACGCGCCGTCCGACGATGTGAATCAGCCGATCGATCTCTCGGCCGCTGGCAAGTTCGTCGAGGTGTTGAGGACGCTGGCAGTGCGGATCGCCAATCGCCCGGATCGGCCGACGTGGAACGAGACCAGCTTCTTCAAGCGCTTCGCGCGCGAAGGACTTTGACTTCCTACTTTTTGCTTCTGGCGATCGGCAGATCGTCCCGATTGCCCCATTCTTCCCACGCGCCGTAGTAGTTGCGGAGATTCGTGTAGCCGACGAGGTGCAGCGCGAACAGGTCGACTGACGCGCGCATACCGACCTGGCAGTACGCGATGACTTCGTGCGACGGCAGAACTCCACGCGACTCGTAAATCTTCCTCAGCTCGTCGGCCGGCTTGAAGGTCTTCGTCTGCGGATCCAGCAGGTCCTCCCAGTACACCGGCGCGGACGATTCGATGAAGCCGCCGCGGCGGATGCCGCGCAGATCGGTGCCGTCGATCTCCGACTGCGTTCGAGCGTCGACGATCCGCGTGCCCGCCTTCCCGATCGAGCGGACGACGTCGTCCGCCGTGGCGACCCAGTGCGGCTGCGGCCGCGCGATGAACCGGCCCGGCGCCGGCGCCGGCACATCGGTTGACGCCGCACGGTGCTCGGCGGCCCACTTGATCCAGCCACCGTCGACCAGCGCGACGTTCGAGTGGCCGAAGTAGTTCAGAATCCACCACAGGCGCGCGGCGTAGATGCCGCCGCGCTCGTCGTAGACGATCACGCGCGTCGCGTCCGAGATGCCGAGGCGCGCCATCATCGCCTCGAACTCGGCGGGCGTCGGCAGGAACGTCGGCGGCCGCTTCGCCTCGCGAATCGCCTCCGGCGCGACGTGGACGGCGCCCGGGATGTGGCCCTCGGCGTATCCCGCGCGCCGCATGTCGACGATGCGGATGCCGGGATCGGCCACGTGACTGGCGAGCCACTCGGTGTCGACGAGTTGTTCGGGATGCGCGTACGTCATGGCAAGTACCGCCAGCAGCGCGAGCATGGCCGCAATTATAAAGGGTAAGATCGACGCGTGCCGCAGGGACCGCTGCAGGGCGTGTCCGTCGTCGTCGCCGGCGCGGGCCTGGCCGGGCTGAGCGCCGCCCGCGATCTCGTCGCGAAGGGCGCCGCCGTCACCATCGTCGAAGCGCGCGACCGCGTCGGCGGACGCGTGCTGACCATCCGCGACGGATTCGCCGAAGGCCAGCACGGCGAGGCCGGCGGCGACATGATCGATCACTCGCAGACGGAGATCCGCACGCTGGCGGGCGAGCTTGGGCTGAAGCTCGTGCGCATCCTCCGCGGCGGCTTCGGATACGCGCGGCGCGACAGGACGGGCCGCACACGGCTCGTCAACAGCAACGCCGCGCGCGGCTGGGAGCGGCTTGCGGACAGCCTCGACGATCTCACGCGGCGATATCGGCTCGCCGAGCAGCGCTGGGACTCGCCCATCGCGTCCGACTTCGCGCGCATGTCGGTGGCGCAATGGCTCGACGAGGTCCAGGCCGACGCCGATCTGCGGGCGACGGCTGTCGGACTCCGCGGCTTTTTTCTCGCCGATCCCGACGAGCTGTCGTTGATCGCGTTCGTCGATCAGTTCGCCGACAACGACGAGCGGCCGATCGAGGCGATGTACCGCATCGACGGCGGCAACGATCGGATCGCCACGGCGCTGGCGTCCGCGCTCGGCGATCGCATCCGGCTGAACACCGAGCTCGCCGCGGTATCGCATCGCGGCCGGGAGGTGCGGGCGACGGTCAGGCACGGGCGCGACGTGTCGCAGCTGATATGCGATTACCTGGTGCTCACGCTGCCGGCGCCGGTACTGCGGCGCGTCCCGATCACGCCGGCGCTGCCCGCGCAGCAGCACGAAGCGATCGGACGCCTGCGGTACGGCCGCGCCACGAAGACGCTGCTGCAGTTCTCGCGGCGCTTCTGGCGATCGGTGGGACGGCCGCGCGCGTTCGGCAGCGATCAGCCGTTCGGGGCCGTGTGGGAGGCGAACGAGGAGCAGCGCGGCGCGCACGGCATTCTCGCGCTCCTCGCCGGCGGATCGGCCAGCGACGCCACCCAGGCCATCGTCGCCAGAGAGGGAACGGCCGGCCTCGTCAAGACGCTCGACTGGCTCGGATCCGCCGACGCGACGCTCGTGCAGGCGCGGCAGGTCGTCTGGGATACGGATCCGTGGGCGCGCGGCGGCTACGCATTCTTCGATCCGGCCTTCGAGCCGTCGCTGCGGCTCTGGCTCGCCCGGCCATGCGGGCGGCTGTTCTTCGCAGGCGAGCACACGAGCTTCAAGTGGCAGGGCTACATGAACGGGGCGGTCGAAAGCGGCCGACGCGCGGCGGCCGAGGTCGAGGCGACGCATCGGCTGCAGATCTAGAGTGCCTAGGGTGCCTAAGGGTGCTTAGTTTAGCAGGCCGTGGTGAAACGTCGGACGGCCTGCTAGTCGTGCCGAAGCGCGACAAGCGGATCGATGCGACTCGCCCGTGCGGCAGGCACATACGAGGCGAGGAGCGCCACCAATATGAAAAGCAGCGCAACGGCGACGAACGTCGGCGGGTCGAGCGGTGTGAGGTTGAAGAGGATGCTTTTCAAGTACCTCGTGACCGCCGCGGCGCCGAGCAATCCGATCGCTGCGCCTATGCCGGTCAACGTCACGCTTTCTCGAAGGACTACGGCGAGTACTTTCAACGGTGCCGCACCAAGCGCCATCCGAATGCCGATCTCCCGAGTCCGTTGAGTCACTGCATGGGCCATGACGCCGTAGATGCCGACGGTAGCTAGCACGAGCGCTACGATTGCGAAGGCTGCCAGAAGAAACGTGTTGAACCTAGGCTTCGCCACCGACGCCGACACCAGTTCGGCCATCGTCTGCTGATTGAGGTTCACGCCCGCCTCAGGATCCACACTCCGGACAACAGAACGAATCAGAGGCCCAAGCAACGTGCGACTCGCGCTGCTTCGCACGACGAAGTATGGATGCGTCGCTTCTGTCAGACCGAAGCGGCTCAAATCGACGTAGTACTCGGGCTGAACGCTGGCGGTGAGGCTGGCGTGTCTCACGTCGTTCACCACACCGATGACTTCGTAGCGCGACGCCGGGTCGCCGACAATCTGACCGAGTGGATTCGTACCGGCGAAATAGCGGCGAACGAACTCCTGGTTGACGATCAGCTCGGGATACGCCGCACGACCCACTTCGGAGAACGTGCGGCCTTCCACGATTCTCATCCCCATCGCGTGGAAGTACTGGCGGCTGACAATACGCATGATCATCGGCTCGGACCCAGGTGTCGCTGGCAGACCGCCGAGCGTCAAGTGAAACGCGCTGGCCCCGGCGATTGGCAACACGTCGGTTGCGGCCACGGCCTGGACCGCAGGATGGCCGTCGAGTCTCGACAGGACGTCGTCATAGAGGCGTTCAGGATCGGTTGCGTGCCCTGTCGGCAAGACAATCTGGAACGCCATGACATTCTTGGCGTCGTATCCTGGATTCACGTTCACGAGCGTCACAAAGCTGCGAACAAGAAGGCCAGCACCGACACAGAGCACCACCGCCATCGCAATTTCCGTGACCACGACGAGCGTGCGCGGACCGACCCTGCGGAACCCTGACCTCGCGCTTGCTCCCCCCTCGGATCGAGTGAGTGCTCCTAATTGCTCGATACGCGTCGAGTGCCACGCGGGGCCGATGCCAATGAACGCTCCAATGGCCGCCGATGTGACGGTCATGATGAGGAGCACCGGTAGATGGACGGCGATCTCGCCAACTCGGGGGACCCCTGGCGGAACAACAAGCACCGTGAGTTGAACCATCCAGGAGGCGACCGCCATCCCGATGGCTCCCCCAGCCAGCGCCAGCAGTATCCCTTCGACGACGAATGGCCGCAGAATCTGTTGACGCGTGGCGCCGAGAGCGGTCCGTACCGCGATCTCAAGGCGACTCGACGCAAGGCGTTCCAGGAACAGGCTAATAAGGTTGGCGCAAGCGATGACGAGTAGCAGCGCCGTCGAAAAGGACAGCATCTGCAGCATCGGACGAACCGGTGCGACCAGTTCGTCTTTCATTGACACGACGTCACTGCGTCGTACCAGATTCCTCGGAAAACCGATCTGCTCGGGAGTTCGACGACTTTCTGCAGCGCGCTCGAGGTCAAGCTGTCGAAGCATGCCCTCGACCTCTGCGCGGGCCACCCCGATCGAGACACCGTCCCTCAATCGAGCGAAGACGCCATCCGCGTACGCGCTGTTCGGTGAGTCGGAACGAGGTGCCGAGGGCGGCGGGACCGGTGCGGACGTGAGCGGAATCCAAAAGTCGGTCTGCGCATCCGGAAATTCAAATCCGGGCGACATGATCCCAACCAGCGTGTACGGCTGGCCGTCGATCGTTAGCGACGATCCGAGTACGCCGCGATCGCCTTCGTACTGAGCGCGCCACGACCGATCACTGATGATGATGACGCGATTTCGTTCCGGTCGGTCATCCTCCGGCGCAAATAACCGTCCGAGGTGCGGGTGCACGCCGAACATTGAGAAGAGCACTGGCGAAATTCGGGTTCCGTGAAGGTCCGCCGCGCCGAAGTGGCCGGCGACGGTCATGGCGAGACGGCGTCGTGTGATGTTGGAGAAAGAATCGAACACCCCGAGATCGCTGAATGATCGGTTCCTTTCGCTGAGACCCAGAATAAACGGCCGTGCCATGCTCGACGCTCGTACGGTCGCGGCCCCTTCGTGGCGGTAGCTGATGATCTGGACGATCCGATCCGCATCCGCATACGGCAGCGGTCGCAGCAATATCGTGTGGACGATTGTCGCGATGGCGGTTGTCGACCCGATGCCTAGCGCGAGCGTCAGAAGCGCAGCGACCGTGAATGCCCGCTCCTTGATGAGGGTCCGTACCGAAATGCGGACATCGTTCCGTAGGCCCATACAGCGTCTCCAACCGCAATCAGACACGTTCCGCAAGGGCGAGGGCATGCCGCCCGTGACCACAACCGATGTCAATGACGCGAGATGTAGGTGACAGCTGCTGATGGATCACGCGCCGGCATTCTACCGGAGCTTCTCTCCATGCGGCGGCGTCGGACTTGCGTCGGCCGTCGTTTCGCGCAGCGGCGCGCCCTCGCTCCGATTGAGCGCAGCCATGTCGGCGGGCTCGCCGGCCCGCGCGTCGAAGCGCGGCGCGTGCTCGTCGATGAAGCTCGGACGCCGATCGCTCAGAATCGTCGCCGCGCCGTTGGTCGCCACGGCGGATGCGGCGGCCGTGAGCCAGTCCGGCAGCATGTCGCCGGCGACGGCCTGCCGATCGGCGCGCGGCGGCTGGCGATGGAAGAAGTCGAGCAGGCGTCCCTCGTACGCCCGCTCTTCTGCGTCGCGCATCGCGACGAGCTCGGCGCGATCGAAGGGCGAGTACAGCGCCGCGACATCCTTGTCGATATCGACGCGAAACACACCCGCCGAGTCGAACCGCACGTGCTCGATCGGCAGCAGAAAGCGTCGGCCGACGAGCGGCGTGCGTCGGGCGACGACGAGGTAGCGCGGCTCGCCGGAGACGGCGTCGACGACGAGGCCATCCAGCGTTCCCAGCGCGTCATCGGCCTCGTTGCGGATTTCGAACGATGCGGCTTTGCGGTCGCCGGAGGCGAGGCGGGCGACGTCGACGTACCTCAGCCCCTGCGCAGGAGGCTCATCCTCGACGAAATCGGTCTCGAACCGCGCGTCGTCGTTGATCCGTGCTTCGGCGATCCCGGTGAGGCGGCGGTCGGCGCGTCCCTCCTCGTCGAGCGTCTCCTTCAACAGCCGTGCTTCGTCGATCCGGTTGAGCCGGCGCGCGTACGTTCTAGCGCAGCCGTACGCCGCGATCTCGTAGTGCTCGATGCGCTGGGCGACGCCGACGATAGCCGCATCGCGCGCTTCCTCTGTCTCGGCATCGTTCACGCGATCGTCGGCTTCTTGAACAATGCCAGCCAGGCCGGCGCAGCGCTGCGAACGCACCGTCTCGCCCCAGTGCGTAAAGATCAGTTGCAGCCGCTCGAGATGCAGTCGCGACTCCGCGCCGTGCTTGACGAGGGTTTCCTTCAATTCCGGCGCGTGCGCGGCGTCGGCCAGCCGCTGCAGCGCGCGAATCATCTGGCCTTCCGCGTCGTACAGGTTGGCGAGCTCGTCGAGATACAGGTCCTTCAACGAGGCGATGGCCATGGGCGACGCTCCAGTCAGTCGCAGTTGAACGCCCTTTACGCAAGTGATATGCCCCAACGCCCACTTGAGTTACAGTGAAGACCCCGTGAGCTGGGAACGAGTCCACGTCCAGAACGCCGCGTCGTACCTGCGGGAGCGGATTGGCGCGGGCGAAGCGGACGCGAAAACGAAGGCCGTCTACGAGGGCCTGCTCGAGGTGCTCGAGCCGCGGCGGCGGACGCTCCGCCTCCAGCGCGAAGCGGCCGAGGCGGCCAAGGCCTCGGTGCCGGTCCACGCCGCCCGCGAGCGCCGCACGACGATGGATCGGCGCAGCTACGACGAACGGCGGCAGGCGAACCTCGGACCGCCCAGCGGCGTCGAGCGCCGCAAGGGCCGCGATCGGCGATCGGGCCGCGACCGGCGCCTCCGGTGACCTCGGCCGACGCGCGCCTGCTCCGCGCGATCGGCATCCGCCGCCTCACTGCCAGCATCATCAACGTCACGATCGGCGCCGGGATCTTCGTCCTGCCGGCGACGGTCGCCGCCGGCCTCGGACCCGCCGCGCCGATCGCGTATCTGGTCTGCGCGATCGCCATGGCGCTCGTCATGGTGTGCTTCGCGGCCGCAGGCAGCCGCGTGTCGCTGACCGGCGGACTCTACGCGTACATCGGCGTCGCGTTCGGCCCGTTCGTCGGATTCCTGGCGGGCGTGCTGTACTGGCTCGTGGCCTCGTTCGCCGTGGCCTCGGTCGCGAGCGCGTTCTCCGGATCGATCGGCGTCGTGTGGGCGCCGGCCGCCGCCGGCGTCGGCCGCGCAGCCGTTCTCCTGGCGCTCTTTGGCGCGCTGGCGATCGTCAACGTGCGCGGCGTCCGGCACGGCTCCGGCCTCGTCGAGGCGATGACCGCGGCGAAGCTCGTGCCCCTCATCGTGTTCGTCGCGGCGGGCATCTGGTTCGTGCGCGCCGACTATCTCGCGTGGTCCCGCGTGCCGACGGTGGCCGAGGTGGGACGGACGGCCATCGTGCTGATCTTCGCGTTCGTGGGCGTCGAGGTCGCGCTCGTGCCGAGCGGCGAGGTGCGCGACACGGCGGCCACCGTGCCGCGCGCGCTCTTCCTCGCGCTCGCGGCGACGACCACGCTCTATCTGCTCGTGCAGGGCGTGGCGCAGGGCGTGCTCGGGCCCGCCATGTCGACGTTCGCGGCGGCGCCGCTCGCCGAAGCCGCCGGACGCGTCCTCGGACAATCCGGGCGGCTGCTCGTGCTGGCCGGCGCGACGATCTCGATGTTCGGCTACGTGTCGGGCGACATGCTCGGCAGCCCGCGGTCGCTCTACGCGCTCGCGCGCGACGGCGTCCTGCCGCGGCGGCTCGCCGACGTCCATCCCCGCTTCCGCACGCCACACATCGCGATTGCCGTCTACGCCGTCATGGTGGCGGCGCTCGCCGTCAGCAGCAGCTTCACGCAGCTCGCGATCCTGGCGAACGTCGGGTCGCTGTCGCTGTACCTGGTGTGTGTCGCGGCGTCGTTCGAGCTGCAGCGCACGGACGTGCGCGCCGGCGGGCCGCCGTTCGTCGTGCCGGGCGGTCCGGTGATTCCGATGCTCGCGGGTGCGATGATCGTGTGGCTCCTCGCGCAGGCGACATGGAAGGAGTTCGCGGTCGAGGCGATTGTCCTGGCAGCGGCGAGCGTCCTGTACGCCGTCCGTGCGACTAGCGCTGGAACACGACCTTCCCGCCGACGATCGTCGTCACCACTTTCACGTCTTTGATCTTCTCCGGCGCGATCCCGAAGATGTCGTCGCTCAGGATCACCAGGTCCGCCAGCTTGCCGCGCGTCAACGTCCCCTTTTCCTGATCCTGAAACTCCGCGTATGCCGACCCGGCCGTGTACGCCGTGAGGGCCTCGGCGACGGTGATCTTCTGCTCCGGCACCCAGCCGCCGGGATTCCTGCCATCGAGCGTCGCGCGCGTCGCCGCGGCATAGATGGTCTGCATCGGATCGAGCGGGGCGACGAACCAGTCCGTCCCGAGCGCGAGCCGCACGCCCTTGTCGAGCAGCGTACGGAACGCGTAGGTCGTCTTGATCCGCTCCGGGCCAATCCGCCGCTCCGCCCAGCGGCCGTCGTCGATGGCGTGGTACGGCTGCACCGACGCGATGACCTTCAGCGCGGCGAAGCGATCGAAATCGGCCGGCGCGATGTGCTGCGCGTGCTCGATCCGCATCCGACGATCGCGCTCGCCGCTCGCGCGGATGATGTCGGCGGAGAAGTCGAGGATCTGCGAGATGCCGGCGTCGCCGATGGCGTGGATGCACAGCTGTAGCCCGGCGCGATCGGCCTCGACGAGCCGCGTTCGCATCGCGTCGAGCGGCTGCATCTCGTCCGACAGCAGCCCGCGGGTGGCCGGCGCATCGTCGTACGGCTGGAAGAAATACGCCGTCGTCGATCCGAGCGAGCCGTCCGCGTAGCCCTTCAGCGCGCCGACGCGGAGCCAGGCCGATCCGAACGATCGCCGGATGCCGACCTTCGCCTGATCCTGCCAGCCGGTCTCCATCGGCGCCGCGTAGATGCGCGCCGTCAGCTCGCCGCGGTTCGCGAGATCGGCGTAGACGCCGATGTCGTTGGCGTCCGGGTTCATGTGCTGCACGCTCGTCACGCCGAGCGAGGCGGCGTGGGCGAGCGCGCGCTTGATCGCGTGGAGCCGGCCTTCGTACGACAGTGGCGGGATCACGCGATCGACGTAGCTCATCGCGGCGTCCTTCAGGATGCCCGTCGGCTCGCCGTGCTCGTCGCGGACGACGGTGCCGCCCGGCGGGTCGGCCGTGTTGCGCGTGACGCCGGCGAGCCGCAGCGCGACCGAGTTGGCCAGCGACATGTGGCCGTCGTAGCGGTTGACGAACACCGGCGTCGACGGCGTGGACGCATCGATCAGCTCCCTGGTCGGCAGCCGGGCTGGCGTCCAGCGCTGATCGTCCCAGTCGCCGCCCAGGATCCACTCGCCCGCGGCGGTCGCCTTCGCGCGGGCGGCGATCCGGCGCGCGAGCTCCTCGGGCGAATCGGCATCCTTCAGGTCGACGTTGTCGAGCTGCCGGCCGCCGTCGACGAAGTGGACGTGCGCGTCGTCGAAGCCGGGTACGACGCGGCGGCCGCCCGCATCGACGACGCGTGTCGCGTCGCCCCGCCACGGCCCGATCTCGTTCTCGGCGCCGACGGCGACGATGCGCTCGCCGATTGCCGCGAGCGCCGAAGCCTCCGGCCGCGCGGCATCGCCCGTCCAGATCCTGGCATGCGTGACGACGAGGTCGGCGGCGGTGCGCGGGACCCGCGTGCACGCGGGCGCGCAGACCCCCGCGGTGAGCAACAGGATCGCAACGCGTTGTGATGCCATGCGTGCGCGCATTATAGTCGTCGGGTGCCACATCAGAATCCGAGCTCGGAGGAGATGCGCGCGCTGCTCGTCGGCGCGCGCACGATCGCCATGGTCGGCGCCTCGTCGAACCCCGAGAAGGCGTCGCACGGCATCATGCGGAAGCTGCAGCGCGCGGGCTACCGCGTGATTCCGGTCAACCCGCGCGAACCCGAGGTGCTCGGCGAGAAATCGTACGCGTCGCTGTCGGACATTCCCGTCCCGATCGACATCGTCGACGTGTTCCGCCGCACCGAGGACACGCCGCCGATCGCGGACGGAGCGGTGAAGATCGGCGCGAAGGCGCTGTGGCTGCAGACCGGCATCGTGAGCGAGGAGGCGGCGGCACGGGCGAAGGCCGGTGGATTGATGGTCGTGATGGATGCCTGCATCGGCGCGACGCACGCGCTGCTGCGCGTCCCGACGAAGACGTAGGGGGGTTCGCGAACCGCCCTTACTGCGCCGACACCGCCTCCTCGAGCCGCGTCACCAGCGCATCCAGCTGATCGACCACGGCGCGGACCGCCTCCGGGCGACTGAGATCGATTCCTGAGCGCTGCAGCAGCGTCATCGGATGGTCGCTGCCGCCCGCCTTCAGCAGCGTGAGATACCGATCGACCGCGGCCTGCCGCTCCTGCTCGGAGCCGCTCGTCAGCTGCTGCATCAGTTGTGCACTCGAGGCAAAGCAGGTCGCGTACTGGTACACGTAGTACGGCGTGCTGAAGAAGTGCGGAATCCGCGCCCACGTCATGCGCGACAGCTCGTCGTACTCGATCGCCTCGCCGTGGTAGGCCTGCAGCAGATCGAAGTAGATCTGCCCGAGCACGTCCGCCGTCACCGGCCGGCCTTCCTCCGCGAGCCGGTGCGCCTGCAGCTCGAAGTCGGCGAACATCACCTGCGTGTAGAACGTCGTGACGATGCCGTCGATGGCGTGCTGCAGCAGGACGATGCGCTCGCGCTCGTCGGGGGCGCGGGCGAGCATGTACTCGAGGAACAGCGCCTCGCTCAGCGTCGAGGGGACTTCGGCGACGAAGATCGTGTAGCCGGCGTAGACGAACGGCTGGTGCGCGTGCGAGAGGAGCGTGTGCATCGAATGCCCCATCTCGTGCGCGAGCGTGAACACGGCGTCGAGCGTGTCGTTGTAGTTGAGCAGCATGTACGGGTGGACGCCGTACACCGGCGCCGAGTACGCCCCGCTGCGCTTGCCCGGATTCTCGTAGACATCGATCCAGCCGCCGGCGAACGCCTCGCGCATCTTGTTCTGATAATCGACGCCCAAGGGCGCGACCGATGCCGTCAGCCAGTCGAGCACGTCCTCGTACGTGTACTTGCGATCGAAATCGACGAGCGGGATCGTGGTGTCGTACGTGTGGTAGCGATCCAACCCCAGCACGCGCTTGCGGAGGCGGTGGTACCGCCGCAGCGGCTCGGTCCCCGCCTTCGTCGTCTCGATCAGGTTCTCGACGACGGCGGTCGGAATGTTGTTGCCGTGCAGCGCCGCCTCGAGCGTCGTCTTGTAGCCGCGCGACTGCGAGAGAAAGAGATCCCGCTGGAGGACGATGTTGTAGAGCGACGCGTACGTGTTCGCGTTCGTCGCATACAGCGCGTGGAGCTCGCGGAAGGCGATCTCGCGGTCCGCCTGGTTGCGATTGGTCGCCAGGATCGCGCGGTACTGGCCGTAGGTCAGCGTGACGTCGCCGGTCGACAGATGCACGACCGGATACCTGATGTCTGCAGTGGACAGCGCGGAGTACCCGTCGTAGGGCGTCGAGGAAAAACGGCTCGCCAGCGACAGCAGACGCTCGCCTTTGTCGTCGAGCACGTGCTCCTGCTGCCGATACAAGTCCTCGATGGCGAAGCGATAGACGGCGAGATCCGCCCGCGCCGCCATCCACGACTGCACGGTCTCGAGCGGGATCTTCAGCAGCTCGGGATTGAACCAGGCGCTCGCCTGGTTCGCCTTCGCGAACAGGATCTGGACCTGCTGCCGCCGCGCGTTGATCTGGTTGTCGCGTTGATCCTGGTCGTACCACAGCGACGCGAAGTACCAGACGCGATAGGTGAGCTGGCCGATGTCGTCCGACAGCCGCAGCGCCGCCAGCAGCCGATCCGACCCCTGCGCGAGCGTGCCCTGGAGCGCCGCATACTCGGCGATCTTCCTGTTCAGCTCGTCGTACGCCGCCTGCCAGCCCGCCCAGTCGGTGAAGATGTCGGCCAGCGACCACTTGAACCGATCCGCGATCGCGTCGCGATCGCGCAGCGGCGGCGCCGCGGGCGTTTCGATTGGGGAACCCATCGGATCGATCATAGTCGCTCGGCTAAAGCCTCGCGCTGCGTTACCTCGCGCTCGAGCGCGCGGCCGGCGCGCCGTCCCACCAGTACTGCTTCTCGAGCTTCTTCGGCGTCGGCCACACCGTGTCGAGCGTGTCGCCCTCGAACAGCTCGCCGTTCTTCATGACGTACCGGATCGACAGCGTGTTGTGGATGTCGACGAGCGGGTTCTTGTCGAGCACCACGAGATCGGCGAGCTTGCCCGCTTCGAGCGATCCGAGATCCTTCTGCAGCCCCAGCGCTTCGGCGCCGAACGCCGTCGCCACGCGCAGCGTCTCGTGCGGCGTGAGCCCTCCGCTCTGCAGGTCCCAGATCTCCCAATGCGCGCCCAGACCCTGGAACTGTCCGTGGCTGCCGAGCCCCGCGCGGCCGCCGGCGTGAACGATGTCGGCCACGCCCTTTGCGATGCCCTTGTGCCCGTACTCTTCGGGCAAGAACCATTGCCCCCGGCGCCGCACCAGCGTGTCGTACAGCTCGTGCGGGATGAACCGCCGCATCTTCGGATCGTCGTGCAGCGCGGTCGACTCGAAGTAGTAATTCTCGCTCCACGGCGCGCCGTACGCGACGAGCGTCGTCGGCGTGTAGAACGTGTGCGTGCGCGCGACGAACTCGGTCACGTCCTTGTAGAGCGGCTGGAGCGGCAGCGCGTGCTCGCTGCCCGTGAAGCCGTCGATCATCTGCGAGAGATCGAGCTTCATGTCGAGCGCACCCTCGGTGGTCGGCATCAGCTTGTGCTGCCGCGCCGCCTGGATCACCCACTGGCGGACGATGCGATCGCCCGAGACGTACGCTTTGACCGTGTCAGTCTTGTACGCCTCCTTGTAGCGCTTGACGAACGCCGCCGTCGATTCCTTGTCCTCGAGGCCGTCGCGGCTGAAGATGCCCGGACCCGTCGCGAGAATCCGTGGACCGAGGATCTCGCCCGTCTCGACGAGATCGGCGTAGGCGAAGACGTCGTTGGTCGACGTCTGCGGATCGCGCGTCGTCGTCACGCCGTAGGCGAGGTTGGCGAGGTACTGCCAGACCTGCGTCTGGTGGACGCCGCGCGGCGGCCACATGTGCGAGTGGACGTCGACGAAGCCGGGAATGATCGTCTTGCCGGCAAGGTCGAGGACCTTCGCGCCGGCCGGCCGATTCACCTTGCCCGCGGCCCCGACCTCGACGACGCGATTGTCGGTGACGACGACGTCGCCCTTCTCGATCACGTCGCTGCCCTTCATCGTCACGATGCGCGCGTTGGCGAGCACGATGGTGCCCTTCGGCCGCGCGCGCGGCGCCTGCAGATCGACTGCGAACGCTTCGGGCTGCTCGGCCGTCAGCGCCTGCCGGTAGATCGTCGCGCCGAGCGTCCACGCGACCGACTTGCCGTCCGGGCTCCACGACAGGTAGTCGCCGCCGTCGCGCGACAGACGCTTGATCGGCACGATCGTGTCCTCGCCGCGCACGCGCACGCTCATCTTCAGCGTCTCGCGCCCGGCGCGCGGCAGCGCGACGACCACGTGTTTGTTCTGAAGGCTGACGAATGCCTGCTGGCCGTCGGGCGATACGCGGATGTCCGACGCGTTCGGCGGATTCGGTCCCTGGCCCGCGCCGGTGATCTGCACGATCTGCCTGCGGTCGACGCCGTCGATCCGAATCGACGAGAGCCCGCGGTTCGTCGTCAGATAGATGTGGACGCTGTCGTTCGCGAAGTGCGGCGACCGGCCGCCCTGGCTGGACGCGATGAGCGTCGACTCGCCGCCGTTCGCGGGAATCCACCGCAGGTCGCGCTGCGAATCGGGCGTGATGCCGCCGATCTCGGCGGGCGCCGTCTCGTCGGGCAGCACGTCCGCGTCGCCCGCGCCGTAGTGAAGATCGGCGAACAGCTGATCGGCGCGTGCGCCGGTCAGGTAGACGATCTTCGTTCCGTCCGGCGTGTAGACGGGCTCGGCATAGTACGCGGCAAAGCGCGACAGCCGTTCCGGCTGGCCGCCGGGCGCCGGCGCGGTGCGATAGAGATGGCCGCCCTCCGCCGACCATGTGACGAATGCGACCCACTTGCCATCGGGGGACCAGGTCGGCATGAACTCGCCTTTTGTCCCATCCGCGGGGCCCTGCCCGCCGGACGCGCCGCTCGTGAGGCGCTGCGGTTTGCCCGCGGGGAGATCCATGATCCAGAGCTTGTTCAGCGCCGAGAAGACGACGCGCGTGCCGTCGGGTGAAATCGCCGGCCAGCGCACCAGCCTCGCCTTCACCGTCGGGCCGTCGTCGACGGCGTTCTCGAACAGCAGCCGCGGACCGATGTCGACTTCGACCTTGGCGGTGAAGGGGATCGGCGTGGCGCGCCCGGTCTCGACGTCGACGCGCGCGATCTTCCCGCGCAGCGGGACGAGCAGCGACTTGCCGTCGGGCATGAACATGTAGCCCGGCATCGTGTCCCGCGAGGCAGCCGACTCCTGGTCGTCGCGCGTCACGGGGTAGATCAGCCAGCGCTCGTCGCCGGTCTCGAGGTTGCGAACGCGAAGTCCCGTTTCGGTCTCGAGCCGCGTCGCGTAGACGAGCGACCTGCCGTCGGGCGACAGCACCGGCCGCATCGCGCTGCCCTGCGCGTTGGTGACCGTCGCGGTGTCGCCGGTCTCGCGATCGAAGCGGATGATCTGCCAGAGCGGAAACCGCACGTTGTAGCTGAACCGGCCCATGCGCTCCGCGTAGTACACGAACCGGCCGTCCGGCGACGCCACGGCGCCGAGCCGGTTCGGCGCGGGCCGCGGCGGCCCCTGGTTCTCGCCCGGCGTCGGCGGCGGCGGCGGCGCCGATCCGATCCGCACGCCGGACCCGCCGTTCTTGTCGTACAGAAACACGCCGTAGGTGCGCTCGGGCGCGCGACTCTTCGACACGAGGAGATACTGGCCGTCCGCCGTCCACGACGGCGAGCACATGTCCTCCGGCGCGTCGTTGGTCGGCCGATCCTTGCTGACCGCGCGCGGATTCGATCCGTCGACGTTGGCCACCCAGAGATTCTCGACGCCGCTGCGATCGCTCAGGAAGGCGATCAGCTTGCCGTCGGGCGAGAACTTCGGCTGGCTGTCGAACGACATCCCGCCGAGGATGCGCCTGGCCTCGCCGCCTGCGATCGGCAGCGTGTAGATGTCGCCCAGCAGATCGAAGGCGATCGTCCTGCCGTCGGGCGACACGTCGAGCGACATCCACGTGCCTTCGTCGGTCGTGAACGCGATCGTGTCGGCCTTTTCGAGGACGAGCGTCGTGGGTCCCGGTCGCTCACTCTGCTGATCCTGCCGTTCCTGGGTGTAGACGCCGAGCGAGGCGGCGACGACGAGCGCACCACACGCGATCAACCGGCGCATCAGCGATGTCATGGTTACTCCTGAGGCGCGGATTATATGCGCACCCGGGCCTGATTCTTGCTGCCTTCGGCCAATGAGTAAAGGAGTCTGTATGGATCATCCGCGCCCGTGGTTGAGATACGTCGACGCCGGCGATCTGGACGACGACGCATTCGACGCCGACAGCCTGGACGTCACCAGCACGGCCGGCGACAAGCTGGGCGACGTCGACGGCTTCATCATCGATTCGGCGACCGTCCGGCCCTACTATGTCGTCGTGGAGGCGGGCGGCTGGTTCAGGTCGAAGCACTTCCTGCTGCCGATCGGCCACGTGCGCCACGACGCGAGCCGGCACACGCTGGTCGCCGACATCGCTCGCGATCGGATCGAGCGCTTCCCCGGCTTCGACAAGGACGAGTTCGCGAAGCTGTCGGACGAGGAGCTCGAGCGGATCGACTACTCGATTGGCGCGATCTGCTGCCCCACCGACGCGGAAGCCGGCGGCGAGCACCGCGCGCGCGATCAGTGGAAGCACCTTGCCACGCCGGACTGGTGGCAGTCGAACTACTACCGGCCGGACCGCGCCGGCGCGGCCGGCGTGACGGCGGGTGCGGAGCTGTGGCCCGCGGAGGCCGGCCAGGAAAAAACCGGCGCGGGAGCAGCGGAACGAACGAAGCGCTGACGTCCGTCGCGCAGCCTGCGGGAGTCATTGCAGCGGGCCGCGGTCGTACCCGAAAGCTGCGCGCACCTCTTCGCGCGTCACCTCGCGAAACCGGCCCGGCCCGAGCGCGCCCAGCTCGAGCCCGCCGATCTGCACGCGCTTCAGCCGCGTGACCACGTGGCCGATCGCCTCGAACAGGCGCCGGACCTCGCGATTTTTTCCTTCGCGCAGCTCAACGACGAGGTGCGATTCGCGCGCTGACGTCTTCCGCACCGCGACCGCGCTGGCGAGCAGCCGGTCGCGGCCGTCCACGATGCCGCTTGTCAGCCGGGCCACGTCCGTCGTTGTGACTGCGCCGCGCACCGTGACGACGTACAGCCGCGGCACGGCATTCACTGGATCGGCGATCCAATCGGCGAGCTGCGTGTCGGTCGTCAGCAGGAGGGCGCCGGACGTTGCGAGATCGAGCCGCCCGACGGCAACCAGACCGTCGCCGGCATCGCCGAGCACGTCGAACACCGTCCGCCGTCCCTCAGGATCGCGGCGCGTCGTCACGACGCCGCGGGGCTTGTGGAAGAGGATCGTGCGCCAGCCGGCGCGCCGTGCGGGCCGGCCGTCGACCACGACGCGCGCGCGGTCCGGATCGACCGGCGTCAGCGGATCGCGGACGATACGCCCGTCGACGCGGACCCGGCCGGCGCGAACCGCCTCGGTCGCCTGCGCGCGCGAGAGAATGCGCAGCTTCGACAACGCTCGAGCGAGAGGAACGCGAGCCACTCGAACAGCAACAGTTCAGTTTTCGTGTTTTCGTGATTTCGTGGCTGATCGTGTTCGTGCGGTGACGTTCATGGCCTGATGATGCGCCGTGTGATGGCCGCGATGAGCGCCGACCCCTGCTTCGCATCCTGGAGCCCGCGCACGAGCACGACGAGCACGAACGGGCGATCCGTGTAGACGATCGCCGCGTCGTGCTGGATCTTGGTAATCTCCCCGGTCTTGTGCGCGACGGGCGTGCCCGGGGGCAGTCCCTGGGGGATGCGGTCGTTGAACGTCTGCCGCTTCAGGATCGCGATCATGCGATCGCTCGACGCGCGGTCCACCGCCTCGCCCTTTGCGATCTTCTCCATCAGCGTCATCAGCGCCCGCGCCGTCGTCGTGTTGTTCAGCCCCTTCTGGAAGGCCTTGCCGTCCTCGACGCCGCGCACCACGTGCATGCCGCCCGCGCCGAGCGTGTCGGTCGTCTTCTGGATGTTCTCCGGGCCGAGATGCTCGATGAGCAGGTTCGCAGCCAGATTGCTGCTGACGGTAATCATCGCCTCGCAGAGCGCGCGATACGACATGCGGCGGCCAACGCGCTTGTACACCTCCGTGTCGGAATCGTCGCCGACGTCGAGCGAGTACGGGCTGCCGTCGACGATGCTGTGGAACTCGTTGACGACGGCCACCTCGTCGTCGAGCGCGAGCGCGCCGGCGGCCGCCTGGCGGAACAGCTCGATCATCACCGGCACCTTCATCGTGCTCGCCGCGTGAAAGGCGACGTCCGGCTGGATGAGGAGCTCGTCGCCGCCGTCGAGCGTGCGGTACGCGACGGCGACGTCCGCGCCGCTCGCGCGAATGAGGCCGTCGACGTCGGAACGCCGGCCCGGTGGGACGCTGATGACGAGCGCGACCAGGAGGGCGACCAGCTTCCACATGGATACTGAAATTCTAGCCGCGCGCGCGCAAGGTGTGTCATCTTCTTACTATGCGCACCTTCTCCATCGCATGCCTCGTGTCCGCGGCGATCGTTTCCGGCGGCTGCTTTCAGGCCACGACCCTCGTCCGTGTGAAGGGCGACGGCAGCGGCACGATCCACCAGACGATGGCCATGGCCGGCCCGGCGCTGGCCCAGCTTCGGATGTTCGCCGCGGCCGGCCGGACGAACGGCAAGCCGCTCGAGCTGTTCAGCGAAGAGCAGGCGCGGCTGCACGCCGAGGCGATGGGGCCCGGCGTCAGAGTGCTGTCGACGAAGGCGATCCACACCGCCGATTTGGAGGGTCAGGAGTACGAGCTCGCGTTCGATGACATCACGAAGCTGCACATCGACCAGGAGAAAGGACCGCCGTCGCCGTCGGAGCTGGGATCGAACCAGCCGCCCGCAGGGGATCCGTCGAAGCAGATCCGCTTCGCGATGGAGCGGTCGACGCGCGGCAACGCCGTGCTCAAAGTCATCCTGCCGCCGTACAAGATGCCCGGCCAGGCGATGGGCGGCATCAACTCGTCGCAGGACCAACCCACGCCAGAGCAGATGGCGATGATCAAGCAGCTGGTCGGCGGCGCCCATATCGCGATTGCGATCGAGCCGGTCGGGACCGTCGTGCGCAGCACGAGCCCGTACGTGGATGGAGGCAAGGTCACGCTCCTCGACATCGAGCTCGATCGGCTGTTCGAGAATCAGGAGACGATGGCGCGGCTCAATCGGGCGAAGACGGCGGAAGAAGTGCGAGCCGTGCTGAAAGATATTCCCGGGCTGAAGATCTCCGTGGACCCGGAGATCACGATCGAGTTCACGCCAGCCAGATAATCTCCACGTCCGTGCGACCGCGATCGACGGTCAGCCGCGCGACGCTCGGCCGCAGATTGAAGCGCCGCGGCCCGGCGGCGCCGGGATTGACGACGAGCTGCGATCCGCGCCGCTCGACCAGCGCGCGATGAGTATGCCCGAAGACGATCACGTCGGCCCGATAGCTCGCGACCAGCTTGTCTGGCGTCGGACTGCCGAGCTCGTGGCCGTGGCTCACGTGCAGCGTCAGGCCGCCGACGGGGATCGTCCTCGCGGCCGCCAGCGCGGGATCGTGCGGATCGTCGACGTTGCCGTACACGGCCTCGACCGGCGCCAGCGCGCCCAGCGCGTCGAGGACGGTTGGACCGCCGACATCGCCCGCATGGACGATCAGATCGACGCCGGCGAACGCGCCCGCGATCTCCGGGCGCACGAGCCCGTGCGTGTCGGCGATCAGCCCCACCACATATACTGAATCATCGCTCGTGACCGACTCGCGCCTGCTCACGCCGCGCTTCTTCGTGATGTGCGGCTTCACGTTCACCGTCTTCCTGTCGGCGTTTCAGCTGCTGCCCACGGCGCCGTTCCGCATTCGCGATCTCGGCGGGACGACGTTCGCGTCCGGGCTGTTTCTCGGGTTCCTGACGTACGCGTCCGCGTGGTCGGCGCCGTTCACCGGATCGATCGCCGATCGCATCGGCCGCCGGCGGACCCTGATGATCACCGGGCTCGTCATCACCGCCTGCTCGGTCGGCTACGCGCTCGCCACCGATTATCGCGTGATGCTGGCGCTGGTGGTCGTCCACGGCGTGTTCTGGTCCGGGCTGCTGTCCGCCTCGGCGGCGTACCTCACGAGCCTGCTGCCGGCGCACCGCCGCGCGGAAGGCATCGGCTACTGGGGGTTGTCGAGCGTCGCAGCGGTCGCCGTCGCGCCGCCGATCGGGTTCTGGCTGCTGCGGCACGGCTGGCTGTGGGTCTGTGCGTCGTGCGGGTCGCTCAATCTGCTGATGACGACGATCGCGTGGACGCTGCGCGATTCACACGAAGGACACGAAGGCAGCGACGCACACGACGGCAGCGAAGGACGCGAAGGGAAGCGTTCGCACATCGAATGGCGCGTGCTGATCCTGGCGGTGTCGCTGTTCATGTACTCGTTCGGCTACGGCGCGGTGACGAGCTTCAGCGCCGTGTATGCGGACGCGCTGGGCATCACGCCCAAGAGCATCTACCTCACCGCGCTCGCGATCGTCATTCTCTTCACGCGCCCGCTGTCGGGCCGGCTGGCGGATCGCATCGGCTACCGGCGCGTCTTCATGCCCTGCCTGGTGCTCATCGCGATCGGCCTCGCGATCCTCGCGGCGCCGGCTACGCGCGGCACCCTGATCTCGTCGGCGATCGTGTTCGGCATCGGATTCGGAACCGCGTATCCGGTGTTCGTCGCGTACGTGATGCGCGACGTCGGATCGCACCGGCGCGGCGCCGCGTTCGGCGCAATCATCGCGGCGTTCGACACCGGCATCGGCACCGGCTCCACGCTCGTCGGGTGGTTGATTCAGCGGTTCGGGTTCCCGACGGGCTTCGGCATGGCGGCGGCGTTGTCCGCGATCGCGCTGCCGTATTTCGTCCTCGCGGATCGAAAACTGCGCGTTCCGCAGACGAGAGTTTAAGAAATAGCCAAACCCGCCGCGGCACGGGTCGCAGTTTCCGCCCGGTGCCTGGCCCGTGCCAGGCACGGGCCAGGCACGGGCCAGGCACGGTCTAGCGATTGGGCGTCTCGACGGGATTCGGGATCGCCGCGGGAGCGGTGCTGACGGCATCAGGGAACGTCGACGGCACGTGCTCCGCGCGGCGATACGCGCGCAGCTCCGGCGTCGTCGCGGCGATCCAGCCGGTCGCGATCAGACACCCCACACCGCCGCTGACGACCGAAAACGTCGCGCCCAGCCAGCTCGCGACGGCGCCCGCCTCGAGCTCGCCCAGCTGCGGGCCGCCCATGAAGAACACCATGTTGACGCCGATCATCCGCCCCCGCAGCCGATCCGGCGTCTCGAGCTGCCGGACGATGTTCCGCACGATCATGCTGACCGTGTCGGTGGCGCCCGTCATCGCCAGGCAGACGAACGTGAGCCAGAAGCTGCGCGACGCCCCGAACACGACGGTCGCGAGACCGTAGCCGGCGACCGCCCACAGCAGCCATTCCCCGCGCCGCTCGATGCGATCAGTCAGCGGCACCATCGCCGCGCTCGTGATCATCGCGCCGACCGACGGCGCGGCGTAGAGCCAGCCGTACCCGCGCGCGCCGACCCGCAGGATGTCCTGCGCGAAGATCGGCAGCAGCGCCATCGCCGACGAGAAGAACGTCGCGAAGAAATCGAGGAGCATCGTCGATCGGATGAGCGGCGACCGGAAGACGAACCGCAGGCCTTCCATCGCGGCGTGCCACGACACGTCGTCGCGGCCCTCGGCGTGCGGCGCGCGCCTCCGGTCGCGGACCGGCAGGTCGCGCATCGCCAGCAGCGCGATGATGACGAAGAGGAACGACCCGGCGTTCACGGCGTACGCCCAGCCGACGCTCGAGAGCGCGATGACGATGCCGCCCAGCGACGGCCCGACGACCGACGCCGTCTGGAACATGATCGTGTTGAGGCTGATGGCGTTCGGCAGGTGCTCGCGCGGGACGAGGGTCGGCACGAGCGCCTGACGCGCGGGCAGGTCGAACGCGCCGACCGCGGCGCCGGCGGCCGCCAGTGCGCAGATAGGCCACACGGCCGACAGACCGCGAAACGTCAGGATCGCGAGCACGGACGCGACGACCGCGGAGCCGGCCTGCGTGAACACCATCAGCTTGCGTCGATCCCACGCGTCGGCGACGACGCCGCTGAGCATCGAGAAGAAGATGATCGGCACGACCTTGACGAGGCCGACGAGGCCGAGCGCGAGCCCCTTGCGCTCCGGCGAGACGAGCAGCGACACGTGCCACAGCATCGCGGCCGACTGCATCGTCGACCCGACGAAGGACAGGAGGAGGCTGATCCAGATCAGCCGGAAATTGCGATGGCGGAGGGCGACGAAGGAGTCGGCGACTCTCAAGACCTGGGTAACGGCGTGAACGCGCGCACGAGCGTGTTGTCAGGCGGCAGCTCCTGGTCGCCGCCGCAGCACGCTCGCGCGCAGGCCGGCCGGCGGCGAGCTAGCCGCCGGTGGCGAAGCCGGGGTACAGACACATGCCGCCGTCGACGAACACGCTGGTGCCGTTGATGTAGTCCGCGAGATCCGACGCCAGGAACGCGGCGACGCGGCCGATGTCCTCCGGCTCGCCGATGCGCTTGTACGGAATCAGCGTCATCAGCCCGGCGTAAGCCTCGGGCGTGTTCCACGCCGTCGTGTTGATGGGCGTGCGGATGGCGCCGGGGCAGATGCTGTTGACGCGAATCCGGTGCGGGGCCACTTCCTGCGCGATGCTCTTCATCATGAGCATCACCCCGCCCTTCGACGCGGCGTAGTTGGCGTGGCCGGCCCACGGGATCACCTCGTGGACGGAGCTCATGCAGATGATCTTGCCGGCCGAGACCGACACCTCTTTTCTCACGCCTCGCCGCTTGAACTCCTTGATCGCCTCGCGCGAGCAGAGGAACTGGCCCGTCAGGTTGACACCGATGACGATGTTCCACTGATCCAGCGTCATCTCGTCGATCGGCGCATCCTTCTGCAGGCCGGCGTTGTTGACCAGGATGTCGACGGTCCCCAGCTCCTTGATCGTGCGCTGGAACATCGCCTCGACCTGATCGGCCTTCGACACGTCGCATTGCACGGCAATCGCGTTCCGGCCCGTGCTGCGAATCCGGTTCACGACCTCGGCGGCGGGCGTCTCGGTGCCGACGTAGTTCACGACCACGTCGGCGCCAGCCTCGCCGAGGGCAATCGCCACCGCCTTGCCGATGCCGGAGCTCGCGCCGGTGACGATGGCCTTCTGACCGGTCAACAAGGGCAGCGGCTTCTCGGTGGGCAACAATGCTTCGAACGTCTTCGGGGCTTGTACGGCCATCTGGATCGTCCTCCTCGTACTACGCCATGCGCCCCAATCGGTGCGCCGGGAGGCAGCAGTCTACAACAAGTTGGGCAAAGCGGCCTTGACGGTTGCGCGGCAAGAAGGTAGCTTTGTGCCGCCCCATTCCCGTTTCTCACTCGCCAACGGTGCAACCCGGGAGCGTACGGTGAAACGACTGCTACTGGCCAGAGGCGTGCAAGCCGCGGCCGCACTTGCCATTCTGCTCGGATCGGCCTCGCTCGCGACTGCCGATTCCATCATGCGCGCGGGCCTGACGACCGGCATCCCGGAAGGCTACGGCCGCACGCCGGGAATCTACGTCGCCTCGATGGTGGACGTCGGTGTGCGCAACACAGACCCGTCCCTCACGACGCAGGCGGTGTTCGTCCCGGTCTTCTTCACCTGGTCGACGCCGTGGGACATCGGCACGTCACACGTATCGGTCAAGTCGGCGCCGTTCGTCGGCGTCGTCCAGCACGCGCCGGGCCTGAGCAAGACGCGGGCGTACAACCCGTACGTCTCGGTCTGGTTCTCGTGGTTCCTCGGGCACGGCTTCAACTTCTCGATCGGCGAGGGCGCGTGGATCGGGTTCTCGAACGATCTCACCAAGGCGATCGGCCGCGACTTCACGGCGTTCCAGCAGAACGCCGCGCTGACGTACTTGCGGAACAACTGGAACGTGACCACCAACACGTTCTATACGACCGGCCGCACGCGGGACACGGGGAGTCAGCCGCACACGTTCAACCTCGACTTCACCGCCGTCAAGCACGTCTATCGCACGGACTACGGCGTCGTCGGCTACGGCGTCTGGGATCTCAACAGCCCGAGGGTCGGCTACCTCCCGCCCGGACAGAAGATGAGCGAGTTCGCCGTCGGCGGCTTGTGGGGGTATCTGCTCGGCAATCTCGTCCAGGTGCAGGGCCGTCTGACGACGGACATCTATCAGAGGAACTACGGCGCCCACGATACGCGGCTCACGATCATGGCGGTCTTCCCGTTCTGGACGCCGCGGGCGCCCAGGCCGCGCAGCGCCAAGTGAGCCGTGCCCAACCCGCGGATGGGACACACGCCATGAGGACTAGAAGAACATCGCGACTCGTCACCGGACTCTGTGTGTTCATCTTCCCTCTCGCCGCGGCCGCGTGGGTGTCCGCCCAGGGCGGCGCCGACACCGAGTTGCGCGCCGTGATCGCGGCCAACGGATTGAAAGGCGATCCGATTCTGAGCCGCAAGCTGCCGATCCCGACGATGGACGATCCGATGGTCGTCCTCGGAAAGGCGCTGTTCTGGACGCGGGCCATGGGCGCGGACCGCGAGGTCGCCTGCGTCACGTGCCATCATCCGTTCTACGGCTTCGGCGACAACCTGCCAATCACGGCCGGCGTCGATGCGGAGTATCCGGATCGGATCGGCCCGGGGCGCAAACGCAAGAAGACCGACGTGGATCAGATTCCGGTGTTTGCGAACGGCAACGCGCCAATGCCCCGCAATTCGCCCACGCTCATCGGCCTCGCGTTCTGGGACAAGTCGATCACGTGGGACGGAACCGTGTTCAGCGATACCGGGACGCCGGGGATGAGCGGTACCGACGGCCGGATCATCGCGCCGGTCGACACACCTCCCGTGCGCGGCATGTTCACGCACCCGCTGCTGCCCCGCTCCGACTACCTCACCTACGAAGAGAAGTGGGACAAGGGCATGCCGATCAGCTCCGGCCACGGGCTGCTGCCCGCCGCCGTCAACGCGGCCATGCGCGGCAAGGCGTTCGGCGCGAAGACGGCGCCGACGATGTCGACCCACACGGATCTCGAGGTCCGCCAGGCGATCGCCGCCGCGATCGGCAACTACGGGTCGCACACGCTGCCCGCCCTGCCCCGAAACGACTGGGCGCCGTTTTTCCGCAGCGCGTTCAACGATCCGAGCGGTCCGATTGACAAGCTGGCCACGGCGAACAAGATTTCGGTGGCGATCGCGGCGTACGAGCGCACGATGACGTTCACCAACACGCCGTGGAAGGCCTATGTCCAGGGGAGAGACGACGCGATCAGCGCGGCCGCCAAACGCGGCGCGCTCCTCTTCTACAAGCCGATCAAGGACCACGGGGCCAACTGCGCCTCGTGTCACTCGGGTGATTTCTTCACCGACGAGGAGTACTGGGTGATCGCGGTACCGCAGATGGGGCGCGGCAAGACCGACGTGAACAACCATCACAACGGCAACGACGACTGGGGACGGGCGCACGTCACCGGCTTTCGCGACGACAAGTACGCCTATCGGACACAGACCCTGCTCGGAGTCGAAGTGACCGGCCCGTGGGGCCACGACGGCGTCTTCAACAGCCTGAAGGAAATCGTCCAGCACCATCTGAACGCGAAGAAGTCGGTCGAGACGTTCGACTGGAAGAAGGTGTCGACCGACGGCGGGCCGCTCAACCTCGCCAATTCGCAGGAGAACAGCGAGCGTGCGCTCAAGAAGCTCCTCGCGCAGCGCCGGAAGGGCAAACCGGGCGTGCTGCAGGATGCCGACCTGAGCGACTCACAGGTCGACGACCTCGTCGAGTTCCTGAAGGCGCTGACCGATCCCTGCCTCAAGGATCGGACGTGTCTGGCGAAGTGGATTCCCGGCCCGACCGACCCGGATCCGGACGGGCTGCGGCTGTGCGCGCGCGACCGCACGGGGCAGCCGTTGTGGCCGCCGTCGTGCGAGCCGTCGCGCTATACGTCGAGATGACGGGACGCGAGCGCGTCAGCGCTCGGGCGTGGTGACGACTTTCAGCGAGGACGGCCAGAGACCGAAGTCGTCCATCGCCTGAAACAGCTCTTTCACGTCGATGCGTTCGTTCGGCTGCTGGTAGCGGACGTGGAACACCACCTTCGTGCCGGTCGGATCCATCGTCAGGCTGTCCAGCCACTTCAGTCGGTCGGAGCGCCGCACCTTTCCCAGATCCGGAAGCGGCTCGCAGTCGTTCTGGCACGTCGGGCAGCACAGGTGCCGGGCCTGGCCCTCGAGGCGGAAGTGCTGCAGGCCGCCGAACTCGACCTGCGACGCGACGAACCCTTCCTGACGCAGCGCCTGCGTGAGCGCGACGAAATCAATCTGCGAGACGTCGGGAACCGTGATGTCCAGCCACCCGGCGAAATCGCCGACGCCGGTGTCGCTGCTGGTCGTGCGCACGGTCATCTGCGCGTTCTGGAGCCACGGCAGCGTGCCGA
>Ga0114129_10001268_pt1 | contig 33724 bp, 35 predicted proteins | sample RhiMetdeltSRZDD1_FD_80071 | JGI IMG/M metagenome (GOLD analysis project Ga0114129, IMG submission 80071) | Populus rhizosphere microbial communities from Tennessee, USA - Rhizosphere MetaG P. deltoides SRZDD1 (version 2) (version 2) | ecosystem: Host-associated > Plants > Roots > Rhizosphere >...
ATGGCCAACGTTCCTGCGCCGCCTTCGGGCTGGGCCGCGTACACGCTCACGTCGAACACGGCGACGGGTGTGTTCACGATCGCCAGCAACGGCGACGGCACCACCGTCAGCCTGCCCTAACGGGGTTGGGTTGCGCCGGGTGACCGGCGCGGCCCATCGGAAGGGAGGAGGTCTCACGACCTCCTCCCTTCTCGTTTGATCGATCACATGCCGACACCGACTCTGCTCGACGACACGACCGCGACGCCCGGACTCACCGACGTCGCTTCGCGCGCTCGGACCCGCCTCGCGGCACTGGCGCTTCCGGAGCGCGTCATTCCGCTCACGCTCGTCCTCGCCGTTGTGGCCGTGTTCGCCATCGGGCTCCGCAACGACTTCGTGCGGTGGGACGATCACGTGAACTTGATCGAGAATCCTTACTTCCGCGGTTTCGGCGCGCGTCAGATCGTCTGGATGTTCACGACGACGCTCATGGGGCATTACATCCCGCTGACGTGGTTGACCTTCGGTCTCGACTACGTGCTGTGGGGCATGCAGCCCGCGGGATATCACTTCACCAACCTGGTGCTCCATGCCGCGAACGCGGCGCTCTTTTACTGGCTGGCGAAGCGCGTGCTGTGCGCGGCGCTTCCGGCCGCGAGCGAGGTCGCGCTCCGCGCCGGCGCAGGGGTCGCGGCAGCGTTCTTCGCGCTGCATCCGCTGCGTGCGGAATCGGTGGCCTGGGCGACCGAGCGACGTGATGTGCTGTCCGGACTGCTGTTCCTCACGTGCGTGATGATGTACCTGCGTGCCGCCGAGGCCGAGGGATCGCGTCGACGCCGGCTGCTCGCGCTCTCGCTGACGGCATTCGGCCTCGCGATGCTGGCAAAGTCCATCGTGATGACGCTTCCTTTGCTCCTCGTCGTGCTCGACTGGTTTCCGCTGCGCCGGCTCGACCCGCGGCGCTGGTCGCGCGAGACCCGCCGGGTCCTCGTCGAAAAGCTGCCCTTTCTGATCGTCGGCCTCGCCGGGGGGGCGGTATCGTACTGGGCGGTTGGTCACAACGAGTTCTTCACGGCGACGACGAAGTATCCGCTGCCGTCACGCATCGCGATGGCGCTCTACAGCATCGTGTTCTATTTCTCGAAGACGGTGCTGCCGATGGATCTGTCGCCGCTGTACGAGCTGCCGGCGCGTGTCGATCCGCTGCAGCCGCAATTTCTCGGCGCCGCCATCGCCGTGGTCCTCGTGAGTCTGACGCTCGTGGCGCTCGCCGGTCGCTGGCCGGCGGCGCTCGCCGCCTACGCCTGGTACGCGATCATGCTGGCACCGGTCGGCGGGCTCGTCCACGCCGGCTTTCAGCTCGCCCACGATCGCTACAGCTACCTCTCGTGCTTGCCGTTCGCGGTGCTTCTGGGCGCCGGCGCTGCGTGGCTCGTCGGCGCGCACGCGGTCGGCCGCCTACGGCCGCCGCTCGTCGCCGCCGGCGGCGTCGCACTCGGCGCGCTGCTGATGAGCCTCGCGGCACTGACCTGGCAGCAGGTCCAGGTCTGGCGCGACACGGAGTCTCTCTGGACGCATGCCATGTATGCGACCCCCGAGTGCTCGATCTGCCACGACAACTACGGCGCGCTCATCGTCAACCGCCTGCCCGTCCGCCCCGGCGATGCGCTGATCGCGATCGAGCATTTCCAGCAGGCACTGACGCTGCGGCCCGATCGCGACAAGCCATACGGCGGACTCGGTCTGGCCCTGATCCAGCTCAGCCAGCCCCGCGAGGCGGAGGCCGCGCTGCGTCGTGCCGTCGTCGCCACGCCCAAGGACGTCGGGGCGTTCAACAACCTCGGCTTCGCGCTCAATCAACAGCGCCGGTTCGGCGAGGCCGTGCCCTATCTGCGACGCGCGGTCGAGCTCGATCGTCGCAACGTCGTCGCGCGCACCAATCTCGCGGAAGCCCTGGTCGGCATCAAACGCGTCGATGAAGCCATCACGGAGCTGCGCCAGGCTTCAGCGGAGCAGCCGTATGCTCCGGAGCCGCGCATCGGCCTCGTCCTGGCGTATCGGGCTGCGGGAGCCACCGCAGAGATGCAGAAGCATCTGACGATCCTCCGCCAGCTCCATCCCGTCGCCGGGCGTGACCTGGCCGCGAAGCATCGGCTCTGAGATGGCGCTGCCCCTGACGGCGGTAATCGTGTTCGGCCTGGTGCTCGGGAGCTTCCTGAACGTGGTCATCGCGCGTCTTCCTGAGCGGCGCAGCCTGTGGGCACCGCGCTCGGCGTGTCCCGGCTGCGGCGCGCCGATCGCCTGGTACGACAACGTGCCGCTGCTTTCGTTCGCGTTGCTTCGCGGTCGATGCCGCGCGTGCGCGGCGCCGATCCCGTGGCGTTATCCCCTGGTCGAGGCAATCACAGCGGCGCTCTTTGCCGCGGCGTGGCTCGAGTTCGGACCGACGCCGGAGTTCGTCGTGGCCGGTGTCCTGCTCGCCGCGCTGGTGGCGATCACGGCCATCGATCTGCGCCACCAGATCATCCCGGACGCGATCACGCTGCCGGGCATTCTGGCAGGCATCACTGCCAACGTGGCGACTCGCCACCTCAGCTGGGCAGAGGTCGCCCTCGGAATCGTCCTCGGCGGAGGGGTGTTTTTCGTGATCATCGTCCTGAGTCGTGGCGGAATGGGCGCGGGCGACATGAAGCTCGGCGCAATGCTCGGCGCCTTTCTCGGCTGGAAGATCGCGCTATTCGCACTGATGGTCGGAGTCCTGATCGGGGGCATGTCGGCGGTGGCTCTGATGGCCCTCGGCGTCCGTGGTCGTAAGGACGCAATCCCCTTTGGCCCTTTCCTTGCACTTGGGGGAGCCGCCGCGTTGTTTTGGGGCGAAGGAGTCGTGCAATGGTACGTCAGCGGACTGCGGATGTGACACGGCACGAAGCCGGCTTTTCCTTGATCGAGCTCATCGTGGTCATCGCGATGATCGGAATTCTCGCCGTTCTCGCGGGCCCACAGTTCATGTCGTACTGGCGGACGTCCAGCACGACCGCGGCGGCGAACGAGCTGGCCACCGCGGTGAACCGTGCGCGACAGCTCGCGATCTCGGCAAATCAGCTCTACTGCGCGGAGTCCACGGCAAACAACGTGCGCTATCGGCAGAACACCAACGCGACGTGCACGGCCGGAGCCGTGTGGACCGGTAGCGGGACGGATACGAACGGCATCGTGAGGCTGCAGAACAACATGCGCGTGACCGGCGGTCCCGTCGTGTTCACCCAGCTCGGCGCGGCCGTACTGGCCGGGACGTTCATCGTGACGAATCCCAATGGCGGAACCCGTAACGTCGTCGTGGCCGCCTCCGGCCGGGTGACGGTGCAATAAATCAGCGGGCTCGCGGCTTCACGCTGGTCGAAGTCCTCGTCGCGACCGCCGTGGTGACGATCGGCCTGCTCGCGATCGTGACGGGCTTCCAGTACGCCACCAGTGGGGTCGCCGGCGGCGGTGGAGAGACGGCTGCCGTGTTCCTCGCCGAGCACCGAATCGAGAGACTGCGCGCGCAGGCGATGATCGACTTCTCGTCGCCGGCGCTCGCCGCCGCGACGCAGATCGACTACTGCGTCGCGGGCCACGTCGGCAGCGGACTGCCGACGTGTCAGGATGCGCCGATCGCCGGAGTGTCCTACACGCGGAGCACGACGATCACGGACGTGATGGAGGGCGTGGGGTGCCCCAGCGCGCCGCTGTCGTGCAAGCAGGTCGAGGTTCGGGTGAGCTACCGGCCGGTGACGGGCACGGGCACGCTCGACCAGACACGGGCGGTGGACGTCGTCACGGTGCTTGGACCAAGGGCATGACGCTGCAGCGCGACGGGCAGAACCCGGGCAAGGAACGCGGCGTGGCGCTCGTGCTCACCCTGGTGCTGCTGCTGGGTCTTGGCGGCCTCGTCGCGGCGTATCTCGCGGTGAGCACGCTCGAGCCCCAGATTGCGCGAAACCTCGCCGACGCCTCACGCGCGCGCCACCTCGCCGAGGCGGGTATCGAGCGCGGCTTCAACGTGCTGGTCGCCACGGCGGCGGACGCCGGCGGCGGCTGGAGCGGGCTGCTGGCCGGTGCCACAGCGCAGCGTCCGTGGGTCGGTCTCGCCGGGCTGACGAACATCGCGCTGGGATCCGCGGCACGCGGAACATTCAGCGTGACGATCCGCAACGACAACGGCGGAGCGGATACCACGCTCACCGGGCTGAGCGCGACCACGCGCCCGGCGATGGACACGTCGCCGACCATCGACGCCAATGCGACGGTCATCATGCGCTCCGCCGGAACGTTCAACGGTATGACGAAGACCGTCGAGGTCGTGGTCCGACGTGCGGCGCTTCCGTCATTTGCCGGCGCCGTCAACATCGCTGGCGTGTCAGCGGGCACGGTCGTCGACGCGGTCGCCCTCGACATCGACGGCCGGGACTACGGCTGCGCCGGGGGCGGCACGACGTGCGATGAGCCGTCGAGCTGGAGCCTCACCGGCAATCCGCTGAAGTACGGCGTCGCGGTCCCGCCCGGGGCCGAAGCGCCGGTCGAGACCGCGCTCGCGACGCCGGCTCAGCCGGACGCCGTGAAGGGCAAGAGGCGCGCCGACCCGTCCGGAGCGTACACGACCGGCCGCGAAGCGGTCGCCGCGGACGACACCGTGACGGGCGCACGCATCGATGGCTTCGTCAGCGCGCTCGCGGCGAACCCGGCCACGACGGTGCTCGAGAGCACGGCGGCGTGCCCGATCGTCGTGTCGGGCGCCGGACAAGGTGCGACGAATGCCGCGCCTGTCGCCAACGGGTGCGGGCTCGCGACGTCCGCGCACCTGGGCTCACGGCAAGATCCGCGGGTCGTGTTCGTTCGCGGCCACGCCGCCCTCGACCGCGGGCTCAGAGGCGCCGGCGTCCTCGTGGTGCAGGACGGACAGCTGACGAGCCGGGGTGACCTCGAGTGGGACGGCGTCGTGATCGTGGCCGGGCGCGGCAGCTCGCTGGCGTTCACGGGGAGCGGACGGACGATCATTCGCGGCGCGGCAATCGCCTCCGACTCGGATTCGACTGGCGCCGGAGCCGCGGACCTCGCGATCGGCTCCTCGGTCGGCAGTATTTCGATCCGTTCCAGCAAACAAAATGTTGAGATGGTGAAGGCGATGCGTGCGCTGCACTCCCTCACCAACTGGCGCGAGATCTAGCGAGCCACGAGCGACGAATGGAGGCTTCGACGACCGCGAATCGAGCGCTGATGCACGGAAAACGATTGGTCCCGACGATCGATACTTCTATACTCGACAGAGGAAAAATCACGTGCTGAACATCTTAAAGAGGCTGCGTAAAGGCTCGGATACTTTCGGGCTTGATATCGGGACGAGCGCAGTCAAAGTGGTTCAGCTCACGAACGGAGGTGGGACGCCGCGGCTCATCGGCGCGGCGTCGGTCGGCCTCCCCGCCGATACGATCGCCGATGGCTCCATCCGCGACACGCAAACGGTGGCCGACGCCATCAAGGAAGGCGTGGCCAAGGCCGGCATCGACAGCTCGCAGGCGGCCATCGCGGTGTGCGGACGCGAGCTGATCATCAAGAAAGTCCAGATCCCCGAGGTTCCTGCCAAGGAAGTGCACGACGTGGTGATGCTCGAGGCGGAGCACCACATTCCGTTCTCGATCGACGAAGTCTTCATCGATCATCACACCCTCGGCCGGGCGCACGGCCAGATGGACGTGATCCTCGTGGCCGTCAAGAAGTCGAAGGTCAACGAGTACATGGCCGTCGTCGATCAGGCGGGCTTCAATCCGCTCATCGTCGACGTGGATGGGTTCGCGCTCGGCAATCAGTGGGAGCTCAACTTCCCGCGTGAGGCGGACGAGGCGGTCGCGCTGATCGACATCGGCGCCGCCATCATGAAGACGAACGTCGTCCGCGGCGGCGCCACGATCTTTGCGCGCGACATTCCGTTCGGCGGCAACAACTACACGCAGGCGATCTCCCAGCGGCTGAACATCCCCTTCCAGCAGGCCGAGGACGCCAAGCTCGGCAAGGAAGTCGGGGTGAAGTGGGAGACGATCGTGCCGCCGCTCGAGGCGATCTCGCGCGAGCTCTCGCTCGAAGTCCAGCGCACGTTCGACTACTTCGCGTCGACGGCGGAATCCGAACGCATCAGCAAGATCGTGCTGGCGGGCGGCTGCGCGCAGCTTCCCGGACTCAACGAGTACCTGGCATCGAACTGGGGAATCCCCGTCGAGCTCGCCCGCCCCTTCGAGCGCATCGAAGTGGCGCCCGCCTATGCCGAGGAGGCCGCCGCGATGGCGCCCGCCTTCGCGGTCGCGGTCGGGCTCGGTCTGCGCCGGTCCGGAGACAAGGAGCAAGCGAAGTGATCAGGATCAACCTTGCGCCGGTCGAAATGCGGCGTCGCCGCGGTCCCGGCTTCACGATGCCCACCCTGCCGGTCGGGCTCGGGCTCCTGTTCGGCGTGCTCTACGTCGTCGCCGCGCTCGGCGTCGGCTACACGTGGTGGAACTTCGCCGCGCAGAAGTCGCGGCTCATCGCCGAGAACGATCGCACGTCGAAGGAGATCGACACGCTCAAGGTCACGCTGGGCCAGGGCGCGTCCGTGAAGGCGCAGCTCGCGGACATCCGCAAGCGCGTCCAGGTCATCGCCGAGCTGGTCGAGGGCCAGGATCGTCCGATTCTGCTGCTCGACGCCTTCGTGGACACCGTTCCCCGCGACCTCTGGATCACGTCTCTCGAAGAGAAGGGGGTCGTGCTGAAGATCGTCGGCACCGCCTACTCGACGCGCGCCGTGTCCGAGTTCATGAACAACCTCAAGCAGTCGGGGAAGTTCAAGGATGTCGACATTCTCGTGTCGCGCCAGGACCTCAACAAGAGCCCGGTGCTGGTGATGTTCGAAGTCACCTGCCGGTTCGAGGTGTAGGCATGGCCACGCCGGCGTTCCTGCAAACCTTCATCGATGGCCCCAAGCTTCCGAAGGTCATCCTGGGCGTCCTCGGCCTCGTGGCGATCGGCGCCGGGGGATGGTTCCTGCTCCTGGCCCCCGTCCAGCTCGAGATCACCGCGCTCGAAGACCGACGGCAGCAGCTGGCGACGGAACTGTCGCAGGCGCGAGCACAGGTGGCCGAGCTCCAGCGTTTCCGTCGTGAGCTGGCCGAGCTGCAGGCGCGGCTCGATGCCCTGAAGGCGAAGCTGCCCACCGAGAAGGAAACGCCGGCTCTCTATCGCGCGGTGTCCGAGGCCGCTCAAGGAGCCGGGCTCGGCGTGTCGCTCTTTCAGCCGCGAGAGCCGAAGCCAAGGGACTACGTCGCCGAGATCCCGATCACCATCACCGCGGAAGGCGGCTACCACCAGGTCGGCCAGTTCTTCGAGAAGGTGGCGACGCTGGAACGCGTGGTCAAGGTCGCCGAGCTCAAGCTCATCGGTCTGACGAAAAACAAGAGCGCGCTCCGCGCGGAGATGACGCTCGCAACGTTCATGTATCGTGACGCGCCACCGCCCGGCCGCCCCGGCGCCCCGACGCCCGCGGCTCCAACCCCGGCCGCTCCGACGCCCGCTCCGAAGCCGGCGGCGGCGCTGCCCAGCAAGGAGGCCCGCTCGTGAAGTCGGCGATCGCCGTCGTGACGCTCGCTGTCACCTGCGCAACGCTCAGTGCATGCAGTGGCGGAGCTTCGCCACTGCCGGCTCCGCCGGTCGCCAAGCCGCAAGCCGCGGCGAGCCCGACGCCCGGGACGCCCGCCAAGCCCGGGCAAACGAGCCCAACGCAGCTGGTGCCGTCGGCACCGGCGATCCCGGCGCCTGACCCGGCGAAGTACGCCGACAAGGGCCGCAAGGATCCATTCACGGAAGTGCAGCTCTCATCGACGTTGGGCGGGCTCGCGGTCTCGACCACGAAGCTCACCGGCATCGTGCGGGGTGCCCGCTCGGTGCTCGCACTGCTCGAAACCCAAGAGGGCATCGGTTACATCCTCAAACCCGGAGACACGCTTGGCGACGGTCGGCTGATGGAAATCGGCGCCGACAACGTCGTGTTCGCGGTGGCCGCGAAGCCTGGCGCCGCCGCGCAGCGCGTCGTCCTACGATTGGTGGCCAACTAACTATGACTACACGGCGCGTTGCGGTTTTCGTGCTGGTGCTTCTCCTCGCCGTCTGGGGCCAGGCGGCGGCGCAGCAGGCGGCAGCCACGGCCAAGCTCAGCGACATCAAAGTCGCGACGCAACCCGACGCGGTCTCCGTGTTCGTCAAGACGTCGGCACCGTCTCGATATCAGGCGGAGCTCATCGACACGCCGGCTCGCCTCGTCATCGATTTCGAGGACACCGACTACGCGTGGCGGAAGACTCCGCTGAACGTGACGGCGTCACCGCTCACGCAAATCCGCGGCAGCCAGTACAAGAAGCGCGTCGCGCGCGTCGTCATCCAGCTGGATCGCATGGTCGGTTACGCGATTCGCGAGGACGACGGCGGCCTCGCCATCGTCCTGCCGACGTCGCCGCAGGCCAAGGCGCCGGGGGACAAGCCGGCGTCGACCGCGGTCGTCGGAGCCACGACCGACATCCGCGCCGAGGGCAGTGATGCCAAGCCGGCGATCAAGAGCCCGGTGGCCAAGCCGGCGCCACAAGTGCGCGTGGCCGAGCTCGGATCGCGTCCCGCAGCGGCGCCCGTGACGCCGCCGGCACCTGCGACGGCAGCCGGCCCGGCTGAGCCCCCGTTGCAGATCGCGCAGGCGATGCAGGCTCCCCCGACGCCTCCGGCGCCCGCCACGCCGGCGCCCGTCACTCCGGCACCGGCGACTCCGGCGCCCGCCGCGCCTCCCGCGCCAATCATGCCGGCGCCCCGCGACAGCCAGCGCCTCATCTCGCTCGACTTCAAGGACGCCGACGTCGTGAACCTACTCCGTATCCTGGCTGCCGAGAGCGGACGGAACATCGTCATCGGCGACGACGTCAAGGGCAAGATGTCGATCTCGCTCCGCAACGTCGCCTGGGAGCTGGCGCTCGACACGATCATGGAAGCGCGCGGGCTCGTGAAGACGGAGCGTGACAACGTCATCCGCATCGTGTCTGCCGACCAGCTCGCCAAGGAGCGCGAGGCGAAGGCGCGAGTGGAAGAGGCCAAGGTCAAGGCCGAGGCCGACGTTCGCACGAAGGTTGCCGAGGCTCAGCTGAAAGAGGCGGAGGCCAAGAGCAAGGCGCTGGCCGCCGAGCTCGCCGCCGCCGAGGCCGTCGCGCGTGGCCCGCTGAAGGAAGAGACGATCCGGCTCGCGTACGCGGACCCCGAGGACCTGGCGAAGACCCTGTCGGGCATTCTCGGCATTCCCGAAGGCGGCTCAATCCAGGCGGCCGCGCCCACGGTCGCGCCGATCCAGGCGCCACCGTTCTCGGCCGTGTTCGGACCCGGCGCGGGAGCCGCGCCCAGCGCCCCGCCATCGCCGTCGTTCGACGTGCTGGCGAAGGGCATCACCATCCGCGCCCACAAGGCGACCAACTCCATCTTCATCCGTCACTACGCGAATGATCTCGAGCGGCTCAAGAAGCTGATCCGTGAGAGCCTCGACATCCCGCTGCCGCAGGTGAAGATCGAGGCCCGCCTCAACGAAATCAACCGCACAGATCTGTTCGAAATCGGCGTGCAGTGGGGCGGCTCCTCGGCTCGGCGCGACGGCTCGAACATCCTCGTGGGGCAGGGCTTCGCGCCATTCAGCCGCGCCGGTGGGACACAGGTCGTGCGGTCCGTTGACATTGGACAGCGCGGCAACGACGTCGAGACGCTCGACGGCTTCGGTGGCGCGCAGAGCAGAGGCACCGGCGTCGGGAGCCCGCTGACCAACCCGCTGTCACCGTTCGGCCTCGCCCAGCTGCTCCCGGTCAGCGGACTCACCGGTCTGCCGCTCGGCGGCAATGCGGTGAACCTGCTGCCCTCGAACCTGCCGACAGCCGGCATCTCGTTCGGCATCATCGGCACGAACTTCAACCTGAACCTCGCGCTGCAGGCGCTGGAGAACCAGACGAAGTCGCGCTCGCTCTCCAAGCCCGAGATCGTCACGGTCGAAAACGCCAAGGCGTCGATCGTGCTCGGAAGCGAAATCCCGTACGCGACGGTCAGCTCGGCCGGCACGCAGATCCAGTTCAAGGAGGCCGCGCTGCGGCTCGACGTCACGCCCACCGTGGTCTACGAGCCGAACGCCGTCAGCCGGATCAAGATGAAGCTGATGGTCGAGGACAACTCCGCCGGCGACCTCATCAACCTCGGCGGCGGCGCGCTCGTGCCCTCCATCAACAAGCGCCGCACGGAGACCGAGGTGCTCGTCAAGGAAGGCGACACGCTGGTCGTCGGCGGCATCACGCAGCGGACGGACACGGAGACCATCCGTAAGGTGCCGGTGCTCGGCGACATCCCGGTCTTCGGCTGGCTGTTCAAGTCCAAGCTCACGCAGACGGCGCCCAACCGCGAGCTCGTCATCTTCGTCACGCCGAGCCTGGTTCGGCGTGACCCGCCGCGGGCCGCGCTGCAGAACGGTACCGCCTCGCGGTAAGCTAGCGGGGCAATGGGGGGAGTCTTCCGCTTCCTCACTGCGGGAGAGTCCCACGGTGAGGCGCTGACGGCGGTCATCGATGGCGTTCCGGCCGGCCTGCTGCTGGCCGAGGCCGACATCAACGCCGATCTTGCGCGCCGCCAGCGTGGCTATGGCCGCGGCGGCCGGATGAAGATCGAGCGCGACCAGGTCCACATCCAGTCCGGCGTCCGTTGGGGCGCCACGCTCGGATCACCGATCACGCTGACGATCGCCAACCGCGATTGGGAAAACTGGAAGGCGACGATGGGCGTGGCGGCGCCGGAAGCGGGCGCCGCCCGAAAGGAAGTCACCCGTCCTCGCCCGGGCCATGCCGACCTGGCCGGAGCCATGAAGTACGGTCATCGAGACATCCGCAACGTCCTCGAGCGCTCGAGCGCCCGTGAGACGACGGCACGTGTCGCGGTCGCCGGTGTCGCCAAGCGTCTCCTCGCGGAGTTCGGCATCACGATCCTGAGCCACGTCACCGAGATCGGCGGTGTGCGCGTCGGCGAGATCGACATCTCCTGGGACGAGGTCGTGCGGCGCGCCGAGGCCTCGGAAGTCCGCTGCGCCGACCCGGCCGCCGAGGCGCTCATCATTGCTGCCATCGACGAGGCCAAGGGTAAGGGCGATACGCTCGGCGGCGTCTTCGAGGTCGTCGCGCTCGGCTGCCCCGTCGGCCTCGGCTCCTACGTCCAGTGGGACCGGCGGCTCGACGGCCGCCTGGCGCAAGCCTTCTCCTCGATTCAGGCAATCAAAGGATGCGAGTTCGGCATGGGCTTCGAGACGGCGCGCCGTCCGGGCTCGGGCGTGCACGACGAGATCCTCTTCGACGCGGGCCAGGGGTTCAGGCGCTCGACGAACAACGCCGGCGGCCTCGAGGGAGGCGTGACGAACGGGCAGCCCGTCGTGGTGCGCGCGGCAATGAAGCCGCTGTCCACGCTGCGGACTCCCTTGAAATCTGTCGATCTCGCCACGAAGGAGGCCGTCGAGGCCGTGGTCGAGCGCAGCGACGTCTGCGCCGTGCCGGCGGCCGGCATCGTCGGCGAGGCGATGATGGCGATCGTGCTCGCGGACGCGTTTCTCGAGAAGTTCGGCGGCGACGGTGTCGACGAGATCCGCCACAACTACCGCGCCTACCTGGACAGTCTGAAGACCTGGTAGCGTCGGCACGGCGCTATCATCGACACGCGATGGTGATCCCGGTCGACCTCGGCAGCCGATCCTATTCGATCGTCGTGGAGCCCGGTGCGCTCGCGAGCGTGGGGCCCCGCCTGCGCGAGCTTCGCGTCGGCTCGCGCGTCGTTGTCGTGACCGATGCGGGAATTCTGAAGGTGCACGGCAAGCCCGTCATCACCGGCCTCGAGGCCGCCGGCCTGTCGGTCACGGTGCTCGAGGTGCCCGAAGGCGAGGCCGCCAAGACGCTCGCGGTGGCCGAGCACTGCTGGGACCGGCTGCTGGCGGCCGGGGCCGATCGCACTTCGACGGTGCTGGCGCTCGGCGGCGGCGCCGTCGGTGACCTGGCGGGCTTCGTGGCCGCGACCTACATGCGCGGCGCGAACTTCGTGCCGCTACCGACCACCGTGCTCGCGCAGGTCGATGCATCCATCGGCGGCAAGACGGCCGTCGACCACCCCAAGGCGAAGAACCTCATCGGCGCCTTTCATCAGCCACGGCTCGTCGTGGTGGATCCGGCGGCGGTGCTCACCCTGCCCGACCGCGACTTCCGCTCCGGCCTGTCGGAGATCGTCAAGCACGGGATCGTGCTCGACGCCGGCTACTTCGACGACGTCGAGCGCTCGGCCGCCGCGCTCGTCGGCCGTGACCTCGCGACCCTCACACGGATCATCGGCGGCTCGTGCAAGCTCAAGGCGGCGGTGATTCAGCGTGACCCGGAGGAGAAGGGCGAGTGGCGGTTCGCGCTGAACTACGGTCACACGATTGGCCACGCCCTCGAAGCCGCGACGCGATTCGAGACGTGGACACACGGCGAGGCGGTGGCGCTCGGCATCGTCGCGGAGGCGCGGCTGGCCGAGCGGCTCGGCGTCGCGGATGCGGCCACCGGGCGCCGGCAGGAGGCGCTGCTGCGGGCGCTCGGGCTGCCGACCAGCGGGGCCCGGCTGGACACCGAAGCGGTCCTGACGGCGATTACCCACGACAAGAAGGCCCGGGACGGGCGGGTGCCGTTCGTCCTGGCGCCGTCGATCGGCGCCTTCCGCGTCATCTATGATGTCGCGCCGGCCGACATCCGCGCGGCGCTCGCCGCGATCGCGGACGGTGCACGGTGATGGGCGAGCCGCCGGTTCCGACCGTGTCGGCGCCCGAGGCCGCCCTCGCGGCCGCCATCCGCCGCTACGAGGACCGGCTGGCCAAGGACCCCACATCGCTCGGCTTCGCTCTGCTCGCCGATCTCTATCGCAAAGCCGGGAGGGTGGACGAGGCGATCGCGGTGTGCCGCGAGGGACTCGTTCGCCACCCCCACTACGCCACGGCCCGCCTCATCCTGGCAAAGGCGCTCATGAGCCGGCAGGACTTCGACGCCGCGCTGGTCGAGATCGAGGCCATTCTCCGCGTCAGCCCGAACGACGTACAATGTCATCGGCTCGCCGCAGAGGTCCACCGTCGACTCGGCCGCATCGACGATGCTGCCCGGCACCTCGAGCGGGCGGCGAGCCTCGACCCGGGCGATCGCGAGTCTCGGGCGTTGCTCGGCCTGCTGCGGACCGGAGCGCCGGTCGGCGACTCGGGGGTGGCGCGGCAGCTGGCGGACGACACCTTTGTCACGGTCGCCTTCGGCACGCTGTGCCTCGAACAGGGACTGATCGACGAGGCGACGATCGTGTTCGCGCGGCTCTTGCGAAAAGACCCTGACAATGCCGGTGCGCGGGAGCGGCTGGACGCCGCACTCCGCGCCCGCTCGCGACGGAAAGGCTGAGATCGTCCCATGCAGGTCTCGACGGCGGACTTCAAGAAGGGGTTGCGGATCGTGTTCGACGGGCAGCCGTATGCCATCGTCGACTTTCAGCACGTGAAGCCGGGCAAGGGCGGGGCCTTCGTGCGCACGAAGCTCAAGCACATGCGGCTGGGCAAGGTCATCGACAACACGTTCCGCTCGGGTGAAAAAGTGGAGCTCGTCGAGTACGACGAAAAGCACATGCAGTTCCTCTACCGGGACGACCGCTACCACTTCATGGACATGGAGACGTATGAGCAGGTCTCGATGTCGGCCGACGAGGTGGGTGAGGCGCGCGAGTATCTCAAGGAGAATACCGAAGTCGACGTGCTGTACATCGATGGGGCGCCGACGACCGTCGAGCTGCCCAACTTCGTCGAGCTCGCGATCAGTCGAACGGACCCGGGGGTCCGGGGCGACACCGCCCAGGGCGGGACCAAGCCCGCGACGCTGGAGACCGGCGCGGTCGTCCAGGTGCCGCTCTTCCTGAACGAAGGTGACGTCGTCAAGGTCGACACCCGCACCGGCGAGTATCTGGGTCGCGTGGCGGCCGCCGGCTGATGGCCAAGCGCGACGCGGTAACGGCATCCCAGGGCGGAGGAGCGGACGACAGGCTCATCGACCTGACGCGGCGACTCGCCGCCGTCGCGGCTGAGCTCGGTCTGTCGGAGATCGAGGTCGAGTCGGCCGGTACGCGGCTGCGCGTGCAACGCACCGTCGCGCCAGTGGCTCCGGTCGTTCAGGCGATGCCCGTGACGGTCGCGAGCACGCCCGCGACGACCGTCGAGCCGGCGATCGTCGCCGACGTCGCGGCGCCGTCCACCATCACCGTCGAGGCGCCGATGGTCGGCACGTTCTACCGTGCCTCCGGGCCCACCGCGGATCCCTTCGTCCGTGAAGGCGACGTCGTGAAGGAAGGCCAGATCCTCTGCATCATCGAAGCGATGAAGCTCATGAACGAGATCGAGTCGAAGGCGGCCGGGCGAATCGTGAAAATCCTCGTCGAGAATGGCCAGCCCGTGGAGTACGGGCAACCGCTTTTCCTGGTCGAGCCGCCGCGCTGAGCGCGTCCGCCGTGACGCCGTCGGTCCCCGCCCGTCACCTGCTTGCAGTCGTCGTCGCGGTCGTCATCCCATTCGGCGCGGGCGCGTGGTGGCTCGTGCCCCGGCCGCCGGCTCCGGAGGCCCGGGTCCTCGCGACACGCGCCGACGACGAGACCGCGCTCACCGAGGACGCGATTCGGCTCTATGCGGCCGGACAGCTGGCACGGGCATGCGACCGCTTCAGCGAGGCGGCCGGCGAGCGGCCGGAAAGCCTGGCCCGGCGCGCCGACGTCGGCCGCTGCTTCGAGACGTGGGGCTGGCGCACGCTTGCGCAGGGCCGGCCGGAGGAAGCGGCGTTGCTGTTCGAACAGGGCCTGGTCGCAATGCCGGAGGACCCGGCGCTCCTCAAGGGGGCGGGCGTTGCCGCCGTCCACGCCGGGCGCACGGCCGAAGCGCTGGGGCCACTCGAGGCCGCGGCGCAGCTGCGCGCCGACACCCAGGTGCGACTGCTCCTCGCCCGACTCTACGATCATCGCGACGAGCCCGAGCGCGCGGTCGCGCACCTGCAGGCCCTTCTCGCGGTGGACGCCGCGAACATGGACGCGCGACGCCTGCTCGACAAGCTGGAGCGCGAGCAGCGCACGGAGGCTCTCTTCCTGCGCGAGACGGCCGGCGCCTTCGTCCTGCGCTACCGGCCCGGCGTCGACGCCGGCACCCGACGGGTGGTGATCGCGGCGCTCGAGGCCGCGCGACAGCGCGTCATCGCGCAGCTTGGGGACGGCGGCGGCGAGCAGGTCACGGTCGTGCTCTACGACCGGGGACAGTTCAGTGACGTGACGCGCTCGCACACGTGGGTCGACGGGCTGTTCGATGGTCGCATCCGCCTGCCGGTGGGCCCGGCGCTGCCACGGCGTGCCCGGCTGGAACGGCTGCTCACGCACGAGTACGCACACGCTGTCATCCACCGCATGGCGCGCGGACGGGCGCCGCGGTGGCTGCACGAGGGCCTCGCCCAGCTGCTCGAGGGGCGCGTGGCTGACGCCTCGCTGGCATCGGGGAGCCTCACGGTCGGCGGCCTCGAGGCGCTCGTGACGGAGGCTGATCCCCGACGCGCTCACGCCGGCTACGAGCTGTCGCTGTTCGTCGTCGCCGATCTGCTGGACCGCGGCGGCATGGCGTCGATGCGGGCCTTGCTCGCCCGCCTGGGGGCGGGCGAGAGCATGGACGACGCGGCGCCAAAGGTGTACGGATGGCGAGTGACCGAGCTCGAATCACAATGGCGACGGCAGCTGGGAGGGTGACGATGTGCACGCGGCCCACGGGGTTCCGGCACACGTAAGTGTTCCACAAGATCCTCATCGCCAACCGCGGAGAGATCGCGCTCCGGATCATGCGCACGTGCCGCGAGCTCGGCATTCGAACCGTGATCGCGCACTCGACCGCCGATGCGCAGTCGTTACCGGTTCGCCTGGCGGACGAATCGATCTGCATCGGTCCGGACGCCGCGCGCGGCAGCTACCTCAACATGGCGTCGGTGATCTCGGCGGCGGTCGTCACCGACAGTGAGGCGATCCACCCCGGCTACGGCTTCCTCTCGGAGAACCCGACGTTCGCCGACATCTGCCGCGCGTCCGGTCTGACGTTCATCGGCCCGAGCCCGGAGGCGATTCGCTTGATGGGCGACAAAGCCCAGGCCCGCGTCATCGCCAAGCAGGCCGGAGTGCCCGTCGTGCCGGGCAGCGAGCTGCCCCTCAAGAACGAGGCGGAGGCGCTGGAAGTGGCCGACGAGGCCGGCTATCCCGTCATCTTCAAGGCCTCGGCCGGCGGCGGCGGGCGCGGCATGCGGATCGTGCGCGACCACGGCGGCGCTGCGCAGGCGTTCGCCGCCTGCCAGGCCGAGGCGGGCGCCGCTTTCGGCTCGTCCGAGATCTACTGCGAGAAGTACATCGAGAAAGCGCGGCACGTCGAGGTGCAGGTTCTCGGCGATCGCAACGGCATGCGCGTGCACCTGGGTGAGCGCGATTGCTCCGTGCAGCGTCGCCACCAGAAGCTGATCGAGGAGTCGCCGGCGCCGTCGTTGCCCGCCGAGACGCGCGCGGGCCTGCACCGCGCCGCCCTCCTCGCGGCCGCGGCGGTGAATTACGTCAGCGCGGGCACGGTCGAGTTCCTCGTCGACGCCGACGGCGGCTATTACTTCATCGAGATGAACACGCGAATCCAGGTGGAGCACCCCGTGACCGAGGCGATCACGGGCCTCGATCTCATCAGCGAGCAGATTCGTATCGCCGCCGGCGAGCCGCTCGGCTATCGGCAGGACAACGTCCGCTTCGAGGGGCACGCGATCGAATGCCGGGTCAACGCCGAGGACCCCGAGACGTTCGTGCCGAGCGCGGGGCGGGTGACCGCGTGGGTGCCGCCGGGCGGCCTCGGGGTGCGCGTCGACAGTCACCTCATGGCGCCATACGCGGTTCCGCCGTTCTACGATTCGCTGCTCGGCAAGATCATCGTCCACGGCCGCGATCGGGCCGAGGCGATCGAGCGGATGAAACGCGCGCTGCGGGAGACCGTCATCGAGGGCGTGAAGACGACCATCCCCTACCATCTCAAGATTCTGAGCGATCCCGCCTTCGTCGAAGGCCGCTTCACCAGCGCGGACGGGGCCCGCCTACACCCCTGATGGACCCGACGCTCTACGTCGTCCTCGACCGGACGGCGGCGCGCGGCCGGGATCTCGAGCCTCTCCTCGCCGCGGTCATCGATGGCGGCTGCCGGATGGTGCAGCTTCGCGAAAAGCAGTGGCCGTCCGGACAGCTCCTGCCGCTGGCGCGCCGGCTGCGCGAGCGCTGCCGAGCCGCCGGCGTGACGTTCATCGTGAATGATCGCGTGGACCTCGCAATCGCCGTGGAGGCCGACGGCGTGCACGTCGGCCAGGACGACCTGCCGGCCCGTCTGGCGCGCTCGATGCTGCGCCCGGGGATGCTGCTCGGCGTGTCGACGCACGACGTCGAGCAGGCGCATGCCGCCCGCGACGACGGCGCCGACTACGTCGCCGTCGGCTCGATGTTCCCGACGGCCACGAAACCCGAATTCCAGCTGGTGGGACCCGCGCTGATCCGGAAACTTCGCGGCGAGATCCGCGTTCCACTCGTGGGGATCGGCGGCATCACGCACGACAACGTCGTTGACGTCGTTCGCGCCGGCGCCGACGGGGTGGCCGTCATCTCGGCGGTGTGCGCCGCGCCCGACCCGGGCGAGGCCACACGGCGCTTTCTCGAGCTCATTCACAGCGCTCGAGTTGCTTGACCGCTCGCACGCCACCGCTATATATAATGGGCGGCGCGCAAACCCTCGATTCATCAACGTTCAAGGGAGGGAGTTTATGAACCTGACACGGATCCGCAGCGCTCTCGCGCTCGGCGCGGCGCTGGCCATCGCCCTCCTGCCGCTGGGGTCGGGGCCGGCCGCGCAGGGCAAGACCATCAAGATCGCGACGCAGAGTCCGCTGAGCGGCGGCCAGGCAGCGCTCGGCGAAGGCATCAAGCTCGGGACTCAGCTCGCCGTCGAGAAGTTCAAGGGCAATCTCGAGAAGGCCGGGTTCCGGGTCGAGCTCGTGCCCTACGACGACCAGGCTAAGCCCGACGTCGGCGTCTCGAACGCGAAGAACATCATCGCCGACAAGGCGATCATGGTGGTCATCGGTCACCTCAACTCGGGCGTCGCCATCCCGTCCTCCGAGGTCTACAAGGAAGACACGCTGGCGATGATCTCGCCGGCGAACACCAACGAGAAGGTGACTGATCGCGGCTATCCGAACGTCAACCGCGTCTGCGGCCGCGACGATGTGCAAGGCCCGGTGGGCGCCGAATTCGCCGCCGGCACCCTGAAAGTCAAGTCGGCCTACGTGCTCCACGACAAGACGACGTACGGTCAGGGCGTGGCCGAGGCGTTCAAGAACGATCTCGAGAAGAAGGGCGTGAAGATCGTCGGCTTCGAGGGCACCGAGGAGAAGTCGAACTTCGACCCGATCATCACGCCGATCAAGGCGAAGAATCCCGAGCTCGTCTACTTCGGCGGCATCTACGACCAGGGCGCTCCGTTCTTCAAGCAGGCGCGCGAGAAGGGCGTCAAGGCCAAGTTCCTCGGTCCCGACGGGATGGACTCGTCGGACTTCGTGAAGATCGGCGGCAAGACGGTCGTGGGAACGTACTACACGACGGCGGCGGCGCCGGCGTCGAGCCCGCAGGCCAAGCAGTTCGGCGACGACTACAAGAAGAAGTTCGGAAAGAACCCCGAGCCTTACGCCGCCGAGTCGTACGTCGCCACCGCCATCGCCATCAAAGCGCTCGAAGAGGTCACAAAGGGCGGCAAGGCGCCGACCCGTGAGGGCGTGGCGGGCGCCATCCGCAAGGTCAAGTACAACGGCATGACCGGCGCCATCGACTTCGACGACAAGGGCGACCCGAAAAAGGCGTCGTACTACGTCATGCAGGTCACGACCGACAATCCCGAGAAGTGGAGCGAAAACAAGGAAGCCAAGCGTCTGGCCATCGCTGCGCCGGCCATGAAGAAGTAGTCGTCCTCCGCGGCGACGGGCGCCGGGTCGTCGACCGGCGCCCCGCCGCCGAGCGCCCATGGACTTCGAACTCCTCGTCGGGATCTTTCCTCAGGTCCTGCTCGACGGCCTACTCCTCGGCTTCATGTACGCCCTCATCGCGCTCGGGTACACGATGGTCTATGGGGTGCTGGAGTTCATCAATTTCGCGCACTCCGAGATCTTCATCGTCGGCGCCTTCGTCGGCGTCGAAATCCTCCTCGGGCTCAAGAGTGCCGGTATCCTCGACACGTCGCCCTGGCCGCTCGTCCTTCTCGGCGTCATGCTGGCGGGCATGCTCGTGAGCGGCATGCTCGCCGTCTCCATCGAGCGCGTCGCGTACCGGCCGCTGCGGGCCGCGCCGCGGCTGATCCCGCTGATCTCGGCCATCGGCATGTCCTTCTTCCTGCAGGACGTCATCCGCTTGACCGAGTCGCTGTGGCGGAACGCCTTCAACCTCGTGTATCCCACGCTGGAGCCGCTCAACGAGCGCTTCGAGATCACGACGACGCTCGACGTCTCCGCCAAGTCGCTGGTGGTCATCGTCGTCGCGCTGGTGATGCTATGGGGCCTGCACGCGCTCGTCAATCGCACCAAGATCGGGACGGCGATCCGCGCCGTCGCCGAGGACCAGGCCGCGGCCAGTCTCATGGGCATCGACGTCAATCGCATCATCTCCCTCACGTTCCTGATCGGCGGCGCGATGGGCGGGGCGGCCGGCGTGTTGTTCGGCGTGCAGTACAGCCTGATCAACCCCTACACCGGATTCATTCCAGGCCTGAAGGCGTTCACCGCGGCCGTGCTCGGCGGCATCGGCAACATTCCGGGCGCCATGCTGGGCGGCATCGTGCTCGGCCTGCTGGAGGCCTTCGCCGCGTCCTACATGTCCCTGCTCACCGGCGGCGCCTTCGGCGCCGAATACAAGGACATCTTCGCGTTCTCCGTCCTGATCCTGATCCTGATCTTCCGTCCCAAGGGTCTGCTCGGGGAAGTCGTCCGAGAGCGCGCGTGATTTCCGCGGCCGCGGCCGTGCTCTTCGTCGCCCTGTCCAGCGCGGCCGTCGTGCTGGTCCCGCGCTCCATCCTGATATTTTTGATCTTCCAGGGCAGCTTGCTGTACGCGTATGTGGCGCGGATCCCAGGCTGGCTGCGGGCCGCGCTGCTCGCCGCCGGGCTCCTCGTCCTCATACCCCTGATCGGCACCTACAACGGCTATTACCTCGAGGTCGCCACGCAGGTCGGCATCTTCGTGGCGCTGGCATTGGGACTCAACATCGTCGTCGGCCTTGCGGGGTTGCTCGATCTCGGCTACGTCGCCTTCTTCGCCGTCGGCGCGTACTCGTGGGCCATCTTCGGCTCACCCCACGCCAACGTGCTCTTCGGTGGCGGCGGCTTTCCCCTGCCCTCCTGGTGGTTCTATCCGTTCCTCGTCATGGGCCTCACCGTGGCCGCTGGCACCGGAGTCCTGCTCGGCCTGCCGGTGTTGAGACTCCGCGGAGACTACCTGGCCATCGTCACGCTCGGATTCGGCGAAGTGATCCGCGTTCTCGCCAACAATCTCGACAAGCCGATCAACGTCACCAACGGCCCCCGCGGCATCACGCCGATCTCGCGACCGCCGCTGCCCCTCGAGGTCTCGTACGCGGTCGGCTTCTACTTTCTCGTGCTCCTCATCGTGATCGTGGTCGTTCTGGTCAATCGTCGGCTGGAGGACTCGCACATCGGTCGCGCCTGGGAGGCGATGCGGGAGGACCAGCTGGCCGCCCAGGCGATGGGGGTGCCGCTGGTGCGCGCCAAGCTTCTGGCCTTCGCCTCCGGGGCGTCCTTCGCCGGCGTCATGGGTGTCGTGTTTTCCGCCAAGCAGGTCTTCATCAATCCGGAGTCGTTCACGTTCCTCGAGTCGATCGGCGTCCTGGCCATGGTCATCCTCGGCGGCATGGGCAGCATCCCCGGCGCGGTCATCGGCGCCACGGTGGTGACGGTCCTCAATCTGCAGGTGCTCAAGGGGCTGTCGCTGTGGCTCAACGAGCTCAAGAATGCCGGGGTCACCGTCTTTGGCTACAACCTGGCGGGCTTGCCCACGCAGCTCGAGCCGGCGAAGTACGAGCGGATGATCTTCGGGCTCATCCTGGTCCTCATGATGATCTTCCGCCCACAGGGCATCTTCCCCGCCAGGCGTCGCCAGCGCGAGCTGGCAGAGCGATGAGCACCGAGTGGCGGACGGCGTGAGCGCGCTGTTCGAAGCGGTCGACGTGACCAAGACGTTCGGCGGACTCACCGCGCTCCAGCACGTCACGTTCGCGCTCGAGGGTGGCATCGCCTCGATCATCGGCCCGAACGGCGCCGGCAAAACGACGCTGTTCAACGTGTTCACCGGCCTCTATCGTCCAGACGCGGGGACGGTGAGCTTTCGCGGCCAACCGCTCGTCGGCCTGCGGCCCGACGAGATCACCGCCCTCGGCGTGTGCCGCACCTTCCAGAACATCCGCCTCTTCGCCAACATGACGGCCGCAGAAAACGTCCTGGTCGGTATGCACGCGCGTATCCACCTCGGGCTGCGCGACGTGCTCTCGCGCGGACCGCGCTTCGTCGCGACCGAGCGGGAGCTCTGGCAACGCGCCGCCGCGCTCCTGGAGCGGGTGGGTCTGCGTGGCAAGGGCAACGAGATCGCGCGCAACCTGCCGTACGGCGAGCAGCGCCGGCTCGAGCTGGCACGAGCGCTCGCCTCGGAGCCGGCCCTGCTGCTGCTGGACGAGCCGACGGCGGGGATGACGCAGTCGGAGGCCGGAACGCTGATGGGCCTGCTGCGCCGCCTCGTCGGCGAGCTGCGGCTGGCGATCGTCCTCATCGAGCACAACATGCGCGTCGTCATGGAAGTGTCCGACCGCGTCACGGTGCTGGATCACGGCGAGAAGATCGCCGAGGGGCCGCCGCGCGAGGTGCAGGCCGACGCCCGGGTGATCGAGGCCTATCTGGGCCGCCGCGCCTCCGCCGGGCGCGCCGCCCCATAGCCGATGCTCACGCTCGACTCCCTCGACGTCTACTACGGCGAGATCCACGCCTTGCGCGGCGTGGCGCTCGAGGTCCAGGGCGGCGAGATCGTCACGCTGCTCGGCAACAACGGCGCCGGCAAATCGACGACGCTCAAGACCATCTCCGGCCTGCTCGCTCCCCGTCGCGGCAGCGTCGTCTTCGACGGCCGTGCGCTGACGGGCGTGGCCGCGCACGAGATCGTCGCGCGCGGCATCGCCCACGTGCCGGAGGGGCGCCGGATCTTCAACCGCCTGACGGTGCGCGAGAATCTCACCATGGGCGCGTATCTGAGAACCGACGGCGACGTCGATGGCGATCTCGATCGCTCGTTCGAGCTGTTCCCGCGGCTCAAGGAGCGCCTGACCCAGGTCGCAGGCACGCTCTCCGGTGGCGAGCAACAGATGCTCGCCATCGCGCGCGCGCTCATGGCCCGCCCCCGACTGCTGCTGCTCGACGAGCCGTCGATGGGCCTGGCGCCGGTGCTGGTCGAGCAGATCTTCGCGACGATCGGATCCATCAACGCGCAGGGCACGACGATTCTGCTGGTCGAGCAGAACGCCGCGATGGCCCTGTCCATCGCGCACCGCGGCTACGTGCTCGAGACGGGCACGGTGGTGCTGTCGGGCACCGCCGCTCAGCTCGCCGAGAACGCGCGCGTCCGCCACGCGTACCTGGGAGAGTGACAGCGATGCGAACCGATGGTGTGGACTACGACGGGCACACGGTCGGCGCCGTGTATCGCACGCTCGCCCGCACCGTGTCCGAGACGGACATCGTCAACTTCGTCAACCTGTGTGGCTTCGTCGAGCCGCTCTTCATCGACATGGAGTACGTCAAGCGCGAGTCGGTCTTCGCGCGACGGGCCGCGCCCGGTGCTCTGACGTTCGCCCTGTCCGAGGGGCTCATCATGCAGACCGGACTGATCCATGGCACGGGCATGGCGTACCTCGGCGGTGAGCTGCGCATCGTGGCGCCGGTCCTCGAGGGCGACACGATCCGCGTCGAGATCGAAGTCGTCGACAAACGCGAGACCAAGAAGCCCGATCGTGGCATCGTGACGTACCGACACCGTGTCCTGAACCAGCGCGACGAGGTGGTGCTGGAGGCGCGCGTGCAACGAATGATCAAACGGAGGTGAGGCGGTGAGCGACGCCGGCCACATCGTGCAGCTCAGCGTGTCGAGCGGCGGGGTCCCCAAGCACGCCGTCGAGACCGCGCGCGTGACGACCCTCGGGCTCGAGGGCGACGCGCATCGCAATCGGGAGCACCACGGCGGCCCCGAGCGTGCGATCTGCCTGTTTGCCATGGAGGCGATCCGTGATCTCCAGGCCGAAGGCCATCCGCTGGTCCCGGGCACGCTGGGCGAGAACGTCACCGTGGAGGGGTTGGACTGGACGGCCGTGCAGCCGGGGGCGCGCCTGCAGCTCGGGGACGAGGTGCTCCTCGAGATCACGCGCTACACGACCCCATGCTTCAACATCCGACCAGCATTCCGCGGCGGTGACTATTCGCTCGTGTCCCAGAAGCGCCATCCCGGGCGCAGCCGGGTGTACGCGCGGGTCGTCACGACGGGAACGCTCAGGCGCGGCGATCCCGCGCGGCTGGTCTGACGGGCGGGAGCCGAAGCGTCGTCCGGCGCGGGGCGATCAGCCGCGCGCGGCTTCGCCGCGCGGTGAGTCGCCGACGGCGATGACCACGAGGGCGCCTGGCGCAGCGACCGGCTGCACACCCCGGCCGTACGCGGCGACCTGCTCGACGAGCCAGCCGGCGCACGGCGTGCTCTCGTCCAGCTGACTGCGGATCGCGGTCCATTCCTCGCGGGCGGCGGCACCGAGCTGCGCGTGGCGGGCGGCCGTCTCGATCACGAGAACGAGGCGGGCCGGGCGGCCGTCGAGCCGCTTGATGGCGGTGAGCGTCGCATCGACGGCGCCGTGCACCAGCGCCTCCGACGACGGCTCCCCCGTCGCATCGCTCCATCCCAGCCCGGTCGCGTACGACGCCTCGAGGCAGGCCACGCTCACGCGCGGCTCCGATTTGCCGTTTCCACCGTAGAGCGCGGGCGAGGCGAGCACGCCGCACACGGTGCGCATCTTAGGCCCCATGAAGTCACGCCAGGAGTCGAGGAACCGCAGAGCGGAGTCACCCGCGTCCGGACGCGCGAAGGCGATGCCGAGACCGCGCGGATAGCGCGCGCGGAAAGGCCAGCCCGAGAGAATCAGGCGCGCCGCCGCCTGGCTCGCGTCAACGATATCGCGGCCAGTCGTGGCTGCCACCCCGCTGGCGGCGCCTTCTGCGTTTGCCACGCAGACGACTAACGCGCCAGACTTCATGGGGCCGTCATCCGTCAAAAGCGAAGCGGACGAGCCGCCCGCAAGCTGGATCGCTCCCAGGACGCTACGTGCCTCCGCCGTCGCGTCGGCGACCGGCGAGGCCGTCACCACGAGGGCGAGGTGCGGCGTCGCGCCGTGCAGGCGCGAGAGCGCCGTGCTCGCAGCGCGCGCCACCGCGTCGCGTCCACCAGACGCATATCCGAGACCGATTTCCAGCATCGAGGCCGAAGGCCCGCTGAATGTCGTTGTCATGCCGCGGAGGGTAATGCAGCGGGGGTGCCAAAGCTTAACTACCTGAAAGATATGAGGATTAGGGGTGATTGCAATGTCTGGGGTGTCCGGACGACACACACCCTGTGACAGCTTTCGTCGTGCGAAATCGCGCTCGCAGACAACCGCCCACCACGGCTACTCCGGACCTCGCGATTGGAGGAAGCGGCGCGGCTTTACCGGAGTCGGTCGAGGAGCGCGACGGCTCGCCGGAGTCGGAGGTCGAGGAGCGCGACGGCTTCGCGGGAGTCGGAAGGAGACCAGCGCGACGGCCTAACCGGGCGCCGCAAATTAGAGGAGGGCCACGGCTGGCTTTGCAGGGGCACTCCGAACGACGGGGGTATTGGGGGCCCTTCGAGGCCCCCAATGTCTACAGTACGCCGTACTCCTTGAGCCGACGGTAGATCGTGCGACGGGAGATGCCGAGGGCGCGGGCTGCCGCTTCCTTGTCGTCCTTGAACACCGCCAGCGCTTTCAGGATGAGCTCGCGCTCGACGTCGGCCAGCGCCGGGACGCTCTCGGGCGAGGTCACCGGCGTGGACGTCATGGGTGTCTTGCTCAGGCTCGGCAGGTCGGTCAGCGCGATCTGCTCGCGGGCGCCCATGGCGAATGCGCGCTCGATGAGGTTCTCGAGCTCGCGCACGTTACCGGGGAACGTGTACGCAGTGAGCGCGGCCAGCGCCTCCGGAGCGACTCCGCGGACGTCACGATGAAAGCGCTTGTTGAAGCGCCGCAGGAAGTGGTTGATGAGCGACGGGATGTCCTCGCGCCGCTCGCGCAGCGGCGGCAGCGTGACGCGCACGACGTTGAGGCGATAGAACAGGTCCTGACGGAACGAGCCTTCGGTCATGGCGCGCTCGAGATCGCGGTTGGTGGCGGCAATCACCCGCACGTCCACGGGGAACGCCTTCGTCGATCCAACCGGCCGCACCTGCATCTCTTGCAGCACGCGCAGCAGCTTGACCTGGAGCGCGGGCGACAACTCAGCGATTTCGTCCAGGAAGATCGTGCCTTCGTCCGCGCCACGGAACAGGCCCAGCGCGTCCGCCACCGCGCCCGAGAAGGCGCCACGAACGTGACCGAAGAACTCGGACTCCAGCAGGTCTTGCGGGATCGCGCTGCAGTTGACCGGAATGAACGGGCGCTTGGCGCGGGATGACAGACGATGGATGGCGGCCGCGACCAGCTCCTTGCCCGTTCCGCTCTCGCCCTCGATGAGCACCGGCGAATCGGTCACCGCGACCTTGCCGATGATTTCCTTGACGCGCTCCATCGGCGCCGACGTGCCGATGAGCTCGTTGACGGTGAGCTCTTCGCCGAGCCGCGCGCGCAGCGTGTGAATCTCGCCGCGCAGGAACTTGCGTTCCATCATCCGCGACATCAGGTGACGGAGCTCGTCGAGGATCAGCGGCTTCGAGAGATAGTCGTACGCGCCTTCCTTCAGGGCCTGGACCGCGGAGGCGATCGTCGGATAGCCGGTCATCATGACGACTTCGATCGACTCGTCCTGCTTCTTCACCTCGCGGAGCAGCTCGAGGCCGCTCATGTCCGGCATTCGGATGTCGGTGATGAGCGCGTCGAAGAGCTCGGACTTGAGGATTCCCAGGGCTTCCGTCGCCGAGGCGACGGTCGTAACCTGATAGCCCCATTGCCCGAGCGCTTCTTTCAACAGCACGAGGATGGAGCGTTCGTCGTCGACGACCAGGATCTTTGCGGGGTCCATGTCTTCAACGACTCTAGCATGTTGGGGTGTCAAACTGACAAGTGGAATCGTCGTGAGGCGGGCGCGCTGTTGCGTGGGGGCGCACGGTATGTTAGCGTGACGGTTGACTTTTCAGGGAGGAGACCCCGCCATGGCCGACGCCGTCCAGCTGACGGAAAAGAACTTTGACGAGACCCTCGCCCAGCATGATGGCCTCGTCATGGTGGACTTCTGGGCCGAGTGGTGTGGGCCATGCCGGGCCATCGCACCGGTCCTCGAAGAGCTGGCGCGCGATTCGGGGGGGCGGATTACGCTGGCGAAAGTCAACGTGGATGAGAACCACGCCCTCGCCGCCCGCTATGCGATCCGCTCGATACCCACGGTCCTCTTCGTCCGACAGGGTAAGGTGGTCGACCAGCTCATCGGCGCCGTGCCCAAGGCGAAGATCAAGGAGAAGCTGGACGCGCTCGCCTAGCGCGTCGCCGCTTTCCGCCGCATCAGCGCCGCCGGCTTAGCCATCCCGACGCTCTCTCCCACGCGCGACGAGTTCCGCGAGCTCGCCGAACGGGGAAACCTCGTGCCGGTCTTCGCCGAGCTTCCTGCCGATCTCGACACGCCGCTCTCGGCGTACCTTCGACTGCGGCCCGGCCCGTACGCGTTCTTGCTCGAGTCCGTGGTGGGCGGCGAGAAGTGGGCGCGCTACTCGTTCCTCGGCAGCGATCCGCACATCGTGCTGTCCGCCAAGGACGGACGAATCACGCTGCGGCGCGGCGGCCGCACCGAGCGGCTGCCGGACGGCGATCCTCTCGAGGCGCTGCGCGGGCTGTTGCGCGATTTTCAGCCCGTCGCGGTGCCGGGTCTCCCGCGCTTCCAAGGCGGCGCCGTAGGCTATCTGGCGTACGACATGGTCCGTCACATGGAACGCCTGCCGGCGGCGGCGCACGACGACCTCGATCTGCCGGATGCCGTGTTCATGCTCAGCGACACGCTGCTCGTCTTCGATAACCTGCGCCATCGGCTCCTGGTGATGGCCAACGCGCACATCGGCAAGCGTGACGCCGCCGCGCTGGACGCCGCGTACGATCGCGCTGCGCTGAAGATCGGCATGACACTGGCCAAGCTCGCACGTCCGGCGCGCGCGCCGGCGCCGCTGCCGCTGACGCCGCCCGGCCCGCTGCTGGCGCTCGGCGAAGACGGGTTCACGTCCACGATGGACGAGGACACGTTCGGCGACGCCGTGCGGCGGGCGAAGGAATACATCGCCGCCGGCGATGCCTATCAGATCGTGCTCGCGCGGAGGCTCGATTGCAGTCTGCAGGCCGATCCCTTCACGGTCTACCGCGCGCTCCGAACGATCAACCCGTCGCCGTACCTGTTCTTCCTGCGCCTGGGCAAGACGACGATCGTTGGCTCCTCGCCCGAGGTGTTGGTTCGCGTGGAGGGCGACCGCATCGAGGAACGCCCGATCGCCGGCACGCACCCGCGCGGCGCGACCGAAGCCCAGGACGTGGCGATCGAGCAGCAGATGAAGACCGATCCGAAGGAGCGTGCCGAGCACGTGATGCTGGTCGATCTCGGGCGCAACGATGTCGGGCGCGTCGCCGAGCTCGGCTCGGTGAAGGTGACGGAATTCATGGTCACCGAGCGCTACTCGCACGTGATGCATCTCGTCAGTCACGTGGTGGGCACGCTGCGCGGCGGCGCCGATGCCTTCGATGTGCTCCGGGCCTGTTTTCCCGCCGGCACGGTCTCCGGCGCGCCCAAGATTCGCGCGATGGAGATCATCGACGAGATCGAGCCGACGAGGCGCGGGCCCTATGCCGGCGCCGTTGGCTACGTTGCCTACTCCGGCAACCTGGACTCCTGCATCACGATCCGCACGATCGTGTGCCACGGCAACCGCGCGTCCATCCAAGTCGGTGCCGGTATCGTCGCCGATTCGGACCCGAAGACGGAGTGGCTGGAGACGTGCTCCAAGGCGCGCGGCCTCATCCTGGCGCTGCGCATGGCGGCCGCGGGATCCCGGACATGATTCTCGTCGTCGACAACTACGATTCGTTCACCTATAACCTCGTGCAGTACCTCGGCGAGCTCGGCGCTGAGCTGCGTGTGGTCCGTAACGACGCCATCGACGCCGACGGCGTGGCCGCGCTCGCACCCGAGCGCATCGTGATCTCGCCCGGTCCCGGGACTCCCGACGACGCGGGCGTGTCGCTGGAGGTCATACGACGTTTTGGCGAGCACACGCCGATCCTGGGCGTCTGCCTCGGGCACCAGGCGATCGGCCAGGCGTTTGGCGGTACGGTTGCTCGCGCGAAGACGCAGATGCACGGCAAGACATCCGAGATCCGGCACGACGGTCAAGGCGTGTTCGCGGATCTGTCGAATCCGTTCACCGCGACGCGTTACCACTCGCTCGTGATCCTGCCTCACACGGTGCCCACGGACCTCGAGGTCACCGCGTGGGCCGACGACGGCGAGATCATGGGCGTACGCCATCGCCGCTGGCCGGTGGAGGGCGTTCAGTTCCACCCCGAATCCATTCTCACCGTCGAGGGGAAGCGGCTGCTCGGCAACTTCCTGGGCAGGACCGCCGTCACCCCGTGAGCGGGGACAGACCGGGCGAGGACGACCTCGTCCGGCTGATCCGCGAGCTTGCTCGCCGGCGCGCCCCCGGCGTCGTGACCGGTATCGGTGACGACTGCGCCGTTCTCGAGGCGCCTGGCGGGGCGGCGCTTCTCGCGACGACCGATTTGCTCGTCGAGGACGTGCACTTCCGCCGCCGCTGGGCCGAGCCCGCCGACATCGGCGCCAAGGCGATCGCCGTCAATGTCTCGGACATTGCGGCGATGGGCGGCACGCCCCGATGGGCTCTCGTCGGCCTCGGCTGTCCGAAGGGAACGGGCAGCGATGAGATCGAGGCCTTCTACGAAGGCGCGCTCGCCGTGGCGGACGCCTACGACGTCGTGATCGTGGGCGGTGACACGTCCGCCTCACCCTCAGGGTGGCTCGTGAGCGTCACGCTGCTCGGCGAGGCGGTACGTCCGATCCTGCGCTCGACGGCGCATCCCGGCGACGTCATCGCCGTCACCGGCACGCTCGGCCGCGCCGCCGCCGGCCTCGCTGTCCTGGAGCGCGACACGGCCCCGCCCGGTATCGAGCCGGCGCTGCTCGCCGAGGTGACGGCGGCCCACCTGCGCCCGCGCCCGCGTGTCAGCGAGGGTCGCTGGCTCGCGGAGGCCGGCGACGTGACCGCGATGATGGATCTCTCCGATGGGCTCGCGACGGACCTCGCCCGGCTGATCGGCGAGAGTGGAGCCGGTGCTCGCGTGAACGTCGAACGACTGCCCGTGGCCGACGCCACACGGATGGTCGCGGAGGCGCTCGAGGTCGACGCGGCCGCGTGGGCGACCGGTGGCGGCGAGGACTACGAGTTGCTCGTCGTCTGCAAGCCGACCGCGCTCGCGCGGCTCCGCGAGGGACTGGCCGAGACGACGAGCACCGTACTCACCGCCGTGGGAGAGATCGTCGCCGGCTCTGGCATCCGCTGGCTCGACGGCCGGGGCCAGCCGGTGGTCGTCGCGGCGGGGTTCGAGCACTTCCGTGGGTGACAGCGTCGTCCTGCAATTGCTGCTCCTCGCGATGCTGATCGTCGCCTCCGGCATGCTCTCGGGCGCCGAGGCCGCGTACTTCTCGCTGGGCCGGGCGCGGCTGCGGCGGATCGCCGCCGAGCGTCCCGAGGGCGCGCTCGCTCCGGTGGTCTCCCGGCCGCACGACCTGCTCGTCACGCTGCTCGTCGGCATCACCGTCATCAACATCGGCGCCTCCGCCCTCGCCACCAACGTGGCCCACGTCCTGTTCGGACCGCGCTGGAGCTTGCTGGTCGAGCTGATCGCGATGGTCGTGCTGCTGACGGCGTTCGGCGAGGTCTTGCCGATGACGCTCGCCGTGAAGTACCCGGAGCGGTTCCTCGCCGTCGTCGAGCGCCCCGTGCGGTGGCTCGGGTGGCTGGTGGCGCCGATACGCAGCATGCTCGCCGGCCTCACCACGCTGACCGTGCGGCTCGTGGGCCGTGGCGCGGAGACGCAGGCCGCGCTGAGCGAGGAAGAGCTGCGGACCCTCGTCGACGTGGGCGCGAGCGAGGGCGTGGTGGAGCGCGAAGAGCGCGAGATGATCCACAAGGTCTTCGAGCTCGAGGACACGCTGGTCCGCTCGGTGATGGTGCCGCGGACCGACATGTTCTGCCTCGCCGTCGATACGCCGGCCGCGGACATCTTGCCGGCGCTCCGCGAGCAGCTCCACTCCCGCGTCCCCGTCTTCGACGGATCGATCGACGTGATCGTCGGCGTGCTCTACACCAAGGACCTGCTGCCCCACGTGCGCGGTCTGCCGCCGGATTTCGACCTTCGCGCGCGCCTGCATCCGCCGTACTTCGTGCCGGAATCCAAGCGCGCCGACGCGCTGCTGCAGGAGTTCCAGGCCAAGAAGCTGCACATCGCGATCGTGGTGGACGAGTACGGCGGCACGGCGGGGCTGGTCGCGCTCGAGGACCTGCTCGAGGAGCTGGTGGGCGAGATCGCCGACGAGTATGACGAGCCGGAGCGTCTGATCCAGAAGATCGATGCGCGCACCTACCGCGTGGCGGGCAAGCTGCCCGTGGACGACCTCAACGCCGCCACGGGGCTGGCGATCTCCAACGAGGCCTACGACACGGTCGGCGGTTGGGTGCTCGACCTGTTCGGCCGCGTGCCGCGGCGGGGCGAGCGGGTGGAGACGCCCGACCTGTCCGTGACCGTCGAGAAGATCGAGCGCACACGGGTCGTCGAGGTGCTGCTCTCGCTGCGCACGCCCCAGCCCACGGAGAAGGCGGCATGACGCTCGCATGGATCGCCGCCTTCTGCTTGTTGACGACCATGTTCTTCTCGGCGGCCGAGATGGCGTTCATCGCCGCCAACCGTCTGCGCCTGCGCCACCTGGCCCAGGAGGGCAACAAGACCGCGGCGCGCTACCTCGAGGCGTTCAGTCGTCCGGAGCGGATCCTGTCCACCGCGATGATGGGCGTGACCATCTCGCACATCGTCGCGTCGTCGATCACGACGGTGGTGCTCATGCAACGGTTCGGAGGCTGGGCATGGCTCGTGGCCACCGCAGTGATCACGCCGATCATGCTCGTGTTCGGCGAGATCATCCCCAAGGCGGTGGCGCGAGAGTGGGCGACGAGCCTCATCCTCAAGCTGTTCCGCGGGCTGCGCTGGGCCTCCGCCGTGCTGGTGCCGTTCGTCTTCACCGCCAACCTGATCGTCTCCTCGGTCTTGCGTCTCTTCGGCGGTCCGCGCGCCGACACGCGGCACTTCGTGTCGCGGGAGGAGCTGAAGGCGCTCCTGTCGATGGAGCCCGGCGAGGCGGAGGTGACGACACAGGAAGCGGAGATGATCGACAAGATCTTCGACCTCGGCGACACCACCGTGCGCGAGATCATGGTGCCGCTCGTCGAGGTCGCGATGCTGTCCGATACGACCACGCCCGACGACGCCGTCGCGCTCATCCAGCGCCGGGGGTTCTCGCGCATTCCCATCTACCAGGAGCGGGAGACGAACATCGTGGGCGTCGTGGGGGCCATGGACGTTCTCGCCCGCGGCGCCCAGGCCACGACCCTGCTCGAGCTGATACGGCCGCCGGCCTACGTCCCGGAGACGAAGCGGATCGACGACCTTCTGCGCGAGATGCAGCGCTCGCGCAACCACATGGCCGTCGTCGTGGATGAGTATGGCGGCTCGACCGGCGTCGTCACGCTCGAGGACATTCTCGAGGAGATCGTCGGCGAAATCCACGACGAGCACGACCGCTCACCGGCCGTCGTCGATCGCTTGCCCGACGGCAGCTATCTGGTGACGGCGCGCACGAATTTGGAAGAGCTCAACGAAGCGCTCGACTGGACCCTGCCCAAGCGCGACTACGAAACGGTCGCGGGTCTCGTGCTGGCGACGCTGCACCGCATCCCGCGGCGGGGAGAGGAATTCCAGGTCGACGGGTATACCATCACGGTGCTCGAGGCCGACGCGCGCCACGTCACCGCCGTGAAGATCACGCCGCCGGCCTCGGGTCCCCAGGTCACCTCGTCGACAACGTCGTAATCAAAGGAGACCGGCATGGCAGGCAGGATGGTGCAGTTCCCGTCCAACGGCGGCACGACGTCCGGTTATCTGTCCACCCCGCAGTCGGGCAAGGGCCCCGGCGTGCTCGTGATCCAGGAATGGTGGGGCCTCGTCGGACACATCAAGAGCGTCTGCGATCGGTTCGCCGCCGAGGGCTTTTCGGCGCTCGCGCCGGACATGTACCACGGCAAGACCGCGAACGAGCCCGACGGCGCCGGCAAGCTGTTCATGGCGCTCAACATCGCGCAAGCCGAGAAGGACCTTCGCGGCGCGGCGACATTTCTCGCGGGACAGTCGTCGACGACCAGGCTCGGCGCCGTCGGCTTCTGCATGGGCGGGCAGCTCGCCCTGTTCGCCGCGACGCTGAATCCGACCGTCGGCGCGACGGTGAACTTCTACGGCATCCATCCCAACGTCAAGCCGGATTACTCCAAGCTCTCGGGTCCGGTTCTCGGGCTGTTCGCGGAGAAGGATGGGTTCGTGACACCGCAGGTCGCGAAAGAAACCGACGCCGCCATCAAGAAGGCCGGCAAGCAGTCTGAGATTCACATCTATCCGAACGTGGAACACGGTTTCTTCAACGACGAGCGCCCTGACGTGTACCACAAGGCGTCGGCCGACGACGCCTGGCGCCGCACGCTCGCGTTCTTCCGGCAGCACCTCAAATAGCGGCGCGCTCGTCACATCGCGCTCGGCTCCTAGCGGTCCGACCGGTCGGAATCAGCGCGGCACTGATTCCGGCCGGTCCCCGGCATCTCCGTTGCACGACCCCCGGACCATGGAGTGCATCCGTCTGCATCCGAACGGGACGATGCTCGACGTCATGGAACGCGTGCTCGACAAGGGCATCGTGGTGGAACCGCTGCGCGAGGCCGAGACCGGCCGTCGTCGACGCTCGATGGATGGCATCGGGTTGTTCGGCGTCGACGCGTACGTCGAGGTCGTCACCGACGTCGACGACATGCTGAGGAGGGTGTCGGGCGCGTGAGCGCGCGCGTCGGCGGGAGCGGACGCGAATCCGCTCCCGCCGAGCGTACACCGACTACGCAGTCGCTCGGTGCACGTACCCGTAGCGACGGTTGGTGCGCAG
>Ga0114129_10001269_pt1 | contig 33716 bp, 29 predicted proteins | sample RhiMetdeltSRZDD1_FD_80071 | JGI IMG/M metagenome (GOLD analysis project Ga0114129, IMG submission 80071) | Populus rhizosphere microbial communities from Tennessee, USA - Rhizosphere MetaG P. deltoides SRZDD1 (version 2) (version 2) | ecosystem: Host-associated > Plants > Roots > Rhizosphere >...
ATCTCGCGTTGCCGCTTCGTCAATGGAAGCATGTTCGGCGACCTCCACTCGGTCGTCCGATCGCGGACGACAAAGAGCGAGACGGACTATACGCAAAAGAAAGGCGAAGGTCAATACGGTAGGGGTTTGGTCCTTCACGGGAAAGCTCTTCACTTTGGGCCTTGCGACTGTGCTCGCGCTGATTTGTGGGGATGGGCCTATTGAAGGGGCCCGCGGCGGGTTCAGCGAATCAAACGGTCGATCGCTTTCTCCGCATCCGCGGTCGTGATCATGAGCGTCATCGGATCGACTGGCGACGCCGTGAAGCCGTGGCGCTCGTAGAAGCGCTTGGCTTCGTCGGAGATCGCGTGGACCAGGAGCGCGCGGATCCCGGCGATTTTCGCAGCGTGCACGGTTCGCAGAATGGCGTCGCGAAGAAGTCCGGCACCAACCCCCGCCGACTGATGGCGTTTGTCGACAGCCACGCGGCCGAGCACCATAACTGGAACAGGATCGGGCATGTTACGACGGAGCTTTCCGGAGGCTTCCTGGTGTGCAACGGCGCCCGTCGCCAGCGCGTAGTAGCCGGCAACCTGGTCTGCGACACAGACGACGTAGGTGCGGGATGTACCGCTCGCTTCGTTGGCGACGGCGCGTTTCCGGAGCCAATCGTCCAGCACGGGCACGCCAGAGTCAAACGAAGCGAGATCGTGCGACGGGCTTATATGCTCGGGTGAACTGATCTCCGGGGTGTCACTCATCGCTCCCAGGAAGCCTTCGTGGCGAGCAGCCGGCGGAGCCTTGGATTGTCGGCAGGCGGCTTATCGAGGGCAGCCATGAACTCGCGAAACGTGTGATCGTCGACGATGAAGAGGCGTCGATCGAGGAGTACTGAAGTTGCTTCGCGGCAGGCTGCGTCCAGCATGAATTCCGAACGGTTCTTGCCGACGACCTGAGCGGCGCGATCGATCAACTCGCGCTTACGCCTGTCCGCGCGCAGGTTGATCATCAAGCCTCGTCTGCTCTCGTCCGCGATCGCCATCCCTGCTCCTCTCCTCCGCGTATGTACATCCACTATACGGTCTTGTATAGACATCGTCAATACGTTCTGCGGTCCCGTGCCCGAACGTACTTTGTCGGCGCCCAACTGGCGGCGACGGCGGAGGAGCCGAGCGACTATATTTCGTCCTGGTGCGTATTCCGTTCTCGATTCCTCCGGCCGCCGCAAAACAGTTCGACGTCGTCGGGTGTGGCCTCAACAGCGTCGATCTCATCAGCGTCGTGGCCGAGTATCCCGCATCGAACACGAAGCAGCGCCTGCAGCGGTTCGCGCGGTTGCCGGGCGGACAGATGGCGACGGCGACGGCGGTGTGCGCCCGGCTCGGATTGCGCGCACGGTACATCGGCACGTTCGGCGACGATGATCTCGGCGTGTTGTCGCGGCGGAGCCTGGAGGACGCGGGTGTCGACGTCAGCGCGGCTCAAACAATCGCGGGCGCGACGAACCAGTTCGCGGTCGTGCTCGTCGACGCGCGGACCGGCGACCGTACGGTGCTGTGGGACCGCGACCCCGCGTTGACTCCGGACGCCGCGTCGATCCCGAGGGACGCCGTGACCTCGGGCCGAATGCTGATCGTCGACTGCCATCACACCGCCGCGTCCGCGCAGGCGGCGAAGTACGCTCGCGAGGCCGGCATTCCGACCGTCGCCGACGTCGAGAAAGTTCGACCCGGCATCGCCGACCTCCTGCAGAACATCGACGCGATCATCGTCGCGCAGGAGTTCCCGGCGGCGCTCACGGGCTTCGAGGAGCCGGGCCGTGCGCTCGAGGCGATTGCGCGTGATTTCAGCGCGCCGCTGGTGTGCGTGACGCTGGGAAAGGACGGCAGCCTCGCCCGGTGCCGCGGGCGCGAGATTCGGACGTCGGCCTTTCCCGTTGACTGCGTCGACAGCACGGGCGCCGGCGACGCGTTTCGCGGCGCTTTCGCCGCGGCGTGCCTGCTGCATCCGCTCGACGACATCGAAGGCGTCCTGAGCTACGCGAACGCCGTCGCCGCGCTGAACTGCCGCGCGCTCGGGGGGCGCGGCGGTCTGCCCACGGCGGCCGAGGTCGATCAGCTCATGCTCGCCAGACCGGGGATGTAACCTTTTCCTAAACGGCCGGTCTAAGCTCGTGAATGGCCGCCTGATGGCATCATCGCTCGCGTGGACCGCTACCGCACCGTGGCCCGTCGCGCGGAAGACCCAGGCCCCGGCGCTGGATACGTCGATGTACGGCGCTGACGTGCCGCTTTCCGATCTCGACGACCACGGCCTCGTCGACGCGTGTCTTTCGGGCCGGCCCGAGGCGTTCGACCTGATTGTGGAGCGCCACAAGCGGGCGGTCTATCAGTTGTGCTTCCGCTTCGTTCGAAACCATGAAGACGCGAACGACTTGTCGCAGGATGTCTTTCTCCGCGCGTACCGGGGTTTGCGCGCGTTTCGCGGCCAGTCGTCGCTGACGACGTGGCTGTATCGGATTGGCGTGAACGTGTGCTTGAATCGCGTCAGCGCGAAGGCGCCGCTGAGCGGACCGACGGAGCCGATCGACGAGCAGCTGTTCGTCGATCCTCGCGGCGAGTCGGCGTCCGATCGCCTGCTGCGGGACGAGCGCGGCGCCCGCGTCCGGCAGGCCATCGCGCAGCTGCCGCGCCGGCAGCGGGCGACGCTCGTCCTGCGGATGTACCACGAGATGTCGCACAAGGAGATCGCCGACGTGCTCGGCAGCTCGGTCGGCGCGGTGAAGGCGAATTTTTTCCACGCGCTCGGCAACCTGAAGAAGATCCTGGGTGAAGAAATCTGACATGCACCTCAAACCCGAAGAGCTGATCGATCTCGCGGAGGGCACGCGCGACGAAGCGTCCGTGCCGCATCTCGCGTCGTGCGAGCGATGCCGCGCCCAGCTCGCGGAGCTGCGGTCGCTCATGATGATGGCGACCTCCGGCGGCGATCCGGTTCCGGAGCCGTCGCCGATCTTCTGGGATCAGTTTCAGCGGCGGGTTGCTGAAGCGATTCGCGAACAGGAGCCGCGTCGCCTCCCCGGGTTCTCAGGGTTGGCAGGGTTCGGTGGGTTCTCGTTCGGGTTCTCACGGTTCACGAGGTTGGCGGTTGCTGGTGCGGCGGCGATCGCTGCGATCGCGATCGCCGTCGCGCTGAATTCGCGATCGAATCGAGTGGCGGTGCCGGGCGCTCCAGAACCTCAGATCGCGACGGTGGCGCCCGTCGACGCGCGAGGCTCGCATACTGAGTTGTTGAACGACGCGCTCGCCGGGGATCCGTCGCTGCAGCTGGTCGCCGATCTGTCGGAGACGCTGGACGTGAACGCGGCGAGCGACGCCGGCCTGGCGTCGGAGGGCGGCGCCGAACACGCGGTGACCCATCTGAGCTCGCAGGAGCTCACCGAACTGCAGCGTCTCCTGCGGGCCGAGATGAGGCGGTCAGGTGCGTAGCGTGACCGCACGACTGATCGCCGCTGGCGCGCTGTTCGTGCTCGGCTCGACCGCCGCCGGTGCGTTTGCGCAACCCGAGACGCCGAGGGAGCAGCGGCAGGCGCAGCGCCAGGCCCAGCGGCAGGGCGGGGCGCCCGAGGGCGAGCCGGTGGTCACGCCAGCCGAGATCCAGCGGATGTTCGACTCCTACGCGCTGATGCAGGCGCAGGAGCAGCTGAAGATCGCCGACGCTCAGTTTCCGCAGTTCCTCACGCGCTTCAAGGCGCTGCAGGACGTCCGGCGGATGCAGCTCAACCAGCACATGCGGCGAGTGATGGAGCTGCGGCGCCTGCTGAACACCGGCCAGGCGGACGAAGCGGCGTTGCGCGAGCAGCTCAAGGCGCTCGACGAGCTCGACGTGAAGTCGCAGGCGGAAGTGAGAAAAGCGTACGAGGCGCTCGCCCAGGTCCTCACCGTGGAGCAGCAGGCGAGGTTCCGGGTATTCGAGGAGCTGATGGAGCGCCGCAAGCTCGAGCTCGTCACGCGCGCCCGCCAGGCGAACCGCGCGAAGCAGTAACCCCGGCCGCTCTATAATCGAGTCGTGAAGCTTTTCCTCGCGGTCGCGAGCGTGGCGGTGCTGGCCGCCGCCGTGCCAGAGGCCGGCGCACCGGCGCCGTCGGCGAGCCGGCGCGACGCCGAGCTGCTGCGGCAGAAGGTCGCGACGATCAACGCCCACGGCGAGCGCCGCGTGAGCCAGCCGCGCCGCACGACGATCACGGAGAACGAGGTCAACGCCTATCTCGTGTTCGACGCGCGCGAGCAGCTCCCGGCGGGCGTCGTGGATCCGTCGGTCACGATTCTCGGCACCGGACGACTCGCCGGCCGCGCCGTCGTGGATCTCGACGCGGTCCGGCGCGCGAAGGCGTCGCCGAGCATTCTCGATCCGACGAACTTCCTCACCGGCCGCCTGCCGGTGACGGCGACCGGCGTGCTCACGACGAGCAACGGCGTCGGACGCTTCCAGCTCGAGAGCGCCGCGGTCGGCGGCGTGCCGATTCCGAAAATCCTCCTGCAGGAAATCGTGAGCTACTACTCGCGCACGCCCGAGAAGCCGTCCGGCGTCGGGCTGGACGATCCGTTTGCACTCCCGGCGCGCATCCGCGAGATCCAGGTCGAGCGAGGTCAAGCCATAATCGTCCAATGAGCGCGAGCGCCGGGCCCGAGCGGCCCGGCCAGACCGGCGACGTGCTCGCCACGCCGCTGCAGTTTCTCAAGGGCGTGGGGCCGCGGCGCGCCGCCGATCTCGAACGCGCGGGCCTCGTCACCGTCGAAGATCTCCTCTACAGATTTCCGATCCGCTACGAAGACCGCAGCCGGCTGCGCCCGATCGCGTCGTTGAAGCCGGGTGAAACCGCGTCGATCGTCGGACGGATCCTGAGCTGCGGCCTGCGATCCACGCGGCGGCCCGGCTTCAAGATCTTCGAGGCGGCCGTCGGCGACGCGAGCGGGGCGCTCCGTGCCGTCTGGCTGAATCAACCGTTTCTCCGCGACGTCTTCGCCGTCGGCCAGACCGTCGTCTTTTACGGTCCCGTCGAGATGCGCGGCCATGGCGGCGTGCAGCTGACGAACCCGCAGTACGAAATCCTCGACGAGGAGGACGCGGAGACGGTGCACACGGGTCGCATCGTGCCGGTGTACGAGAAGACCGGCGCGGTCACGCCGAAGATGCAGCGCCGCCTCGTTTACGAGGCGCTGCAGCGGCTGCCGACCGATCTCCCCGATCATCTTCCCGAAGACATCCGGCTCCGGCTGAAGCTGCCGACGCGCTACGCTTCGCTCGCCGCGACGCACTTTCCGCCGGATGATGTGTCGCTCGACGCGCTGAACCGCTTCGCGACGCCGGCGCAGCGGCGCCTGATCTTCGAGGAAGCGTTTCTCTTTCAGATGGGCGTCGTCGCGCGGCGCGAGTCGGCGGCGGCCGAACGGAAACCGGCGGTGATTCAGGTCGACGATCGCATTCGCGAGTCGGCGCGCAAGGTCCTGCCGTTCCGGCTGACGAACGGACAGAAACAGGCGCTCAAGGAAATCGTCGACGACCTGCAGCGGCCGTGGCCGATGAACCGCCTGCTGCAGGGCGACGTCGGCGCAGGGAAGACGATCGTCGCGCTGCTCGCCGCGCTCGTGGCGATGGAGAACGGACTGCAGGTCGCGTTCATGGCACCCACGGAGATTCTCGCGGAGCAGCATTTCCTGAGTCTCTCGCAGCTCCTGCAGGCGTCGCGCTTTCGCGCCGCGCTCCTGACCGGCTCGGTGCCGGCCGGCGCGCGGAAGGAGCGGCTCAACGAAATCGCCGCAGGCACGATCAACCTCGTCGTCGGGACGCATGCGCTCGTGCAGGAGGACGTCGCGTTTCAGCGCCTCGGGCTGGTGGTCATCGACGAGCAGCATCGCTTCGGCGTGCTCCAGCGCGCAACGCTGCGCGCGAAGGGTCTTCATCCCGACGTGCTCGTGATGACCGCGACGCCGATTCCGCGCACGCTGGCGCTGACGGTGTACGGAGACCTCGACACCTCCGTGATAAAGGAGCTTCCCGCCGGCCGCCTTCCGGTGAAGACGACGGCGAAGCCCGAGTCGCGGCGGGACGAGGTGTATCGATTCGTTCGCGGCGAGCTCGACGCCGGCCGGCAGATGTACGTCATCTATCCGCTGGTCGAGGAGTCCGAGAAGATCGACGTGAAGGCCGCGACCGAAATGGCCGATACGCTCGCGACCTCGGTGTTTCCGCACTACCGCATCGGTCTGCTGCACGGACGGATGAAGGCCGAGGGCAAGGAGCGCGTCATGCGCGCCTTCGCGGCCGGCGAGCTGCAGATTCTGGTGTCGACGACCGTCGTCGAAGTCGGCATGGACGTGGCGAACGCAGGCGTGATGATCGTCGAGCACGCCGAGCGCTTCGGGTTGTCGCAGCTGCACCAGCTGCGCGGACGTGTCGGGCGCGGCACCTCGCAGTCGTACTGCTTCCTGCTGTACCAGGCGCCGCTGTCCGACGATGCGCGCGAGCGGCTGAAAGCGATCACGGACACGAACGACGGGTTCGAGATCGCCGAGCGCGACCTGCGGCTTCGCGGTCCCGGCGACTTCTTCGGCACGCGACAGGCGGGCATCCCGACGTTCCGCATGATCGATCTCGTCCGCGATCGCGACATGCTCGATCTGGCGCAGCGCGAAGCCGCCACGTGGTTCGATGCCGCCAGGCCGTCCCCGGCGGCGGTCGACAGGATCGTGACAAACTGGCGCGAGCGCTTCCACCTGATCGAAATCGGGTGAAGGATGCGCATCATCGCCGGTTCGTATAAAGGCCGCCGACTGAAGACGCCGACGTGGAACGGCGTGCGTCCGACGTCGGACAGGCTCCGCGAGACGCTGTTCAACGTCCTCGCGCCGCGGATCGACGGCGCGCGCGTCCTCGACGGCTACGCCGGCACCGGCGCGATCGGCCTCGAGGCCCTCAGCCGCGGTGCCGGCGCCGTGACGTTCGTGGATCGCGATCGGCGCGCGCAGCGGCTCATCGCGGAGAACGTCGCGCTCTGCGGGATCGCGCGCAGCCGTGTTATCATCCGCTCGAGCTTCGATCCGCTCGACCTGTTCGATATCGTCCTTCTCGATCCGCCCTACGACGTTCGACCGGAGGATGTGCTGTTGACGACCGCTCGATCGCTCGCGCCAGGCGGATTCCTCGTGCTCGAGCACGCGCGCCGCCAGAGGGCGCCGGAATCGGCCGGCGGTCTGACGCGCACGCGGCAGATCAGGTCGGGCGATTCGGTGTTGTCGTTTTATGAAATGGTCCGCCTGAAGGCGGATCCTGGGAGCGTCCGCCTGAAGGCGGAGACGACGGACGAGACGGACGAGACGTACGAAACGTGATGGCGTCGACGCTTGCGGTGTATCCGGGCTCGTTCGATCCGCTCACCAACGGTCACGTCGACATCATCCTGCGCGGCGCGCGGCTGTTCGATCGGATTGTCGTCGCCATGCTGGTGAACGCGGAGAAGTCGCCGCTCTTCTCCGTGGAAGAGCGCGTCGACATCGCGCGCGCGGTCTTCAAGGATCACCGCAACGTCGAGGTCGACACGTTCGACGGACTGCTGGTGGACTACCTCGCGCGCCGCAAGGCGCAGGTGATCGTGCGCGGGCTGCGCGCGATCTCGGATTTCGAGTTCGAGTTCCAGATGGCGTTGATGAACCGGCGGCTCAACGCGCAGGTCGAGACGATTTTCATGATGCCCGCCGAACAGTACACCTACATCAGCTCGCGGCTGATCAAGGAAGTCTTCTCGCTCGGCGGACGCGTCCATGGCCTCGTCCCGGATCTGGTCGAAGCCCGCCTGCGCGAAAAAGCCGACAACCTCGATCGGCCCGCGAAGGTAAACGCATGAAGATGAAGCTGGCCGAGCGCACCGCGAAGATCTCCGGATCGCCGACGATGAAGGTGACGGCGACCGTCGACCGGATGCGGCGCGAGGGGATCGAGGTCATCGACTTCGGCGCGGGCGAGCCCGATTTCCCGACGCCGGATCCGGTGAAGGCGGCGGCGCACTCCGCGATCGATCAGGATTTCACGCGCTACACGCCGCCGGCGGGCATCTTCGAGCTGAAACGCGCCATCTGCGATCGGTATCGCCAGGACTACGGCGTCAACTACACCGAGCAGGAGGTGATCGTCACCGCGGGAGGGAAGCAGGCGCTGTACAACTCCGCGCTCGTCCTCTTCGGACCTGGCGACGAAGTGATCACCCATGCGCCCTGCTGGCCGACGATCCCGGAACAGATCAAGCTGGCCGACGCGACGCCCGTGCTCGCGCGGACGCATCCCGAAGACGGCTTCGCGATTCGCGCGCAGTCGATACTCGACGCGATCTCGCCGCGCACGCGCGGCATCGTGATCAACTCGCCGTGCAATCCGACGGGCGCGCTGATCGTCGAGTCCGAGCTCGCGCGCATAGCCGATGCCGCCGCCGACCGCGGCATCTGGATCGTCGTCGATCTGTGCTACGAGAAGCTGATCTACGACGCGGTTCCTCACAACCTCCCGGCGATCCTGTCGCGGACGTGCCGCGACCTGGCGGTGCTGTGCGGGTCGTCGTCGAAGGCGTACGCGATGACCGGCTGGCGCTGCGGCTGGCAGCTCGGCCCCGCCTCCGTGATCTCGGCGTCGAGCGCGCTGCAGAGCCACTCCACCTCCAACGTCACGTCGATCACGCAGAAGGCCGCGGTCGCGGCGCTCACCGGGTCGCAGGCGCCGGTGAAGGCGATGCTCGACGAGTACCGCACGCGGCGTGACGCGCTGCACGCGTGGCTCACGGCCGATCCGCGTCTGCGATGCCTCAAACCGCGCGGCGCGTTCTACATGTTCGTCGACGTGACCGATCTGCTGTCGCTCGACGGCTATCAGACGTCGGCCGACTTCGTCGACGCGCTGCTCGAGCACGCGCGCGTCGCGGTCACGCCGGGCGAGGCGTTCGACGCGCCCGGGTTCATTCGCATCTCGTACGCGACGTCGATGGACAACCTGCGGGAAGGAAGCCGCCGGCTGCTCGAGTTCGCGCGCACGCACGCGCCGCAGGCGGCGGCCGGGTAGGAGTCTTCGTGCCTTCGTGATGAGCTGTGGTTGGTACCCGGGAGCTATACTGGTTCATGTCCAAGGTGGTCGCCGTGATCGGCGCCTCCAACGATCGCCGGAAGTTCGGCAACCGCGCGGTTCGAGCGTTTCAGCAGCAGGGCTACACCGTTGTGCCGATTAACCCGCACGAAGCCGCCGTGGAAGGCCTGAAGGCGTACCGATCGATCCTCGACGTGCCCGGCGATGTGGACATGGCGTCGTTCTACGTGCCGCCCGACGTCGGCGAGGCGATCATCGCCGAGGTCGCCCGAAAGGGCGTGAGCGAAGTGTGGCTCAACCCGGGCGCCGAGAGCGACGCGCTCATCGCGCGCGCCCGTGCGCTCTCCATCGCGCCGATCGTCGCCTGCAGCATCGTCGCCATCGGTCAGAATCCGTATAATTTCTAATTTCTAATCCACCATGCCCAGCAATCATAAGCGCCACCTTCCGGCGCGGACCGCGTCCGCGCCCGCCGCCACCGACGCCGCTCCCGATCAGGCCCGAGATACTGCCGCCGGCACGCAGGCGCCGCCGCCGCAGCAGAGCGAACAGCGACGCGGGCTGAACATCACCGATCTGAAGGACATGAGCATCCAGAAGCTCACCCAGATCGCGAAGGATCTCAACGTCGGCGGCGCGACCGGCATGCGGAAGCAGGAGCTGATCTTTCAGATCCTGAAAGCACAGACCGAGCAGAGCGGCTTCATCTTCTCCGAGGGCGTCCTCGAGGTATTGCCGGACGGCTTCGGGTTCCTGCGCGCGCCCGACTACAACTACCTGCCGGGGCCGGACGACATCTACGTCTCGCCCTCGCAGATTCGGAAGTTCGATCTGCAGACCGGCGACACGGTCTCCGGACAGATCCGCCCGCCGAAGGAAGGCGAGCGCTACTTCGCGCTCATCAAGGTCGAAGCGGTCAACTTCGAGGCGCCGGACCAGTCGCGCGACAAGCTGTTCTTCGAAAACCTGACGCCGCTCTATCCGCAGGAGCGGATCGTCCTCGAGACCCCCGAGAGCCTGTCGGCGCGCGTCATGGATCTCTGGACGCCGATCGGCAAGGGGCAGCGCGGCCTCATCGTCGCGCCGCCGCGCACGGGCAAGACGATGCTGCTGCAGGCCATCGCGCAGTCGGTGTCGAAGAATCATCCCGAGATCTACCTGATGGTGCTGCTCATCGACGAGCGCCCGGAAGAAGTGACCGACATGCAGCGATCGGTCGACGGGGAAGTCATCTCGTCGACGTTCGACGAGCCGGCCCAGCGCCACGTGCAGGTCGCCGAGATGGTCATCGAGAAGGCCAAGCGGCTCGTCGAGCACAAGAAGGACGTGCTCATCCTGCTCGACTCGATCACGCGCCTCGCGCGCGCCTACAACACGGTGATCCCGCCGTCCGGCAAGGTGCTCTCGGGCGGCCTCGACTCGAACGCGCTCCAGAAGCCGAAGCGGTTCTTCGGCGCCGCACGCAACATCGAGGAGGGCGGCTCGCTGACGATCATGGCGACCGCGCTCGTCGACACCGGGTCGCGCATGGACGACATCATCTTCGAGGAGTTCAAGGGCACCGGCAACATGGAGATCCACCTCGATCGGAAGCTCACCGACAAGCGCGTGTTCCCGTCGATCGACGTGCAGAAGAGCGGCACGCGCAAGGAGGAGCTGCTGATCCCGAAAGAGGATCTGAACCGCATCTGGGTGCTGCGGAAGGTGCTCAACCCGCTGTCACCGGTCGAGGCGATGGAGCTCCTTCTGGACAAAATGGGGAAGACTCGAACGAACGGAGAATTCCTCTCGTCCATGCAAAAAGCATCTTAGGACGCGTACAAAGGACAGCAAGGGTACAAAGGACACAAAGGATCAACGATGGCGACGATCAAGGTGCGTCAGAACGGCCCGTACCTCGTCGACGGCGACGATGTGACGCTGGTCGATTGGAACGGCAACGCGTACGCGATCCCGAAGCGACCGTTCGCGCTCTGTCGCTGCGGCGGCTCGACGACGAAGCCGTTCTGCGACGGCACGCACTCGCGGACCGGATTCCAGGCGGCCGAAGCCGCCGTGCCGGGGAGCGTCGACAAGCCGGCGCAATGAGAATTGGCGAGTTCGTGAATTGGTGAATTGGTGACTGCACTCACCGATTCACCAACTCTCCAGTCCACCAACTATCTGTTCACTTTGTTTCCCGCGACGTAAACGTCCGCGATCTTGCGGACGTTCGAGATGTTCGCGAACGGGTCGGCGTCGAGGACGACGAAGTCGGCCCACTTGTTCGACTCCAGCGTCCCGAGCTCGGAATCGAGCTTCTGGCAGCGCGCCGCGTCGCGCGTCGACGCGATCAGCACCTGCTTTGGCGTCAGGCCCGCCTTCGCCATCAACTCCATCTCCATCAGCTCGAAGTAGCCCTGGAAGCGGGCCGGCGGCCCGGTATCGGTACCCATCGCGATGCGGACACCGGAATCGGACAGCTTCTTCACGTTGCGGCTCGCGACGTCGAGCGCGACCTTGTAGCGCTGCGCCGACTTGCTGTTCTTCATCTGCTCCTGACGCGCCGGCTCCTTCAACTGGTCGAGCGTCTTCGCGTCGGCGTACTTCGTGAACAGCGGATCGCTGAACCACGCCGGCGTCGATTCGTACACGAACGTCGAGACCTCGCGCATCAGCGTCGGACAGACGCACACGTCGCGGCGCTTCAGCATCGCGATCACCGCATCGTCCACCTCCTTGTCGCGAACGCTGTGGGCGATGAAGTCGGCGCCGGCGTCGAGGACGCCTTTCGCATCCTCGAGGTAGAAGAGGTGCACCGCGGTGCGCATGTTCTTCTTGTGCGATTCGTCGATGACCGCCTTGTAGATCTCCGGCGGCATCTTCGCGGTCGTGCCGAGGTTGTCGTCGACGCGGATTTTGACGATGTCCGCCTTCATCCCCGCGACTTCGTCGACCTGCTTGCGCGCCTCGTCCGGCGTCTTGGGCGCGAGCACGGGGCCGGCGACGAAGAGCCGCGCGCGGTCGAGCGTCGGCGTGCGCTGCGCGTCGCGTGCGGCGAAGCCCGCCTGCTGATCGTCGCCGAGCGAAAACACCGTCGTCACGCCGTAGGCGGCGTACGTGTGCAGGTCGCGCGCGACGTTCGCCGCGGAGTACTGGCCCTGCTGCAGGCCGGCCGTGTTCCCGACGTGGCCGTGCGCGTTGATCAGACCGGGCACCACGTGCTTGCCCGCGAGCGAGATCCGCTCCGCGCCGGCCGGCACGGTGACCCGATCGGCGGCGCCCACGGCGACGACGCGGCCGTCGCGGACGACGATGGTCGCGTTGTCCACTGGCGCGCGGTCGGTGCCGTCGAAGACGCGCGCGCCGGTGAACGCCTTGGTCGCGCCGGGCGCCTGCGCGTGAGTCAACGTCAGCGCGCCCAGGAGCACGCTGCATGCGATCGCGATTCGGTTCCGGATCATGCGCAACACTATAGTCCAACGCGACGGCGTCATTGGGCGACCTCCTTTTCCCATGCGGCAATCCGGGCCTTCAGCTCGCGGACCATGTCGGTGTGGCTCGCGGCCACGTCGTGCCGCTCGCCGGGATCGGCGTCCACGTCGAACAGCAGATACTGACCGCCGTCCACCAGCAGCTTCCACTGGCCCGATCGCACCGCCTTCTGCTGGCGCTCGGTCCGCTGGATGCGCCAGAAGAGGCGGCGCTCGACGAGCGGCGATCGGCCTGACAGCGCGGGCAGGATGTCGATGCCGTCTGGCTCGAAGCCGGCCGGCAGTTGAGTGTCCGTCGCGGCGAGAATCGACCGGGTGAGGTCCATCGTGATGGCGACCTGCCGCGACGTCCGGCCGGCCGGCAGGTGACCCGGCCATCGCAGGATCAGCGGGACCCGGATGCCGCCCTCCCACAGCGTGCCTTTGCGGTGGTAGAGCGGCGCGTTTCGTGACAGCCATTCGCCGCCGTTGTCGTTCGTGAAGATGACGAGCGTGTTCCGGGCGAGGTCGTTGCGATCGAGCGCGGCAAGGATCGTCCCGACGCCCGCATCCGCGTTCTCCAGGATTTTCACGTAGTCGGCGCGCGTCGAGGTATTCGGATCGTCGGCCATCTGGATGAGCCTGCGATCGCCGGTTTCGTGCGGACGCGGCACGTTGGTGCGCCGCGGATCGCCGGGCGGCAGATCCGGAGGTTGAAACGGCCAGTGCACCGCGTTGTACGCGACCTCGACGAAGAACGGCTCGCTCTTGTGTCGATCGATGAACGCCACGGCACGGCGCGAGATCTCATCGGTCAGATAGGCCGGCGTTTCCACGGGCGTGGTGTTCTCATAGAGATCCGGGGCGCCCGAGCCGTCGCGATGCGTGTAGTAGTTGGTCGCGCCGCTGAGAAATCCGAAGAACTCGTCGAAGCCGTGCGCGTTCGGACCGATCTTCGGATCGAAGCCGAGATGCCACTTGCCGAAGAGCCCCGTCGCGTAGCCGCTCTTCTTCAGCAGCGCCGGCAGCGCCGTGCCGGTGACGGGCAGGCTCTTGTTCCGATCGGCCGTGCCCGACAGCGCCCACTCGATGCCGACGCGCTGCTGGTAGCGGCCGCTGATCAGCGCGGCGCGGGTGGGCGAGCACACCGGTCCATTCGAATAGGCCTCGGTAAGCCGCACGCCCTCCCGCGCGAGGCGATCGAGATGCGGCGTCTTTGCGTCGGTCGCACCGTAGCTTCCGAGGTCGCCGTACCCAATGTCGTCCATGATCACGAGCAGCACGTTCGGCCGCGGTGAAGTTGGACCGCCGCGCTGTGCCGCGGGACCGATCGACCACAGCGATGCGCCGAGCGCCGCGGCGACGACGGAAAGGGAGGCGCGCATGCGCGGGATGATAGGCCATCGGCCGGCCGGCATGGACAACAATACTGACGCATGCGGCGGCTCCCGACCTTCCCGATCATGCTGGCCGGTTCGGCGGCATTCCTCGACCTCTACGCGACACAGCCCCTGCTGCCGCTCCTTGCGCGCACGTTCGACGCGTCCGCGTTCGCGGTCGGCCTGACCATCACCGCGCCGACGACCGCGGTGGCGCTGGCGGCGCCGGGCGTGGGGCGGCTCGCCGATCGGTTCGGTCTGCGCCGGACGATCATCACCGCCGCGGTGGCGTTGACGGTGACGACGGCGCTTGCCGCGACGGCAACGAGCCTCGCGCAGCTCGTCTTCTGGCGATTCCTGCAGGGCGTTGTGACGCCGGGCATCTTCGCGAGCACGATTGCGTATGTTCACGAGGTATGGCCGGCGTCGCGATCCGGCCGCGGCACGGCGGCCTACATGAGCGGCACCGTCCTCGGCGGCTTCACCGGCCGCGCCATTGCCGGCGTCGTCGCCGCCGACGCCACGTGGCATCACTCGTTCATCGCGCTCGCGGTGTTGAACGGCGCCCTGACGGTTGCGCTGTGGCTCTGGCTTCCCGACGAGGGACGTCCGCGGCACGCGGCGGCACACACACGGGCGCGCGAGCGGCACGTGCTCAAACAGCTCTTCACGAACCGCCGCCTCGTGGCGACGTTCTTCGTCGGCTTCTGCGTGCTGTTCACGCAGGTCGCGATGTTCACTTACGTCACGTTTCTGCTCGCGGCGCCGCCGTTCCGGCTCAGTACTGTCGCGCTCGGGTGGCTGTTCGTCGTTTACCTGGTCGGCGCGGCCGTGACGCCCGTCGCGGGCGCGTGGGTGGATCGATACGGCCATCGCGTCGGAATCGGGTCGGCGATGGGGATCGGCGGCGCCGGGGCGCTGCTGACGCTCGCGCCGTCGCTCGCGGCGATCATCGTGGGCCTGACGCTCTGCGCGACCGGCGTCTTTGTCGCGCAGGCGACGTCGAGCAGCTACATCGGCGCGGTCACGACGCGGGATCGCGCGCTCGCGGTCGGCCTCTATTCAACGTTCTACTACGGCGGCGGCAGCACCGGCAGCGCGCTGCCGGCGATCGTCTGGAGCCGCGCCGGCTGGCCGGGGTGCGTCGCGCTCGTCGCGGTCGTGCAGGCGATCGGTGCCGCGATCGCGTTCACGCAGTGGACGCCGGCAGCGGCCTCGCCCGACAGCACGATTCCGGAAACCGGCGTCTGAGTGCCGGACGTCGTCACCGTCGCGCGGCTCATTCGTGACGCAGCGCCAGCATCGGATCGATTCGCGCGGCCCTCCGCGCCGGCACGTAACCCGCCAGCAGCGCGCCGCCGACGAGAGTCATGACCGCGACCGTCAGCGCTCGCGGATCGGTGGGCTTCATGCCGAACAGCAGCGATTCAATCAGCCGCGACAGCCCAAACGCCGTGGGGATGCTGATCGCCAGCCCCAGCGCGGTCATCAGACAGACGTCGCGCAGCACCAGCCAGAGGACGGCGGCGCGCGGCGAGCCGAGAGCCATGCGGATGCCGATTTCACTCGTGCGCCGGGCGACGGCGTAGGCCATCGTCCCGTAGACGCCGACGCACGCCATGATCAGCGCCAGGATGGCGAAGCCGGAACACAGCTTCGCAAGAACGATCTCCTGGGTAATCGTCCGGTCGATTTCGGCGGTCTGTGTTCTGACGTTCGTGACCGGAATGCGCGCGTCGGCCTGACGCACGACATCGCGCGCGGACTGAACGTACATGAGAGGGTCATCGGCCGTCCGCAGCACGTACGTCATGCGGTCCATGGGCGGCTGCCCCTGGTCGTACGGGATATACACGACAGGATACGGCTGTCCCTTCAATCCACCGTAGCGAGCGTCCGCCGCGATGCCGACGACTTCCATATCGCGACTCTTCAAACGCCCCGGCGCGAGCGTCAGACGCTGGCCAATCGGATCGCGATCGCTGAAGTTCGTTCGCGCGAACAGCTCGCTCACGACCGCGACGGATGGCGATCCCGGGCGATCACGCTCGCCGAAGTCGCGGCCCACGCGCATCGGTATCTGCATCGTCGTGAGGAACCCGGGCCCGGCGAACAGGATTCGCGTGCCGCGCGTCGGCGTGCCGGACACGAGGATCGGGTGCCCCCTGCCCGCAGCGATCAGAGAGGCGTGTGAAAGGCTCGCGTTGTGGACGCCGGGAATCGTCGCCAGTCGCCGGCGCAGATCGCCGTAAAAGATCGAGATCTCCGGATCCACGTGACCTGCACGGCGGGCATCCACGTCGAAGAGCAGGATGTTGTCGGGATTGAAGCCCAGCCGAATGGATTGCAGGTTCATGAGCGTCCGTACGAAGAGGCCGGCCGCTACAAGCGTCAGCAGCGAGAGCGCGATCTGTGAAACCGGCAGCAGTCGGCTGGAAAGCATCCGCGGGAGACCGCTGCGTGCGCCGACGCGCGGTTCACCGACACGAACGTTCTTGAGCGCCCGCATGACGTCGGCGCGCGTCGATTGAATCGCGGGCGCCAGGCCGAACAGCGCGCCGCACAGAAGCGAGAGGACCAGCGTCGCCCCCAGGACCTGCCAGTTCAATTCCGCCCGCAGCGTAAAGTTCTCTCGTCCGTTGGCCAGAAGCAGCGTGAGCAGCCGGATGCCGCCGAGAGCGACGACGACGCCGATCGCGCCGCCGAGCGACGCGAGCAGGACGCTTTCCGTCAGAAGCTGCCGGATGACGCGCAGGCGACCGGCACCGAGGCTGAGCCGGACGGCGATTTCGCGATGTCGAGCGACCGCTCTCGCCAGCAGCAGATTCGCGGTATTCGCGCACGCAATCGCCAGGATGAGCGCCACCATCGTCCACAGGACGTAGAGCGGCTTGCCATACTCGCGCCGCAGCCTGTCCACCCCGCCGGCGCCTTCCCTGAGGAGCAGCGTCGGCAGGTTCTCACGCTCACGATCGGTCGTTGCCGTGCCGGCAACCCACTGCTGAAACGACGGCGCAAGGCTGGCCTGCGCCCGCGCGAGGCCGACGCCGGGACGCCGCCGCGCCATGATCTCGATCCAGTAGTAATTCTGGTCGACGTACGCCTGCGGCGTCGTTGCGGACAGCGTGCCGGCCTCGACGAGCAGATTCGCGTGCATCGGGAGATAGACGTCTGGCACCGCCGCGGGATCGACGCCGAAGAATTCAGGCGGTGTCACGCCGACGACAGTGAAGAGGAGGTTGTTGATGAGAACCGTTTGCCCGCTCGCATTCGCCGCTCCGCGAAAGACTCGTTCGCTGAGGCGACTCGAGATGACCGCGACGGGGGAAGCACCGGCGCGATCGTCGTCTGCCGTGATCAACCGCCCTGCGGCCGCGCGAACGTTGAGGCCTTGAAAGAAATCGCCCGAGACATATTCACCGTTCGACACGCTGGCCTCCCCGTTCGCCAGCAGATTCACGCGTCCCGCGGGGTAGAACGCGAAGATCGTGGAGAAGACCGGGTCCGACGCTTTCTGAAGAAGTTCGAACGCCGGATACGGGAAGATGCCAGCGGTCACCCCCGTTTTGTCGTCGTACGTGCTGCCGTTGATGGAATGCAGGACGAAGTTTCCAGTTCCGCGTGACACCGGTCGGCTCCGCCAGTTCAGTACCACCAACGATTCCGGATCGGACACCCGCAGCGAGCGGAGCAGTATGGCGTCGACGAAGCTGCCGATAGCGGTGTTGGCGCCGATCCCGAGCGCCAGGGAGAGGGCAGCCAGCGCCGTGAACGCGCGATTCTTGACCATCGTGCGCCCGGCGTAGCGAAGATCCTGCGCGAGCTGCTCGAGCAGCGTCCAGGTCCACAACGCGCGGGTGTTTTCACGGAGCAGCGTCGCGTTTCCCAGGTCGCGGCGCGCAGCCCACGTCGCCTCGTCGCTCGCCAACCCGTCGGCCCGCCGCGATTCAGCCTCTTCGTCGAGGTGGAATTGAAGCTCGTCGCGAAGCTCGTTCTCTTTCCGGCGGCGATTCACCCACCAAATCGCCTTACGAAAGAGGGTCATTGTCCACGCTCCTCGCCCCGATTCAGCAGCAGTCCGACGGCGCGGGCGAACGCCTCCCACTTCGACCGTTCGCTCAGGAGCTGTTTTCGCCCGCGCGAGGTGATCCGATAGTACCGGGCGCGCTTGCCTTTCTCGGACAACTCCCACGATGCCGCGATCCAGCCGTTCGCCTCCAGCCGATAGAGCGCGGGATACAGCGAGCCGGTCTCCACCTGCAGCAAATCCTCGGACGTCCGCTGGATGTGCTTCGCGATGGCATGGCCGTGGCTGGGGCCGGGGAGCAGCGTACGAAGGATCAGCAAATCGAGCGTGCCGCGGAGGAGCTCGACGCGCGAAGGCGGCTTCGGCGTCATTGTGTAGAAATCCTACTGAATATTGTGTAGGACGTCTACTGGAGCTCCCGACGCGAACGATGCGACGCAGGGCTGAAGCCTTGCGCGACAGCCGCCCGCGTCTTCGCCGGGTCCAAAAGGACCCGGCCTGCACCCTAGCGGGAGCGCAGCTTCAGGCGGCCTACGCGGCCGTCGGCGCTGGAAGGCCGAGCAGCTTGCGGAACTCGTCGCCCTCGAGGACCTCGACGTCGAGGAGCCGCCGCGTGACGTTCTCGAGCTTGTCGCGATTCTCGGCGAGGATGCGCCGCGCGGTGTTGTGCGCGTCGGTGACGATCCGCTTGATCTCGGCGTCGATCTGCTGCGCGGTCTCCTCGGCGTAGTTGCCGCGCTCCTGCACGATCGGCAGATCGAGGAAGCGCGCGCGCTTGTTGCCGTCGTAGTTGACGGCGCCGAGTGACTCGCTCATCCCGAACTCGGTGACCATCGAGCGCGCGATGTCGGTCGCGCGCTGGAGATCGTTCTGCGCGCCGGTCGAGATCTCGCCGAGCGCGATCTCCTCGGCCGTCCGTCCCCCGAGCAGGACCGCGAGCTGGTTCTCGAGATCGTGCCGCTGCATCAGGTACCGATCCTCGAGCGGCAGCTGCATCGTGTAGCCGAGCGCCCCGAAGCCGCGCTGCACGATCGAAATCTTGTGGACCGGATCGAGTCCGGGCAGCACCGTCGCGACGATCGCGTGGCCCGACTCGTGGTACGCGACGATCTCGCGCTCCTTCTGGCTCATGACGCGCTTCTTCTCGAGGCCCGCGATCAGGCGATCGATGGCCGCCTCGAAGTCACGCATGCCGACCGCCGACTTGTCGTTCCGCGCGGCGAGCAGCGCCGCCTCGTTGACGAGGTTCGCGAGATCCGCGCCGGCGAATCCCGCGGTCCGCGCGGCGATGACCTTGAGATCGACGTCGTCGGCGATCTTCACGCCCTTGACGTGGATTCGCAGGATGTCTTCGCGGCCGCGAATGTCCGGTTTGTCGACGAGCACCTGGCGATCGAACCGGCCGGGGCGGAGCAGGGCAGGGTCGAGGACCTCGGGACGGTTCGTCGCGCCCATGATGATCACGCCCTTGCGCGAATCGAAGCCGTCCATCTCGGCCAGGAGCTGATTGAGCGTCTGCTCGCGCTCCTCGTGGCTCCCGATCGGGCTCTGCACGCGCACCTTGCCGAGCGCGTCGAGCTCGTCGATGAAGACGATGCACGGCGCCTTGGCTTCGGCCTGCTGAAACAGATCGCGGATGCGCGCGGCGCCGACGCCGACGAACATCTCCACGAACTCCGATCCGCTCAGGCTGAAGAACGGGACGTGTGCCTCGCCGGCGACCGCGCGGGCGAGCAGGGTCTTCCCCGTACCAGGCGGGCCGACGAGCAGGACGCCCTTCGGGATCCGTCCGCCGAGATTCGTGTACTTCTTGGGGTTTTTCAGGAACTCGACGATTTCCTTGAGCTCCTCGCGCGCCTCGTCGACGCCGGCGACGTCCGTGAACCGCACCTTGACTTCATCGTCGGCGTAAATCTTCGCGCGGCTCCGCGCGAACGACATCACGCCGCCCTCCGCGCCGCCCATGCGCCGGAAGAAGAATCCCCAGATGCCGATGAAGAAGAGCAGCGGCACGACCCAACTGAGCAGCTCGGGCAGCCAGCGGTTCGCGACCTCACCGTTGTACTTCACGCCTTTCGCTTCGAGCTCTTCGATGAGCTTGGGATCGTCGACGCGCGTGACGGTGAACTGCCGCGGCTCCTGCTTCTGGATGCCCCGTATCGCCTGATCGCCGATCGTGACCTCGACGACCTGGCCGTTGCGGACCATCGCCTTGAATTCGGAGTACGGAATCGATCGGCCGGTGGGCGTCAGGTAGTACACCTGCGCCAGACCGAGAACCAGCAGAAAGGCGAGACCGTACCAGAGCGACGACGATCCGCGCGCGGGCAGTTGTCGCTGTCCGCGTCGATCGCCGCCGCGCGGGTTGTACCTCGGGGTGGGTTTGCCAGCCATGATCTCTGGGCAGGAGAGGCGCCTATCCAGCCTTTCCCGCCATCGCCTGTGTCTCCTGTTTCACGAAGCGGAGGCCATCCCGCCCCGCTTCCACGAGGATCGTATCGCCTTCGCGGAAGTCTCCTTCGAGCACGCGCAGCGCCAGCGGGTCGAGAACCCGGCGCTGGATCGTCCGCTTGAGCGGGCGCGCGCCATACACCGGATCATACCCTTCGCGGACCAGAAGCTCCTTGGCTTCGTCGGAGAGGACGACGTGAATCTTGCGCTCCTCGAGCCGCTTCACCAGCCCGGCGATCTGGATGTCGATGACCTGCTTCAGGTGCTCGCGCGTGAGCGCGTGGAAGAAGATGATTTCGTCGATCCGGTTCAGGAACTCCGGCCGGAACTGCTCGCGCAGCGCCTCGGTCACCTGACGGCGGACGCCTTCGGTCACGTCGCCGGTGAGGTACTGGCTCCCGAGGTTCGACGTCATGATGACGACCGTGTTCTTGAAGTCGACGGTCCGCCCTTTCCCGTCCGTCAGCCGGCCGTCGTCGAGCAGCTGCAGCAGGACGTTCAGCACTTCAGCGTGCGCCTTCTCGACCTCGTCGAAGAGGACGACGGAGTAGGGCCGGCGCCGCACGGCCTCGGTCAGCTGGCCGGCTTCTTCGTAGCCGACGTATCCCGGAGGAGCACCGATCATCCGCGAAACCGTGTGCTTCTCCTGATACTCCGACATGTCGATGCGGATCAGCGCCTGTTCGTCGTCGAACAGGAATTCGGCGAGCGCGCGCGCCAGCTCCGTCTTGCCGACGCCGGTCGGTCCGAGGAACAGGAAACTGCCGAGCGGGCGATTCGGATCCTGGAGTCCCGCGCGCGCGCGGCGGATCGCGTTCGACACGGCGTTGATCGCTTCGTCCTGTCCGATGACGCGGCGATGCAGCCGCTCTTCCATGTGAATCAGCTTCTGGACCTCGCCTTCCATCAGGCGGCTGACCGGAATGTGCGTCCACTTACTGACGACTTCGGCGATGTCTTCCTCGTCGACCTCCTCCTTGAGCATGCGGTGGCCCTTCTGCAGCTCCGCGAGACGCGCCTCGGCCTCCTTGATCTTCCGGTCGAGCTCGGGCACGCGGCCGTACTGCAGCTCGGACGCTTTCGTGTAATCGCCGGCCCGCTGCGCGCGCTCGATTTCGAGCCGCAGCGGCTCCAGCTCCTCTTTGAGCTTCCGAACCGTCTGAATCGCTTCCTTCTCCTGCTGCCAGTGCGTGGCCAGCCCCGCGCGGTCTTCCTTCAGATCCGCGAGCTCCTTTTCGAGCTTTCCGAGCCGATCGCGCGACGCCGCGTCGCTCTCTTTCCGCAGCGCCTCACGCTCGATCTCGAGCTGCATGATGCGGCGCTCCAGCTCGTCGAGCTCCGCGGGCATCGAGTCGATCTCCATTCGCAGCTTCGACGCCGCTTCGTCGACGAGGTCGATCGCCTTGTCGGGGAGGAACCGGTCGGTGATGTACCGGTTCGAGAGCACGGCCGCCGCCACGAGCGCCGCGTCCTTGATCTTCACGCCGTGATGCGTTTCGTAGCGCTCCCGCAACCCGCGGAGGATGCTGATCGTGTCCTCGACGGTCGGCTCGTTCACCATCACCGGCTGGAACCGCCGCTCGAGCGCCGCGTCCTTCTCGATGTACTTGCGGTACTCGTCGAGCGTCGTCGCGCCGACCGTGTGCAGCTCGCCGCGCGCGAGCATCGGCTTCAGCATGTTCGACGCATCCATCGAGCCTTCGGCCGCGCCGGCGCCGACGACCGTGTGGAGCTCGTCGATGAACAGAATGACCTGGCCCTGCGCGTCGGCGATTTCCTTGAGGACCGCCTTCAGCCGCTCCTCGAACTCGCCGCGATACTTCGCGCCGGCGACCAGCGCGCCCATGTCGAGCCCGACGATTCGTTTGTTCTTGAGGCCCTCGGGCACGTCGCCGCGATCGATGCGGCTCGCCAGCCCTTCGACGATCGCCGTCTTGCCGACGCCGGGCTCGCCGATCAGCACGGGGTTGTTCTTCGTGCGGCGCGACAGGACCTGGATGACGCGGCGAATCTCTTCGTCGCGGCCGATGACGGGATCGAGCTTGTCCGCGTGCGCCAGCGCCGTCAGGTCGCGGCCGTACCGCTCGAGCGCCTGATACGTGCCTTCCGGATTCTCCGTCGTCACGCGCTGCGAACCGCGCACGCCGGCCAGCGCCTGCAGAATCGTGTCGCGTGTGATGCCGAGCTGCTTGAGCAGCTGCGCCGCCGGCGAGCGGCCGGTCTCCTCGGCAATCGCGATGAAAAGGTGCTCCGTGCTGACGAAGTCGTCCTTCATCCGATCGGCTTCGGCCTGCGCGCGATCGGTGACGAGCTTCAGACGCGGCGACATCGCCGGCTGCGCGCCGCCGTACGCCTGCGGCATCTTCGCCAGCAGCTCGCGGGCGCTGCGCGCCACCGGAGCGGGATCGCGCTTGAGCGCCTTCAGCAGCTCGGGGATCACGCCGCCCTGCTGCTCGACGAGCGCGACGAGCAGATGCTCGGGCTCCAGCTGCGGGTTGTTGTTTTGCGACGCGAGGTCCAGCGCGGACGCGACCGCCTCGCGGGCTTTCTCGGTGTACTTATTGATATTCATAGGCTTGTTTATCACGAAGCCACGAAGACGACGAAGATCACGAAGTGATCATGACTCTTCGTGAGCTTCGTGGGTCTTCGTGACTTCGTGAAAGACTGTCGCCACTAGGCAGCCGAGTGCTTCTCTCCTCGTTCCAGTTTCTGCAGCTCCTCGAAATGCGTTTTCTGCTCGGGTGTAAGCGACTTCGGAAGCTGTGCGTCCACCGTCGCGTACAAATCGCCTTTCTCATCCGGCTTGCCGGCGGTCGGCATGCCGTGGCCCTTCAGCCGGAAGACCTGACCGTTCTGCGTCGTGGGCGGAATTTTGAGCCGGAGCGGCTTCCCGCCGAGCGTCGTCACATCGGCCTCGCCGCCGAGGACGGCGGTCGTCAGCGGCACCGGGACCTTCGTATACAAGTCGCGGCCTTTCCGCTCGAACCGCGGATGCGGCGCGAGCTTCACGCGGAGATACAAGTCTCCGGCCTTTCCGCCGCCGGATCCCGATTCGCCCTCGCCGCTGATGCGAACGCGTGAGCCATCGGTCACGCCGGCGGGGATGCGGACGTCGAACGTCCGGTGCTGGCCGTCCATCGAGACCGAGAGGCGGCGCGTCGTGCCGCTGAATGCGTCCTCCAGACCGAGCTCGATTTCCTGCTCGACGTCGCGGCCGGTACGCACGCGCGTCCGAGTGGTGCGACCGCGGCGCGCATCCTCCTGATCGCCACCCATCGAGCCGCCGAAGAACGTCTGGAAGAAGTCGGAGAACGGGCTGTCGCCCCCGAACATGTCGCGCATCTCGTCTTCGGTCATCGTGCGGAAGCCGCCCTCGCCGCCACCGGTGTTGAAGCCCCAGGTGGCCCCACCGCCGAACGGGCTGCCGCCGCCCGGCGCGCCCGCGCCGGCCTGCTCGTACATCCGCCAGTTCGCGCCGAGGTCGTCGTACTTCTTCCGCTTCTCGGGATCGCCCAGGACCTCGTACGCCTCGTTGATCTCCTTGAACTTGGCTTCCGCCGACTTGTCGCCCGGGTTGACGTCGGGATGATGCTTGCGGGCGAGCTTGCGGAACGCCTGCTTGACCTCTTTCTCCGTGGCGGTCTTCGCCACGCCGAGCGTCGAGTAGTAGTCCTTGAATTCCATCTGGTCCGTACGTAGTGTCCGCCTTTCCGCAGGCGGACCGTTAGTCGAAGCCGAGCATACGCGACAGCTCGTCCAGCTCCTGCGCGACGCGGCGGCGCGTGTCGCGCGCGGCGAGCGCCTCGTCGCGCATCAGCGGCCTCAGCCGCTGCACGACTTCAGCAATCGAGAGCAGGCGCTGCACGCCGGCGAGATTGATCCCGCCATCGTCGACCATCCGTTTGATCAGCTTGAGCCGCTCGAGCTCGTCGCGCGAGTAGAGCCGCATGCTCCCGATCGTCCGCGACGGCTGAATCAGGCCCAGCCGTTCGTACTTCCGCAGCGTCTGCGGGTGCATGCCGAGCATCCGCGCCGCGACGCTGATGAAGAAGAGGCTCTGCTCCGTGGCCATCACAACCTTGCGCCGATCCAAATGTAGGTCTTGATACGAGTCGTGTCAACTTCAACCAGCGCATCGCGCGGCTTCACGCGAGCGGAGCCGGAAAGGACCCGGCGTACACCGGTTATTCTGAGAGGACCGATGGTCCAACCGTCCGATTTCCTGACCATCGCGCTGCTCGTCGCGCTCGAGGGCCTGCTCAGCGCCGACAACGCGATGGTCCTCGCAGTGCTCGTCCTCGGCCTTCCAAAAGCCAGGCAAAAGCAGGCCCTCCGGTACGGCATCATCGGTGCCTTCGTCTTTCGCACCATCGCGACGCTGCTGGCGGCGTACCTGATCCAGGTCGGCTGGGTGAAGCTCGTTGGCGCCGCGTATCTGCTGTATCTCACCTACCGGCACTTCGGCGGCGCTCAGTCGGTCGAGGGCCGGCGCGCGCACAAGCCGGCCGCGCCGGCGTTCGGCCTCTCGGCGTTCTGGGCCACGGTGGTGAAAGTCGAGCTGACCGATATCGTGTTCGCGATCGATTCGATCCTCGTCGCGGTTGCGATGTCCCCGAAGGTCTGGGTGGTCATCACCGGCGGTATTCTCGGCATCATCGCGATGCGGCTCGTCATCGGGCGTCTGCTCGCGCTCGTGGAGCGCTACCCGCCGCTCGTCGACGGCGCCTTCATCATCATCGGCTGGGTGGCAATCAAGCTCCTGGTCGAGTACCTCAACTCGGAGGGGTACATTCATTTCGAGATTCCGAAGGTGTTCTCGCTCGGCCTCATCGTCGTGATTTTTGCGATTTCGTATCTGTACGCCGTCCGGCAGGAGACCGCGCGGCGATGAAGAGGCTGCTTCGGCCGAAGGGCTGGACCGACTGGGTCGCGCTGGCGCTGCTGCTGGCGCTCGTCGGCGGCGGCGCGATGTCGATCGTCTGGCTCTCGCGGAACGCGGTCGCGGTTCATCGCCTGACGCGCGGCGTCGGCGACACGATTTTCTACGACGCCGACGGCCAGGCGTGGTTCCGCCTCGACGAGCAGCGCCACGACGTCGCGCTGTCGGAGATCGCACCCGACCTGCAGCACGCCGTCGTCGCCGTCGAGGATCGCCGGTTCTACCGGCATCCGGGCCTGGACCCGATCGGCATCGCGCGCGCGGTCGTACGCGACATCCGGCACGTTGGCCACGTCGAGGGCGGCAGCACGCTGACGCAGCAGCTCGCGCGGACGCTGTTCCTGTCGAACGCGCGCACGTACGGCCGCAAGGTGAAGGAGGCCGGCCTCGCGCTGCTGATCGAAGCGCAGCTCACGAAGAACCAGATTCTCGAGCTGTATCTCAACCGCATCTACCTGTCGGCCGGCGTCTACGGCGTGGAGACGATGTCGGAGCATTTGTTTCGAAAGCCGGCGCGTGCCGTCACGCTGGCGGAAGCGGCGATGATCGCCGGCCTGATTCGCGCGCCCTCCGCGCTGTCGCCCTGGTCCAACTACGACGGCGCGATGGAGCGCGCGTGGCTCGTGCTGGCGCAGATGCGCGATCAGGGGTTCATCACCGGGGCGCAGGAGCAGGCGGCGCGGCGTGAGCGGCCGCGCATCCAGCCGTATCGCCAGCCGAACGACATCAAGTTCGCGTGGGCCAAGGACTACCTGCGGCAGCAGTTTCGGAACGAATTCGGCGGCGATCATCCGCCGGACTGGCAGGTCCACACGTCCTTCCGCCGCGCAGTCCAGGATGCGGCGGAGCGCGCCGTCAGCGCGAACCTCGATCGGCTCCGCAAGCCTGGGCTCGAAGCGGCGCTCGTCGCGATGGATCCGTCGACCGGCGACGTGCTCGCGATCGTCGGCGGCGCCAATTACGCGCGCAGCACTTATAACCGCGCGGTCCGCAGCAAACGGCAGCCGGGCTCGGCGTTCAAGCCGCTCGTCTACGCCGCCGCGCTGGAGCACGGATATTCGCCCGTGTCGGTCCTGAAGAATCTCCAGCGGGTTCCGGCGCCGGCCGATCCTGAATGGATGCCGCGCAGCGCGCACGGCGATCAGCCCGACGAGCTGACCTTGCGCGCCGCGCTGCTCGAGTCGAACAACGCCGCCGCCGCCGACCTGCAGCAGGAGATCGGCACGCGCGCGGTGCTGCGGCTGGCCAGCGATGCGGGGCTCAACGGCCTGCCGGACGTTCCGTCGCTCGCTCTCGGCACCGGCGTCGTCACGCCGCTCGAGTTGACCGCGGCCTATACGATTTTTCCAGGCGGCGGCGAGCTCGCGAGACCGCGCGGTATGCTCGAGGTGCTCGACGCAAGCGGATCGCAGGTTTTCATCAGCGATGTTGATCGTGCGCGAGTCACCAGCCCGGAGGTCGCGTTTCAGATGACCAGCATGCTGCGCGACGTCGTCGATCGCGGGACGGGAACGGCCGCGCGATCGGCCGGGCTGCGCGGATCCGTCGGAGGGAAGACCGGCACGACGGATCAGTACCGCGACGCGTGGTTCGTCGGCTTCTCCACGTCGGTCGTCGCGGGCGTGTGGGTCGGCTTCGATCAGCCGACCCCCATCGGGCAGGAGGCATACGCCGCGCGGATTGCGGTCCCCATCTGGGCGGACTTCATGAAGCGGGTCGCGCAGGTCCTTCCGCCGCGCGAGTTCGCCGTGCCGGCGACCCTGGAGACGGAAGAGCTTTGCAGCGTGTCGTACCTGAAGCCGGTTGACGGCTGCCCGACATATACGGAGTATTTCAAGCGCGGCGACTCGATCCCTTCACAGCGTTGCCCGCTTCATCAGGGCTCGCTCAAGCAGCGGGCCGCACGGGCGATTGAAGGGATGTTCCGGTCTCTCGGTCAGAAGATCGCCGGCATCTTTCGGCGGCGATGAATCTCAGAACAGCTATCAGCTGATAGCCTTGATGTCCGAACGTCTGCATCTCCTCGTTGTCGACGATGCGCGGGAACATGCCGCGATGGTGGTGGAGTTCCTGCGGCTTGGCGCGTCGTGGCCCGACGCGGAGTATCGCATCGCCGCGTCGTATGACGAGGCGGTCCGCGCCTTCGCCGCCGAGTCCTTCGACGTCGCCTTCTTCGACTACTGGCTCGGCGCGCGCGACGGCCTGGCGCTGCTGCGCGACATCCGGCAGCGCGGCATCGACACGCCGGTCGTGATCCTGACCGGACACGGCGCCGAAGACGTGGCAGTCGACGCGATGAAAGCCGGCGCGGCCGACTACTTGAGCAAGACCAACCTGACGGTCGAATCGCTCGAGCGCACCGTCCGCCACGCGCTCGCGCTTCATGCACAGGAGCGGCAGCGGCGTGAGGTCGAAGGCGCGCTGCGCGCGAACGAAGAGCGGTTTCGCGCGCTCGTCGAAAACAGCTACGACGCGCTGTTCCTCATGGATGCCGAGGGGCGCGTCGTCTACATGGCGCCGTCGGCGACCCGGCATTTCGCCTGGCAGTCGGGACAGGCCGTCGGCCGATCCCTCTTCGAATTCATTCATCCCGACGACACGGACGTCGTCGAGAGCCGCCTGAGCGACGCGCTGCAGCGGCCGGCCGAGGCGATTGCGACCGAGGTGCGGTTTCAACATGCCGACGGATCCTGGCGCGTCGTCGAAGGCGTTGCCGTCAACCGCCTCGCCGAGCCGTCGGTTCGCGCGATCGTCGTCAACGTCCGCGACATCACGGAGCGCCGCAGGCTCGAGGAACAGCTGCGCCAGTCGCAGAAGATGGAAGCGATCGGCCAGCTCGCCGGCGGCGTCGCGCACGACTTCAACAACCTGCTCACCGCGATTCTCGGATACTGCAATCTCGTGCTCGAGGACGTCCCTGCCGGCAGCGCGATGCGCTCCGACCTCGAGGAGATTCGCACGGCGGGCGAGCGCGCCGCGGCCCTCACGCGCCAGCTCCTGGCGTTCAGCCGGCGGCAGATGCTCCGGCCGCAGACGATCGATCTCAACGAGCTGATCGTGCAGGTGCAGAAGCTGCTGCGACGACTCATCAGCGAGGACGTCCAGCTCGTCACGACACTGACGCCGGCGCTGCCGCCGGTGCGTGTCGATCCCGCATCGATCGAACAGGTGCTCGTGAACCTCGCGGTCAACGCGCAGCACGCGATGCCGAACGGCGGGACGCTGACGATCGAGACGACGCTCGTGCCGGTCGACGATCCCCGCAACATTTATCCCGGCACCCAGGTCACGATTCTGCCGGGACGGTACGTCGTCATGGCGCTGACCGACACGGGGCACGGAATGGATGCCGCGACAAGCGCGCGCGTGTTCGAGCCGTTCTTCACGACGAGAGAGCAGGGAAGGGGCAGCGGTCTCGGTCTCGCGACGGTGTACGGGATTGTGAAGCAGACCGGCGGCTACATCTGGGTGCACAGCGAACCGGACCGCGGCACCACGTTCAAGGTGTATCTGCCGGTTGCCGAATCACTTGAACTGGCGGCCGGAGCGAACGGCGGAAAAGCCGGGACGCAGGCGCGTGCGTGGGAAACCGTCCTCCTCGTCGAGGACGAAGACGCGGTCCGCGCCCTGGCACGCGAGGTTCTGCGCCGGCACGGCTACGCCGTCCTCGAAGCGCGCCACGGGCTGGATGCGATGCGCCTCGCCGAACGCCACGGCGACGCCATTCACCTGATGGTGACCGACGTCGTCATGCCGCACATGAGCGGCCGGGATCTGGCCGAACGGCTCGTCGCCGCCCGCCCGAGCATGAAGGTCCTTTTCATGTCCGGCTACACGGACCACGCCGCCGTGCATCGCGATCTGACACCTGGCACCGCGTTTCTTCAAAAACCATTCACGCCCGACGTCTTCGCACGGGCCGTGCGCCAGATTCTGGACGCCTCGCCGGGTGCAAGCTCAACCGAGGGCGCCAGCACCGGGTACTAATCGTGCACTTGAGTCGGCGATCATGTCCGCCTCGCCGGCTGTCGCTTCGTCCACGCGGGACGCGCCCCCATCCGTGCGCCGCCGACTCCCTGTCGGCGCGGAATACCTCGGCGACGGCCGCACGCACGTGCGCGTCTGGGCGCCCGCGTCGCCGGCTGTCGACGTGGTCGTCGACGCGCAGCGGATCGCGCTGACCGCCGAGGCCGGCGGGTATTTCAGCGGCGTCGTCGCGGCCGCACCAGGAACGCGATACCAGTTCCGTCTGGGCATCGACGAGCGGCTGTATCCGGATCCCGCCTCGCGGTTTCAGCCCGAGGGTCCGCATGGCCCGTCGGAAGTCATCGACCCTGCGGCGTTCAACTGGTCCGATGCGGACTGGCATGGCACGCCGATGCGCGGGCACGTGATCTACGAGCTTCACGTCGGCACGTTCACGCCCGAAGGCACGTTCGCGGCCGCGGCGACACGGCTCGCGGATCTGGCGGCGCTCGGCGTCACGATGATCGAAGTGATGCCGATCGCCGAATTCGATGGACGATTCGGCTGGGGGTACGACGGCGTCGATCTGTTCGCGCCATACCACCTCTACGGCCGGCCGGACGACGTTCGCGCGTTCGTTGACGCGGCGCACGCAGTGCGCATCGCGGTCATGCTCGACGTCGTCTACAACCATCTCGGTCCGATCGGAAACTACCTGCGCGCATTCTCTCCCGCGTACTTCACCGATCGCTACGACAACGAGTGGGGCGACGCGATCAACTTCGACGGCCCCGACGCGGGGCCCGTCCGTGAGCACTTCATTTCGAACGCGGGGTACTGGATCGACGAGTTCCATTTCGACGGTCTGCGGCTCGACGCCACGCAGCAGATCTTCGACGCGTCGCCCGATCACATCCTCGCCGCCGTGGGACGACGGGCGCGCGAGGCTGCCGGGAAGCGCGGCATCGTGCTCGTCGCGGAAAACGAACCGCAGCACACGAAACTGGTGCGGCCCATCGCAGACGGCGGGTACGGCCTCGATGCGCTCTGGAACGACGACTTCCACCACAGCGCGATGGTCGCGCTGACGGGCCGGGCGGAGGCGTACTACAGCGACACGCGCGGTGAACCACAGGAGTTCATCTCCGCGGCGAAGTACGGATACCTGTTCCAGGGGCAGCACTATCACTGGCAGCGCAACGATCGCGGCACGCCGTCGTGGGGGCTCCGTCCGGAAGCGTTCGTCAGCTTCCTCCAGAATCACGATCAGGTGGCGAATTCAGCGACGGGGCAGCGCGGCCACGAGCTCACGAGCCCGGGCCGCTGGCGCGCGATGACCGCGCTGCTGCTGCTCGGTCCGGCGACGCCGATGCTGTTTCAGGGCGAGGAGTTTTCCAGCTCGGCGCCGTTTCTGTACTTCGCCGACTTCGCCGGCGACCTCGCCGAGGCGGTGCGAAAAGGGCGCGCGGAGTTCCTCGAGCAATTCCCGAGCATCGTCGATTTGCTGCGCCAGCGTGCAATCGCCGACCCGAGCGACGACTCCACGTTTGCGCGCTGCAAGCTCGATTGGACCGAGCGGCTGGCGCACGCGGAGGCGCTCGCGCTGCATGCGGACCTGCTTCGTCTGCGCCGCGAGGATCCGGCGTTCGCGCGCCAGGAGCGCGGCGGCGTGGACGGCTGCGTCCTGTCGTCGTCGGCGTTCGCGCTCAGGTTCTTCACGCCCGATCACGACAACGATCGCGTGTTGATCGTGAATCTCGGCGGCGAGCTGAACAGGACCTCGTTCGCGGAGCCGCTGCTCGCGCCGCCGGAGGGCACGCACTGGACGGTGCTGTGGTCGAGCGCGAGCCCGGCCTACGGCGGACCCGGAACTCCGGATCCCTGGCCCGATGACTGCTGGCGCATCCCCGGCGAATCGGCGCTCGTACTGGCGCCGGGACCGCGGCGCGAGCGGCTGAACGTCCGCAAACGTCGAACCGCCTGAGAATGATCGCGAACCGCACGACGCTCATCGATCCCGTCCGGCGCATTCCCTGGCCGCCCGCCGGCGCGAGCGGCCCGGAGCAGATCGTTCTGCACGAATGGCTCGTGACGAACGGCCTCGGCGGCTATGCGTCGGGCACCGTGTCGGGCGCGATCACGCGCCGCTATCACGGCCTGCTGATCGCGGCGCTGGCCGCGCCGCTGGGCCGCACCGTCATGCTCAGCCACGTCGCCGAGCAGCTGCGCCGCGCCGACGGGCGCCGGTTCGAGCTCAACGAACGCGAGCGTTCCGGCGAGGCCGCCGATACGCGCGGGACTGGATACCTGACGGAGTTCCGCCTCGAAGCGGGGCTTCCCGTCTGGCGCTACGAAGTCGAAGGCCTGATTGTCGAGAAGCGCGTGTTCCTGACTCACATGCAGAACACCGTGCGTGTGATGTACGAGCTCATCGGGGGCGCGGATCGCGTCGAGATCGCGCTGCGTCCGTCGGTGAATTTCCGGCCGCAGGAAGCGCCGGTCAGCGAGCCGCTCGGATCGCCGTACGAGTTCCACGCCGTCGGCCGGCAGTACGAGATCGCGCTCGGCGGCAGCCCGCTGCCTCCGCTCCGCATGAAGCTGTCGTCCGACGACTCCACCTTCACGTTGAAGAACCTTCGAATCGAAAACGTTCTGTATCCAGTGGAGGAGAGCCGCGGGTACCAGGCGCGCGGCGTCCTGTGGAGCCCGGGCTACTTCAAGTTCCCGCTGGCGATCCGGCAGGCGGTCACGTTCGTCGCGTCCACCGAGACGTTCGAAACACTGAGCGTCCTGGAACCGGCGATGGCGCACGATGCCGAGCGCCGCCGCCGGCAGCGGCTCGTCGCGCAGGCCGTGCCCGACGCGCACGCGGGCGTGCCCGCGGAGCTCGTGCTCGCCGCGGATCAGTTCATCATCACGCCCGCCGGCAGGAACGACGAGACCGCGCGCGCCCACGCATACGGCGACGAAGTGCGGACCGTGATTGCGGGCTATCACTGGTTCACCGACTGGGGCCGCGACACGATGATCAGCCTCGAGGGGCTGACGCTCGTGACCGGCCGGCACGTCGAGGCCGGCTACATCCTGCGGACGTTCGCGCACTACGTCCGCAGCGGGCTGATCCCGAACCTGTTTCCCGAGGGCCGGAAGGAAGGGCTGTACCACACGGCCGATGCCACGCTCTGGTTCTTCCACGCGGTGCAGCGCTACGTCGACGCGTCGGGCGATAGCCTGACGCTCTCGCTGCTATATCCCACGCTGCGGCGGATCATCGACGCGCACGTCCGCGGCACCGATTTCGGGATCCGCGTCGACGATCGCGACGGGCTGCTGACGCAGGGCGCGCCCGGCTACCAGCTCACGTGGATGGACGCGAAGGTCGACGACTGGGTCGTGACGCCGCGTCGCGGAAAGGCGGTCGAGATCAACGCTCTCTGGTACAACGCGCTCAAGCTGATGGAGCAGTGGGCGCCCGGGCACGGCGACGACGCGTCGCCGTACGCCAAGCGCGCCGAACGGGCGCGCCGCTCGTTCAACGATCGCTTCTGGTACGCGGAAGGATGCTATCTCTACGACGTCATCGACACCGAGCAGCGGGGGAATGACCCGAAGTGCCGCCCGAACCAGGTGTTTGCCATCTCGCTGCCGCATCCGGTCCTGGATCGTGAGCGATGGGATCAGGTGATGCGCGTCGTGCACGATCGGCTGCTCACGCCGGTCGGCCTGCGGTCGCTCGCGCCCGGCGACCCCGAGTACAAGGAAAAGTACTTCGGCGACTTACGAACGCGCGACGCGGCGTACCACCAGGGCACCGTGTGGGCGTGGCTCGCTGGACCGTTCGTCGACGCATGGCTCAAGGTTTATCCGGATGACGTCGACAGCGCTCGCCACGCGCTCGACGGTTTCGTTCCGCATCTCGACGAAGGATGCATCGGATCGATCAGCGAAGTGTTCGACGCGCGCGAGCCGTTCACGCCGCGCGGATGTATTGCCCAGGCGTGGAGCGTGGCTGAAGTGCTGCGCGCGTGGGTACGGCTCGAACAGCGCGCTCAGCAACTCGACGCCGTCCCGCGCATGGCATCAGCCTTGCCATGAGTACGGCGGAGGCTTGTGACCATGGCTAAAGACGACCGAATCACGAATGGAATTCTCGGCGATATTCGACCGGTGCCCTCCGATCGTCCGCATGGAACGTCTGAGGACGCTGATCAGGACGTGCAGTCGATGGAAGGTGGCTCGCGGCACGACCGTACGAAACACTCGGGCTCGCGCGACGTGACCGAGGGCGTGACCGGCGGCCTCGGCACCGAGACCGGCGGCACGCGCAACTATCGATCGGGAACCGGCGCGACCGGGGGCGATATCGGGAATCGGCCAGAGTAATTGCAAATTGC
>Ga0114129_10001272_pt1 | contig 33669 bp, 28 predicted proteins | sample RhiMetdeltSRZDD1_FD_80071 | JGI IMG/M metagenome (GOLD analysis project Ga0114129, IMG submission 80071) | Populus rhizosphere microbial communities from Tennessee, USA - Rhizosphere MetaG P. deltoides SRZDD1 (version 2) (version 2) | ecosystem: Host-associated > Plants > Roots > Rhizosphere >...
TCGCGCAAATAGCTCACCCGCGGCTCGGCGGTCAAGCGCCTGCGCACCGCGGCGGGCGTGTGCTCGGCCCTCAGCGGCTGCTCGGAGGACTGCTCCATCGAGCGTCAATCGTGCCCGAAGGACCGTTCGACGAGCTTCTTGGCCTCGTCCGCCCAGAGCACCAGGCTCGCCAAGCCGATGCAGATCAGCCAGTTCTCGATGGACAGGGAGACCGTGCCGAACGCCTCGTTGAGGAAAGGCAACTCCACGACCGCGATCTGCAGCACGGCCGACAGCGCGATCGCGCCCCACAGGAACCGATTCGTGAACAGGTGGCGGAACGCACTCGTGCGATCCGAGCGCGCGTTGAAGCAGTTGAACAGCTGCGCGAACACGAGCGTCGTGAACGCCATCGTCCGCGCCGCCTCGATCTCGCCGTCACCCCCGAGGAATCCGCCCTCCAGGCGCAGGTCCAGCGCGACGAGCGTCACCGCGGCCATGACGATCCCGACCCAAAGGATGCCGAGCCACATCTCGCGGTCGATGACCCGGTCGGTGGGCTTGCGCGGTGAGTGCTCCATGACGTCGTCGGGCGGCGGGTCGACGCCCATCGCCAGCGCGGGCGCCGTGTCGGTGAGCAGGTTGATCCACAGGATCTGCGTCGCGAGCAGCGGCACCGCGATCGCCTCGCCAGTGTCGTCCAGGCCGAGCTGGGCGGCGAGGATCACGCCGAAGAACATCGTCAGCACCTCGCCGGTATTCGACGACAAGAGGAACCGCAGGAACTTGCGGATGTTCGCGAAGATGCCGCGGCCCTCGCGGACGGCGGCGACGATCGTGGAGAAGTTGTCGTCGGCGAGGATCATGTCCGCCGCCTCCTTGGTCACGTCGGTCCCGGTGATGCCCATCGCGACACCGATGTCGGCCGACTTGAGCGCGGGCGCGTCGTTCACGCCGTCCCCGGTCATCGCGACGATCGCGCCCTCAGACTGCAGCGCGGCGACGATCCGCAGCTTGTGCTCGGGCGCGACCCGCGCGCACACGCGAGCGGTCCGCATCGCCTCGCGCAGGGCGGGCTCGTCGAGCGCCTCGATCTCCGGGCCGCTGAGCACCGTCGAGCGCTCGGTCGCGATCCCCAGGTCAGTGGCGATGCGCGCCGCGGTGCGCGGGTGGTCGCCGGTGATCATGATCACCCGCACGCCGGCACGGGCCGCCTCCGCGATCGAGTCGAGCGCCTCCTGGCGCGGCGGGTCGATGATCCCGACTATGCCGAGGTAGGTCAGGTCGCGCTCGACCGACTCGTCGGCCGCCGTGCCCGTCGGATCGGGCACCTCGCGGTAGGCGACCGCGAGTGTGCGCAGCGCGAGGTCGGCGAGGCGATCCACGCCGGCGAGGACCTCGGCGCGGCGCTCGTCAGTCAGCGGGCGGACCTCGTCCGCGACGCGCTCGGCTGTGCAGCGCGCGAGCAGTACGTCGGGAGCGCCCTTGGTAGCGATCAGGCCGCGTCCCTCGTGCTCGTCGAGCTCGAGCGTCGACATCAGCTTGCGCTCTGACGTGAACGGAACCTCGCCGACGCGCTCGAAGCGGTCCTCGCGCAGCTCCGTCAGGCCCTCGATCTTCTCCTCGGCGACGAGGAACGCGGCCTCGGTCGGATCGCCCTGGATCGTCCATGTGCCGTTCTCCTGCCGCAGCACGGCGTCGTTGGCCAGGCTCCCCGCGCCGAGCACGGCGCGGACCTCGTCGAACAGCGGGCCCTCCTCGAGACGCTGACCGTCGACGCGCAGCTCGCCCTCCGGCCGGTACCCGCTCCCGCTGATCTCGACCTCGCCGGAACCGGTGACCACCTTTTCGATGGTCATCTCGTTCTTCGTGAGCGTGCCGGTCTTGTCCGAGCAGATCACCGACGCCGAGCCGAGCGTCTCCACCGACGACAGCCGTTTCACGATCGCGCGGCGGCGCGCCATCCGCTGGACGCCGAGCGCGAGCACGACCGACAGCACGGCGGGCAGGCCCTCGGGAACGGCCGCGACGGCGAGCGACACGCCGACGAGCAGCACCGACACGACGTCGGAGGTCGTCGAGATGTCCTCGCTGAGCAGGATCGCCCCTACGACGACGATCGCGATGACGATCACCGCCACGCCCAGGTTCCGGCCGATGACGTTCACCTCGCGCTGCAGCGGAGTGCTCTCCTGCACGGTCCGGCCGAGCAGGCGCGCGATGTTGCCCATCTCGGTCGCCATCCCGGTGGACGTGACGACAGCGCGGCCGCGGCCGCGCGTCACCGCCGTGCCGCTGAACACCACGTTCAGCCGGTCGCCCAGCGCCACCTCGCCCTCGAGGGTCTCCGGATCCTTGAGCACCGCCTCGCTCTCACCGGTCAGCGACGCCTCGGCCGCCTGAAGCGATGCCGACTGCACCAGGCGGCCGTCGGCGTTGACCGCGTCGCCCTCGCCGAGGATCAGCATGTCGCCCGGCACGACCTCGGTCGACGCGATGCGCTGCTCGCGCCCGTCGCGGACGACGGTCGCCGACGCCATTGTCATCCGCTGCAGCGCCTCGACCGCCTCCTCGGCACGCGCCTCCTGCACGTAGCCGAGCACCCCGTTCAGCACGATGATCACGGCGATCACTACGGGGTCCCACGGGACGCCCTCGGCACCCTCGGCGATCCACGCCACGAGGGACACGACGACGGCTGCGATCAGCAGGTAGATCAGCGGGTCGGCGAACTGCGACAGCAGCCTGCGCCACGCCGGGACCTTCTCCGCCGGCTCCAGCTCGTTGCGCCCGAAGCGCTCCAGGCGGGAGGCAGCCTCCGCACCGCTCAGGCCGGTGTCGAGGTCGGTGCCGAGCTCGGCGGCCACCTCCGCCCCGTCGCGGCGCCACGGCTCCCGCATGGCCGGCCCGGCCTCGCGGCTGTCGACGGGTGCCATGGGTCGGACCGTGGCACACCGCTCGCGCATCCGTCATCTCCGTGTCGACTATCCAGGCTGCAAAGCTGCGGCCGGTGCTGGACTTCCTGCTCGATTCACTCAGCGGCCGGCCGTCCAGCTACCTGATCGTGGCCGCGATCGTCTTCGTCGACGACTTCATCCCGTTCGCTCCCGGCGACACGGCGATGATCACGGCGGGGATCCTCGCCGCGAACGACGCGCTGGTCATCGTTCTCGTCATCCTGGCCGGCACGGTCGGCGGGATCCTCGGGGACAACCTCTTCTACTTCCTCGGACGGAGGTTCGGGCGCCGGCTCGCCGACCGCCTGATCCGCGGCGAGCGGGCCACCGGCATCTACCGGAGGGCCGAGCGCGAGATCGGCGAGCGCGGGGCGACGATCGTGCTCGTGGGCCGCTTCGTACCAGCCGGCCGCACAGCCACGACCTTCGCCTGCGGCACCGTGCACTACCCATACCGGCGCTTCTTCGTCGTCGACGCGATCGCCGCGACCGCCTGGGCGACCTACACCGCGCTCCTCGGGTACGTGGGCGGCAACGCCTTCCGCGAGGAGCTCTGGCGGCCGCTCGTTATCGGTCTCGGCGTCGCGCTCGTGCTCGGGCTGACCGCCGAGGAGCTAAGGCGGCGCTCGGGGTGACCGTGCTGCTGGGTCACTTCTCAGGCGCCGGCCACCGGGTGCCGGGGCTCGACGGCGAGCTTCCCGCCGGCCGCCGCTCGGACGGCGTGGCGAAGCGCCTCGCCGCCGCCCTCCGCCGGCAGGTCCATCAGCAGCTCTACAACGCCCTGATCCCGGTCCACCACCTCCGCGTCGCCGAGCTCCCGGATCAGGTCGAGCATCGGCCGGTTGTTCGCCATCACGAAGGCGCTGAAGCGCCGGACGCCCTTCTCGCCCGCCCGGGCGGCGAGCTGGTGGAGCAGCTCGGTGCCGAGCCCCCGCCCCTGCCACTCGTCGACCACCGCGATCCCGAGCTCGGCGATCGCCGGATCGGCCCCCAAGCGGATGAAGCGAGCGACGCCCACACCGGCGCCCGTCTTCGGATCGAGCGCAACGAGCGCCTCGTGGGCGTCATGGTCCACCTCGGTCAGGTAGCGGAGCTGGCTCGCTCCGAGCTCCTCGACCGGTGAGAAGAAGCGGCGGTAGCGCGACTCCGGGCTCAGCCGCTGAAAGGCCTCGAGCAGCAACGGTTTGTCGCTCGGCCGGATCGGACGGATCAGCACCCGGTCGCCACCTCTCAGCGTCGTCTCGTGCTCGACGCCGTCGTCCGGGGTCATCATCGGCACAGCGTAGAACTTGGGACAGGGGGCGACGCCTCATACGATGGCCGGATCGAGCACGCCATGACAGCGATCGAGCGGGAGCCACGGTGAGTCTGCTGGCGGAGGCGCTCTTGCTGGGCGGCATCGGCTTCCTCTCCGGCGTGTTCGGGGCTGCGGTGGCCGCGGCCTCGGCCGATCGCGAGCCCTCGGGGACGGTGACGAGCTACGTCCAGCACTTCGCGGCCGGGCTGATCATCGCGGCGGCCACGCTCGATCTGCTCCCGGAGGCCCGCCACATCGGAGGCGACTGGGCGCTCATCATCGGCTTCGCGATCGGCATCGTCTTCATGGTCGGCCTGCGCTCGGCGACGCAATGGCTCGGCCATGCCGGACATGGCGCCCACGGCCACGAGGCGGACGGGCCCAACCTGTCGCTGACCGCCGCTCTCGCGGTGGTCGTGCTGATCGACGGCTCGATCATCGGCATCTCGCTTTCGACCAGCGAGACCGGGGCCACGCTGATCGCGATCGCGCTCGCGTCCGAGCTGATATTCGTGTCCGCGTCGATCGCAGGGCCACTCAGCGCTGCCGGCCGCGGGCGTGCCGTGGCAACCGCGACCGGCGGCGTGGTCGCCCTCATGCTGCCGATCGGCGCCGTGCTGGGCGCGCTGATCTTCGACGGAGCGTCGCCGACGCTGCTGGTGGCCGCGCTCGCCTTCGCTGCCGTCGTCCTGCTCTTCACCGCCATCGAGGAGCTCCTGCTCGAAGCGCACGCGCACAAGGAGAGCGCCGGAACCTCCGCCACCCTGTTCCTCGCGTTCCTGCTGTTCCTCGCCCTTGTGCTGCTGTGGCCGGAGTGACCCGGTGACGAGGATCGACCGCCGGCCGGGACTCAGCTCGATGCCAGGCGCTCGTCGAGTGCGTCCCGTGCCGCGAGGACGGACGCCTCGGGCGAGCGGTCGGTGGCGACCACGACGCGGTTGGTCGCGGGGACCTCCGTCAGCGGCTCCCATTCGGTGAGCTGGCGGGTGGCGATCGCGGCGTCCGCGTCCGATACGCGATCGGGCTGCGACGAACGGGCGGCGGCGCGGCGCGCGATGACCGCGGCGGGCGCCCGGCATTCGATCCAGATGGCGCTCCCGGCGGCAGCGCCCGTCGCGGCGGCGAAGGCCTGCCGGTCGGCGGCGAAGCGGAACGTGGCGTCGACCACCACCGCCTCCTCGGCGGCTGCGCGGCGTCCGAGCTCCAGATAGGTCTGGCGGCTCACCTCGGCCGAGTAGGCGGACTGCGGCGCGCGCGCGGTCGGCGGGATGCCGACGAGCTCCTTGCGGACCACGTCTGATGAGAGCACGCGGGCCCCGGAGCGCGCCGCCAGCGCGGCGGCCAGCGTCGACTTGCCGGTGGCCGCGCCGCCGCAGACCACCGCGATCGGTCCGAGCCGCACGGCCCAGCCGAGCCGCCCGGCGAGCTCCAGCAGCCTGGCGGCGTCCGCCGATCGGCGGTCGGCGTCGGCGCCGCTGACCTGGCCGGCGCGGACGAGTGCGACCTTGGCGCGAATCAGAGCGCGCTGGGCGGCGAAGAACCCGAGCAGCGCCCCGTCGCCGGGGTCCCCGCCGGCCTCGCGGTAGGCGGTCACTAGCGCGCGGGCGAGCCGCTCGTCGAAGCGGCGGAGGTCCATCGCCAGGAACGCCAGATCGAGCCCCACGTCGATCTCGCGCAGCGCCGGGTCGAACTCCACGCAGTCCACGATCTCGATGCCGCGCTCGAGCACCACATGCTCGGCGCGCAGGTCGCCGTGGCCGTCCCGCACCGAGCCCGAGCGCGCGCGCCGCCCGAGCTCATCCCGCCGGCCGGTCAGGAACGCGTCCGCCAGTCGCCGCGCGTCATCGAGCGTCGCCGGATCGACGGCGAGCTCTCCGAGCGTGGCGAAGTTCTCGTCGAGCATCGCTTCGAGCGCCGGCACCGCGCGCTCGGGCTCCTGTGGTATCGCGGCGTCGGCGTGGAAGCCCGCCAGCCGGCGGGCCACGTCCCGGACCTCGGGCTCGGCCGCCGCTCCGGCTGCCAGCCGGCGATCGAGCGTCGACTCGTCGGCGTAGCGGCGCATCTCGACGGCGTACTCGATCGCCGCGGGATCGTCCTCGGCCCCGATCCTGAGCCCGTCCCCCGTCGGGACGACGGCGCGCACGCCGTGGTAGACGTCCGGCGCCAGGCGCGAGTTCAGACGCACCTCCTCACGGCAAAGCTGGTGGCGACGCGCCAGGGTGCCGTAGTCGAGGAACGGCAGCCGCAGCGGCTTCTTGAGCTTGAAGGCCAGCTCACCGGCGAGCAACACCCAGGAGATATGCGTCTCGCGCAGCTCGACGCTGGCCGGCCGATGCGCGTAGGCCGTCGTGTCGAGCAGGCCGGCGAGCTCCGCGGGCAGCCCGGGGGCGCTCACCCTTCAGCCCTCAGCGCCGGCGATGAGCACCCGCTTGGTCATGCCCCGAGGATGGCACGGCGGACGTCGCCCTGGAAACTGCGTGGAAGGTTGGGGCGGACTACGGATGATCTTGCGTGGCATCCGCGGTTGGCGGCCTGAGCGGGCGCGTGGAAGCGTCGATCGCGAGCCACGGGTTGGGCGTCCAAGGCAGTTTGGTGGCTCCCGGGCGCGAACAGGCTGGAGAGCTGCTCGAAGGGATGGACGTGCGCGATGGGCACGGGACGCCGGAGCGCCGGTCCGAGAAGATTGGCCAGCGCAAGCGCGCGTCGATGGAGCGCTCCGAGCCGTCGACTCCGACGATGACCGGCCCGGTCGCCACCGGATTCGTCGTCCGCTGATCCGTCCGTGCGGGCTCCGGAGCCGGCGTCGTGCTGCGCTTCCCGCTACGGCGCGTCGGCTCGCGCATCGCTACGCCGCCCGCCGGTCGTCCACGTCCGCGCGTGCCGCGGCCTCGCGGCGCGGCAGCCGAGCCGCCAGCTCGCGCTCCGCCGACGTACCGGATGCCGTCCTCGCCCTTGCCGGCTCGTCGCCGTCCGCGAAGGCGGCCTCGAGCCCGCCCGCCACAACCGCGAGCGCTACGAGAATGCTCAGTACCGCTATGAGGAGCGCCCAGACGGCGCCCGTCATGGCGAGCAACACGACCGCGCCGACGACCAGCGCCAGCGCGAACATGCTCACGATGAGCAGCGCCGGGTAGCCGCCGCGCTCCGCGGTCTGGTGGAAGTCGAGGAAGGGGTCGCTTCGCATAGAACGGTGGTCTCGGTCGGGGACTGGTCGCCTTCCATGCTTGCGCGACCCAGGCTCGCGCCTATCCGACCCAACGCCCATTCGCAGGCGGCCCCTCCCATCTGAGTCCTGCGGGATGCAGGCTGACACCCATGCCCGCCACCACCCCTGGCCGACACGAGTGATGCATGCTCAGCTCGCGATCCGCTGTCAGGCCTGCGTGAGTCGACCAGGCGAGGTCGGCGCCATGAGACCCACCGTGGCGCCGTAGTTCGCCGCCTTGGCCGCCGCGTTGCTAGGAGTGTTGGGGTGGGGAAGTACGGAGCCGGCCGGACGAAGTTGTCGCTGCGCCTGCGTTGCGATCAGCTGGTTGGCGGTCCGCCGAGGAGCAGCACGTCGATCACGAGGAACGCTGCGAGGGTGGTGACGACGACGGCGAACGCGCGGGCGAGGACCTGTTGTGGGACCTGGCGTCCGAGGGAGGTGCCTAGGAGCGCGCCGGCCGCTGTGGAGCCGGCGAGGAGGGCGGTAATCGGGATGTCGAGTTCGACGCCGGCGGCCAGATGGCTGGCGAGCGCGGCCAGTGCAGTGAGGGTGATGATGGCGAGCGAGGATGCGATCGCGTAGCGCATCGGCATCCCCAGACCGACGGTGAGGGCGGGAACGATGACGAAGCCGCCGCCGACCCCGAAGAAGCCGGTCATAAGGCCGACGGCGACGCCTGCGAACGTGATTGCCCCCAAGCGGCTTTCGGGACAGCCGCTCTCGTCATCGTCGCCCGAGACACCGGCGCGCCGCCAGGTTGCCGCCGCGGCGCCGAGCATCACCGGGACGAACGCGAGGATGAGGGTCTTCGCAGTGACGGCGGCGCCCGCAGCGGTCCCGCCGACGGCACCGACCGCCGCCGCGGCGGCGAAGCTCAGAGCGATCCGCCAGCAGACGTGCCCGTGGCGGGCGAGCGCACCCCCGCCGAGCCCGGCGGCGAGGGCGACCACTATGAGCGACGCGGTCGAAGCCTGGTTCACACCTTCGCCGAGTACGTACACCAGGACCGGCAGAGCGAGGATGGCTCCTCCGCCGCCGACACTCCCGACGACGAGGCCGATGGCCAGCCCGAGCGGGACGGCGAGCAGCATCACGCCCCCGATCCCGCGCCGGGCACGGCCGCCTACGCCTCGCTGTGGGCTGGCTCCTCGATCGGCCAGCCGGCACGGCGCCAGTGCGGCACGCCGCCGTCGACGACATGGACGACGCGCCCGGCGCCGTGGCGCTCGAGCAGGCTGGCGCCGACGGCTGAGCGCTGTCCGGAGCCGCAGATCGCGGCAACGGGCCGCCCGGCGTCGATGCCGTCAGGCAGCGCATCGATGTCGTGGTAGGGCCTGTGCACCGAGCCCGGGATGTGGCCGGCGTCCCATTCGGCTTGCTCGCGGACGTCGACGATCTGAAGATCGCCGTCGGCCGTCTGCCAGCGGTCGTGCAGCTGGGGCACCGTCATCCGCTCGACGCGAGAGACGTCGAGCTTCTCCTCGCGCCACGAGGTCATGCCGCCGGTGAGGTAGCCCGCGATCGTGCTGAGGCCGACGGCGCCGGCGAGCGTCGCGGCTTCAACGGCGTCTTCGTCGTCGCGCCCGACCAGAACGAGCGGCTGTCCCGGCTCGGCGACCCACGCGAGCTTCGATCCGAAGCCGGCGCGGCGGGACGTGATGGAGACGGAGCCTGGGATGTGCGCCTCGTCGTATTGCAGCTCCGTGCGGACGTCGACGACGAGCGCGCCGGCGGCCTGAGCCTGCTGGACCTGCCGCGGGGAGAGCGGGTGCGCATCGACGCTGTCAGTGAGGAGCGGGCCACGGTTGAGCGCGACGATGTTCTGGAAGTTCGGAGGCTGTGGGCCGAGCGCCGAGGTCGTGCGCGCGACGAACTCGTCCTCGTCGGTTACTCGCAGAAGCTGCTGGTTGGCGCGCTCGAAGCCGATCGTCGACGAGATCTTGAGGTCCATTCCCGGCCCGCCACACAGTGAGCCGCCGAGGTGCCCGGGCCAGACCTCGGTGGTATCGGGCAAGGACATCAGCTTGTGGTGCAGGGAGCCGAAGATCCCGCGCGCGCCCTCCTCCTTCTCGACCGCCAAGTCAGGCCGGGCGATGTCGCCGAGGGTGTCCCCGGTCAGAACCACCCACGGCTCGCTGCTGCGGCCCGTGTCTACGAGCGCGAACGCGACATGCTCGGGACGGTGGCCGGGCGTGTGAAGCGCACGGACGGTCAGCGAACCGAGCTCGAGCTCCCAGCCGTCGTCGAACGGCTCGTGGTCGTAGTCGGGCTTGGCATCCCGGTGGATATGGATCGTCGCGGCGGTGGCGGCGACGAGCCGGCCGTGGCCTGAGACGTGGTCGGCGTGGTTGTGCGTCTCCAGGATGTGCTCGATGCGCACGCCGAGGTAGCGCGCGAGCCTGAGGTACTCGTCGATGTCGAGCTTCGGGTCGACGACGGCGGCGACCCCGGCGCGCGCGTCGCCGATCAGGTAGCTCGCGCAGCCGAGATCGTCATGGGTGAGCTGCCGGAAGATCATGCGCTCCTCCTCACGGCCGGCTCCATGCGTGCCCGAAGCGCACGTCGGGCAGGACCCGGTCAAGTGGCTTCGGCAGCCACCACGCCCACCTGCCCAGCAGCCGTAGCGCGACGGGGACGAGCAGCAGCCGGACCAGCGCCGCGTCGACCAGCACGGCGATGCCGAGGATGACGCCCATCTCCTTCGGCGGCAGCGGACCCGACAGTGCGAAGGTGAAGAACACGGCGACCATCACGGCGGCGGCGGCGAACACGACCCGGCCGGAGTGCGCGACGGCGCCGACCATCGCCTCACGCGGGTCGCGGCTGCGGTCCCAGTGCTCCTTGGCGGAGGACAGCAGGAACACGGTGTAGTCCATCGAGATCGCGAACACCATCGCGAAAAAGAACACCGGCGCCCACGCGTTCAGGAAGCCCTGCGGCTCCAAGCCGAGCAGCCCGGCGAGGTGGCCGTCCTGGAAGATCAGGCGGGCCACGCCGAAAGCGGCGCCGAGCGCGAGCAGGTTGGTGATCACGCCAATGGCGGCGAGGATGGGCGCCTGCAGCGCGACGAGCAGCAGCAGGAACCCGAGCACCAACACCACGCCGATCACAAGCGGGGCCTTCTCCGCCAGCGCCGTCTCCAGATCATGGTTCTCGGCCACCGCGCCGCCGACGAGCGCGACGGGCGGCAGCTCGGAGCGCAGTCGCTCGATCGTGGTGTCGACTGCCTTGTCGGACGGGTCGTGCTGGGGGATGACCTGCACCAACGCGTCGCCGCCGCGGGCGGGCATCGGCGGCATGACGTGCGCGACGCCCGGGTCGGCCTTGGCGACTGCGGCCACCTCCGGCGCGTCGGCCTTCGGCGCGACGAGCTGAAGCGTGCCGGGGGCGCCCTTTCCGAACGCGGCCTGCAGCTGCGTGTAGGCGACGCGCGATCCGTCCTCCTCGGGCACGACCTTGATCGAGGGCATGCCCGTCTGAAGGCCGAGCATGGGCGCGCTCAGGGCGAGCAGTGCGACGAGCGCGACGGCGCCGTAGGCGAACGGCCTTCGCCACAGGCGCTCGCCCCAGGCCGCAAAGCGGGCCGAGCGATGCTCGCCGGAGTGCACCCACGGCAGCGCCAGCTTGTCCACGCTCGAACCGAGTCTTGCCAGCACCGCCGGCAGCAATGTGAGGGCGGCGGCGAGGACGAAGACGACCGAGACCATGATCCCCGCGGCCACCGAGCGGAACGCGGGCGACGGGACGAGCATCACCGCGCTCAGCGAGATCAGCACAACCAGGCCGCTGAAGAGCACGGCCTTGCCGGCCGTGTCCATCGTCTCCGCGACGGCGTCCTCGACCGGCCTCCGCGAGCCGAAGAGGGCGCCGCGGAAGCGGTAGACGATGAACAGCGCGTAGTCGATCCCGAGCGCGAGCGCGAACATCAGCGCGAAGTTCATCGCCCAGATCGAGATGTCAAGCAGCTGCGCGCCGAGGTACAGCGAACCCGCGGAGGCGACCAGGGCGAGGATCGTGAGCATCAACGGGAGCCCGGCAGCCACCAGCGAGCCGAAGGCGAGCAGGAGAATGCCCATCGTCACCGGCCAGGAGATGAGCTCGGACTTCATCATCGCGCTCTTGTTGGCCTCGTTGAAGTCGGACCACATCCCCGACGCGCCGGTGAGCGAGACCTGCACGCCGTCATCGGGCAGTTGCCGCAGCTCACCCTTGAGCTCGTCCGCGGCGCGGACCATCTCGTTGGAGCTCGCGCCCGCTCCCGCCTGGATGACGGCGGTGTGGCCGTCGCGCGAGATCGCCTGGCCGGCCTGCGGTGCGATCACGCCGGCGATCCGTTGGTCAGCGGCGAGGATGCGCCGAGCGTCAGCGACGACCGCCTTGAACGCCGGATCGGTGGCCTGGTGGTCCTTGGAGTACACCACGACCATCAGCGCCGACGACGAGAGCCCGGCGAACTCGCGGTCGACGGTCTCGCGAACCTCGACCGACTCGGAGCCGGTGGCCTCCCAGCCGGCGCCGGAGAGGGCATGCTCGACCTTGGGGGCGAATAGCCCGAGGCCGATCGCTACGAGCGCCCAGACGGCGGCGACGGCCTTGAAGTGGGTGGCACTCCAACGGCCGAGACGGCCAACGGGACCAAGAGCAGAAGTGGTTGCCGACACAGTTTGCGTCCTTCGGTCAGGAGTCGAAGGCGGAGCGCAGGCGGAAGACCCGCGTTAGGACGATCGACGCCGGGCAGGCGCCGACGGCGACATAGAGCCACTGGTTGACACCCACAAACGCAGTCAGCAGCAGGAACCACGGCGAAACGAACGCGACCAGCGCGGCACTGACGAGCACCACGCTGCCGGCGAGCGCGAACAGGACGCGCTCGAGTGGCCAACAGCGCGCCGCGGAGCAGACGCGGTTCATGCCGTCCGGCCCGAGAGGACCTTGTCGAGTTCGGCGACCTGCGCCCGCAGCCCGCCGCAGACGATCTCGCACAGCTCGAACACAGCCTCGTCGGCGATGAAGCAGCGCACACGCGTGCCGTCCTTCTCCCGACCGACGATGCCGGCCTGAGCGAGCACGCCGATGTGCTTAGAAACGTTCTGCTGGGTGGCGCCGAGCGCCTCGGTGAGCTCGTTGATCGTCATCGGACGATCGCGCAACGCGTCAAGAAGACGGATCCGCATCGGCTCGCCGATGACCCTGAAGCGCTGCGCGATCAGCTCCACCAGGGGCTCCGGTAGCGGGTGGGGAATCGAGGTTGTGTCATTCATGCGTTCCACATTGTATCACTGTATAGTTGTACATCATATGAGTTGTGGACCTGCCTCAGGGGGCGCCCTCGCCGGAGCGGTGCACCCTGACAACGGTCTCGAAGAAGTGCCGGTCGGCGAGCCCGCGTTCCGCGGGACCTGGTCGCTGACGCCGAGCAGGGCGTCGAAGGTCTCCCTGATCTGGTCCTCGCCGCCCTTGGGCACGTAGGGCAGCACGAGCTCGGCGTCGCGCGCCTCGAGCGCCTTTCGCGCGGCCGTCGTCACGACCGGCCCATCCATCGAATCGCAGTGCGGAGGCATCGGTCACCACCTCGCGGTCGAAGTTCGATCCGATCGTCGCGCGTTACGGCCGACCGCCATCCGCGCGCGGGTCCGCCGACGCCCCGTCCAAGATCCAGCGCGGCAGCGCCCGCCATGCCGGTCGCGCGCGCGTCGCGCTGACGCTCTGCGTAACCAGCAGACGATTACCTCATCCGTCCCGCGGTGCAAGAACGAACGGGCCGAGCAGCAGCGCACGAGTCCGGCCGGGAGCGTGGCCCACGCGGTGTCGGTCGGATCCACTAGGAGCCGTTGTGAGCATCGAGCTTCTGAACCGGCGCTCGCGAAGCGTATGCCTCATCGACGTGGCGGCGAGGCCGAGCACCCTCAGGGACCGCTCGTAACCGCCTGAAGTGGGGGTGCACGCTCGCCACCGCGCACCCCGCGGAGCACGAGCAGGCAGGCGCTCGCAACGAGGGCCATGAGTGCGAAGCCGAGCGCATAGCCACCGGTGGCGGATTTCACGACGCCCATGACCAGCGGGGGGAAGAACCCGCCGAGTCCGCCCGCGGCGCCGACAACCCCGGTGACCGAGCCGACACGGTCCGGGAACCAGTCGGGCACCAGCTTGAACACAGCGCCGGTGCCGAGGCCGAGCGCAACCGCCATTGTCAAGCAGGCGATGGTGAGCGGGACCATGGCGGTATAGGCGACGGCGAGGATGAGCGCGAGCACCGCGACCGCGCTGAACGAGACGAGCAGCACGCGGGCGGCGCCGACGCGGTCAGACCACCATCCGCCCAACGGTCTGCCGATGACGGCGAGCAGCGCGAAGCCGGCCGCGCGGGCGCCGGCGTCGGCCTTGGTGAGGTCATGCTCGGCGGTGAGCAGCTTGGGCAGGTAGAGGAACATCGCGACGAAGCCGCCGAAGGCCAGGAAGTAGAAGAGCGTGACCGCCCACGCACGGCGGCTGGTGCGGAACACCGACAGCGCGGCGAAGATGGCCGGCGCCTGACCGCTTCGCTGCCGCGGCGGTGCGTCGCGCGCGAACACGACGAAGACGGCACACATGGCAACCATCAGGCCGGCGGCCACCCAGAATGGCGCGGAGAGTCCCCACTGGTCGGCGATGCGCGGGGCGGTGAGGCCGCCGAGCACCGTGCCGCCCATGCCCATGCCGTAAATCCCGAGCGCGAAGCCCTGGCGCTCGGGCGGGTACCAGCCGTTGACGAACGGCACGCCGACCGCGAACGAGGCGCCGGCGAAACCGAGCAGGAATCCGAAGGCGAGGATCACCCCGAGCGAGTCGTGAAAGAGGGCCAGGGCGATCAGCGGCAGCGGCGTGAAGGCCATCAGCGCGCTGAACACGCGCCGCCCCCCGTAGCGGTCGGTGAGCCAGCCCAGTGGGATGCGCATGAGCGAGCCCAGTAGAACGGGGACGGCCACCATCGCCGAGGTCTGCACGTCGGACAGGTGCAGCGCGTCCTGGAGGTCGGGTCCCAGCGGGCCGAGCAGGCTCCAGGCGTAGAAGCAGACCGTGAACGCGAGCGTGGCGAGCGCAAGCTCGGTTGGCGCCCGGCCGGCATCGCGCGCCGCACCCGTCATCGTTGGCGGCTCGAGCTGGTGGCGTAGCGGCGGCGGTAGAGGATGTAGGGGCGCCCGAGGTACTGCAGCGGGATGCTCCAGGCGTGCACGAGCCGGCTGAAGGGGAAGAAGGCCCAGAACCCCCACGCGATGATGGCGTGCAGCTGATAAAGCAGCGGTGCGCCCTGGACCGCGTCGACGTCCGGCTGGAGGATGAACAGCGAGCGCCACCACTCGCCGATCGAGGCGCGGTAGTCGTAGGGGGTAACGGTCGCGAGGTTGTAGCCGAAGGTCATCCAGCAGCCCATCACGATCAGCACCGTGAGCAGAAAGTAGGTCGCCAGGTCCATGCGCGTGGTGCTGCGGCGCACGCGGTCGCTGACGATGCGCCGGTACACGAGGCCCAGGAAGCCGATCAGCGCCGCCGCGCCGGCGATCGCCCCGGCGATCGCGGCGAACCAGCGGTAGGTGCTCTCGCTGATGCCGACCCCCTCGGTCACCGAGGCGGGTATGCACAGGCCGATCACGTGGCCGCCGACCGCGGCCAGCGCCCCGTAGTGGAAGAGCGGGCTGGCCCAGCCGAGCACGCGGCGGTCGAGGATCTGGGTGGAGCGGGCGCTCCAGGTGAACTGGCCGTCGCGGTAGCGCCAGACGTGCGCGACCACGAACACCGCGACCGCCACGTAGGGCAGGATGATCCAGAGCAGGATCTCGCCGGCGCTCACCGGCGCGCTTCCGCAGCCGGCATCACCTCGGGCGGGGCGAACGGCTCGAGGCCCACCTGCTCGCTCGGCGGCCCACCCGCGATCAGCTTGCCGACCAGCCGGCGGTCGACCGCTCCCAGCTCGCCGACCGTCGTGCACACCGCCTCGACGAGCTCGGCGTAGGGGCTTCCGCTGTCGCGCAGGCTTAGGCGGACCAGCTCGAGCGCGGCGCGGTGCTCGCGCAGGACGATCTCACCGCGGCCGTCCGGCGCGTCGGCGGCGAACTCGAGCATCACCGGCAGGTAGTCGGGCAGCTCGCCGTTGCCCTCGAGCGGCAACCCCGCCGAGCGGTAGAGCTGCTTCAGCCGCAGCAGCGCCGCGCCGCGCTGGCGCTTGTCCCCCTCGCCGTAGAAGGTCAGGTAGAGGCCGGAGCGCTTGTGCAGATCGATCGTCTCCACGTAGTGCTGCTCGGCGGCCAGCGGCTCGGTGGACGCCCACCAGCCGAGGAAGCGCTCGAGCCCTTCGACCGCCGCCGAGCGCGGCAGCTCCGCCACCGCGGCGTCGATCTCGGGCCGCAGCGCGCGCAGCTCGGCGCCCGGATACTGCAGCAGCAGCGAGCACAGCCTGTAGATCGTCGCGGCGGAGTCCCGGCGGCGGCGGGCCATGCTCACGCCTCCGCGTCCCGGCGGGGCTCGTCGCCGAGCATCTGCACGATGTCGATGCCGGCGTGCTCCTCGGTGAGCATGAAGCTCTCCTCGTCGACCTTCGAGTCATAGGCGAGCGCCCCGCAGTTGCCGGGACCCCCCTCGAAGTCGAGCCCGCAGGTGCCCTGCTGCTCCATCAGCCGGTCGGCCAGCTCGCCGTGCGCCTTCGGGATCACGTAGCGGTCGTCGTACTTCGCGATCGCCAGCAGCCGGTACATGTCCTCGACGTCGGTGACGCTCATCCCGACCCCCTCGGGCATCGCCTCGTCGTGCTCGCCCAGCACCTCGCGCTTTCGCATGTGGCCGCGCATCGCGGCCAGGCGCCGCAGCACGCCGCGGATCACCTCGGCGTCCCCGGCGGCGAGCAGGTTGGCCAGGTAGTCGACCGGGATTCGCATCGCCTCGATCGCCGGAAAGATGTGGTCGGGATCGGCCTCGTAGCCGTCACTCTCAAGCGTGTTGACGATCGGCGACAGCGGCGGCACGTACCAGACCATCGGCAGCGTCCGGTACTCGGGGTGGAGCGGCAGCGCCACCCGGTAGCGGTGGGCCAGCGCGTAGACGGGCGAGCGCCGCGCCGCCTCGATCCAGTCGTCCGGGATGCCGTCGCGGGCGGCCTGCTCGCGGACCGCGGGGTCCTCGGGATCGAGGAACACCTCGCGCTGGGCGTCCAGCAGGTCGTGCTCGTCGGGCACCGAGGCGGCCGCCTCGACGCGGTCGGAGTCGTAGAGGACGAGGCCGATGTAGCGGATCCGGCCCACGCAGGTCTCCGAGCAGATGGTGGGCTGGCCGGCCTCGATCCGCGGGTAGCAGAGCGTGCACTTCTCGGCCTTGTTGGTGCGGTGGTTGAAGTACACCTTCTTGTACGGGCAGCCGGAGACGCAGAAGCGCCAGCCGCGGCACTTCTCCTGGTCGACCAGCACGATCCCGTCCTCCTCCCGCTTGTACATCGCGCCGGACGGGCAGGAGGCGACGCACGAGGGGTTCAGGCAGTGCTCGCAGATCCGCGGCAGGTAGAACATGAACGCCTCCTCGTAGGAGGCCTTGACCTGCTGCTCGATGCCGGCGGTGAGCGGGTCCTCGTGGATGCGCTCGGGGGCGCCCGCGAGGTTGTCGTCCCAGTTCGGCCCCCACTTGATCTCCTCCAGCTCCTTGCCGGTGAGCTGGGAGCGCGCGCGGGCTACCGGGTCGTGGTCGGACAGCGGCGCGGTGATCAGCTTCTCGTAGTCGTAGGTCCAGGGTTCGTAGTAGTCGTCGATCTGCGGCAGATCGGGGTTGGAGAAGATCGAGAGCAGCTTCTTGACCCGGCCGCCCGCCTTCAGCTGCAGACGCCCCCTGCGGTCGAGCTCCCAGCCGCCGCGCCAGTGCTCGTTGTCCTCCCAGCGCCGCGGGTAGCCGATGCCGGGCTTGGTCTCGACGTTGTTCCACCACATGTACTCGACGCCGGGTCGGTTGGTCCAGACCTGCTTGCAGGTCACCGAGCAGGTGTGGCAGCCGATGCACTTGTCGAGGTTCATCACCATCCCGACCTGGGCGCGGATCCTCACTCGAAGGTCACCTCCGCCTCGCGCTTGCGCAGCACGGTCACCTCGTCGCGCTGCGATCCGGTTGGGCCGTAGTAGTTGAACCCGAAGCTGAGCTGCGCGTAGCCGCCGATGAAGTGGGTCGGCTTCATCACGATCCGTGTCAGCGAGTTGTCGGTGCCGCCGCGCTTGCCCTGCAGCTCGGTCAGCGGCACGTTCAGGTGCCGGTCCTTGGCGTGGTACATCATGCAGGTGCCCTCGGGGATGCGGTGGCTGACCGCCGCGCGGCAGGCCACCACGCCGTTGCGGTTGTAGGCCTCGAGCCAGTCGTTGTCCTTGACGCCGAGCGCCTCCGCGTCCTCGCGGCTGATCCAGAGCATGCCGCCGCCGCGGAACAGGGTCAGCATGTGGAGGTTGTCCTGGTACTCGGAGTGGATCGACCACTTCGAGTGCGGGGTCAGGTAGTTCAGGGTCAGCTCGCGCCGGCCGGAGCCGTCGCCGACGCCCTGGTCCCCGAAGATCGCACGCTGCGCGAGCGGCGGGCGGAAGGCGGGCAGCCCCTCGCCCAGCTCGAGCATCCAGGCGTGGTCGAGGTAGAAGTGCTGGCGCCCCGAGAGCGTGTGCCAGGGCTTGCCGCGCTCGACGTTCATCGTGAAGGGCGCGTAGCGGCGCCCGTGCGCCTCGATCCCCGACCATTCCGGCGAGGTGATCACCGTGCGCGGCTGCACCTGCGCGTCGTGGAAGGTGATGCGGTCCGCCTCGCGCGTGCCGGCGAGGTCGGCGAGCTCGACCCCGGTCGCCTTCTCCATCGACTTGAAGCCCTGGACCGCGAGGCGCCCGTTCGTCGTCCCCGAGAGGGCAAGGATCGCCTCGCAGGCGTGCTCCACCCGCTCGAGCGAGGGACGGCCGTCCGCCACGCCGCCGCGCGCGGCGCCGTTCTTCGAGCGCAGCTCGCCGACCTCCTCGTCGGCCACCCAGCTCGCCCCCTTGACCTGGGTGCCGAGCTCCTCCACGAGCGGTCCCAGCGCCTTCCACTTCTCGCCCACGCGCGGGTAGTCGCGCTCGACCACGAGCAGCTTCGGCATCGTCCGGCCCGGCACCGGGTCGCACTCGCCGGCGCGCCAGTCGCGCACCTCGCCGAGCGGCTGGGCGATCTCGTCGGCGCTGTCGTGCAGGAGCGGCGCCGCGACCACGTCCCTGCGCGCGCCGAGGTGGCGCTCCGCGAGCTCGGAGAAGCGCTCGGCGATGCGCCGGAAGGTGTCCCAGTCGGTCTTGTTCTCCCACGGCGGCGGCACCGCCTCGTTGAAGCTGTGGACGAACGGGTGCAGGTCGGTGGAGGAGAGGTCGTACTTCTCGTACCAGGTAGCCGCGGGCAGGACGACGTCGGAGAACAGCGCGTTGCTCGTCATCCGGAAGTCGATCGTCGTCAGCAGGTCGAGCTTGCCCCGGGGTGCCTCGTCGCGCCAGACCACGTCCCGCGGGCGCAGCTCGGGCGGCGACTCCTCGGCCCGGACGGCGTTCTCTCTCGTGCCCAGCAGGTGCTTGAGGAAGTACTCGTGCCCCTTTCCGGAGGACCCGAGGATGTTCGCCCGCCAGACCGTCATCACCTTTGGCTGGTTCTCCGGCGCGTCGGGGTCCTCGCAGGCGAAGCGCAGCCGTCCCCCGCGCAGTTCGTCGACGACGTGCTCGGCGGCCTCCACCCCCCTCGCCTCGGCCTCGTCCACGAGGTCGAGCGTGCTGCGATCGAAGCTCGGGAACGACGGCAGCCACCCGAGCCGCGCGCCGAGCGCATTCACGTCGGCGATGTGCATGTCCTCGAACAGCCCGCGGCCGAGCGGGCTGGCGTGGTCCTGGGGCCGGATCCGCTCGTAGCGCCACTGGTCGGTGGCGAGGTAGAAGAACGGGGTGCCGGACTGCTGGCGCGGCGGCCGCACCCAGTCGAGGGCGAAGGCGAGCGTCTGCCAGCCAGCCAGCGGGCGCACCTTCTCCTGGCCGACGTAGTGGGCCCAGCCGCCGCCGTTGACGCCCTCGCAGCCGCACATCATCACGAGCGAGAGGAAGGTCCGATAGGTCTCGTCGGAGTGGAACCAGTGGTTAGTGCCCGCCCCCATCGCGATCATCGAGCGGCCCTCGGTGCGCTCGGCGTTGCGGGCGAACTCGCGCGCGACGCGGGCGGCGAGCCGGCGATCGACACCGCTGATCTCCTCCTGCCAGGCCGGCGTGTGAGGCGAGGGGTCGTCGTAGCCCGCCGGCCACTCGCCCGGCAGGCCCTCGCGCTCGACGCCGTACTGCGCCAGCACGAGGTCGAGGACGGTGGTCACGAGCCGCCCGCCGACCCGCATCGCGGGCACGCCGCGGCGCATGGTCGAGCCGCCTCCCCCGTCGCCGGCGTCGAAGCGCGGCAAGTCGATCTCGACCCGCTCGCCGGCGCGGTCGTGGAGGCTCAGCACCGGGTCGATGCCGTCGAGCTTCAGGTTCCAGCGGCCGGGCTCGCCGTAGCGGTGGCCGACCGAGCCGTTCGGGACGGCCGGCTCGCCGCTCGAGCCGTCCAGTACCACCGGCTTCCAATCCGCGTGCTCGGGCTCGCCGCCCGCGTCCTCGAGGTCGGATGCGCGAAGCAGCCGGTCCGGCACGTAGGCGCCGTTGCGCTCGCGGAGCGTGACGAGCAGCGGCAGGTCCGTGTAGCGACGCGCGTAGTCCTGGAAGTACGGCACCTGCCGGTCGACGTAGAACTCCTTCAGGATCACGTGGCCCATCGCCATCGCCAGGGCGCCGTCGGTGCCCGGCTGCGCCGGCAGCCAGTGGTCGGCGAACTTGGTGTGCTCGGCGTAGTCGGGCGAGACCACGACGACCTTCTGGCCGCGGTAGCGCGCCTCGACCATGAAGTGGGCGTCGGGCGTCCGCGTCGTCGGCAGGTTCGTGCCCCAGATCAGCAGGTAGCCGGCGTTCCACCAGTCGCCGGACTCGGGCACGTCGGTCTGGTCGCCGAAGGTCTGCGGCGAGGAGGGCGGCAGGTCGGCGTACCAGTCGTAGAACGACAGGACCACGCCGCCGAGCAGCGACAGGAAGCGGGTCCCGGACGCATACGAGGCCATCGACATCGCGGGGATCGGCGTGAAGCCCACGCAGCGGTCGGGGCCGTAGCGCTTGATCGTGTGCACGTGGGCCGCCGAGATGATGTCGACGACGTCCTCCCAGGAGGCGCGCACGAAGCCGCCCTTGCCGCGGTGGCGCTTGTACAGGCGCGACTTCTCCGGGTCGTCGACGATCTCCGCCCAGGCCTCGACCGGGTCGCCCAGGCGCTCGCGGGCCTCGCGGAACATCTGCAGCAGGCCGCCGCGCACGTACGGGTACTTGAGCCGCAGCGGCGAGTACGTGTACCACGAGAACGAGGCACCGCGGGGGCAGCCGCGGGGCTCGTACTCGGGCATGTCGCCGCCGGTCGACGGGTAGTCGACCGCCTGCGTCTCCCACGTGATCAGCCCATCCTTGACGTAGACGTTCCAGGAGCAGGAGCCGGTGCAGTTGACCCCGTGCGTGGAGCGCACGACCTTCTGGTGCTCCCACCGGCCGCGGTAGGAGCGCTCCCAGTCGCGGTCCTTCGCCACCAGCTGGCTCCAGCCCTCCTCGCTGATCGGGCCCCTGCGCAGGAACCGGTGCGCCTCCAGCAGCGGGCTCGACCGCTTAGCCATCGCCCTCGCGCCGCCGCTCGCGGTGGGGTACCGGTTTCGCCGGTGCCCTCCACCCGTCCGCCGGGTGCACCGCCGATCGTCTAGAGCCCGCGCCTATCGAGGCGCCGGCCCCGAAGAGAGCCGCCATCGGCGGATGGGATATCACAACCCCAATGCCAGGGTCGGCACCGGTCGAACGAGCCGCGCGAAACCGGCCAGGACGCCTCAAGCCGGCGCTAGCGGAGGCACTATGGCCCTCTTCGGTCTATCGGTGCTACGGGAAAACCCCGATGGGTATGCGGGCTATTCCTCGATGGCGGCGGCCCTTGGGCGCGCCATCCTCTGGAGAAATGGGCGAAGGTCGAACCAAAGTCATGATCGCGGGCGGAGGGGTCGCGGCGCTCGAGGGTCTGATGGCCGTGCACGAGCTCGCCAGCGAATACGTCGATCTCGAGCTGGTCACGCCCACGCCCGAGTTCGCCTATCGGCCGCTAGCCGTGGCCGAGCCGTTCGGGCTCGGCGAGGCGCGTCGCTTCGACGTCGTCCGGATCGCGGGCGACCACGGCGCCGCCGTCCACATGGCCGGTATCAAGAGCGTCGACTCCGCGGCCAAGTCCGTTCTCACCTGGGACGGCCGCCGGCTGCCCTTCGACATGGTGCTCGTGGCCATCGGCGCGCAGGCGGTAACCGCCATTCCGGGCAGCGTGACTATCCAGGGGCTTGGATTCACGGGCCGCTTCCGCACCGTCCTCCGCGAGCTCGACGGCCACCGCGTACGGCACGTCGCATTCGCGGTGCCGGGCGGCGCCTCCTGGCCCCTGCCGCTCTACGAGCTCGCGCTGATGACGGCTGCACACGTCGCCGAGCGCGGCCTGCGGAAGGTGCGGCTCTCGCTCGTCACGCCCGAGGAGGCTCCGCTCGAGCTCTTCGGCCCTGCCGCGTCTCAGACGGTTCGGAACCTGCTCGACGAGCGCGGGATCGAGTTGCACGTGTCTCGCTACGCCTCCAGCTTCGAGGAGGGACGGCTCGAGCTCGTCCCGGGCGAGCCGCTGTCCGCGGATCGGGTCGTGAGCCTTCCGCGACTGGTCGGCCCCCGGCTCGAGGGGCTGCCGTCGGACCCGGAGGGATTCATTCCCGTGGACCTCCATGGTCTGGTCAGGGGCGAGCAGGATGTCTACGCGGCCGGGGACGCCACCGACGGCGCCATAAAGCAGGGCGGCATCGCTGCCCAGCAGGCGGACGCCGCCGCCGCCGCTATTGCTGCGCGCGCGGGCGCCCCGGTCGAGCCCGACCCGTTCCGACCCGTGCTCCGCGGTTTGCTTCTGACCGGCTCGACGCCCCGCTACATGCGTGCCGAGATGAGCGGGGGCCGTGGCGACGACTGGCGGGTCTCAGACCACGCGCTCTGGTGGCCGCCGAGCAAGATCGCCGGCAAGCGGCTCGCCCCCTACCTCGCGCTCCGTCACGGCGAGCCCGAAGAAGACCCCGACGGACTTCGCGTGGACATGGACGTACCGGAACACTGAATGCGGCGGCGCGCCGTCATCGTTCCGCAAACCGCGACGATCGTGGGTCGCTGACCCGGCGCTGCTCGGGGGCGCGCTTCCGCGCGGGTAACTCCGCTCGCGCATGCCCAGTAGGCCGAACCTCTCTCGAGCAGTACGTGGACCTGTTCGACGGAGTGGTCGGCTGGCGCGGCTTCGGGGAACTACTGAGCCGGTTCACGGATGTCAGCTGATGGCGACCCCGGCCTGCTCGGCGAAGATAGGTGCATGCACTCCCAGCTGCTGTCACCGGGATCCGAGTCGGGCCCGGGACGCCCCGGGCCGGGCAGCCACTACTCCGACTCCCTTCTGAAGCGAGAGGTGGCCGAGTTCATGACGCCGGGATGCATCGTGATCTCCGAGGCCGCCTCGGTGGCCGACGCCGCACGGGCGATGAGAGCCCACCGGGTGCACGCCATCCTCGTCGTGGGCGCCCGCAACGGAACCCCGCTCGGCTGGATCACGCACCGTGGGCTGCTCGGGTGGATCGGCCGCGACCGCAGCCTGGCCCGCGCCCCCGAGGCAATCACTGAGCAGGTCCGAGCCATTCCGGCCCACGAGTCCCTGCGCACCGCGCTCTACGCGCTCTCGTTGAGCGGCACGACGCGGTTGCTTGTGCGCAGCCGCCCGAATTCGCTGCCGGAGGGCGTCCTGAGCGACTTCGACCTCGCCATGGCAGCGGGGCGCTGACCCTTAGAAGGCGTTGCCAACGGGAACGACCGGCGACATGACGGCAACCTACGTGCATCGGGTCGCCACGCCGTTGGGGCGCGCCACGACAACCATGCGGGGAATTACTGAGCAGGTTCCGGAGCGTCCCCGATGTCGCCGTGGCGACGGAGAGCGATGCTTCCCGCATGACTTCCACATACAAAAAGATCGTCGTCGGCTACGACGACAGCGACCAGGCCAAGGACGCGCTCGCGTTGGGCAAGCGGCTCGCCGACGCGACAAGCGCGGAGCTAATCGTGAGCCACGTATTCGTGTTTCATCCGATGATGCGCGGTGGGATCGATTCGATAGAGATCGAAGCGGGGCGCGAGCTCGACGCGCAGGTCGCTGCTGTGGCGAGCGACATCGGCGCGACGAGCCGGAACGTCGACAGCACCTCCGTGGCCCGTGGGCTGCATGAGCTCGCGGAGGAGATCGGCGCCGACCTCGTCATCGTCGGCTCATCGCGGCACGGCAAGGCTGGGCAGACACTGCTCGGGAACGTTGCCGTGGCGCTGATGCACGGCTCGCCGTGCGCCGTCGGCGTCGCACCGAGCGGCTACCGCGACACCACGCCCGAGCCCGTGTCAGCCATCGTCGTCGGATACGACGGCTCCACAGAGTCGGAGCTCGCGCTCGAGTCGGCATACGAGCTCGCCCGCGCGACCGACGCGCCAGTGCGGCTCGTCACGGTCGCCGAGCCGCCGCCGATCGTGGTCGGCAAGAGTGGCGGGGCGGGCGGCGGCTGGCATGCGCTCAAGGAGGAGCTCGAAGCGGAGGCGCGCGCGCAGCTCGAAACAGCGCGATCTGCGGCTCCGGATGACGTCGCTGTCGAGGCGACGCTGGTCACGGGTGAGCCGGTGGCGGCGGTGGCCGATGCTGCGAAGGCCCCGGGGTCGATTCTCCTGCTTGGCTCGCGGGCCTACGGCCCCGTGCGCCGCGTGCTGCTCGGCTCGATCTCGCGCGCGCTCGCCGACAGGACACCGGCCCCGCTCGTCGTCTATCCGCGAGGCATGCATGCCGAGCCGAAGACGACGCCGCGCGCCGAGGCCGGAACGACTGCATAGGGCGAAGCACGGGTCGAGGCGTCTCGCTTAGTCGAGCAGGTCGGCCGCCGTTACCTCGGACTTGAAAAATGGGGACCAGTCGGCGGTTCCGTGGCCCCATCCCGCTGTCAGCCCACTGGGAATGGTCACCCCGCCGAAGCGACTCTCGGCAAGCACGTCCGCACCGAAGGGGACGTAGCCATGCTTCGTGCTGCGCCAGCGCAGGGCGCTGTAGCTCCGCACCTGCCCTCCCGGTCCGATGCGGATGTGCAGCTCCGGCTGCTCGGGCGATACCTCCCAACTCGCCACGATGAGGTCGTGAGACTCGGCACGCCAGCGAACGCCGCGATCGGGTAGCAGCGCCATCGGTACCCAGAGCGCCTCGAGCGCAGCGCGGCCGGCCCCGGAGCGGGCGACATCCTCGTTCTCGGCGTGAAGCAGCCTGAGCACAGGTAGCCGCCGGAGGGGCGGACGCAAGCGAATGTCCATGGAACCCCTGCCTGCGGCGAACTGGTCATGCACACGGAGCAAGCGCAGCGGACCGGGACCCGCCGTGGCAAGCCACGAGAACGACCGGCCGTCCCCTTCCCAGACCGACCGGAAGCGCAGCCACGCCCCGACCCTGATCTCTCCGCGCATCTGTAGACGGACACCCCGGCTGAGACGCGTGCCAGCAGCCAGAGCGTGCTGAAGGTAGCGCCGGACCGGCTCGTCGAGCTCGTCAAGTACTACCGGGTCGAAGCGTCGCTCTGCCGAGCTACGGCCCATGCGTTCGTCGGAGTCCTTCTTGAGGTCACCCGCTTCTTTGAACGGAGCTACCGAGTGCTCCCACTCCTGCACACGCCGAGCGTGCCATCGCTTGAATCCAGTTGTCAACCGGTGTGTCGGCGGAGTCGCGTTGTTCGCATCTCGCCGCGAGGCTCTGGATCTGCGCGCCACCACTCCTCGGGCAGAAGCGCGACATGCTCGGACCGCAGGACGGGAATCGGGCCATGAAGCACTGAAGGCCGGGAAGGTGCGGCCTTCTACGAACTGGCGCGGTGGAACGCCCGCGACGACTTCGGTAGCTAACCCCGATGGCGGCGTGTCGCGCCGGATCGATGCTGAAGCAGACACCGAGCACCATAGGAGGTCTGCGATGAGCAAGAAGCTCTACATCTACGCCGGAATCGCGGCGAGCTGCGTGATGATCGCGATCGGCGTCGGCGCGGTCGCGGTCGGCCTCGATGGCCGCTCGACCGTTCGTGACGAGCTCGCCCGCGAGAACATCGTCGGTACGCCCGACATGAAGAAGGTGGCGAACGAGAAGATCGACACGGGCCAGGAGGCGCGCGACTTCGCGGCCGGCATGCGTGTGCACACGCTCGAGGCCACCGGCGGCCAGACCTACGCCGAGATGCCGCGCTTCCTCGACGAGAACAGCAAGCCGACAGCGGACGAGAAGGCGGCGGCGGTCGATCCGAAGTCGGGCGAGCCGGTGAGCAACCCGGCGCGCGAGATCTGGGTGACCGAGACCGCGCTCACAAGCGCCCTCAACACGTCCTACTTCGCTGAGAACGTCGCGAACTTCGCGGTTGTCATGGGGTTCGCCCTGCTGCTCGCCGGCATCGGCTTCCTCGTGCTGACGCTGCGGCTCCCGTGGCGCCGCGAGGAGGGGGTCGCGAAGGCCCCCGGAGCCGAGCCCGAGCTGGCCAGCTAGAAGCGGCCCTCCAAAAGCGGTGTCCAAGGCCCCGTCCCGGCTCGCCGGGGCGGGGCGCGGCTCTGCACTCCTCAGGTCCTCGGATGCTGTCAGCGCTTGAGGTGGGCGTCGAAGAACGCGACGATCCGGCGGCGAGCGTCACGGGCCGACGATTGGTGATACTCCGCCGCTGTCAGCTTCGCGAGCGCCCTGACCCAGAGCGGCAGATCGGCGGGGTCGTGGTCGTTGAGGAAGCCATGACCCGCCTCGGGATACAGCATGAGGTCGTGGTCGATGCCGGCCGCCTCCAACGCCGGCCCGAGCCGATCGAACGTTTCGCGCACTCCGGGCCACCGATCCTTACCGCCGTAGCTGGCGACGATCGGGCAGGCCTGGGGCAGGAAGCTCTCGCTTTCCTTGGTCAGCCCGCCGTAGTTCACGCTTGCCGCCGAGAACCCGTGACCAGGAGCGAGCATGAGCGCATAGCCTCCGCCCTGGCAGAAGCCGATCACCCCGATCTTGCCCGTGCAGTCGTCCCGCCGAGCGAGCCAGGCGCGCGCGGCGTCGAGATCGCTAAGCGGCTGGGACCGCACACGCGGAGTCGTCGTATCTCCCAAGGCTCGCTTGTCCATGGCTCTGATCTCGCGGATGAAGGCGATCATGCAGGTGATCCTTCGACCCCAGTAGTAGAGATCGGGCGCCACGGCGAGGTATCCCTCCCCGGCCAGCCAGTCCGCCTGGTTTCGCAGGTCACGGCTCATGCCCAAGGCATCGTGAATCACGACCACTCCCGGCCACGGACCCCCGCCCGCCGGTGCCGGTAGGTACGCGGGCATCTCGCCCCGAGGAGCCGAAATATTCACCTCGGTCATCGCACCCCGAAGAATCTCACTCGGCGGTCATCGGGCACGGCGCCGGCTCGTATTCACAGGCCAGCCCCTGCACGACGCCTTCGGCTCCACACGCCCAGATCTCTAGGCGCTGGCGCTCGCGTTCAGCGCTTCGCTGCTCGTCTTTCCGGTCACCTGACTCGAAGAACGCTGGCGGGTGCACCGCGCCTCTCCGGCCCGGGTCGACGCGACCAAGGGCGGGGGCACGTGATGGACCAGATCCCCCTGACGCCGCCTGCAGCCGCGAAGCCACCGAACGCCGTTGTCTCGTTCTTTGTCTCAAACGAGGCCCTAGAGGCCCCCATGTAGCCCTACCGGACGGTCCATAGGGCGTGAGTTAGCCAGATTTGCAGGCGAAAGCGCCCATTCCCGCCGCGGAGGCCTCTCGCCTCACACGCGAGAGGTCGCTGGTTCGAAACCAGCCGCGTCCATCCAGACCTCCCTCTCCGTGTTATCGCCTCCTGGACGCGACCGCTCGCGCCGCAGATACTGGGAGACGGCCGACGACCAACCAGCCAAGGAGCGACATGAGGTCAGTTCACTTCCGAGTCGAGGACGACCTCTACATGCGCATTCAGGAGGAAGCGGAGCAGCAGGACCTCTCGGTCGCCAGCTTCGCGCGTGTCGCGACGGTCGCCCGAACGATCCTCTGGGGTGTGCGCCGGGGCGCACCATGGGCCGATTTCGACAGGTGGGGAGCGGCGTTGGAGATCATCGAGGAGATCGAGCGCCGCGATACGGCCGCCCGAGCGAAGCTTGCCAGGGACCGGCGCGTGGGTGGCACCTTTCGCGAGAAGCTGGAGCGTGAGCGGGCAGCATCGCCGTAATCGCGGGTACCCGGCGGCGCTCGACCGGGTGATGCCGTAGCGCGAAATTGGGTCCGTATGCACGGGTTTCGCGACGGATCTCGTGGAAAGGCCCCCGAAACTTCGTGGCCGCTGCCACGATGCGCGGGATCCCGATCGCGACAAATACTGGGCGCTTCCCCGGACTCGCGCGGCCTCCGTGGATTTGGAGCCGCTAGGAGGTTTTTCCAGTGCAGGATGTACCTCGACTACCCCAGCCCAGCCGAACGATCGTCGTCCCGCTCTTGGCAGCGGCGCTTGGCGCCGGTTTGGCGACCGCGACGTTTGCCCTCGTGAACATCGAGGATCAGGCGAGCGTTTCGCTGCCCGCCGTCCAGTCAGCCACCCCGGCAAGCGACGCGCTTGCGGGCGAGCGGAACGACGGCGGCCCGGCGGAGGGCACAGCGCAGCAGGCCATGCAGGCGCCGTACACCGCGTCGCCCGATTACCGGTCGAGCTATCAGCCGGCGCCGGCCAAGCCGGTCGCCCCCAGCTCCGAGCCGCGCTACGACGGCGGGCCGAATGAGGGCAGCGCAGACGTGCTGACCGACACGCAGCCCCCCAAGGTCGTCCCAAACTCCGAGCCGCGCTACGACGGCGGGCCTGACGAGGGCTCGAGCGCGAGCGCAATCGCCGGGCCCTGACGCGCTCCAATGGCCACGATGGTCTGCTTCAGCGGTGTTGGCGGTGACGGGATCACCGTGGAGGAGAGTCCCGAGCAGATTCTGGACGTGCTGAAGGACCGCCAGAGCATTGCGGTGCTGCTCACCCTGAACGGCGTCCACGACGGTGTCTACATCAACGCGGACCGCATCGCTTGCTGGTATCCGAGCCGCGCCAACGGCGAGCCTCAAATGGTTCCACGTCCATTCCTGGGGCCGATATGAGACTCATGAGATGGAGACACAGGAGGGCCTGGGCGCGGAGGCTGAGGATCCTGGTGCTACCTGCGTGCGCGCTCGCTCTCGCGCTTCCGGCGGGCGCGCACGGGGCCCCTTCACAGGATCTGCGATCGCCCGACGCCCGCGATGCGGCACGCTCCACGGAACAGGCGCAGGCACAGGGCGAACTCGGTCCGGCGCGGTCGACGAAAGTCGTCGAGAGCACGAGCTCCGGCGACCAGACCTTGCCGCTCATTCTCGCGAGCGCCGCCATCGGGATAGCGCTGGCAGGGCTGGCGGTGGGACTAGGCGCGCTGCTCCGGCGACCCAGGAGCAGGTGGAGCGTCAACTAGCGCCGCTCGTCGCGCAGAGCGGCCGCGAGTCCGTCTCGCGACTCGATTTCAAGCTTCCGGTAGACGTGCGTCAGGTGCGTCTCGACGGTCCTGACCGCGACGAAGAGCGCTTGGGCGATCGCGCGGTTGGTCATACCGTCGGCCGCCATACGCGCCACACGCAACTCGGCCACCGTCAGCGCGTCGCGCCCATGGGCGGCATTGCGGCGTGGCCGGGCGCCCGCCATCACCATCTCCGCGCGCCCCGCCTCGGTGAGACCGGCGGCGGCGCAACTGTGCGCCAGGTCGACTCCCTCCCGTAACGCGGCGAGCGCGTCGGCTCGCTGGCCTTCGCGGCGAAGCATGGACCCGAGGTCGATCAGCGCACGGGCGTGCTCGAGCACGGCCGGGGACTCGGCAAGCACCCGAACCGCCTCCCGTAGCGATGCGATCCCACGCTCGCCACCTTCGATCAGACCGACGGCCCGTAACGAGATCCCGCGCGCGCGTGGCGCCCCGAACGCGTCCGCGAGTCCGGCCTCCTCGCGGGCGAGCTCGAGTGCTTTCGCTTCCTCGCCCTGTCTCGCGAGCTCCAGCGCGTGAAGCGAGCGCCACGGCCAAAGGGACGGTCCGAAGGAGCCCGAAGCAAACGCCTCAGCCGCGGCGCTCATGTCTGCCTCTCCCGCCTCGGCGTCTCCCAACGCGATCCGCAACCGTCCGCGATTCTGCCGGAGCACCAGGTACGGCAGCAGCGGCGGAGCCTTCTCCGGCGTGCCGGTAGCGGCGAGGACGCTCGCCGCCTCCTCAGGCCGGCCACGATCGAGCAGCACATCGATCAGAAAGGCGAGCGCATAGGTCTGGGCAGCCCATCGGTTGCCCGGGGCGATCTCGATGGCGTGGCCGGCATCCGACTCAGCCTCTCGGAGGCGGCCGGTTCGGTACTCCAGGAGTGAACGGAAGCAGTACCCGAGGGCCGATCCGAGCTTCGAGCCTCTCCTACGCGCATCCGCGAGCGCGGCCTCCACCGCGGGCTCCGCCATCTCGCAGGCGTCGGCGAGCACGAGGCCGGTAACGGCGTACCAGTACGACGGCGACTCGGCGCCCACCTCGGAGAGCAGCCGGTCGTTGGCGAGCGCCCGCCGGGCGCAGGCGATCGCCTCGTCCGCCGTCGCGGCGACCGCGTCGGCCTCGCCGGCCACGGCGGCCAACGCGAGACGCTCGCCGAACGTCCTGCCGGACAAGCCGGCGTAGCAGAGCCTGCGCGCACGCGCGAGCGCGCCGGGGCGCAGCTCCAGATGCACGCGCCCGGTATTGACGAGGTCGGCCTCTAGCTCCAGCGACAGCTCGCGATCGTCGTCGCCGAGCTCGTCCACGCTCCGCTCGAGGACCGCTACGGCTTTCTGCACGTGGCCGCGGTGGAGCAACGACACGGCGAGCTCGCGCGCTATCTGGACCCGCTCTCGGACGTCGGTCGCCGCTGCGAGCGCCGCCCGAAGGTGCTCCTCGGCGTCCGGCTGGTGCTGCGATACCTCGGCCTGCCCCAAGAGACGCAGCACGCCGGCACGCTGCCACTCCGCCGGCGGCTCGGCCAGCGCTCGCTCGAGGTATGCCTGTGCCACCTCCGGAGCGCCCGCGGCCAGCGCGCCGGCTGCGGCGTCACATAGGACGTCAACGAGCAGCCCGTCGCCGTTCGGATCGACCGCCAGGAGGTGACTGGCGATCTCCTCGGTTGGCGCGCCCGCCTCGTCGAGAAGCTGCGCCGCTCGCGCATGCCAGACGCTTCGCTTATGCGACGGAATCGAGCTGTGAACGGCCTGCGCGATGATGGGCTGGACAAACTCCAGCGGCTCGCCCGGCCGTACGAGCCCGGCGCCGGTCAGGGCGTCCGCCGCGCGCCCCGCGTCGTCCTCGTTGTCGATCCCCGCCAGAGCGGCCGCCCGGTGCAGCCGTGACTTTCCGCCCCATATGGCGACACTGGCCGCAAGGTCACGTGCCGCCGACGGCAACCGGGCCAGCCTCCTGTCGAGCGCCCGCGAAATCGCCTCAGACTCGAGCTCGCCGAGCCGATCTGCCTGGAAGTCACCGCCGCGCTGGCAAAGCTCGTCGAGCACGGCGTGGAGAAGAAACGGGTTTCCGCCCGTGTCGGCGTGGCACGCCGCTTCGAGACCGTCCCAGGCTCCGGGACCGAGCCGCTGCACGAGGAGATGTTCGGTGGCGGTGACAGAGAGCGGCGTCAACGTGAGCGTCGTGGCCTGCGCGGACAGCGAGAGCAAGAGCTCCTTGTGGTCGGTGGCGTACGCCGGATCGAGGCCGACGCACAGCAGAACCGGAAGGTCGTCGATAGAAGCAGCCAGGTATTCGAGCCAGCGCAGTGAGGGACCGTCGGCCCAGTGCGCATCGTCGACCACAGCAAGGAGCCGCTTGGACACCGCCAGGTTCGCCAGCGCCCAGTACAGGCCATGCAGCGCCGCGCCCAGAGCGTCAGCGCCCGCGGCGAGCTGCGCGGTGGGCCGGCGGAACCCCAGCGGAACGTCCGCCAGCGCGGCAGCGTCGTGGAACACGTGGGCGCGCTCGGCTTCAGGGGCGGCGAGGGCGGGTGCGAAGAGGCTGCGGACGATTCCCCACGGGTACATTCGCCTGAACTCGCTGCCACGAGCACTGAGGACCCGTAGACCGCTCTCGCGAGCGCGGTCGCAGGCGAAACCGAGCAACGCGGTCTTCCCGATACCTGCGGGGCCCTGGACGATCACCACGTGGCCCGTCCCCTCGCCGGCGGCAACGAGCGCCTCCTGCAGCTCCTGGAGTTCGCTCGCTCGTTCGAGCAGCAGTTCCATGATCAGTCCCGCACCCGGACACGATCGGCGGACGCGGCTGTCCCTTCCATGTCGGCGGTGGTGACCAAATCGGCCGTCGGCCAGTCGGTCGCGAGACCGCCCCGTTCCTTACTGCCGTTATCAACAAGTTAGGCCGGATTTGGGACGATCCCGAGTCGTCTCGGGGCGTGTTTCACATTGGTTGCAGAGCGCGCCGCCCGCCTGCGACGGTCAGGCGCCCCAACCGACGGCGTCGCCGGTGTCGAGACTGCGCCAGGACGTGACCTCCGGTGTCACGGCACGCCGCGGATGCTTTCGCAACCGGGGCCGGCGGTGTCGGTTCCCGTCTCGCCGTCGCAGCTGTCTGGCGAGCCGTCGCCTCCGTCCAGCGCGTCGTCATCCGCGCCCCCGCGGACGGTGTCCGAGCCGGCGTCGCCGAGGAGGCGGTCGTTGCCGGCGTCCCCGCGAAGCGTGTCGTTCCCAAGGCCGCCGCAGATCACGTCGTCGCCAGACGCGCCCCTGATGTCGTCATTGCCGTCGCCACCGACGATCACGTCCGCGCCGGCGGTGCCGGTGAGCCTGTCCCTTCCAGGCGTGCCGGCGATGGTCGCGACCACACCGGCGCAGGTCGGCGAGGCGGCCGGGTCGACGAGCTTGTAGATGCCGTTGGGGTCGCTGTAGTAGAGCGTGCCGTCGGGCGCGCCTTCGATTGACAGTGGCGCGGGGCCAGAGGGCTGGAACACGACGGCGTCGGAGACGACGGCCAACCTGTCGGCGCTCAACGTCGCTGCGTGAATTGCACCGAAGCCGTCGCGATAGTCGTAGTCGACCCAGAACAGGCGGCCCTCGTTCTGTGGACCCAGGCCGCAGTCGGAGCAGAAGCGAGCCGCGGTGATCCCGCTTGCCTCTTCGACGTGGAGCAGTGGCAGGACGGGAGAGGGGCCGTCTTGGTTGGTGTTGAGAGGGGCGTCCGGCGGCGTCCCGCAGTTCCCCGTCGGGCCCCAGCCGTAGTTGGATCCCTTGACGACCAGGTTCAGCTCGTCGTTGCAGCCTCCGAGCGGCCCCGGTCCCGCCGGCTCCTCCGGATAGCTGCCCTCGGGCCCGTTGTCCGTGGCCCACAGGCGGCTCGTCGACGGATCGAAGTCGAAGCCGAACACGTTCCGGAAGCCGAAGGCGAAGACGAGGCTTGCATAGGGATTGTCGGCCGGGACCCCTCCGGAGGGGGTCATCCGGAGGATCTTGCCCTTCACGCTGCTGAGGTCCTGGGCCTTGGCGCGCTGAGCCTGCGCGTCCTGCAGCGTGGGCAAGCCGCTGGAGCCGTCGCCGGTCGAGATGTAGAGGTTGCCGTCCGGACCGAACAGCAGGCGGCCTCCGATATGGCCGGCGACGTACGGGTCGGAGAGGAGGACGTCCATGGTCAGCGCCCCCTTCCGAGTCCGGCGTATCTCCAGCACCTGGTTGTGACAGGCCCCACCGGTTGCCCTTCGGGTCGCGTAGGCATAGAGCGTGGCGGTGCGCGAGAAGTCTGGATGCAGCGCGAGCCCGAAGAGACCCTGGTCCGGGGACTCGCATAGGTCCGGCACCTGGAAGTAGGTGTTATCCGCGCCGCTCGTGGGCGTGAACACGCCGATCCGCCCGGTGTAGGCCTCCGAGTAAAGGATGCGCCCGTCCTGCGCGACGGTGAACATCGCCGGGTTCGCGAGACCGGTGACCACGGCGGACGCTTGGGGGCCCGCTGCGGTCGCTGCCAGCGGTGAGGCGAAGGCTGCGGCGAGAACGATCA